>WPCJ01385324.1_pt1 | contig 115404 bp, 117 predicted proteins | sample 5399831 | NCBI WGS metagenome assembly WPCJ01 (sample SAMN12869470, study PRJNA574797) | sludge metagenome | isolation source: wastewater treatment of pH10 | place: China:Beijing | collected 2019-05-20
CCACTTTCTCTGAACTGTATTTTAAAGAAGAGAAAGTGGCGCGAGTGACGGGGCTCGAACCCGCGACCTCCGGCGTGACAGGCCGGCACTCTAACCAACTGAGCTACACCCGCGCAGTACTTCATGTGCTGAAGTGATTTGGTATGTACCCTGATTCATTTTTAAAATCAAAGGGTTTTCTTACAAATTTTACAAATAAATGAAGAAAATTTGCATTTAAAAACAAAAGCTTAAATCGGGACATCAAAGGGAAATATAAAGCAGGCGGGGTGCGCCACTTTCTCATAAACTGTATTTTCTAAGAAGAGAAAGTGGCGCGAGTGACGGGGCTCGAACCCGCGACCTCCGGCGTGACAGGCCGGCACTCTAACCAACTGAGCTACACCCGCGCAGTATTTTCAGAGATTATCTGAAAGCCTTAAGCTATTCGCTTGAGGCACCGTGACGTTTCCGTTCGGTATGGGCGCTGTCTAATGTGTTCACTATGAACTGTCAAGCGAGCTTTTGAAAGTTTTTCACCGAAAAGAGGATAAAAATGCGCAAAGCCCGAACAGAGCACTTTATATATATAGGCAGTCCACAAATGACTGATTTTATGCACAGCACTGGATAAAAAGACGAGCCCCCTCGCTCCCTATAAGCATCTGAATTCAAAGAATCATCCGAAACGCATGACGGGATGGCATCAGGAATGTGAAGAAACAAAAATTAATTCAAATTTCTGTTTTATTTTTGATTTTTGCTCTTGCGCTTAGTCAAAGAATTCCTTAAACGAGCCTCACAGCCGCTTCAAAGCGAGCGGGCGATTAGCTCAGTTGGTAGAGCGCTTCGTTTACACCGAAGATGTCGGGAGTTCGAGTCTCTCATCGCCCACCATTCATTTCTGAGAAATCAGATGAGTGAATGAAAATTATAGATATGCCGTGCTCATATTTATAATTGAAGACTTAAGTGAGCACATACCGCTTTTAGCGAGCGGGCGATTAGCTCAGTTGGTAGAGCGCTTCGTTTACACCGAAGATGTCGGGAGTTCGAGTCTCTCATCGCCCACCATTTCTCCCCTCTTCTGCAAATCAACATTTTGTACCTTACGCTGATTTTCGGCGGAAATTGTTTCATGCAGAATCGCAGTCTCATGACTGATTAGAGCGGTTTACGTCCAGATTGAATCACAGTGCTCGTTCTAGATTCTTTATTTGATCGCATTATCACGAGTATCAAGTTGATCCAACTTGACTGTGAAATGCTCTATCCTCACATCTTCCTTTCTGCACTTCTTCTCCGCCTCATTTAAGAATCGCCTGCCCGCTCCGGCCGCTTTTGTAAAGAAAAGAATCTGCCCGGAAACAGCAAAGATTCCGCCCCAAAACCGCTCATATCTTATATGCTGCAGTTAAGAATCAAGCTGAGCGGTGGCAGCACGCCTGCCGACCCTGCTGATGCCCTTTTGGCACATCTCCACATATTAATTCAGCCCTGTGTATAGCGGGTAAAATTATCAGAGAGACACCATAGGTATTGACGAAAAATTCATAACATATACCATATATAGTGTCTTGAGCAGTTCTTCGATTCTGCAAACCGCAGCTTCGTAACTACGCTCAAAACGGCTTTATCAGGCACAATGAAACCGGCGATACGCAATGCGATCCGGGATAGTTGCGTCGAAATTTTTGCCGGTTCTCGGGAGGCAACTCCTTTCCGGCGGAGAATCGGGACTTGTTGTTATCAACAGGCTCCGGGAATGTTGAAGACGGAAGAAATGTGATCCGTTGCACCGGTGTTGTTTTCAGTATCGCAGGCACACAGATCACAGTTCAGTAAGGCAACAGGAATCAGGTTATGCGCAAGGTCAGAGCTGCTTTTCAGGGATCGGAAAACAAACAGATGTCTGCATCTGTCGTTCAGAAACCTGTTTCAGCAGATTTGTCAGCGGTCAGAGCGAATCTTCGCCCGATGGCTTTATACGACCATCTCTGATGACGCATCCGGCTCCTCTGTGAGCTGTTCCTTCCAGCCTCTCCCGCCGTCCGTTCCGTTCTTATCAGTTTAAGCAAGTTCAGCATGCGTTTTGCGGAGTAACCGCAGTTTGTGCAGCAGATTTAAAGGTGCTTTTGCACCTGAAAGGCCTCCGCCCTCTCGTTTCAAAAGCGGCGGAACCACAATGCTCGGATTTATCACCGCCGGTGCGTCTCTGGATGAACCATACCGGTGAGGAATACAGGGAAGCGTAAACAAGAAGTTCTTTGAGGGCACAACGCTCCGGAGAACGAAGAATCCCGCACCGCAAGGTGCAAAAGAGAAGCGCACCGTCAGGTGCAGATACAAGAAGGCACCGCAAGGTGCAGACTAATGAGGCCCTGCCAAGGGAAACTGTAGCCCCCGCTACAATGTCCGCTGACTATTCTCTCCGGAATAATCAACAGGCATATAACGCATATCAGTCTCTGAAAAATATCAGGGCGATCAAGAAACGAGGAATCCGATGTCCATTACTGTTTACAGCAAGCCAGCCTGCGTTCAGTGCACCGCCACCTATCGCGCTCTGGAACGTCAGGGAATCGATTTCAACATCATTGATATTTCTGCAGATGCAGAAGGCTACGACACAGTTAAGCGTCTCGGTTATATGCAGGTTCCGGTTGTTGTTGCCGGTGACACACATTGGGCAGGCTTCCGCCCTGACATGATCAGCGCGCTGGCTTAATTTAATGACCTGAGCGTTCCGGTTTGACTGTCATATCCGGACAATCTGCCTGACTGTTCAATCTGGCCGGTAATTCTCTGCCCGTCTTTCACTTTGCAAGACGGGCAGAAGCCGGAACCAGAAACGGCATTTCAGGCAAATCACAAAAGCTATGCCCTCTTCCTGTATAATGCACAGCATTGGCTGCAAAGCCGGACTGGTGCCACTATATAGAGGGTCTTTGTTTGACTTCAGTGTCTCACTGGAGATTTAACATGAGGAAGTGGCTATGAGCATGCTCGTCTATTTTTCAAGCGGCACGCAAAATACGCATCGCTTTGTCACAAAAACCGGACTGCCTGCTCTGCGTATTCCGTGCAGCATGAAGGCCGATCTTTTACAGGTGACACAACCTTTTGTGCTGGTTGTCGCAACCTATGCCGGCGGGGACGGACGCGGTGCTGTTCCCAAGCCTGTGATCCGTTTTCTGAATGACAGTGCCAACCGTTCCTTTATTCGCGGTGTGATTGCCGGTGGCAACCGTAATTTCGGTGCAACCTATTGTCTTGCCGGCAATGTCATATCCGAGAAATGTCAGGTGCCGTTTCTGTATCGCTATGAACTGGCCGGAACGGATGATGATGTTATCAATGTGCGGAATGGTCTGCGGAAATTCTGGCAGGCAGACCTCGCTGCCTGACTTCTGAGCCCATACAGGGTTCAACAACAAAATTAAATTGCTGTCCGCTTTCTCAAACGAAAAGCCGGATCAGTATTGTGAACAGATGTGAAAGCGAAGCCGGTCTTTGTTTTGCACATACCGACAAATAAATTGGCCGACATATATTGGCCGAAAAATGAATTGGAAAAACTGTGGCGACTCTTGAGCTTGAACGGACAGAAAAGAACAACACCAACAGTTCAAACAACGGGAGTTCTAAAAAGGACACTCCGGCAATGGACTATCATGCGCTGAATGCCATGCTGAACCTGTTCGGTCCGAATGGTGAGATCCAGTTTGATATGGATCGCAAGGCCGTTCGCCAGTATTTTCTCCAGCATGTGAACCAGAACACAGTTTTCTTCCACAATCTGGAAGAGAAGCTCGATTATCTGGTGACCCAGAATTATTATGAAAAAGAAGTTCTGGATCTGTATTCTTTTGAATTCGTCCAGAATCTCTTCAATCTCGCTTATAAAAAGAAGTTCCGCTTTCCGACCTTCCTCGGCGCGTTCAAATATTACACCAGCTATACGCTGAAGACTTTTGACGGTCTGCGCTATCTGGAACGTTATGAAGACCGCGTTTGCATGGTTGCATTGGCACTTGCCGACGGCGACGAGGCTCTGGCGATCTCGATCATGGAAGAAGTACTGTCCGGCCGTTTCCAGCCAGCGACACCGACCTTCCTCAATGCCGGTAAAAAACAGCGCGGCGAGCTGGTTTCCTGCTTCCTGCTGCGCATGGAAGACAATATGGAATCGATCGGCCGTTCGATCAATTCCGCGCTGCAGCTTTCCAAGCGCGGCGGTGGTGTGGCCTTCTCGCTCACCAATATCCGCGAACATGGCGCGCCGATCAAAATGATCGAGAATCAGTCTTCCGGTATTATTCCGATCATGAAGCTGCTCGAAGATGCATTCTCCTATGCAAACCAGCTCGGTGCGCGTCAGGGTGCCGGTGCGGTTTATCTGAATGCCCACCATCCGGACATTATGCGCTTCCTCGACACCAAGCGCGAAAATGCCGATGAAAAAATCCGCATTAAAACCCTGTCGCTCGGCGTGGTGATTCCGGATATTACCTTTGAACTGGCGAAGAATGACGAGGATATGTATCTGTTCTCGCCATATGATGTGGAACGTGTTTACGGTGTACCTTTCACGGAAATTTCCGTGAGCGACAAATATCGCGAAATGGTTGATGACGGCCGTATCCGCAAGCAGAAGATCAAGGCACGCGCCTTCTTCCAGACACTGGCGGAAATTCAGTTCGAATCCGGCTACCCATATATCATGTTCGAAGACACCGTGAATGCAGCCAATCCGATTGCCGGCCGCATCACCATGAGCAATCTCTGCTCTGAAATTCTTCAGGTCAGCGAAGCCAGCACCTATAAAGATGATCTGAATTACGAACATATCGGCAAGGATATTTCCTGTAACCTCGGTTCGCTCAATATTGCGATGACCATGGACTCACCGGATTTCGGCAAGACCGTTGAAACATCAATCCGTGCGCTGACCGCTGTGTCGGATATGAGCAAGATCAATTCCGTGCCATCAATTGCCCGCGGCAATGATGAATCACACGCGATCGGTCTGGGTCAGATGAACCTGCACGGCTATCTGGCACGTGAGCGCATTTTCTACGGTTCTGAAGAAGGTGTGGATTTCACCAATATCTATTTCTACACCGTGACCTATCACGCGATTAAAGCGTCCAACCGCATTGCGATGGATCGCAAGTCGAGCTTTGTCGGCTTTGAAGATTCAAAATATGCCGACGGCACTTTCTTCGACAAATATACTGACAAGGTCTGGGAACCGGAAACTGCCCGCGTTCGTGAACTGTTTGAAACAGCAGGTGTTGCGATTCCAACGCAGGCAGACTGGGAAGAACTGCGCAAATCGGTGATGGCGCATGGTATGTATAACCGCAACCTTCAGGCTGTTCCGCCGACAGGTTCGATTTCCTACATCAACAATTCGACCTCTTCGATCCATCCGATTGCGTCCAAGATTGAAATCCGCAAGGAAGGCAAGATCGGCCGCGTTTATTACCCTGCCCCGTTCATGAGTAATGATAATCTCGATTATTATCAGGATGCCTATGAGATCGGTGCCGAGAAGATCATCGATACCTATGCAGCGGCAACGCAGCATGTGGATCAGGGTCTGTCGCTCACGCTGTTCTTCCGCGATACCGCAACAACACGCGATATCAATAAGGCGCAGATCTATGCATGGCGCAAGGGAATCAAGACAATCTACTATATCCGCCTGCGCCAGATGGCTCTGGAAGGCACACAGGTAGAAGGCTGTGTTTCCTGCACCCTGTAAACCCTATCCTTTTATATAAAACCGTCTGCCGCAGTGCAGACGGTTCATCCGAACAGATCAGAGCACGTTATGAACGCCCAACCTAAACTCGTCTGCGCCACCAAGGCTGTTAACTGGAACCGTATCGAGGATGATAAAGACCTCGAAGTATGGAACCGTCTGACCGGTAATTTCTGGCTGCCGGAAAAAGTTCCGCTGTCCAATGATATTCCGTCCTGGGGCACACTGACACCGGCAGAAAAAACACTGACAATTCGTGTTTTCACCGGCCTGACCCTGCTGGACACTATCCAGAACACTATCGGCTCCATCTCCCTGATGCCGGATGCTGTGACCCCGCATGAAGAAGCTGTATTGTCGAATATCAGCTTCATGGAAGCGGTTCATGCCCGCTCCTATTCCTCGATCTTCTCCACTCTGTGCTCGACACCGGATGTGGATGATGCCTATCGCTGGAGTGAGGAAAACCCGCATCTGCAGCGAAAGGCAGCTCTGATCATCAATGAGTATAAATCTGATGATCCGATGAAACGCAAAATTGCCAGCGTGTATCTGGAAAGCTTCCTGTTCTATTCCGGTTTCTATCTGCCAATGTACTGGTCGAGCCGTGCGAAACTGACCAATACTGCCGATCTTATCCGCCTGATTATCCGCGATGAGGCCGTGCACGGTTACTATATCGGCTATAAATATCAGGTGGCTCTGGAAAAAGAGAGCGAAGCCCGCAAGGAAGAGCTGAAAGATTTCGCTTTCTCGATGCTGCTCGATCTCTATGAGGTTGAAACCAAATATACAGAAGCGCTTTATGACGGCACCGGTTTGACCGAAGATGTCAAAAAGTTCCTGCACTATAATGCGAATAAAGCACTGATGAATCTCGGCTATGAGCCACTGTTCCCGAGCACTGTGACCAATGTTAATCCGGCGATCCTGTCATCGCTTTCACCGAATGCTGATGAGAATCATGACTTCTTCTCCGGCTCCGGCTCCAGTTATGTGATCGGTAAAGCTGTTGCTACAGAAGATGATGACTGGGATTTTTAATTCTTCCGTCAGGAAATAAACGGTTTTTCATTGATATTCCGTCTGCTTTCCGATGATCCGAATATTTATGCCCCTGAGACCAAGCAACGTCTCAGGGGCATTTCTTTTTAGAAGTACCACTCAAGGCATTGAAAATACAGTCAAATTTTACTTTATGAATATAAAAAGCAATTCACGACAGACACAATAAAAGTAATTCATTAAGCAAGTTCAAGGCTTAAACTTCATTTACTATGTAATTTAAGCCTTGAAAAACACTCTTCAGGCTATAAGTCGTAACAGGTCAGCAAGACCATAACGAAAAGAACTATCTGGAGTTAAGGCAATGAAAGCAATTTTTAAGCGCTTCCGCAAAAATGAAGACGGTGCAACTGCAATCGAATACGGCCTGATTGCAGCGCTCGTTTCGATCATGATTATTGGCGGCCTTACAGCACTGGGCACCAATTTGGGTGAATTATTCCAGCGTCTGGCTGACCTGATGGCAGGTACTGCAGCTGGCGGCTAATAATTCCTAAATAAAAATGTTTATAAGGCGCCCGATTTATAATCGGGCGCTATTATTTTTTACAGCCCAAAAAAGTGTTGTGATTACTCACATCTATTGCAGTCGTTGCATTTTTAAATCGTCACATACTCACGATTGTTAAATAAACCCATCAGGCAGAATATGCTTATAGATTGATTGAATGTTGCTTTGATCAAGTAAACACCATCTATTTAACCATGCCGCGCTTTGTCACGCTGCATTTTATCATCATCTGCCTTTATAGTTGCATAGCAAATTCTCTTTTAATGCCAATGCGATGAAAGCCTGATGATCCATTTCCCGAGCGCCCCTGTAAAACCCGATTATCTCCATTTCGATCCTGCTACCCGTCATGTGCGTGTTGATCCCCATCAGCCGGATTTTGTACAGAATCCCTATGCGGCTTACGCATGGCTGCATCACAATGCGCGGGTGTTTTTCTGGGAAGATTACGGCTTCTGGTGCTTTGCCGGTTATGACGACATCAACAAGCTGTTCCGCGACCGCCGTTTTGGCCGTGAAGAACCGGGCGGCTACCGCGCCAATGCTATTAATCGTGAACATCTCAAAGATTTCGACGGCGTTGAGCGTCACTCCATGCTCGAAATTGAGCCGCCGGTGCATACCCGTCTGCGCACCCTCGTTAATCGTGCTTTTGTCTCCCGTCAGGTCGAGCGTCTGCGTCCCCGCATTGAAAAGCTCGCCAATGAGCTGATTGACGGTTTTGAACATCAGGGACATGTTGATCTGATGCCGGCTTTCGCCACCCCTATCCCGGTGGTGGTGATTGCGGAAATGCTTGGTGTACCAGTCGATAATGCCCCGCAGTTGCTCGACTGGTCGCATCGCATGGTCAACATGTATATGCACAATACCACCCGTGAAGTGGAAAACAGTGCTAATCAGGCAGCCAAAGAATTCTCCGACTATCTGCGCGACTATGCTGCCCAGCGCCGTAAAAATCCGGGTGATGACCTGTTAAGCCTGCTGCTCGCCGCTGAGGAAAATGGTGCCAAGCTCTCGGAAGATGAGCTGATCACCACTTGTATCCTGCTGCTCAATGCCGGACATGAAGCAACGGTCAATCAGACAGGCAATGCAGTTAAGAGCATTCTGCAAAGCGGTCTGGATCATCGCGTTCTGTTTGCAACACCGGAATCAACTGCTGCCACTGTTGAAGAAAGCCTGCGCTTTGATGCGCCGCTGCATATGTTCACCCGCTATGCCTATAATGAGACTGAAATTGCGGAAGGCGTAACGCTTAAAGCCGGTGAACAACTTGGCCTGCTGCTTGGCTCCGGCAACCGAGATTATCAGGCTTTTGAACAGCCGGATCGTTTTTGGCCGGAACGTCCTGATCAGAAAAATGTTTCTTTCGGAGCCGGTATCCATTTCTGCATTGGTGCACCGCTGGCACGTCTGGAAATGCAGGTATCGCTGGCTACATTGTTCAAACGTCTGCCGAATATCCGCTTTGCCGAGCCGCCGCTTTATGGCGACACCTATCTTTTCCACGGCATGCAAAGCCTGAAACTGGAATGGTAAAAACAAAAAACGCCGCGTCTATCAAGACGCGGCATTTTCTATTTCAGACAATATCAGTTTAAAGCTTTATCACATAGGTTTTACGAGTCGTTTCAATCACTTCCCACGTGCCTTTAAAGCCCGATCTGATGATAAAACTATCGCCTGCCCGTAAGATGACCGGCTCTTTACCCTCTTCCGTGACCACAGACACACCGCTGATCAGCTGGAAGAACTCCCACTCATCATAAGCGACATGCCACTTGCCAATAGTGGATTCCCAGATACCGGCATAAAGCCCGTCCGAGGTTTCTTCCACATTCCATGTTTTGAACTGCGGATGACCGGAAATGATGCGCCCTTCTGCGGGGCACCCAAATTCCGGTTCAGACTCTGTGTTTACAGGCAGCAACAGCGACTTCATCAGGCGATCTTTGCCAAAGCCTGTTCAAGATCAGCAATAATATCGTCGGCATCTTCGATACCAATCGACAGACGTACCACTTCAGGACCTGCACCGGCAGCAACTTTCTGCTCATCCGTCAGCTGACGATGGGTGGTTGATGCAGGATGGATAACCAGCGAACGGGTATCACCGATATTGGCCAGCAGCGAGAACAGTTCCAGCGAGTTTGCGAAAGTCTTACCGGCTTCATAACCGCCCTTCAGACCGAAGGTGAAAACAGCGCCGCCGCCTTTTGGCGAATATTTCTGCTGCAAAGCATGATATTTGTCAGTCGGCAGACCTGCATAACGCACCCACGAAACTTTCTCGTGCTTTTCCAGCCACTGAGCTACTTTCAGCGCATTGTCGCAATGGCGCTGCATACGCAGCGGCAGAGTTTCAATACCGGCCAGAATCTGGAACGAGTTGAACGGAGAAATCGCCGGACCAAAATCACGCAAACCGAGTGTGCGTGCTGCAATGGCAAAAGCAATATTGCCGAAAGTTTTGTGCAGTTCCGCACCGGCATATTCAGGGCGCGGCTCGCTCAGCATCGGATAATTGCCGGATTTAGACCAGTCGAATGTACCGCCATCGACCAGAATACCGCCCATGGAATTGCCATGACCGCCGATGAATTTAGTCAGCGAGTGCACAACAATATCTGCACCATGTTCGATCGGGCGGATCAGATATGGCGATGCCATTGTATTATCAACGATCAGCGGCAGACCGTGTTTATGCGCGATTTCCGCGATAGCAGCGATATCAACAACAATACCGCCCGGATTGGCCAGACTTTCAACAAAGATCGCACGGGTTTTATCGTCGATCTGTTTCTCAAAGCTGGAAACATCGTCCACATCGCCCCAGCGCACTTCCCAGCCGAAAGACTTGAAGGCATTGCCAAACTGATTGATCGAACCGCCATAAAGCTTGTTCGCAGCGATGAAATTATCGCCGGTGCGTAGCAGATTATGGAAAACCAGCAGCTGGGCAGCATGGCCTGATGCAGTAGCAACAGCAGCCGTACCGCCCTCAAGCGCTGCAACGCGCTCTTCCAGAACCGCAGTGGTCGGGTTGGTCAGACGGGTATAGATATTGCCGAAAGCCTGCAGGCCAAACAAAGCGGCAGCATGGTCCACATCATCAAAAACATAGGATGCAGTCTGATAAATCGGCGTGGTGCGGGCACCGGTTGTCGGATCCGGTTTTGCGCCTGCATGAATAGCAAGTGTATCAAAACCCGGGCTGCGCTTAGACATTCTCTACTCCCCAAAATAAACAATTTGGGTTAGGTTAGAATTTTACTCTCGCACAAGCAAAGAAAAAGATTCCGCTTATCACTATAATATACGCAAACTATTATCTTTTTCCGCAGGCACATCTATAAATTACCCGCAGATTTACATTGCGGCAAAACAGAAATTTTGCGCCGCAATGTCACATAAAGTTAAAATCACGCAGTGATCAGACGCTGATGCTGCTGTTTGGTGCACATATTTGTCACCACTTTTATTCCGGCAGCGCGGGCTTTGGCTTCAGCCTCTTCATGAGTGATTTCAAGCTGCAACCACAAAACATCCGGCTGTGTTTTCAGTGCCAGAATTTCATCGACAATTGCAGGCAAGGCATTGGAAGCGCGGAAGACATCGACAATATCAATCTTCTCCGGAATATCGGAGAGCGAGGCATAAACTGTCTGCCCCAATATCTGCTTCCCCGCCTGCCCCGGATTGACCGGAATAACTTTATAACCATGCTCCAGCAGATATTTCATCACACCAAAGCTTGGACGATCCTCATTCGGAGAAGCGCCGACCAGCGCAATCACATGCTTGGTTTGCAGGATAGATCTGACTTCCGTTTCATTCATGGCATTCTCCGTTTTCATGCTGCTATGCATCACATTCTGCAGAAGATATAATCTAGGCATAAAATGCGGGCAATTGAAGTGATGCTGCAGGCCGGACGGAAATATAGAGTAAAAATCACCGGATTTTTTATAGGGTATTATAATACCGCAATTTTAACACATTGATTTTAAAAAATAATTACAATTATATGCAAATTCAACGCACTTGACGCCCACTCACAGGCGCTGTATTGGACAGCCAGAAGGCGTGCATCTGTCAAAGATGAGCGGTTTTCATTTGTTACGCGCAGATTTCTGCCGCAACACAAGCAACAAAAAAAGCCTTGCTCCAGTCTCTGTTGCAAGGATTATTTCCAAGGATAACTTCAATGGCAACTTTTTCCCAGAAGCCAGCAGAAGTGGTGAAGAAGTGGATCCTGATCGACGCTGAAGGCGTTGTTCTCGGTCGTCTCGCTTCTCAGGTCGCCAACATTCTGCGCGGTAAGAACAAACCAACCTTTACCCCACACGTTGACGACGGTGACAATGTCATCATCATCAATGCTGACAAGGTTGTTCTGACCGGCAAGAAGTACACCGACAAGGTTTACTACTGGCACACTGGCCACCCAGGCGGTATTAAAGAACGTACAGCTCGTCAGATCCTCGAAGGCCGTTTCCCGGAACGCGTCGTTGAGAAGGCGATTGAACGTATGGTTCCGCGCGGTCCGCTCGGCCGTCGTCAGATGAAAAACCTGCGCGTTTATGCAGGCGCTGACCACCAGCACGAAGCACAGCAGCCAGAAGTCCTCGACATCGGCGCTTTGAACAGCAAAAATAAGAGGAACGCATAATGGCTGAGCAGCTCAACTCGCTCGAAGAACTTGGCACAGTTGCAGCAGCTGCTGCTCCTGAAGCTCCTGTTCACGTTAAAAAAGTCGACGCTCTCGGACGTTCTTATGCGACCGGTAAGCGTAAAGATGCGATTGCACGCGTTTGGGTAAAGCCAGGCACAGGCAAGATCATCGTGAACGGCAAAGAGTTCAACGCATATTTTGCTCGTCCGGTTCTGCAGATGGTTCTGCAACAGCCAATCGTTGCAACAAACCGCACTGGTCAGTTTGACATTATTGCGACTGTTGCCGGCGGTGGTCTGTCCGGTCAGGCTGGTGCGGTTCGTCACGGCATTTCAAAAGCCCTGACCTACTACGAACCAGCTCTGCGCGCAGTGCTGAAAAAAGGCGGCTTCCTGACACGCGACAGCCGTGTTGTAGAACGTAAGAAATACGGTAAGGCGAAAGCCCGTCGTAGCTTCCAGTTCTCCAAGCGCTAATCTTTTATCGCTTACGAACGACAGAAAAGCGGGTCTTCGGATCCGCTTTTTTTATTTCATGCGACAGCATAGCTGTTGTCTCCTGCATTGCCTGGTCTTTATGTTTCCATATCATCAAGCCGCAGGATTCTGTTTCATGCACAATCGCTCTCCGTTCGCCACCCTTCCTCAACCGGCCTTATTACATCGTTGCTTTTTCATCGCAGCGCACGGCGGATGATGATGCAGGCTATGGGGAAATGGCCGGTCAGATGGTTGAGCTGGCGGAAAAGCAGGACGGGTTTCTCGGCATTGAAAGCGTGCGGGATGCAAACGGCTTCGGCATTACCAACTCCTACTGGCGCGATGAGGAAAGCATTCGCAACTGGAAACGCAATGTCGACCATCTGGCAGCGCAGAAACAGGGACGCGCAGCATGGTATAAATCCTATGCTTTACGGATTGCCCGTGTTGAGCGGGCTTATGGCTTCAATGCGGACGGGGCACAAGCCCGATGACAGCCAATCGTTTTACGCTCCGGCGTCTGGACTTGCAGGATATGGCGCAGGCTTCCCGCATCCATCGGGCATCCTTCGATAGCACTCTGCCATGGCTGAAAGGCCTGCACACACCACAAGAAGATCAATGGTTTTACGAGAACTGCGTCTTTCCGCAATGTGAAGTCTGGGCAGTATTTTCCCCTGATATGGCTGGTATTATTGCCTTTAAAACAGGCTGGATCGAGCAGCTCTATATTCTGCCGGATTTTCAGGGGCATGGTATTGGCAGCGCTCTGCTCGGACAGGCACAAACGACGTTTCCGCATCTGAAATTATGGACATTTCAGCGAAATATTCAGGCACAGCAATTCTATGAGAAACACGGTTTTATCGCGATTGGTAAAACCGATGGCAGCGGCAATGAAGAAAAAGAACCGGATATGCTCTATGAATGGCGAAGAACCGGTTCCTGAACCGATCCAAATCAGCCCTTCCAGACTTTTAAATTCTCACGGTTGATTTGCAGCTGCTTTGCCGGTGTTTGCTTGTAATAATCTGTTGCCATGCCACTGATCCAGTCACCGTAATTCGGATTTGGCAGCATGATGAATTTTGAGCCGAACTTGTTCTGTTGTGCAGCAACCAGCAACCGGCGCTCACTATTATTCTTGCCGTAGAACTGCGCACCGAAATCGTTGAGATTATCACCGGCGTAAACCACAACATCATAGCCTTTGGATTTTACCCGATCAAAACGCGCCTGCTTGTTTGACTGTTCAGTGCGCAGCAAAACTGTTTCACGCGATACACCGGGAAAACCAAGCTTTTGCAGATTGCTGACAGTCGCTGCATAGGATGTATCGTCCCGATTGGAGATATAGAATATCCGCCCGCCATGGGAATTGACATAACGGGCGAAAGACACCGCTCCGGCAATGGCCGTTGCCTGTCGCGCCGCCATCCAGCGCGCCCATGTCGGCTTGGTATAAGGCACACCATTCTCCACCCGCCATGCGGCATAGGCGGAATTGTCGATCATTGTCTCGTCCAGATCAACAATCACAGCCTTCTTACGTCCGTCTTCCACCTTTGCCGTGTCAAACGCTCTGCGGGCAGTATTGAAAGCCTGATAAGCCAGCGCCTCATATTCACCGGAGTGCTGCACCCAATTCAAACCCAGTACAGCCTGCTGCTCAAGTTGAACCTGAGCCGCTTTCTGATCCGTGACACAGCCCGCAGTTAAAACCGTCAGTCCTGAGACCACGAAAACATTGATTACCCTGCTTTGCATATTGTCCCCTCAGGTCAATAGAAAAGCACTATCTGCCAACAGAATGCGGCACATCACAATAGCAACTCTGCGCCCGATAATTCTCCGTATTTAAATATCGGACGCCCGCTTTATCAGCCCGCCAAAAGACGCTACAGCTTGTATCGTCAGTTTTGTTTCAGCTTACGGTGTTACTTCATGGCGCATAAATCCATCGACAATGCTTTTACGGCTCAGACGATCAAGGGAGCCGCAACCGACCCTACTCATGCCGGTGCCCTCTCCTTTATGCGGCGTCTCTATAGTAAAGATGTGAGCAATGCCGATGCGGTAGTCTGGGGCATTCCGTTTGATGCAGCTGTTTCCAACAGGCCGGGCGCCCGTTTTGGCCCGCAGGCTATCCGCCGTGCTGCAGCGATTTTTGATAATGACCCGCAATATCCGTTTCAGCGCGATTTGTTTGAAAATCTGGCGGTGATTGATTACGGCGACTGCCTGCTCGATTACGGCAATCATCATCTGACACCGGCCACCATTGAGCAGGAAGCCGCTAAACTGATCTCCAATGATGCTTTTCTGGTGTCGCTTGGCGGCGATCATTTTGTGACATGGCCGATCCTCAAAGCCCACGCCGCGAAATATGGCCCGCTGGCCTTAGTGCAGTTTGATGCCCATCAGGACACCTGGTTTGATGATGGCAAGCGTATCGATCACGGCTCATTTGTTGCCCGTGCGGTACGCGACGGCATTATTGACCCAACCGCATCCATCCAGATCGGTATCCGCACCCATGCACCGGAAGATTGCGGCATTCAGATTCTCTATGGCCACGATGTTGAAGATATGAGCGCCAGAGACATTGTGCAGGCGATTGAAACCCGTACACAGGGGCGAAAAACCTACGTCACTTTCGACATTGATTGTCTTGATCCGGCCTATGCGCCCGGTACCGGCACACCGGTTGCGGGCGGCCCGTCCTCGGCAAAAATGCTCTCGGTGCTGCGTCAGCTCGGCAAAATTGATATTGTCGGCGCTGATATTGTAGAGGTTGCACCGGCCTATGACCATGCCGATATAACAGCCATTGCAGGCGCGACAATTGCCATGCATTATCTGGGTCTGCTTGCGGAAAAGAAAGCCGCACGTTAAAGCGGTTCCGGTGAATATTGAATCACTGGCACTGCTCCAACTGTTTGATTTTACGCATTGTCGTCAGGCAAAACCGGTTCCCGTTTTTGCCGGAAATGCTTTAGTCTCACAAAATGAATCAACTGTTTGACAGAATGATTCAGCAATAACTCCTAACACTCTGAATTCTCTACCATTAAGGCAAAATTCAAATGAAACCGAAAATCTTTATTGACGGCGAACATGGCACAACGGGTCTGCAGATCCGCACCCGCCTTGCCGGTCGCACTGATCTGGAAGTCCTTTCTATTCCGGAAGAAGAACGACGCAATAAAGATTTGCGCGCTGACCTGCTGCGCTCGGCTGATATTGCTATTCTCTGCCTGCCGGATGATGCCTCGCGTGAAGCGGTGATCCTGCTTGAAGGTCATTCCACCCGTATTATCGACACGTCCACCGCGCACCGCACCCATTCCAACTGGGTCTATGGTTTTGCCGAGCTGGAAGCCTTGCAGGCGCAGCGTATCCGCGAAGCCCGTCTGGTTGCCAATCCGGGTTGCTATCCGACCGGCGCAATCTCGCTTATCCGCCCATTGCGCGATGCAGGACTGATGAATAGCGATTACCCTGTCACCGTTAATGCGGTATCCGGTTATACCGGCGGCGGCAAGCAAATGATTGCCCAGATGGAAGATGTGAACAATCCGGAACATATGAAGGAAAATAACTTCCTCTATGGCCTGACACTCAAGCACAAGCATCTGCCGGAAATGCAAATGTATGGCAAACTCGACCATGCTCCGATTTTTGCACCAAGTGTCGGCCGTTTTGCGCAGGGTATGATTGTACAGGTTCCGGTCCATCTCGATCTGCTCAAAGGCAAACCGACAATGGAAGACGTGCATAATGAGCTGAAGGCACATTATTCCGGTCAGAAAATCGTACGCGTTGTCCCGCTTGAAGAAAGCAGCGCCATGGCGCGTGTGGATGCCGAAATGCTGGCAGATACAGATGGTATGAATCTTTATGTCTTCGGCTCTGAAGGCGGCAAGCAGATCAATCTGGTCGCCGTGCTGGATAATCTCGGCAAAGGTGCATCGGGTGCAGCCGTACAGAATATGAACCTGATGCTGGGGCTGCGTTAACCGGAGCATTCATTACTATGGAACAGCAAGCAGTGATAAAGCCGGTATTTCCGGCACATTGGCAGATTGCCTCTGCAACACTGCTCGCTGACACCAATTCCAGCCATATCTGGAAAGCAATAATCACCGGAGAAGAACAGTCTCCGGTGATTGTTAAAGTTCTCAAGCCTGCCGGTCATGAGGAACTGCGCGGCGCCTATTATCTGCGCGAGCGTGACGGACATGGTGCTATCAGGCTGCTCGGCCTCACGCATGATCCGGTGATGATGCTGCTGGAATATGCCGGTGATTATGACCTCAAAGCCCATCTTGAAGCCGGACATGATGCAGAGGCTATCCGCATTGCCGGCGAAGTGATCCGCGCTTTACACAGTCCCTCCGGTCGGGTTCTGCCGTCTGAATTACAGCCGCTGCTCAAACATTTCAAAAGCCTGTTTGATCTGGCGGGAAAGAAAACGGATATTTACACGGAAGCAGCTGATCTCGCGGCATCCCTGCTCAGACAGCCTCATGAAATCATCGCCCTGCATGGCGATCTTCATCATGAGAATATCATTCGCAGTGCACGGGGCTGGCTGGCAATTGATCCGCACGGATTATGCGGTGATGCTGCCTTTGATTGTGCCAATCTGTTTTACAATCCGCTCGACCGTGATGATTTGTGCCTCAATATGCAGCGTACTGCAGAAATGGCGCAATATTTCGCAGAGATTATCAACAAGCCTGCTGCCTATATTCTCGATTATGCCTTTTGCTATGGCTGCCTCTCAGCCGCATGGCATCATGAAGATGGCAATCATGCAGATGAAGAGCGCGAGCTGAAAATCGCCAACGCGCTGCGTAGGTTAAGACTCCAGCTGCATCCATAAAAAAGCCCCGCATTTGCGGGGCTTTTTTGTTACGCTGTACGCATTTCATAAGCACCTTTACAGGCGCGCCAATGGGCGACAGCAAAGCTCAGAACCACCAATGCAAAGCCCTGATGGGCAAGCCCCCACTCAATCGGCACCATTGTCAGCAAGGCGATAATTCCGATCGCCGCCTGCATCAGGATCAGGCCGAGCAGCACAACAGAGCGTCGCGCGTGAGTTGTACCGGCAGCATGGCGATGCGCCTGCACAGCATGTAGCACAGCCAGCACCAGCACCGTGTAGGCAAACATCCGGTGAATGAACTGCACAGTCTTCGGATTTTCAAACAGGTTTCGCCAGTAAGGCTGGTTGATGAACAGATCTGAAGGGATAATCGCGCCATCCATCAGCGGCCATGTATTATAGGTCAGACCGGCATGCAGCCCCGCAACCAGCCCGCCAAGATAAATCTGCACCAGAATTGCCAAAACCAGCCAGCCCGCAAAGCGTTGCAAGCCACGCGGCGCTGGTTTTTCTGTATATTCAGCAAGCCCGCGCGCGACATAAAACACGGCGGTAATAATTACACAGGCCATAGTGAGATGCACAGCTAAGCGATACTGGCTCACCGATGTCAGCACGCTCAAACCCGATGCCACCATCCACCAGCCGATAGCGCCCTGCAAGCCGCCCAGCGCCAGAATGCCGAGCATCCGTGCTTTCAAGCCGTCCTGCAGGCGGCCTGTTACCCAGAAGAAAATCAGCGGAACAGCCACCAGAAAGCCGACGAAACGCGCCAGCATACGATGCGCCCATTCCCACCAGAAAATGAACTGGAACTCTTCCAGCGCCATACCCTTGTTGATCTGCTGATATTGCGGGATCTGGCGGTATTTATCAAATTCTTCCAGCCATTCCGCATGGTTCAGCGGCGGGATAACGCCATGGATAGGCTTCCATTCGGTGATAGACAAACCGGAGCCGGTCATACGGGTTGCACCGCCCACCATGACAATTGCGATCAGTACAACGAATACCGCATAAAGCCACCACCGCACCATTTTACGGTTCTTGTCGTGGTTGGCACTGACCGGCTGTTGTGTTGCCGGTAATGCGGCATAATCTGTTATCATCAATCCTGCTCCGACTGAGTTTTACCCCCGCAGATACATGCCGCATGCGCACCACGAATACAAGACAACAACACGCGACACGCAGACGCTGTTTTTATTACCCCTTTCATAAATCCAGTGACGAAGCGGGGACGAAAATCATTTCAGATTCAGTGCTGTCTGGTGTATGAGAGTGGTGACGGAGAGAGAAATATGCCTGTAAGACTAAAAAAACTGATCGGAACTGTGCTGCTTGTTCTGCTGATTGCAGTTTATGCTCTGCTTGCAACCATGATTGCGGTTGCCCATCTTGGCCAGTCCTCGGTCTGGGTACAGCTTGCTTATTTCTTCTTCACCGGCTTTTTGTGGATACTTCCGGCCATGTATCTGTTGTGGTGGATGGTTCAGCCGCCTAAAGCCCGCTGATTATGATCCGCACGGTCTGCTATTCCGACATTCATGAGGCTCTGCCACTCTGGAGCAATGACAAGACGGTCCATGGTATAGCCCAGTCCGCACTCTGGACACGGCTCTGGCAGCAGAAAGTGAATCCTGACTGTCTTGTGCTGGCGCTGTTTATTGATGACAGCCCTGCTTTGTTATTGCCGCTTGAGGTTATCAAACAAAACCACAAGCATGTTGCGCGCTTTGCCGGCGGCTCCCATGCCAATTGCAATTTTCCGGTTCTGTTTCCGGCTTTTGCGCAACACATCAGCAAAGAGCATATCACTGCACTGATTGCCTGCCTGAAAGAAGCGCGGCCAGATATTACACTGCTATCCCTCACCCGTCAGATGCAGAGCTGGCTCGGATATAATAATCCGCTGCTCAGTCTCTCCCATCAGCGCAATCCGAATCCGGCGCTGATTGCCACACTGCCAGACAATTTTGACAGCGTGCTTGAGCGCAGCAATGCCTCGCGCAAACGCAAAAAGCACCGCCAGCATGCCCGCCGTTATGATGAAACAGGTACATGGCGGATTTATACCGCAGATGGTGATGCGGAAAACAGCGCTGCATTCAATGATTTTTATGCGATGAAAAGCCAGCGCTTTGCCAAACAAGGCATTGCTAACAGCTTTACCGGCGATGATCTGAACCGTTTTTTCCAGAAACTCTTCGCTGCACCGGAAAATGACACGCGCAGACAATATCGCCTGCATGTTCTTGAAGTCGCCGGAAAACCACGTGCAGTTATTGGCTGCGCCTATTGGCAAAGCCCAGACGGTCAGACACCACTGCAACGCGGTCTGACTGTGGAATTCGGTGCTTTTGCCGATGATGATCTGGTTACCGCCAGCCCCGGAGATTTTCTGTTTTACGAAGCGATTGCCGCTGCCATTGATGACAAGCTGGATTATTTCAGCTTCGGTATCGGCGAGGAGAAATACAAGCGCGACTGGTGCGATATTGAGCAGCCGCTTTATGACAGCCATATCGCGCTGACATTCAAAGGCCGGTTGAGCGCAACATTCAATCAGCTGCGCTCAGGTCTTGTCTATCGTATTAAAACCAACAAACATCTCTGGCCGCTGGTGAAAAAACTGCGCAGCAAGCTGCGCAGGAGCGCTTAATCCGTTTTTATGCGTGCGGCACCATCAGAATGGTCACATCGTCCTGACCGGCCTCATGGAAAGCCAGTGCCGTCTGCGCCACAGCCTGATCTTCGCTGTCAAACACATTCATCACAAAAACGGATGTATCGCTGTCGAGGTTCAGCGCCTGTTCGGCAGAGGATGCACCGGTTTCCACCAGCACGAAATCATAGGCCGTTTCCAGCGCTTCAAAAATCACCGGCAGACGCTCGGCCTGCGCCATAGCGGTTTTCGGATCAGAAAGACCTGTCGGAATCACATCCGCATCCGAATATAAATCGCCGTGAATAATATCGGTGAACTGCTTCACATTGAGCAGCAGGTCGGTAATGCCTGCAGGCCTGTTACCATCAAGCATTGCCTGACTGATAGCACCATTGCCGGTCATATCCACGAGCAATACCCGCAGGCTGCGGTCAGCCAGTTCACGCAGCAAATGCACACTGCCGGCAGAACCGGCATCGCCTTCCGGCGAGATCAAAATGATGCGGCGGCGCTCCTGCAACATCAGACGGCTAGCAATTGCCGCCACACCGTTGGGCGCATAAATATCATCCGATGCCGGATCAGGTTCTTCCGTGGCATCCGGCTCGGACACAGTATAGCTGTCATAGATACGCTGAATTGTTTCAACATCAATTTCAGGACGGGCCATAGGCTGCTCTACCATCTCATTTTTATCGGAAACAGGCTCGGGAGCCGGCTGCACAATCAGCTTATTATCAATCTGTGCGGTTTTATTATGCGCAGGGCTAAAATTCTGTGCAACAGCACCATATTCATCGCCCCAGAGATTTTGTCCCCTGACAGCTCTGACAGTATTTGTTGTCATAGCGCGGCCGCTGAAAAGCTCACGCAGCAAAACAAAAACCGACAACAGCAACAGGCCCGCAACAAAACTCATGCTGACCATAGGCAGCACTTTAGGGAAATACGGCGCCCCTGCAACAGTTGCCGTTGAGAAAATCCGTGCATCTGCAGGCTGATCTGTACGGTCAGCAATGCTAGAAGCCTCGCGATAGCGCGCCAGATAGGCTTGCAGCAAATCGCGCTGGGCGGCAGCATCACGTTCCAAAGCACGCAGTTCAACTTCCTGACTGCCAGCCTCGGCGGCCTGTGCTTTCAGACGGTTGAGTTCACGGGTCTGCTCCTGCTCGCGGCTGCGGGCAGTCGTCACCTCATTATCGAGGCTTTTCAGAATTGTATTGCCTTCCTGCCGGATTTGCCGGTCAAGATCGGCGAGCTGCGCACGCAAGCCCTGAATACGCGGATGCCCGTCGAGCAATGTTGTCGACAGATTGGCAATCTCGGCCATCAGCGCTCCGCGACGCTCATTCAGCTGCTGCATAATGCCGGAGGACATAACTTCCGGCAGACTGTTGATCGGCACGCCGTTTTTAAGCGCAGTGCGAATGCTTTCGGCTTTAGCCTCACTGGCAGCACGCTCAGCTTTCAGACGCGACAGTTCCGATGAAATATCGGACATTTGCTGCGTGGCAAGAGAAGTATTATTGCTGGTATTGAGGAGATCGCTTGCCGCGCGGAAATCAGCGACTTTGGTTTCCGCCTCACGCACCTTCTTCGTCAGCCGTTCAATTTCCGGCTCCAGCCAGCCGGTTGCATCGCCCGTTAGCTGGCGTTTGGCAGCGGCTTGTGCTGCAATATATTCATCCGCAATTTTATCGGCAACATCGGCTGCGACTTGCGGATTTTTGGAGACAAACTCAACCACAATCACCCGCGAGCCGGTTACAGCATAGACCTGTAAATTCTCGCGCATACGGGTGAGAACCTGCTCTGATACCGGAATCGTGAGCGGATCAGGGCGCAATCCCAGCAATACCAGAACCTGTTTCACCGGCGACATGGTTTTCGGATAGAATTCCGCATAATCTTCAAGCTTCAGATCGGCGGCCACTTTTGCAAGGATTTTAGCAGAGCTGATCAGCTCTACCTGCGATTTCACGGCTTCCGGATCCAGCAGCGGACGATCCGTTTCCGATCCGACATTCGGGCGCGTGAAGACAGTTTCCCGTGCTTCAATAAGAATACGCGCTTCGGAACGGTAATAAGGAGGGAGAAACTGCGCAACACCCCATGTCAGCAGAGCAAACAGGAGTGCGCCCAGTAGAATGAACAGCCAGTTGCGCTTCAGAGCGGCAAACAGCGCTCCGATATCAATTTCCGCATTTTCCGCTGCATCACGCATCACTGACCCGATCCCCATAATCCTGCACAGGACTCTTATGGTAAATCATCAAGGTAACTATAGGGTTAAATCCTGTATTTTCCCCTCACCCTTCATATTAAGGGCGTATCAGGACTTTACTTTAGCAGTTTGTATTTAAAGATAATTTTATCAGTACAACAGATTTTAGCTTCCAGTCTTTACGCCATATTAACCCTAATAATTCAATAATCACCATCAGACAGATGTCCGTTGCACAGCTATGAAATGCGCAACGGAACCTGAACGCATATAATATGAGCTGGTGAGTTCTGACGCCAAAGCAATCAGAACGGGATAAGGAAAAGAGCAGAATGAAAACACGCGTTTTTATGGCAGCTTTGGGCGTAACCTGTCTGGTATTGTCAGGCTGCACCAGCTATCGCCCTGCTCCTCCGGCATTCCACGAAGCGCTGAACCAGCCTTATATTCTCGGTTCCGGCGACCGCCTGCGCATCACCGTTTTTGAACAGGCCGGTTTAAGCAATACATATTCCGTCGACCAGTCCGGCTATATTGCCTTCCCGCTGATCGGCAGCGTGCCTGCACGCGGCAAAACAGTAAAACAGCTTGAAGCCACCATCGCTTCAAAACTGCGTGGCGGCTATATCCGCAATCCTGACGTCAGCGTGGAAATCGACCGCTACCGTCCTGTCTTCATCATGGGTGAAGTCGGCGGCGCCGGACAATATTCTTACGTACCGGGCATGACTGCACAAACGGCTATTGCAGCTTCCGGCGGCTTTACACCGCGCGCCAATCAGGAAAGCGTGGATATTACCCGCCAGATCAACGGCAAAATCTTTACCGGACGGGTACGCATTACAGATCCTATCCTGCCTGGCGATACAATCTATGTCCGCGAACGGTTATTCTGATCATCACGGACAGACCAGCATCCATCCTTCCTGAGACGAGGCTATTGTGAAGCAAAAATCTTTGCGGATTATCCATTGCTTCCGTTCCCCTATAGGCGGCGTGTTTCGCCATATACGTGATCTGGCTGCCATGCAGAATGCAGCCGGTCATCAGGTCGGTGTGATTTGCGAATTATGCGAAGACGGCGCACTTGAACAACAACAATTTGCTGCCATGCTGCCTGATCTGACACTCGGCCTGCACCGCATTCCGATCAGCCGCAAAATAGGTCTCAGTGACATCGGTGCTATTTTAAGTACACGCAAATTACTGAAGCAGCTTCAGCCGAATATTGTGCACGGACATGGCGCAAAAGGCGGGACTTATGCCCGCCTCGGCACAATAGGCATCCATAAAAGTCAGGCTCAGCGCCCGCACAAATTTTACTCTCCTCATGGCGGTAGCCTGCATTATGATCCGGCATCCATTGCCGGTAAAATCATGTTCACGGCGGAGCGCCTGCAAGAGCGGATCACCGACGGCCTGATCTTTGTCTCGACCTATGAGGAAAACACCTATCAGGAAAAAGTCAGAAACCCGCGCTGCGCGCACATTGTGATCCGCAACGGTATCAGCAAAGATGAGTTTGCACCGGTTACACCGGAACCCGATGCCGCGGACTTTCTGTTTATCGGCATGATGCGCGACCTGAAAGGGCCGGATTTATTTATCCGCGCGCTGAGCGAGCTGAACAAGGTAGCAAGAGCCAACAACCGGCCTCTTGCCACCGGTGCCATGGTCGGAGACGGGCCGCAGAAGCAGAATTATCAGGCTCTTGCTGCACAACTCGGACTGGAAAATCATATCCGTTTTTATCCGGCAATGCCGGTGCGTGAAGCACTCAAGCACGGGCAAATCTTTGTGTTGCCTTCACGTGCGGAATCCCTGCCATATATTGCACTGGAAGTTCTGGCTGCACAGCGCAGCATCATCGCCACAGATGTCGGCGGTCTTGCTGAAATATTCGGCACAGACAGCAATGCCCTTTGCAAACCTGACGCCGGTGCCATTGCTGCGAAAATGTGCGAAGCCCTGACCTTCCCTGCCAATTATCAGCAAACCATGCCTGATCCGCTGCTGCTACGCTCACGCTTCAGCCGGGAAAATATGGCTCATGCAGTTGAACAATTCTACCGCATCAACTAAATTACATATAAGCACTATGTAAAACTTCCGTGCTTCATTAAAATACAAATATCATTCGTTTAATTTTACTGTAATAAAGCAATATTGCGGATATTTACTATCCGGCAACCACAATACGTAAAAAGCCCGTATAGCGGCCTAAACTGCGCATTCTCTTTAAAAAAATAAGAAAATAGCAACCCTCATCACGGATAGATTGCTTATATTTTCTTGTGAGTAAAATTTTAATATGCCGGTGCACCCATGAGTGAGAAAAAACATAAAGGAAGTTTCGACAGGAAGGCGCTGCAAAAGCAGCATGACTCCGGCGCAGCCTCCACACCTGCTGAAAAAGTTGAATTGAGTCCGTTGGCCATGAAAGTGGCCGCTCAATACAAGAATGAAAGTATTTCACCCGCTCTGTTCACAGGGCTTATGCGCATCTGGGAATTTGCGGTTGTCGCCCTGTGCGGTACCGCTGTTTATCTCAGCTATGTCGGCGCTGAAAGCATCCATATGCTGGAATATTTGTTTGCAAATATTCTTGCTGCCGCACTCTATGTTATTTTCGCTCAGTTCAGTTCCGGCTATCGCCCTTCTGTGCTGCGCAAGCCGTTTCGCTATCTCGGCCGGCTGATTATCTGCTGGGCCGGTGTTTTTGCAGTTCTGGCTATTGTGGCATTCCTGCTGAAAATTTCTGCGGTTTATTCCCGTATCTGGTTTGCCGGATTCGTGATTTCCGGTTTTATCGCCCTCACAATATCGCGCTTCCTCGCAGCCAAATTGATGCGTATTCTTGCCCGCAGCGGCCGTATGGAACGGCGCGCGGTTATTGTCGGCGGCGGTCAGAATGCGGAAGATCTTATTCTTGAACTCAACAAACAGCCGGATAATGACATCCGTATCTGCGGTATTTTTGATGATCGCGGCGACCGTCGTTCTCCGCCGATTGTTGCCGGTTATCCGAAACTCGGCAATATTTCCGAGCTGATTGAGTTTGCCCGTGTTGCCCGCATTGATATGCTGATCGTTTCTCTGCCGATCTCCGCAGAAGAACGGGTTTTGACGCTGATGCAAAAGCTTTGGGTATTACCGGTCGATATCCGTCTTTCTGCTCATGCTGCCAATATGCGTCTGCGTCCGCGTGCTTATTCCTATATCGGGTCGGTACCGATGCTGGATATTCTCGACAAGCCGATCAACGACTGGGATGCGATTGCAAAGCGCTTGTTTGATATTGTCTTCAGCCTGTTCGGAATTGTGCTGTTCTCGCCGGTCATGCTGGCGACGGCTATTGCGATCAAACTCGACAGCAAAGGCCCTGTAATCTTCAAACAGAAACGGCACGGCTTTAATAATGAAGTGATCAATGTCTGGAAATTCCGCTCGATGTATAGCGACCAGTGCGATCCGACTGCAAAACTGGCCGTCACCAAAAATGACAGCCGCGTTACCCGTGTCGGTCGCTTTATCCGCAAAACATCAATTGATGAATTGCCGCAATTTTTCAATTCCTTAGGCGGCAGTCTTTCACTCGTTGGCCCTCGTCCTCATGCAGTCAGCGCCAATTCCAACAACATGCTCTATAATGATGTGGTTGACGGTTATTTTGCCCGCCATAAAGTCAAGCCGGGCGTGACCGGTTGGGCGCAAATTAATGGCTGGCGCGGCGAAATCGACAAGCCTGAAAAAATCGTCATGCGTACCGAATATGATCTCAATTATATTGAGAACTGGTCATTGCTGCTCGACCTGAAAATCCTGCTCCTGACCCCAGTACGTCTGCTGAACACGGAAAACGCCTATTGAGCTATCCGTCCCAACCTGTGCCCCGATCTGTACATGCGTCACCCGTATCAGATGCGGCATACCATGCATTGACGGACCGTGATCAGCGACAAGCTGCAATGCAATGGATTGCGCGGCTGTCACTGGCAACAGGTGTTTTTTTCAGCGGTTTCGTTCTCTTCGAGCCTGGGCCTTATGAAATACTGATGCTGGTGCTCATCAGCCTGTGGCTGTTATTCGGCCTCAGGCTGAGTGTTAACTCACTGGCATTGCTGCTCTTACTCACCTTATTCAATATTGGCGGCGTGCTCTCAATTTTTCAGATGGCTGATCTGAAAAAGGCACCGCTTTACATTGCCGTGTCATATTTTCTGGCATTGACCAGTGTGTTTTTCGCTGCCGTCACCGAAAGCGACTGGCGCAGATTACAACCGCTTTTCACCGGTTATCTGGCGGCTGCCGTCATTACAGGGATGCTGGGTATCGGCGGTTATCTCAACCTGATACCTGCGGCGGATCTGTTTACGCTTTACGGCCGTGCCAAAGGTGCATTTCAGGATCCGAATGTCTTCGGCCCTTTCCTGATCCTGCCTATCAACTGGTGCATCTATCAGGTTCTGACCCGCCCTTTTCAGAAAAGTCTGCTCTATTGGGCACTGTTTCTGGTGCTGACACTTGCAGTATTGCTGTCCTTCTCCCGCGCAGCATGGGGCATGTATGCCGTATCCTTAGTGCTCATTCCGGCTCTGTTGTTTATCGGCAGCAAGAACCAGCGCTTTCGCGGCAAGATCATGCTGATCAGCATTGCAGCAATTGTTCTTCTTGCCCTTGTATTGCTGATTGCCTTGCAGTTCCCGCAGATCAGTGAGGTATTTTTCCAGCGTGCGCGCCTTGAACAAGATTATGACAGCGCCCGTACGGGACGTTTTGCACGGCATTGGCTGGGTTTTCTTCTGTCCATGGAAAAACCCTTCGGTATCGGCCCGCTGGAATTCGGCCCCATGTTCGGCGAGGATACCCATAATATCTGGCTGAAAGCCTTGCTGGATTATGGCTGGCTCGGCTTTCTGTCTTTCATCATCCTGACAATGCTTACGCTGGGTTTCGGCTTCAGACTGATGCTGCGTGAGCGACCATGGCAACCTTATCTGCTCTGCGCCTATGTGGCATTTATCGGCCATATACTGATCGGCAATGTGATCGATATCGATCACTGGCGGCATTTCTATCTGATCGTCGGTATTATCTGGGGCTGTGCAGGGCTTGAACAACGCTATCAGCAACAGGCACGACGTCATCTCACTTCAGAACCACGCCCCTATAGCAACACACGCATTGCAAGACCGGTTTAATTTCTGCGGAACAAAAGCCCAGCACCGGCGTTACATCCCTGTAACCAAATCAAGACAATCAGGGAGAGCAAAGATGTTAAGAGCCGGTATTTTGTGGATGATGGGTGTTCCGTTTTTTGTCGTAGTCCTGATCTGGTATTTCTTCTTCTGATCTGCAGCAGAGATCAGGCAAAAGTCACCTGATCGCGGCCGGTCGCTTTACTGCTGTAAAGCGACACGTCAGCCCGCCTGTAAAGGCTTTCAAAGTCTTCATTATTCTCGAGTTCTGCAACACCGACGCTGATTGTAAGAACAGCTGAGACCTGTGAGCCTTCATGCTCGATTTTCAGTGCAGCTATCTGCGTGCGCAGTTTTTCCAGAAACTGTCTGGCCTGTTCCGTTGTACAATCATAAAAGAACAGCGCGAATTCCTCACCGCCAATTCTCGCCGCCATATCCTCGCTACGACGCAGCGTAGCACTGATTGTACCGGCAACATGTTTCAGAGCTTCATCCCCCGCAGCATGGCCGTAAATATCATTATACAGTTTGAAATGATCCACATCGATCATTGCAAAACACATGGGTTTCCCCTGTGAACGCCCCCTGCCCATCATTGTCTCAACATGCTGGGAAAACAGACGGCGATTTGCCAGACCGGTCAAAGAATCCGTGTCGCGCTCTTTGCGCAGCTCCGCAATCATGTCCATAAATGTCACGGCCAGCAGTCCGATACCGGTCACTACACCGATCACAGAAATGGTGAATTGCAGCACCAGCCAGAACGAACCGGCAGAAAAATCAATGACAGATGACATCGTCATTCTTTCCGCCGTCATAATTGTGCGCGGAAAGAAATGCAGGCCAAGACCAACTATCAGCCAGAATAATAATTTATCACCGGAAGTACCACGCAGCAAAAAGCGCGCCTGCAGGGCGGTGGCCAGAAAGATCGCCCCCACTCCCAGATTGATAATATAGATCCGGTAAAACAGGTTTCTCTCGATATAAAAATAATAAAATGTGCCGCCGACAATCGTGATCATAAACAGGACGTGAAACCAAAAAGGCAATTGTCTGCCTGAGCGGATCAGGACACCCTGGGAAAAGAACAAAACTCCCGCAACATATAAAGCCGCAGATAAAACGGCGTTCTGACCGATATTTGCGGGAACAAATGTGACCTGAACTAAAGTCCCGAGCGAGACCAGCAGAAAAGCGCAACCGAACAGCCCGAGATGCGGCCGTGTCCGTTCAAGGAACCACACACCGAAAAACATCAGCGAAAATAAAAAGAAGAAAACCGGCGGCAGATAAATCATAGCAAAGCAGTTTTCATTTTCTTTGAACCGGAAAACTGACCGGATTTATCCATCCCACACCCTCACGACCACATGCGCCTGTATTTCAGAATGCACTCCCGCATGCCGGTCTTTATCTTCCTGATAATTATTTTAACGTCTTTCATCAAGCAACATAAAATTTATTTTATGCAAAACAGCACCTGCATGTCTTTCGATGCATGGATCACTGTCTTTACGGGAACCAAAACGCACTCTGAACGTTTTCTTTCATAGCAGAAGTTTCACGCTGCATTTGTCTGCGCCTTAAATTCCGGCAGACAAAGACCATCTTTTTACTATGTGCTGAACGTCAATAATGAGGGATATACCATGGAAGATGCTCAGATAGGCTGGATTGCAGCTATTATCATTGGTGGTCTGGCCGGCTGGCTGGCCGAAATGTTCATGAAAAGTGACCACGGCGTTTTCATGAATATTATTCTGGGTATTATCGGCGCTGCTGTCGCCAATGCCCTGCTCGGCATGTTCGGTGTGGTTCTCGGAGGCTGGCTCGGTTACCTGATCGCCGGTTTTATCGGGGCATGTATTCTGATTGCAGCGGGGCGCATGATCCGGCGATAACTCCCACGCCTTTGTAAGCGCCTATTCCACAGTCAAGATAACGGAGAATGAAAATGGCAGAGAATGCTGACAATGCCCGTCAGGCAATGGAAGAACAGATTGCAGAACTGCGCGCGCAGATTGATGCGATGAGCAAATCTTTGAAACAGCGCGGCGAGGAAGCCGCAGAAGAAGCCCGCACCCGCCTGAACCGTGCAGCCTCAACCATCAAAGAACAGGGACAGGCAACCGTATCTGTCATCCGTGAAAATCCGGGCACCGCAACAACCATTCTGAGCACAGCCGGTATTGCCGGTTTTGTACTCGGTTTTCTGGTTGCCAGCTGCCGGAATGACACCCGCTGGTAACAGCCGCAACGCTCCCTGCGAGTTCAATAAAACAGCGCCGGAAATTCCGGCGCTGTTTTGATATTCAGGAGGCCGCGCCGTCACCGCGACAGCTATTGAATATATCCATATCCTTGTCATAGACGGTCGTCTTCACATTCATCAAGCCCAGCACCGTATGGAACAGATTATCATGGGATGCCGGATGATCACTCAGCGTCTTCAGGCAAGCCTGTTTCAGATCATTCTCTTTCAGAAAATCCGGTGAAAACCAGCTGATAAACGGAATCGTCGTCTGCTCCCGCGGCGCGATGAAATAAGGCATGGCATGAAGATACAGCCCTTTCTCGCCAAGGGATTCACCATGATCGGACATATAGATCATCGAAGAAGCAAACTCGCTTTCTCTCGATTTCAGCAAATCGATGATTTCCGCTAATATTTTATCGGTGTAAGCGATTGTATTATCATAGGCATTCACAATTTCCTGCTGAGTGCAGTCAGCAAAGTTTGATGTGCGACAGGCAGGTTTGAAGACTTCCTGCTCCGGCGGATAGCGCCGGTAATAGGCAGGTCCATGGCTGCCGAGCATATGCAGCACAACTACAGTGTTAGTCTTAAAACTATCGAGACGAGATGCCAGCGTGTCTACCAGCACCTGATCGTAACACTCACCACCTGCACAATTCGGATTGCCTTCCTGCAACTGGCTCATATCAATTGTTTCAATACGATCGGCCACACGCTTACTGCCGGTATTATTTTCAACCCACAAAGGCTGAATACCGGCATGTTTCAGCACATCCAGCAGATTTTCAGACTGGCGGAATTTCTTGCTGCTATATTCTGTACGCGGGAACGGGGAAAACATACATGGCACAGAAACAGATGTCTCTGTTCCGCAACTGCTGACATCGGTGAAGTTCAGCACATCACGCTCACGCAGCATCGGATTTGTATCGCGGTAATAATTATTGAAACTGAAATTCTGTGCGCGGGCTGTTTCGCCAACCACAATCACCGTCAGGCGCTTTTTATTACTGCCCTCTTGGTGTGGCTTGGTCTGCACAGCATCCGTACCGAGCGGTTGAGCAATATAGGTGCGCTCGTCATTGACCTTCACGAAATAACGGATGGTACTGCTGAGCGGCGCCAGCGGATTGAGTCTGCCGGTGATTTCCGCTTTCTTTTCACGAAACATCGAAGAAAAAGTACCAAAATTTGTGAGAAGCAGAGCAACACCGGCAATCAGGCAACCGCTGATCAGCAGCGTATTGACCCATAATTTTTGTACGAAAGGCCGGTGCCTGACCTCAACCCAAATGATCAGAAGAGACGGCAAACCGGCATAAAGCAGCATATTCGTTACAAAATGCGCATTCATCAGGTGACCGGATTCAGCCCTTGTGGTTGTCGCAGCATTTTCAATCATATTCGGCGTAATCAAAACACCGAAGTGGTCAATGAAATATGCCGCGGATGCCGACACCGTGACAAAGAAAATCAATGCAGGCTTGATGAGATATGGCGCTGAAAATAAAACCAGCAAACAATAAGTCAGTAAAAACAATGTTGCAGCGATAATGCCGGTGTTCAGAAAATCTCCTTTGAGATAATCTGCGATGAAAACAAAAGCTGCGCGGTTAAAAAATACAGTAATATAAATGGCTGTAATGAAGCATAATAGATTACTTGCAACAGAAATTCTTTTGAATTTCATAATTCACCTGTTCGACGTTTAAAAACGCACAGATTCAATATCTTCATCAAGAAACAACGCGTTTTTGAGCAAGCTACAAAGCAGATCAAAACCAGCTGAATAAATATGAGTGTTTTTGAAATAAATTTTTATAAAAAGACAGAAATTACAATTACTTATCAAATTTAATTTTGAGAGTTTCTCCCGAATATTGAAGCGCCTGCTTCCGGGCAAAATTGTGACATTGCAATCTGGATAAGAATATATTCCGTTGCAATTCTTGTTTTACAAAGCAGCTTTCTGCACCAGAATTCACCTCACTGAATTTTCCCTGCCGCTTCAAAAAGTCTTGTTTCAACTTCCTGCAACTGAGCTATGATGGATTGAATAAAGTTCTATTTCTCAAACGCTTACGGTGACCGCCAATATCTTCCCGACGGCACCGCAGTCAGAAGGACAGACTTGAAATGATTACCGGCCCGCAATCTAAAGCTGCCCGCGCATTAATTGAACTCAGCCGTGAAAGACTGTCATCATTCTCAGGCATTGATATCCGTGTGATTGAGTTATTTGAACGTAAACTTGAAACACCGGACGAGACTGTCCTTGCAGCGCTGCAAAAAGCGCTCGAAGATGCCGGAGCCGTGTTCATTCCGGAAAATGGCGGCGGTATCGGCGTCAGATTGAAATTTACACGATCCGAAGCACGGCGCCTCTCAACTCTGGAAAGCGAAGGCGGCATTGTTGCCTATGACGAAGTTCCTTAAGCGGAAACATCTGTCTGATTAAAAAATGCGTCACGGGCAGAACAAAGCAGAGGAATTGTCTGGCTTTCTCTGTCAGTGAAATGGTGTTTTCTGCCTTGCGGGTGATCTGTTCAAAGGTAAAACAAACCGATAAAAGATCTTGCTGTTCGCACCGTCTTTTTATCCCGTTCCGGCCTGCAGAACGCTCAGCCTGTCACAATGATTCACGCTGAGTGCGACTGCCGCCGATCACACCGAGGCACATATGGCTGATTATCTCAAGCCGATCTTATTGCTTTGCGCATCCAATATCTTCATGACATTTGCCTGGTACGGGCATCTCAAATTTACAAACAAGCCGCTTTTGCTGGTCATTATTGTCAGCTGGCTGATCGCTTTTGCTGAATATTGCCTTGCGGTTCCGGCCAACAGAATGGGGCATGGCATCTACAGTGCGGCAGAGCTCAAAACCATTCAGGAAGTTATCACTCTCAGCGTATTTGCCGGATTTTCTGTGCTGTATCTGGGAGAAAGCATAACCATCAATCATATGATTGGTTTCGCATTTATCTGCCTTGGCGCTTTTTTTGTATTTAAAGGGCCATTTTAGAGATATACAGAATACCCCCTCCCTCAACAGAGAGTGACATGATGAAACTGAAAATTTCCGCAATCACTTTAATGAGTGTTCTTATTTCAGGTGCTGCATACGCAGAAGAACTGACAGTTGAAGGCTCCGGCATTACACGTGATATTGCCTGTTCTTCGAATGATATCGGCATTTATGGTGCAAAGAATATCATCAAACTGACCGGTAAATGCGATGATATTGTCATTCACGGTACCAATCATCAGGTTACATTTGAAGAAGCCGATGATGTCTCGGTGTCCGGCTCCGACAATAAAGTGACCGGCGGCCGTGTGAAAGACCTCTCTGTAGACGTGGCCAATCATGAAGTCACAGCCACATTACGTTCCAATGATAATGACAGAGCCGAACTTGAAGTTAGCGGTGCACAAAATGTGGTGAATGTTACGTTGGAAAGTGACACCAAAATCGAAGTCGGCGGGGTTGGCCATAAAATCAACTGGTCTGTCGCATCAGGCGTTAAAGATCCGGCGATTTCAATTTACGGTGCCGATCACGAAGTTAAAAAAGCAAACTGATTTCGCTTATAGTTTATAAAATGAATGAAGCCCCGAACGGGGCTTCATTCATTTGACGGGCAAGTACCTGTTTTTACTTGGAAACAGCTTCCAGCCCTTTGAATTCTTTCACTTTATCTTTTGCACCTGTCGTCAGGCCACTTCCCTGCTTTGCACAGATACGCTCAGCAAATGCAGCTGATGGCGCACTGCTGCCATCTCCGACAATAAACTGATAACCATTATCACACCGCACCCAATGAACTGTTCTGCCGGAGCTGTCTTTTTGAGAAATGTTTTTATAGGCGTAAGCTTCGGCCGCAGGAATAAGAACAATTGCAGATGTCATTACTACTTTAAGCAAATCTTTGATAAACATTGGTAGTCCTCCCTCTGTTGTTAATACTTCCTCCCCATCGGAGTATTTCAAAGGTAAACCGGTCGCAATGAATGTGTGATGAATAGGCCGTTCAGCAATATTGCATAGCAGAACTAAGAGCTGTTTCGCTGTAGTATGAAGCAAAACAAAGCTGTAAACCGGTCTTAAAACAATAAGCCGGTTACGCAGAAAAACACATTTAAATCATTAAAATATGGTCGGAGCGGCGGGATTCGAACCCACGACCCCTTGACCCCCAGTCAAGTGCGCTACCTGGCTGCGCTACGCTCCGAACACCTAAAAGCCCTAGAATAGAAAGGCTTTTTTGGCAAGCCCTTTAAACTGACACGAAAAATGCAAAAGCCTCACCGTCTTTATTATTCACCTCAACTATGAATTTATGATCTCATAAAGCGGTGTATCCGGCAGAATCTGCTTATTATTATTCGCCGTATTATAAAGATGGAAAGCCGTTGTCCTCGGAGTAATCAGATCTTGAACGCGCAGACCTCTTTCATGAAGAAGTGTCGTACAAGTATAGTGCATAGGATAATAAATATCGATCGGGCTGACCTTGTTCTTAAGATCCAGCTCTTTAACAATATGCGTTATCAGGTTGGGACCAATAGCCCCCCATGGATGCTTTGAAACAGGTTTTGGAAAACCAAGAGATTTTCTCAGCCTATATCTTTTGATTTTATTGGCTTTAAACCATGGCGGGATAAAATAAGGATCTTCAGCCGCAGATAATAATTGCTTCAGCATCGTACTATCCTGAGGCACTTTCAGGATCGCACCATTAATTGTGCTTTGCGTTTCCCAGCCCATTATATAATCATTATCTTCAACCGGCTTTATACAATAAACATCACAGTCGACATAAAGGCCCAGACCTTCCCGCAAAATTCGGTAGCGATAAATATCCGAGGCAAGTGCAAGATTGCCCGATGAAGTCCGAACGATCTCGCTCTCTTTCATCAGTTTGTTTGCATCGAAGATTTCAACCCCTTTCGGGATGTCCTCGGGCTTGCCATAGGCGTGCAAGACGATCTTACAGCCTTTATCTACAAATGATTTAAGACATGCAGCATGCACTTCACCAAGCCGCTTACCGATCCACAAACTATTTACGATGAGCGACATATCTTCCTCAAAATGCGGGATTTACCACCACCGCTGCATAGCTTTGCAAGCTTGATTTTGTCAAATAATAACAGCTAAAGGATATGCGTCTTATACCGGTATGAGTAAACCATCAGGATAGAAATGTTTTTCTTTAAAAAAGCAAGCAGCACAAACCGTCCTCTCAAAATCGGTCTGATTATTGATGAATATTTCGGTGCAGCTGATACAGCCTTTGGTGGTTACGGTTTTTTGGCGCGAAGATTAATTACCAAATATCTTCCCGACACAAATCTTCAAATAGATGTTCTGCTTGGCAGAGGACGAAAACGGTATAGTGCCGAGGAATTCATCGTCCAAGATGACAAGACTATCAATTTATACCGCTTACCTAAACGCAAATGGGCGGCCAAAAGATGGTTAAAAAAGCAGGATTATGATGCTTATCTCAGCATTGAGCTGACTTACAATTATGTTCTGGAATGCGAACCCGATACGAATAAAAAATTGATTTTATGGATACAAGATCCAAGACCTATGTATGAGTGGGACGAGATCAATACAGTAAAATTATTTCCGGAAACCAATTACTATGACCAAAATATTTATGACACGGTTCATAAATTATACAGACAGGACAGAGTGAAATTTATTTCTCAGGGGCATTTTTTAAATCAAAAAGCAAAAGATCTGTACGCTTTAGATGACAATGTCTCAATCGACTATGTACCAAATCCGATCGAATATGATGAAAGTTTTAAACTCTCTGACAGTCCTAAAGAGAATTTAATTATCTTTTTAGGGCGGCTGGAATCTGTAAAGCGCGGCTGGTTATTTTGTGAAATAGCCAAGAGAATGCCTGATTATCAATTCTGCGTTCTCGGGCAGACTTTTCGCGAGAAGCACAAAAACACAGATATTATGCAGTCCTATTACGACATACCTAATCTGCATTTTGCAGGTCATGTAGATGGCGATGTGAAAAATGAATATCTGAAACGCGCAAAAATTCTTGTAAATACTTCTATTCATGAAGCATTGCCGATTTCATTTCTCGAAGCGCTGTCCTTTGGCACATTGCTCGTCAGCAACAGAAACCCGGAGGATCTGACATCGAAATTCGGCATTCATGTCGGCGATGTATTAGGGGACGGTTTCGATAAAGTAGATCTGTTTGTTGATGCTATTCATAAGATTCTGGATAATCCCGATCATTATGATGCCATCGCCAATGAAGCTATATCCTATATCCGCTCAGTCCATAATGTTTCTGCATTTCAAACCACGATGCAGAATATACTCAAAGAAGAATTCCCTGATCGTTATAACAGGTAATCGCTTTATATGGTCTGCCTGACGCATACAGGCAGACTCTTCTTCGCCGAACTAAAAATAATCAACGATCATTCTTTTTTGCCAAACAAAGTTTTTAATTTTTGTCGCGCCTTTTTTAAGTTCACGCATAATTTTATGCGTTTTCGACAAAGTACTGCGACGGGTTTCAATCATATCCACGACAGAACGCCCCTCAATATTCTGTCCTAATGTCAATGCTTCAGGTTGCAACACCTGTTCCTGCACACAAATCGCAGGAGACATTTGATATATATTTGTGCTGGAGAATCCATCGCACAGCGGATCAAACAAAAAATGATCTATCGGGACCGGCATATAATTACTTGATAGTTTTAAGAGTTCGGCTGCCAGCTTACGGGATATTAAATAACCACCCGTTCCAGCATGAAAACTCAGCATTCTTAGCAGCTGCCAATTCTTTACTGATACATTCCCCCATCGTTTAAAATAGACCTTCGTTTTAAAGGTTTCAAAGCGCAGTAAATTTATGTCAGCCGGAACCCAGTCAGAGTTTTTGAGAAACTCGGCTGCACTATCACTGAGGATAATATCATCTTCGAAAATTGCGGCATATTCATCCGTACTGGCAACAAGAATTTCCCAGCATTTCCGATGGCTCATAAAGCATGCAAATTCCGAATTTGTCGGCTTTGGCCAATCTTTATGCAAAGAAATATTATCGAGCTCACTCTGGGGCAAACCACGCGCATCAACGGCAGCCACACGTTCAAAATCAAGTTTCAAACGTCCAAATTGCTCATGACAATGTTTTAGCCTGTCAGGAGATCTATCCAGATTTATAACAAGATTTTTCATAGAATGGCTCACGTTACAATTCTGCTCCTTCTAAATTTTATTCTCAGCAAGGACAAGACAATGAAGCCATTCCCTTTCAACTGCTGTCTCTTTCCTTAATTCAGACCTCAATAATCGCGCTTGACCGCAACTAAAAATAAGAACATTATAAGAACAAACAGAGGATTCTATAATGTCTCTCGCCGCACAAAACCCTGAAAAATATATCATTATGCCGTTTCGTAAGAATAATCAGAAACTTGTTGCGGCGGAAATGCGCCCTGCTTCCAGTGAGGCAGGCGCCATTAAGATTGCCACATCTATGTCCGGCCGGTTTATTGGTGTTGCGGCCTATGCTGTGATGGTTGATGAGGAAAGCGGCGATATGAACGCGCCGCGCCTGTTAGCAAGCTTTGGCGAAGTGCCTGATTTCAGTGATGATTAAAGTCTGATTTCCTGCTTATTACCCACCGGACATTCGCACTCTATGCAAGCTCTTGCAGTAATATAACCGGCAAAGGATTCAGTATGCGCATTCTATTTCTCAAAATGATTGCAACAGCACATTTGATGACAGGACTGAGTTCAGCATCATTGGCGGCCCTTGCACCGCAGTATCAGCGCGCAAGTGAAATGAATGCTGTCATCTCTGCGGTTACTGAAACACTGTCTCCGCAACAAGCTGTCACCAAAGTCGTTTATCAGAGTGAAGACCAGTATTTGGTGGTCGCAGGCAATTGCTCAATTAAAGCAACTCTTATCACGCTTCCGGCAAAGGTCGGACTGGTAGGGCCAAGACAATTTAAAGTTCAGCTTGGAAAACAGCGCTGTAAAAAATAAAGCCGTGCATCGAAGATCAGAACTGATGGATCAGATGAATATCATCCGGCTCCAGAGCATATAGTTTCTGATCCGGCTGTCCTATCGGATGGCCACCCTGATGCAGATAAAACTCGACCGTATGTCGCGTTGAGGTTGAAGAAATATAGAACCCTTCCGCACCCTGCTCTTTGACAATTTGCATAGATTTCCGGTAGAGGCGCGAGGCTAATCCGCGCCCGCGCCAATCATGACTGACATGCAAAAATAACAGCTGCCGGTATTGCGAATAATCCGTAACCGGCCGCGCATCAACAACAGCCACCGCAACCAGTTTTCCTCCCGCCAAAGCACCAGTAAATGTGCCACCATGATCATAACATTCCAGCAGGATCGGCGTATAGAGCTCAGGCTCCCCGTCCGGCCAGTCATACGTATCATAGAACTCTGAATGCAACTGCAAGCGGCCGTCAGTGAAGCGATAGACTTCCTGAACAATCTCGCGCCGCTCAATCTGCCAGACTGATACCACCTCATCGCGTATAAGCGGACGTATCTCTATAGCTTGCATTCAGACCTCGCTCTGTTGTCCTGCGAGCATTATTCCGCTGCAACTCTGGTATCAACCTTTACGATAACCGACATACCTGGCATCAGACGTTCGACCTGTTCCTGTCCGCCATCAATAGCAATGCGAACCGGCAGCCGCTGCGTTACCTTGATGAAATTCCCCGTAGCATTATCCGCTTTCAGAACACTGAATTCCGAGCCTGTTGCCGGAGAAAAGGCTTCGATATGACCGGTCATTTTCTCATGGTTTAATGCATCCACAGAGAATGTCACCGGCAGTCCGGCTTTCATGCCGTAAAACTGCGTCTCTTTAAAATTGGCAATGATCCACTTTTTATCAGGCACCAGATTAGTCAGCTGTGCACCAATATTGACATATTGCCCGGGCTTCGCACCGATTTCCCCAAGTACACCATCCTGAGGCGCAATAATTTTTGTATTGCTCAGATCAATTCTGGCCAGATCAACTGCAGCTTCTGCATTTGTCACAGCCGCTTCGAGAGAATGCTTGCGAACAATGATGGATTGTACATCCTGTTTATTCACTTCCAGCGCAGCCTCAGCCTGACTGACAGCACCGCGCGTCTGTTCCAAAGCAGATAAGGACTGATCTTCATTGCTCTGGGTCATCACCCCGCTTTTACGCAAAGGTGTCACGCGGTTATAATTCGCTTCGGCCACATTCAACGCCACTTTCGCACTGTTAAGTACCGCTTCGCCGGAGCGTGTCCGTGCCTCTGCGGCTAAACGATCCTGCTCAGAATTTGCCAAAGATGCTTTTTGCGTTTCCAGCATGGCCTCAGCCTGTTTCAGCTTCTGCACATAGATGCGGTCATCCAGCGCAAATAACACATCGCCTTTTTTCACACGCAGATAATCACGATCCGGCACCTGCTTGATATAACCTGCCAGCTGCGGACTGATAATTGTGACCTGCCCGCGGACATAGGCGTTTTCTGTCATCTGCACAGAGGAGCGAAATGGCGGCAGCTGCCAGGCATAAAGGATGAACAATACGCCGCAGAGACCAATAGCCAGAATAAACAATGTTGCCGAATTACGAAAAATCTTCTGCATTTCAGATACTCACAAATCAAAATCAACTTATGCGGGCTGCGCAATTGCGCGCCCGTGAATCAAGCGCCAGAGTTTCCCGATTACGGGGAAAACAGCGCGACGGATAATCAGAATGGCCAAAGTCAGTGCGGCGATAGCGGAAACAAGCAAAAACAGATCATTATAGGAGAGCACAGTTGCTTCCTTCATGATCTGCTGGCCAAGCAGCATCGCACCTTCAGCCTGAATATAGGCAGGGTCAGTGATAACCTTCGATATGGCTGCCGATAGCTGCGAGATACGCAAAGTCACCAGAGGATCAGTCAGTACAATCTGGTCATAAAGCGCACGCATATTATGCTGCTGCCGCCATGTTACAAAGCTGCCGAAGACTGCGGAGCCAAACAGCCCGCCGACGCTCTGCGTGAAAATGAAAATCACAATAAAGCTGGTAATATAAGCCGGTCCGTTTTTCAGCGCGCTCATCAAACCCGCCGCCATGGCAGGAGGCAAGAACAGTGCGCCGCCGAATGAAATCATCGCCTGACTGAGATACATCATTTCAGGACGGGTCAGATTATTGGCATGACCATCCATGAAGGCACCGGTCATAATCAGTATCAGCGCAACTGCATAAATATAGGCTTCACGGCCCGGACGGATAACCATCGCGCAACTGATACCACCCATAAACGAGCTGATAATCAGAACCCAGTAAAGGCCGGTGCTTTGCTCATTATAAATGCCGAGCGCCTGAAACATACCCGTGGCACCCGCTGTCTGCTCCGATAACACCAGACGAAACACCAGCAACATGCCGGTAAAAGTCAGCGTCTGCCTGCTGGTCAGCCAGCGGATATTAATCAACGGATTTTCACGGTTGAATTCAATCGCTGCGGCCAATGCCAGAGCAGCAAAAGCAACAGCAAGACAGATGCCGATCCACGGCGCCTCAAGCCACCAGTATAAACGACCGACAACCAGCATCATCGCCAAAAGCCCGAAACCGGTTGCAATCAGCGGATAGCTGATGAAATCCAACTTTTCGAGCACTTTCTGATGCGGGATCGGTGTCAGCTTGAGTGTATAGACTGTTGCAAAACACAGCATCGCCAGACCGATTTCCAGCATATAAAGCTGCTGCCACAAACCGGCATCCAGCAATATAGGAGAAATAATGCGCGAAAGCGGTGCGCCAAGTGTCGTGCAGGTCAAAGCAAGACACAGCCCCCAGCTCATTTTCTTACTCGGAGGAAATGCCTCAAGCATATAGAAAAAGCCGAGCGTCGACATAGGCGATGCCGCAGCCCCCGAAAAGAACCGCACAATCAATGCCGAGTTTAGATCATGGATAAACCAGTGCAGTGATGTAACCACCACAAATGTCAGCAGCCCCAGTTCTGTGAAACGGCGTAAGCCGTATTGCGTGCGGATTTTCATCAGGAACAATGTCAGGCTGACATTCGGTGCCATATAGGCCGCAAGCAGCCATGTTGTTTCCGCAGTCGTTGCACCAAGTCCGCCCTGTATTTGCGGAATATTGACTGCAACCATATTCAGACCAATGCCCTGTGTGATCCACATCAGCAGAGATGCACACACAAAAGCAACGGAAAGCAGAAACGGTTTTGCCGGTGGTACAGGCGGAGCCGCAGGAGCCTGCGGGGCATCGGATGCAGGAGCTTCCACCGCTTCCTCAACAAGTGCCGGTTTCACCGACTGTTGTGTGGCAGCATGTACAGTTTCAGCTGTTGGCTTTTCAGATTCCTGCACACCGGCTTTTGCCGGACGCAGCACTGCATCAGCATCATCTCCGGCCTCTTTCGGCTCGTCCTTTCCGGTCACTCTTATATCTGCCATGATGAAATCAACTGATTGCTTCCATATTCTTCAAAATCACCCGCATAATGCGTAAACCCTCATCCAGATCGGCCTCGCTCAGATCCTGAAGAATGCGGATGCGCAATTGCTCAGCGACAACGTGCAGCTCTTCCACCTGATCATGAGCCGCTTCGGTCAGAATGATGTGCTTGGCGCGTCTGTCGCCTTCCACAGCACGCCGTGTGACCAGCCCCTGTTTTTCCAGCCCGTCAATGAGGCGTACCAGTGTCGGCGTCTCAATTTCCAATGCCGCAGCCAGTTCTGTCTGCGTCATGCATTTATGGGTTGAAAGCAAAAACAACGTGCGGGCACGGGACAATGTCATGTCGTGCTCTTTGGCGAATGCATCAAATAAAGTGCGTAGCTTGCGCCCCGCCACGGACATATCCGTGAGCAAATCAGCACGTTTCTGAATGATTGCAGGTTTCATGAGTACACACATAGATAGGAAGCTAACAATTATTATGCTATATAATTTTATTTACATCATTTTGCAACCCGATATGCGCGATAAGCGTTTACCCACCACTGTATTTAAGGTGGACAAACCTCAGACAGTCGGGTTCACATACCCTTATCCGCAAGCAGATCATTTCATAACGAGGACAAATATGGCGCTCAGCTCCACCAAACTCATTCAATCCGCTGTGATTTCTGCAGGATTAATGCACGCAGGATTCAGCTCTGCTCATGCTGCGGAAACAGGAATTTACGGCAACTGGATTACAGAGCGCATTCAGGGACATAAAGTGCATGCAAAAGTGCAATCCACCCTTGATATTGCGCAGGATGGCAAGATTTCTGGCAGTGGCGGCTGCAATCGCTATATGGGCGGTATGGAAATTAAAGGCGATAAAGTAAAAGTGCAGCCGGTTGGCGCAACACTGATGGCCTGCCCGCCGCCGATGATTCAGCAGGATTCCAAATTTCACGCTGCACTCAATCTGGTCACAAGCTGGAAACTCAGCAAAGACAAACTGATCTTGATTGATTCAAAAAATCGTGAAGTGCTTCGCCTGAAGCGTACCTGAAACCCTAAAACAAAAACGGGGCGGTTTACACCACCCCGTTTTCATAAAAGCAGAAACTATCTTTAGCGCACCTGATCGAGCAGGCGTTTGCATTCCAGCAAATCGAAAAGCGCTTCCTGCAACAAAGTGCGGTTGTCTTTATTCAGGCGCTTGGAATCAGCGCCCATCGGTCCCTCTTCATCACCGCGCAGCAGACCAAATAATTTACGGCCTCCTGAAGACTGGCGCTGTTCTTCCGGATCATAATCATCAATCGCCGCATCCTGCGCAGCTGTCGCCTGCTTCTGACGTGTTATCGCCTCAACAGCAGCAACATCACCATTGCCGAGCGCAATGATGAATTGTGCATTATTTTCACGCAGCAAACGCTGCACACCTTTGATTGTGTAGCCCTGATCATAGAGCAGATGACGGATGCCCTTGAGCAATTCCACATCCAACGGACGGTAATAACGACGTCCGCCGCCGCGTTTCATCGGCTTGATCTGGGTAAAGCGCGTCTCCCAGAAACGCAGCACATGTTGCGGCAAATCCAGATCTTCCGCCACCTCACTGATCGTCTTAAACGCATCAGGACTTTTATTCATGTACTGCCCCTTTCCGGTCGTAAAGGAGTATCACTCAAACGATACACAACTTGAATGAATCACATTTCCTGCAAAAACAAGGCATTCCGCATATAAACTTATAAAAAACAGGCCTATCCCTGACAAAAAAGTCGAGAGTCCGGTTCTGACCGCGGCACTTTGTTCGGCATTTATAATGATTCTTATTATCACTTACCATAATGCAAAAATCGCAGGCTGCATAATGCCTTAAGCGGAAAACCTATCAAGGTTAAAAATCCGTATCTCTCACGGTACAGAGACAGGCCCTGCCCCTCAACGATATGCGCAGAAAGCAAAACACCGGCCACATATGCAGCCGGTGCTTCAAAATCGGAAGCCTTTAAACAAGGCAGATAATCAGGCCTTGGCCTTATTACCCTGACGGGCAAGATGCTGATCCAGAATACGCTGTTTCAACACATTTGATGCTTTAAAGGTCATAACCCGACGCGGCAGAATTGGAACTTCCTCACCGGTTTTCGGATTACGGCCAATGCGCTCATTCTTGTCGCGGACCTGAAATGTTGCAAAAGATGAAAGCTTAACAGTTTCACCATTCACAATGGCATCACAGACTTCGTCAAGAATCATTTCAACAAGCGACGCAGATTCCGTGCGTGAAAGCCCTACCTTGCGATAGACAGCTTCAGCCAGATCGGCACGCGTGACAGTCTTACCCCCCATGATGAACCTACTCGGCTAGCGTTAAAGGTGATAATATCTTGTATGTGCAACAGGTTACACAGATGCAACGCCGATGGTCAAGCAGACTTTTGTACCGTATGAAACTTCTTTTCAGTCAATAAGCCATTGAAATGCTGTTTGAGTGCCCTACCAGCGCAGCAAAACCGCACCCCAGGTAAAGCCGCCGCCCATTGCTTCGAGCAAAATAAGGTCGCCTTTTTTGATGCGTCCGTCTTTTACAGCACTCGCCAAAGCCAGCGGCACGGAAGCTGCCGATGTATTGCCGTGCTGATCGACGGTGATCACAACCTTATGCTCTGCAATGTTCAGCTTCTTGGCCGAGGCATCAATAATGCGCTTATTGGCCTGATGCGGAACGAACCAGTCAATGTCCTCAGCACTCAGGCCGGTGGTTGCAAATGAGGCTTCGATCACATCTGTAATCATGCCCACCGCATGTTTGAAAACTTCACGGCCTTCCATACGCAGATGACCGACTGTCCCGGTTGTTGAAGGGCCGCCATCAACATAGAGTTTTTCTTTATGGGAACCGTCGGAGCGCAGGTTGGCTGTCAGCACACCGCGATCAGAGGTCAGACCATTGCCCTCACCCGCCTCGAGAACCAGTGCACCCGCACCGTCACCGAACAAAACGCAGGTTGTGCGGTCTTTCCAGTCGAGAAGACGCGAGAAAGTTTCCGCACCAATCACCAGCACGCGCTTGGCCATGCCGCTCTTGATATACATATCAGCCGTTGTCACCGCATAGACGAAACCGCTGCACACAGCCTGCATATCAAAGGCAAAGCCGTGCTTCATGCCCAGCGCATTCTGAATTTCGACAGCACTGGCCGGAAATGTATGATTTGGTGTGGATGTCGCCAGAATGATGAGATCAATATCATCCGCAGTCAGGCCGGCATTTTCCAGAGCAGCCTGTGCAGCTTTGGTGCCGAGAGATACGGTCGTTTCATTCTCCGCAGCAATATAACGCTGACGGATACCTGTACGCTGAACGATCCATTCGTCAGATGTTTCGACAACCCCTTCCAGCTCGGCGTTTTTTACAACGCGTTCCGGTGTGGCTGCACCAATGCCTTTAACGACGGATCTGATCATCAGTAATTTTCCTGTCTGACATATCGGGCATCTTGTCGGGGATCTGGCGCAAAGCAAGCCATCCGACGACACCGGATACATATATTGATATTGTGCGTGCTCGTCCGGCGAGACACATGCGAGAATTTATCGCCGGATAATTGCAATATAGTGTCAGTCATTACAAATGCCTGAACGGAAAGCAATGACTGACAGAATAAAGCTTATATGGAAATCATATAAGGCGAATTTACGATAGAGCGGCTTACCGGCAGATTACATCACAGTACTCGCTCTATCTCCTTGTTTTTGCGCATGTCACTATCGGAAAACCGCTATCCGCTTTTCCGCAACATGCTTGACTATAAAGGATCAGGCCGGTTTTGCAGTTGCGTCTGCTGGATCACCAGCTGCGTCAGCATCATCAGCTTTGTAATGGCTGTAGAATGTGGTCAGATCCGCCTCGATCTTTTGCATAAGACCGTTGCGCACCATGTCATAGCCGACTTCAATCGCCGAGCAGAAACCGTCAACATTGGCGCCGCCATGACTTTTAATGACTACGCCATTGAGGCCAAGAAACACCCCGCCATTGACCTTGTTCGGATCCATCTTTTCCCTAAGGCGATTAAACGCGCCTTTGGCAAAAATATAACCGATCTTCGCCATCCATGTGCGGCTCATCGCACCGCGCAGATAGGCAGAAATCTGCTTGGCTGTGCCTTCGGCGGTTTTCAGCGCTATATTGCCGGAAAAACCTTCTGTCACAACAACATCCACGGTGCCTTTGCCGATATCATCGCCCTCGACAAAACCGTTATATTCAAAGCCCGGCAGTGGTGTTGCTTTCAAGGCAGCAGCCGCTTCCTTGATTGCATCCAGACCTTTGACTTCCTCAACACCAACATTGAGCAGGCCGACAGTCGGACGCTTAATTTCAAACAGCGCGCGTGCCATACCGGCGCCCATCACCGAATAATCGATCAGCTGACGGGCATCCGCACCAATACTCGCGCCCACATCCAGTACAATGCTTTCACCGCGCGTGGTCGGCCAGATCGCCGCAATCGCCGGACGTTCAATATTGGCCATCATACGCAGGCAGAATTTTGCCATTGCCATCAGCGCACCGGTATTGCCTGCGGATACGCAAACATCGGCTTCGCCGTTTTTCACTGCTTCAATTGCCTGCCACATCGTGGATTTACCGCGGCCATTGCGCAAAGCCTGACTAGGCTTATCGTCCATCTGCACCGCGGTTTCGCTGATATGCAGCACCGATACAGCTTTCAGTTTAGGAAATTTATCCAGAAAAGGTTCGACCTGGCCTGCTAAGCCATAAAAAACAAACCGGATGTCAGGATGACGCTCCAGTGCATTCGCCGCAGCGGGGATAACCACTTCAGGGCCAAAATCGCCCCCCATAGCGTCAATAGAAATTGTGACCACTTGATCGTCCTATACCGGTCCTCACAAAACCACACGGGTTTGCCATAAAGGCTGCCTGTCCGGCATGATTTAAATGTATATCCCGCGTCCGCAAAGCAAACGTGAATATCTTCGTCTTCTTCATCTGCGAAGTTGCAGCCCTATACAGCACTGCAACCCGCCCTGAATTTTGCAAAATAACTTTTTTGCCTGCGCACACAACTTATTTTTAATTTTGGTACGCAGACAACATTCCGCGAAACGGCAGCTCCCACAGCATGTTTTTGAATATAAAGCACTTTACAGGCTTTGACTATTCAAATCACGCGGGGCATCTGCCGTTTGAAAACAGAATCTCAGTTTTTGTCACGCAGCTTGGCCAGACCGGCAAAAGGCGAATCCGGCTTGATGTCACTTGTGTCTTCATCTTCATCATCTTCGATGATTTCGACATAATCCGCCTCGGCTTTGCGAGGATAAGGATCAAGTGCCAGTTCAAAGAATTCCTCAGCCACAGCGCCGATATCAATGCGGTCACCTTCAAAGGTTTCCGGCATATCCGGACCTTCGGCATCAATCAGCATTTCACCGCTTTCATCCAGACGGATGCGTGCAAGGCGGGAGTTTTCCGGTACGAAAACCGTATCCACTTCTTCACTGATCGTTGCATTGATCGGCTCAAGCGTCGCAACGCAAGCCTGCACGATCTGCGCTTCAATATGACCGCGCAGTTTAATGCCGTCTTTTTTCCACCGTGTAATCAGAAAATCTGCCGTGAATGAATCAACCGACAGCAATTCATGATTGGCAGCCAGAAGAGTGCGCTCTTTCTCATTGGCTTCGATCTTAACGGTCATGCCCTTAGGCGGCACATGCGCCACCGGCACCGGATGGCTTAAGCCCGCATTGCCCGACCCGTTATGTTTAGTCATGATAAGTCCATTTCGTTTCAACGCCGGTGCAATACCGGCATTTGTATTTGTATTATTTATGCAAAGCTGAAGCTTGCTTCAAGGAAGCTGCTGTCCGGCTGCTCACGTAAATGCGCATGAACCTGCATCACATAAGCGGCCATTGCTTCACTATGCTCCCATTCTTTACCGGCCTCGGTCAGATCAGGACGCACATTACGGCCGAGAGCGACAGCCAATGCCGCGCTGTCATTCTTGTCGATTGCCTCAGCATAGCTCAGTACACGGCCATAATACATGCGCGCCAGTTTTTTCATGCGCTTCGGCACGCCCTGATCGCCGATACCAAGTTCGCGCAGGGAATGGTCGACATCTTTGAAGAACTCTTCGGCAATGTCCTGCGTCAGTTCTTTCAATGCCGGATCTTCAGATTTCAGCCGGTGCATCAGCAAAAACACATGTAAAGACAGCATTTCATAGCGGCCGATCGGCGTATCGGGCACAAGAAACTCCGCATAAAAGCGTTTTTGTCGTGCTGCCGCCACGATTTTCTCATAAGCAGACAGTGTAATTGCTTCATTTACTCGGGATTTGCGTCTTAATAAATTAAGAATCATCATTTAACGCCCATGCTTTTGTTGCATCCGGATGCAAGGTGGTTTACCCAAGTTCATCTGGATACGGAAGTACCGTTGGGATAATGGTTATGGAGATGTCGTCGTTGCAGCGTATTTTCGCACAAAACCGCAGCAGAAGCTTGCTCATTACAGGCGCAGCCGTGCTTTTTTCGCTCGGGCTTGCCGGTTGCAATACCGCAAGCACGCTCAATCCTTCAGAAACTTTGACTGAAGGTTACGTCCTTGATGAACAGGCACTTGATTCTGTTCCTGTCGGTTCCAGCCGTGAGCAGGTTCTGCTGACGCTCGGCACCCCATCAACAACTGCTACATTTGATAATGAAGTCTTCTACTATATTTCGCAGAAGCGTTATCGTGTTGCGCAGTTCATGGCGCCTAAAATCATCGACCGCCGCATTCTTGCTGTTTACTTCAACAAGGATGGTAAAGTCTCTCAGATCGCCCATTATGGTCTGCAGGATGGTAAAGTCTTCGACTTCATCTCCCGCACAACACCAACCGGCGGTAAAGATCAGAGCTTTATCGGTCAGCTTATTCAGGGCGTTGGCAAAATGCCGACCTCCCTGCCGGGCACGATCTAAAATATGTCTGCATGATTGCAGTAATGATAACAAAAACGCCGGTGAGATATTCTCACCGGCGTTTTTGTTTACCTGCACGCTTTACTGATGCGCCAGTACGGCCAGCAGCAGCAATGCCACAATATTGGTGATCTTGATTGCCGGATTGACCGCCGGCCCTGCCGTATCCTTATAAGGATCGCCGACAGTATCACCGGTGACCGAAGCCTTATGCGCTTCTGAGCCCTTCATATGCTTCACACCATCGGCATCGGTGAAGCCATCTTCAAAGCTCTTCTTGGCATTATCCCATGCGCCGCCGCCGGAAGTCATGGAAATCGCCACGAACAATCCGTTGACGATCACGCCGAGCAGAGAAGCACCGAGCGCCGCAAAAGCAGAAGCCTTGGAGCCGGAAATCAGCAGCACACCGAAATAAACCACCAATGGTGCCAGCACAGGTAACAGTGACGGGATAATCATCTCGCGGATCGCAGCTTTGGTGAGAATATCCACCGCACGGGCATAGTCCGGCCGCTCCGTACCACTCATGATACCCGGCTTTTCACGGAACTGACGGCGCACTTCCTGCACCACCGATCCCGCAGCACGGCCGACTGCCGTCATGGCGATACCACCAAACAGATAGGGAATCAGACCGCCAAAGATCAGCCCTGCCACCACATAAGGGTTGGAGAGGTCAAAAGAGACTGGCCCCATATCGCTGAAATACGGATAGTTCTGACTATTTGCTGCAAAGAATGCCAGATCATTGGAATAGGCTGCGAACAGCACCAAGGCACCAAGACCGGCTGAGCCAATCGCATAGCCTTTGGTGACCGCCTTGGTTGTATTGCCTACCGCATCCAGCGCATCTGTTGCCTTGCGTACCTCCGGATCAAGCCCCGCCATTTCCGCAATACCACCGGCATTGTCCGTTACAGGGCCAAAAGCATCCAGCGCCACGATCATACCGGCAATGCCGAGCATCGCTGTCACTGCAATCGCTGTACCGAACAATCCGGCCAGCTGATAGGTGGTAATGATACCGAATACGATAACAATTGCTGGTAATGCCGTTGATTCCAGCGATACAGCCAGTCCCTGAATGACATTGGTGCCATGTCCGCTGACGGAGGCCTGCGCAATCGAATTAACCGGACGCTTATTTGTGCCGGTATAATATTCTGTAATCACCACGATCAGACCGGTGACAATCAGACCAATCAGCCCGCAAATGAACAGGTTTGTACCGGTGATGGAAATACCAGCAACAGTACCGACCTCACCCCAGCCGATGGTCAGCGTGGTTGCTACAGCAAGCCCCGCCACAGACAGCAGACCAGTCGCAATCAGCCCCTTGTACAAAGCCCCCATAATAGAGTTATCCGTGCCAAGCCGCACAAAGAATGTACCGGCAACGGATGTGAGAATGCAAAGCCCGCAAATAGCCAGCGGATAGAGAATGATCGTTGGCAGCAATGGTGTACCGGCAAAGAAAATCGCCGCCAGCACCATGGTCGCCACCACGGTTACCGCATAGGTCTCAAACAAATCCGCAGCCATACCGGCACAGTCACCAACATTATCGCCGACATTATCGGCAATCGTCGCCGGATTACGCGGATCATCCTCAGGAATACCGGCCTCAACCTTGCCGACCAGATCGCCGCCGACATCGGCACCTTTGGTGAAAATACCGCCACCGAGACGGGCAAATATGGAAATCAGCGAAGCACCGAAGCCAAGTGCTACCAAGGCATCAATCACCACACGGTCACCGGAAGCATAGCCCATTATTACCGTGAGCCATGTGTAATAACCGGCAACGCCAAGCAGCGCCAAACCTGCCACCAGCATGCCCGTAACCGCACCGGCGCGAAACGCTATCTCCAGCCCACCTGCGAGACTCATCGATGCCGCCTGTGCTGTGCGCACATTGGCACGCACGGAGACATGCATCCCGATAAAACCGGCCACACCGGACAGAACCGCACCAATGAGAAAACCGAAAGCCGCATAGGCACCCAGCAACCACCATGTAATGAGAAAGACCACCGCACCAACGAAAAAGATCGTCATATATTGGCGTGCAAGATAGGCTTGTGCACCCTCGCGGATTGCTCCTGCAATTTCCTGCATCCGCGCATTACCCGCATCCGATGCCAGTACCGAACGGATTGCCCAGCCTGCATAGACAAGTGCGAGAATGCCACAAATAAGAATGAGTATGAGAACTGCCATGCGTATTCCCCTTATTCTTCGGCCTTTATAATTCCGGCATGAGAACCGGATTATCTCCCGATAACGGAAGACGGCATGGAGCAAGGTACAGCAGTCATTTAAAGCGCGAAGTGCGCTTCTGAAAATGCTCACAGTCTGTTCAGACAGCAACAGAGGGCAGTTATTTCAGTTCAGAGTCCGGCAGTTTGATTTACCCCATAATCCTGCTCTGAAATCTCTCAGTCTTCAGGATTATGTTTCGTTCAGCATCTGTCTGATCAGCATGCTTCAGGCTTGTCTTCCGGTATTCTGTGCGCAGGATGCGAAAGCCTGTAACAAAGGTCAAGTGCCTGTTTTAAAAACGGTAACAGCGCAAGTACCGGCAATATAAAAAAGCCGGCACAATATTGTACCGGCTCTGATGGCTTTAAAATGCATCGCAAAGGCAATCACCTCTGCCAAACACCGTCAGCGCGGCGTTTTTCTGGTTCCGCGGCTCTCGCCACGAATTTCGAATGCCAGACGATCCAGCACAGCATTGACGAGTTTCGGCTCGTCTTCTTCGTAAAAAGCCTTGGCAATATCTACATATTCCGAGACGATAACGGCTGTCGGCACTTCTTTTTTAGTGCGCAATTCCCAGATACCCGCACGCAAAATCGCACGCAGGGTCGAATCAAGGCGCGACAGCGGCCAGTCTTCGGTCAACGACTGACGGATCATCGGATCCAGCACGCGCTGGTCAGCAACCACACCGGCAATAATGGCGCGGAACCATTGCGGGTCAGCTTCCAGATACTGATCGCCGTCAATATCTTTGCCGAGGCGGAAATTTTCATATTCAGCAGCAATGTCCAGCACGCCGGTGCCGGTGACTTCCATCTGATACAGTGCCTGAACGGCAGCAAGGCGTGCAACGCCTCGCTTATTGGCGGTGCGCGGCGCATTCTGCGGCGTCGCATGAGGGGCGGTCATATCAGACTCCAAATTTTTTCTGTAAATCAATCATCGTCAGGGCAGCGCGCGCTGCAAAACCGCCCTTGTCTTTTTCACTGCGTTTGGCGCGGGCCCAGGCCTGCTCTTCATTTTCAACAGTGAGAATGCCATTACCGATCGCAATGCTTTCCGCCACAGACAGATCTGTCAATGCGCGGGAGGACTCATTGGCAACGATTTCAAAATGATAGGTCTCGCCGCGAATGACAGTGCCAAGCGCAACATAACCATCATATTCTGTGCCGCCACCGGCCTCAGCATCAAGAGCGAAAGAGATAGCCGCAGGAACTTCAAGAGCGCCCATGACCGTCACAATATCATAAGTCGCACCGGCTTCATCCAGCGCCGCTTTGGCACCATCCAGAAGCGCGTCAGAAAGCGCATCGTAAAAACGGGCTTCAACAATCAGAATATGCGGCGGATAGGCCAGATTTCCGGTCATCTCATTCTCCATAATCAGCTGCCTTTAAAGCAATTGAATCCACGACTACCAGAGCGGTTTATCTGAAACTGCCACAGGTCAAGAACACTGTATCCTCTCCCGCAGGCACAGGCTGCTTACGGGAACGTATATAAATCATATTCTATAGAAACCTGCGGCACTTACAATGTAAGCAGCCATACATTTTTCAATATGCTTTTTGCCCGCAACAACAGCGAAACCCTGCTGCGACAGATCAATCTGCACAACTGAGTTAAAGCAACGCCTGAACGGTAATGACTGCTGCTCTACAGCATTGCGGTTGAAAAGTAATCCCTGTTTGCAGCTTTTCAGTGATTTTGTCGCACGCATAAAACAAAGATGCCGCTTATCTGCATAAGCGGCATCCCGTCCTGTTGTCACAAAAAAGGTATTTATGCCTTAAACTGCGCAAGGCGGGCTGCATAGCGCGCCAGCTGGTCGATCTCGATATTGATCTTGTCGCCGACCTGACGTGTGCCCCATGTGGTCACTTCCAGCGAATGACGGATCAGCAGCACATCAAATTCATTGCCGTTGACGCCATTGACTGTCAGCGATGTGCCGTCCAGTGCCACGGAGCCCTTCTGCGCGATAAAAGGCGCCAGATTTTCCGGTGCACGGATGGTAAAGCGCACCGCCTCACCTTCCTGCTGAATATTGATAATTTCCGCCATAGCATCGACATGGCCGGATACCAAATGACCGCCCATTTCATCGCCAAGCTTCAGCGAACGCTCCAGATTGATTTTGCGTCCGGCTTTCCATTCGCTGATCGTGGTCAGGCGCAGGGCTTCTTCCCATGCTTCCACTTCAAACCAGCAGGCATTGCTTTCAATATCCGGCAGGCGGGTAACAGTCAGGCACACACCCGAACAGGCAATAGATGCACCGATCTCAATGGTTTTCGGGTCATAATGCGTATCAATACGCAGTCTCACACCTTCATCCATCGGGCTGATTTCAGCAACTTCACCGATATCTGTAACAATGCCTGTAAACATAAGAAATCCTTCTCATTCCCTGCTTATCAAAAACCTGCTTTGCGCTTGTACTCACTCAAAACATCTGACGCAAAATGGCTTTCGCCGGTTTTGACAAAATCCGCATCAATGAAAGCCTGCAAACCCTCAACCGCCAGCGCCTGACCATCTCCGTTGGAAAGGATCGGGTTCGGCCCGTCAAAAATCATCAGCTTATCAACCAGTCCCTGCGCCAGAAAAGCCTGCGCAACGACTGCGCCGCCTTCAACCATGACTGTGGCAATGCCCTGCGCTGCAAGGTCATCCAGCAGTTCCGGCAGAGCGATTTTCTCATCTTCGCATTCCGTTGCCAGAATGCGGCAACCGGCTTCAATCAGCTGCTGGCGCTTGACCGGATCAGCATCGTTACGGGCGGCAATCCACAGCGGCACCTGACGTGCGGAACGCACCAGCTTAGAGGTCAGCGGAGTGCGCAGCTCGCTATCGAGAATAACGCGGATCGGCGAACGATCCTGCAAGCCCGGCAAACGGACATTGAGAATTGGATCATCCGCAATCACGGTTCCGACACCGATCATAATCGCATCGGTCTGTGCGCGGCGCATATGCACCTGCGCAATACTGACGGCACCGGTAATCGCGATCTGTCCGCGCCCGACACAACCGACATAGCCGTCAACCGACAGTGCCAGTTTCAGCATAACTTCGGGACGTTTGCGGAAAGAGCGTGACAGATAGCCAGCCAGCTCATCATCACCCTGCTCGCGGCAGACATCGGTGATAACTTCAAGTCCTGCATCGCGCAAAATCTGATAGCCACGTCCTGCAACACGCGGATCAGGATCGCTGCTCGAAGCAACAACACGCTTGATCCCCGCTGTTACCAGCGCACTGGCACAAGGCGGTGTATGGCCGTGATGGGCGCAAGGCTCCAGCGTAACATAGGCTGTCGCGCCTTTAGCCAATTCACCGGCCTCGGCAATCGCCTGTGTCTCCGCATGCGGACGGCCACCCTCAGCCGTCACACCGCGTCCGACAATCAACGGCCCGTGGCCGTTATCCGCTACAATCAGCGTCGCCACAGAAGGATTGGTTCCCGTAATACCAAGATGGCGGCGTGAATAGCGGATTGCAGCCGCCATAAAGCGCTTATCAAGCTCCGATGCACTTCCCTCGCCAGAATGGGTCTGACGGGCTGTCGCGTTCTGAGGTTCATTCATATGCCAAATTCCAGTACGGAGTGTTTTGTACCGCCTGCCTTTAAGCCAAACAGATTCAAAACCTATTTACTTTAACACGCATCTGACCCGAAACAATTTTCAGTTGCCAATATGCATTCAGTTCACAAGAGGCATCAGGTTCAACGAACTTCTATGCCTCAAATTCTTATTCAAAAGCAGAAACCTGCCCAAAGCCAGAGCACATTAAGCGCTCTGAACTTTAATCCTCATTGCTCGATGATACAGCATTTTCCGGATGGCCAAGCTCATCAATGACATTGTGGAAGTCTTTGGCAACACTGAAATTGCGATAAACAGAAGCGAAACGGATATAGGCAATATCGTCCACGCCCTTCAGTGCTTCCATCGCCAGACGGCCGATCTCTTCCGACGGAATTTCAACCTCGCCGGAGCTTTCCAGCTGGCGCACAATGCCCGAAACAGCGCGTTCCACGCGGTCACTGTCCACCTCGCGCTTGCGCAGTGCAACCTGCACCGAATGCATCAGCTTATCGCGGTCGAACGGCACACGGCGGCCGCTTTTCTTGACCACCATCAGTTCGCGCAACTGTACGCGCTCAAATGTTGTGAACCTGCCGCCACATACAGAACAGACGCGACGTCTGCGGATGACCGAACCGTCTTCCGCCGGACGGGAATCTTTGACCTGCGTATCTTCAGACTGACAAAACGGACAGCGCATGGCTAAACTCTCAACTTGTTACCGCGCCTTGCAGCACGGCAGCCATTCCAGCCTGACAGGTTGTAAACGACTATAATTCACTCAGATTGAAATTATCTAAAGCAGATAGGCTGCTTTGTCATCAGCTATGTCCGGCAAGCTGCACAGACAAAAACGCCGCGTAACACTTATGTGATACGCGGCGTCTGAAATTACAACATAGTCACAACCGGCTTAGCCCAGATAGCCATACATCGGGAAGCCTTCGGTCAGCTCCACAACTTTTTTCTGAACAGCCTGTTCAACAGCTGCATTGCCTTCATCAGAATTGGCAGCTTTAAGACCGTCGAGCACTTCAGTGATCATATCACCGATCTGTTCGAATTCCTTGATACCGAAGCCGCGGGTTGTACCGGCTGGCGTGCCGAGACGGATACCGGAAGTCACAAAAGGCTTCTCAGGATCAAACGGAATACCGTTTTTGTTGGTGGTGATATTGGCACGGCCTAACGCTGCTTCAGCGCGTTTGCCGGTTGCATTTTTCGGACGCAGATCAACCAGCATCAGATGGTTGTCGGTGCCGCCGGAAACGATATCGAGACCGTTTTTCTTCAGGTTCTCTGCCAGAGCCTTGGCATTTGCCACAACATTCTGCGCATAGAGCTTGAATTCAGGCTGCAGCGCTTCTGCCAGTGCAACCGCTTTACCGGCAATCACATGCATCAGCGGACCGCCCTGAAGACCCGGGAATACAGCCGAGTTGAATTTCTTGGCCAGATCACCGTCATTGGTCATAATCATACCACCGCGCGGGCCGCGCAGGGATTTGTGGGTGGTGGTGGTGCAGACATGAGCATGCGGCACTGGCGACGGATGCACACCGGCAGCAACCAGACCGGCAATATGCGCCATATCAACCATCAGATATGCACCGACTTCATCGGCGATCTCACGGAAACGCTTCCAGTCCCAGATACGGGAATAGGCAGTACCACCAGCCAAAATCAGCTTTGGCTTATGTTCGCGGGCAAGACGTGCCACTTCGTCCATATCCAGCAGGTGATCGTCTTCACGCACACCATAGGATACGACATTGAACCATTTACCGGACATATTGACCGGAGAACCGTGGGTCAGGTGACCACCGGAATTCAGATCCAGACCCATGAATGTATCGCCCGGCTGCAGCAGCGCGAGGAATACAGCCTGATTCATCTGGCTGCCGGAATTTGGCTGCACGTTGACGAATTCTGCGCCGAACAGTTTCTTCGCACGTTCAATCGCCAGTTCTTCAACGATATCAACATACTGGCAGCCGCCATAATAGCGCTTACCCGGATAACCTTCGGCATATTTATTGGTGAGGATTGAACCCTGAGCTTCAAGCACTGCGCGGGAAACGATATTTTCCGATGCAATCAGCTCGATTTCGTGACGCTGACGGCCAAGCTCCTTGCGGATTGCGCCGAAAATTTCAGCATCCGCTTCCTCAAGACCCTTATTAAAGAATGCTTCGAGAGAAGCACTGTTCGCCTGCGACATATCCTATTCCCTTCCGGTTCCCGGTCAATTTCCCAGTCAAAAGTCAATCAGACACCATTCCCGCCGCCTGTATGCGACGATCATGGAATTCTTCGCTATTTTTTGACGCGTATCTTATCCGAAAACCGGTTCCCGCTTTTCGGGATACGCTCAATGTCTGTCCGCATATCAAAATGCGAAACAAAAAGCACGTAAATTCAATGCTGTTTAAGGGTTGAAGCTGCTCCGGCAGTAAACGATTTATCGGAGCCGCTCTCACTCTTTTTTACGCATTATCCTACGCAAAACCGCTTCGCACTTTTGCTGGAAATGCTCTAACCCATTCCTATGTCGGGTGGCAATATCACACTTGTAACACCTGCTCCATGGCCAGCAGGCGATATGCCATGACGTAAAACGGCTAAAGTCCCATTTATATCGTTTAAATACAAAAAAGCCGCCCGAAGGCGGCTTTAAATTCAGACATTAATTAATAGACCATGCTTCTGCTTAGCCATCCGGCTGGTGCATTTTTTGCAACTGCACCAGCATTATTGCGACCTCAGGCTGTGCAAGATCAGATCGCTGTACCGATTGCCAGCTCCGAAGCACCGTCCATCTTGTAAATATCATCGCGGAACTGCGGAATACCGTCACCGGTAGACCATGCGGAAATATAGACAAAATACAGCGCCACAGGGTCAGCCACCTGAATCGGATTATTCTGACCGCTCTTAATTGTATCTTCGATGGTCTGACGATCCCAGCCGCCGGTATTTTTCAGCAGCCACACATCCAGATCGCGGATATTCTGCACGCGGATACAGCCTGACGAGTCGAAGCGCATCAGATTGTTGAAAGTGCCCTTCTGTGGCGTATCATGCATATAAACAGCATGGCTGTTATGGAAGTTGATTTTGGTCGAAGCCATGGCATTGATCTTGCCCGGATCCTGACGGAACATCAGCTTCACTGCATCTTCCGTATTCCAGTCAACTGTTTCCGGCGGAACTTCCTGCCCCTGACCATCGTAAAGACGGATTTTGTTCTTGGTCAGATATTGCGGATCTTTACGCATCAAAGGAATGATATCCTTACGGATAATCGACTTTGGCGCTGTCCAGTATGGGTTGAGGATCACTTCATGGATTTTTGAAGTCAGGATCGGTGTCTGGCGGTCGATCTTACCAACAACGGCAGTATGGCGCTGTACTACGCGGCCATTTTCAATCGCCTCGATCTGTGCTGCCGGAATATTGACCATGACAAAACGTGTCTGATCGACATTGGCCAGCGAGCCAAGACGCTGCAGATTGGTGTTCAGCTGACCAAGACGGACATCGGCACTGACATTGAGCGCTTTATAGGTCACATCGCCCATCACGCCGTCAGCAGGCAAACCGTGGCGTGCCTGAAAGCGCTTTACGGCCGCATCCACATAAGTATCGAAAGAATTGGAAGCACCGATGCCCTGAGGCAGATCGCCGGAGATCATCAGGCGCTGGCGCAGGATCGGCACAACCTGACTTTTCATGCCCAGACGCAGGCGCTCATTGCCCGGCACAACCGGCCAGCCGCCATTGGCGACAATATTATTATACTGATTGATCGCTTCGCTGATATAATTCAGCGTCTGCGGGCTCATAATTGGCTGATTGGTGGCGATAGCTTTGGCACCGCCGGTGCCGCGTGCATCAAATGTATCGTTCCAGTTACCGCGACGGCCGGATGACAGCACATCATTCAGGCCGACAGCCTGAGCAAGTGCCGCAGAAGAAACTGCCGGCACCGACAAAGCAGCCAGTCCCAGACCGGCAGCGCCCCGCAAAAACAAACGGCGGTCAAGTGCCTTGGTTGTTTTGCTGTCTTTTACATTATGCTTCATTCTTTGATCCTCAATCCGCCGTAACAGGACGTGGCACACCGGAAGCTTGCCGCATGACACAGGCATATCAGCAGAAAAGTCTTAAACTTCCTGCGCTCCAGAGCATTCTCAATCTAAAACTAAGTATTGGAGATGCTCTGTCGCTTTATTAAGCTCTATACGCGCATCTTATCCGAAAACCGGTTCCCACTTTTCGGGATGCGCTCAACTTTAACTCTGAAACTAAAACAAACCCGAATAGCAGTATAACTGACTGAACACGCATCAGTTGCCTAAACACAAAACATCCTGCCGGACTTTACCGCTATAAACAGTTTTGTGGCTTAAACATGTCTGCGGGTATTCCGGCAAGTCATTACATTCATCACAAACTGAAAATTATTATTGCAGATAAGCTTAATAAGTGAATGTGGCCATTTCGCAACGATCAGAACTACCCCCCCTGTCGGCATTACAGCTCAGCAGGTCTGCCATGCATGTGGCTGAATTTTTGCAGACGTCGCAAAGAGTTATGCATAGAGGCGAGACGTGCGGCATCCGGCACTTCCCTGCCCGATGTCTCCAAAAACACAAAAGTATAGAGCTCATAGAGGCCGTCTGCCACTGCCTGCCCTTTTTCAGTAAGCGCAAGAACCGCCAAATCTGCTCCGCCCGCCGCCGTCTCATCCGCAGCGGATGTCACGTAACCTTGTGCAAACAGACTTGCCAGCATCACCACCGATTGTGATGTGACGGGCTCAACCATACGATAAAGCTGGACAGTATCACGCAGACCAAGACTGATACAAAACAGCATCAATGCCTGCTCGGCATTCAGCGGATAATCCTGCCGGCCGGAAAAAGCATCGTCAAAAAATGCCAGAACCCGCTTATAATGCCGGTTCAGCTGCCGCTCGACTTCCAGACACAGAACCTGCAAGCCTGTTCCTTCACCGGAACGGGAACCTGCATGTCCCATACCGGATAATGATGTCTGAAACGGCTCTTGCGTTTGCATGCAGCTTGTCTCCGCTTTTCCAAAGCACAAGATCAGCCCATCGCCTCCGAATGCGGAGCGCGCAGAAAACTGAAATTTGCCTGAGGAGACTTTAAGAAACAGCGGTGAACTTCGGCTTAAGCCACAGGGCTAACAACTGGTTAACAACCGGCTCTCTCAATCCGGTCATTATTCCCGTTTTAGCGGACAGGCGTTGCCAGTGCACGTTTGCCCTGCAAAAACAGGCCGATACGAAAAGCGACATAGATCAGCAGAAATGCAATATTGACGGCTGCCAGCGCCGGAAAATATTCAAAGAACCGTGCAAAAACTGTGTAAATCAAGGCCTGAGCCACAGCCGTAATCACCCATAGCACAGCGCCCCATGAGGCACGGATCCACAGGCCGGTCGCAACAATCGGCAGAGCAATCGCGAGACTCACACAGATTGTCTGCCATTGCCACGGCATCAAATCGAAACGCCATAGCAGTCCCGGATAAAGGCCGATCAGCCGCAACCAATAATAAACACCGCCGACAAGACAAACCAGCGCGACAAAGCGGATAAACAGAATGAACCAGCTATGCAGGGCTGAATCTCCCGTGCGCAGTCTCAGCTGATCGTCCATCATGCGGCTCATTACCCTTGTTTAATGTCTTTAACTGTTTAGAAAATCCGGTAATTGCACCTGCGCCAATGTTGCAGGGCTCCATAGCGGATTACCGGTCTTGTCGATCAGAACAGCGCCGACACCGGCATAGAAATCATGCCCTTGCAGCAGAATCTCTGCCAGAGCGTACTCTATTTGCATCTGTCTATCCAAGCGTGCGCTGTAGCTCAGCTCTCTGTTTGCACGAATAAATGCTTCCGCATCCTGAAATAGCGTGAAAATCGCTTTCAGGCTGGTTGGCGAACGCTTACCCAGTAATTCTGCAATGGTTGCGGCTTTCTCATTGCCTGCCTCTCCGGCGTCTGAGAATTGCGCCAGAATCTGCTCCACACTCTCGGCCGTACAGCATCGGGCAATCAGCGCCCTGTCCTGTTCCGGCATTTCCCAGTCGGGCACATCCGACGGCATAAACAGGAGTATATCATCCGGCTGTTCACCGCCGATCAGCCGCTCACGCAATTCCGCCAGCTGTTCAGCTTTCAGAGCGTGCGTGGCAATCCCGCTCTGCAGGCAATCGCCCCAGCGGATCGCCCAGCCGGTTAAGCCGAGATAGAAACCGAACTTGTCCGGCAAGGCTGGCAAAAACGCACTGCCGCCCACATCGGTGAAAAAACCGATCCCGCTTTCCGGCATAGCAAAAAGTGTATTTTCCGTCACAATCCGGTGTGAACCATGAACGGATATTCCGGCACCACCGCCCATAGTAATGCCGTCGAGTAAAGCAATATAAGGTTTTTTATAGGAGCCGATGAGACGGTTGAGGCGATATTCATCCTGGAAGAAATCATAGGCAGGCGCACCGTTTCTGCCGGCATGATAGGCAGCCACAACGTCGCCGCCAGCACAGAATGCACGCCCTTCGCCTTCAACGATCACGGCTTTGACCTGAGGCTCATCTGCCCAATGCAGCAATGCACGCTCCATTGCCTGCACCATTTTGTGTGTCAAGGCATTCAGCGCTTTCGGACGGGTCAGCCGGATCAGTCCTGCAGAACCTTGCATAGTAAAAGCAATTTCATCATCGCCGCCGAAATTCTCCTTGAAATCAGATATCATCACGCCGCTTCCTCCGCTCTGATGCACCTTATTCATAGATTTTCCTCTCCTGCATTGAAGCATGATTCATAAGTGAGTAAAGCAAGCGCGGCAATGTTTCACACCTCAAAAATTGTTTTTATCAAGCTGTAACCACGATTTGGGTGTTAAGGCTCCCTCATCGAAGTCTGCGCTGCAGGAAATTGCAGTTTCATAGGCCGAAATACGGAAAGACATGATGCGTAACATTGATGAGATCACCCAAAGCCGCCGCCTGCGCCGTACGCGCCGTACCGAATGGTCACGTCGTCTGGTTCAGGAAAACAGTTTAAGCGTCAATGATCTGATCTGGCCGTTCTTTGTCTGTGAAGGCAGCAATGTCGCCTCGCCGATTGCCGCAATGCCGGGTGTTCATCGTTATTCCGTGGATATGGCTGTGCGTCAGGCAGAAAAAGCTGTAAAACTAGGCATTCCGGCCATCGCACCTTTCCCGAATGAACCGGCGCGGATTAAAACGCAGGACGGCTCCTATATTGCCAATCCTGACAATCTCATCAATTCAGTCACCCGCGCGATCAAAAAGGAAATTCCGGAAATCGGCATTATTACCGATGCTGCGCTCGATCCTTTCACCACAGACGGTCATGACGGCATTTTGCGCGACGGTATTATACTCAATGATGAATCCGTTGAGATGGTTGTGCGCGGTGCGCTGGCTCAGGCTGAGGCCGGTGCGGATATTATTGCCCCTTCCGATATGATGGACGGCCGTATCGGCGCAATCCGCGATGCGCTGGATGCCAATGGTTTCCAGCATTTGCCGATCATGTCCTATGCCACCAAATTCGCTTCCGCTTTCTATGGCCCTTATCGTGAAGCGATCGGTACGGCCGGCGTGCTGAAAGGCGACAAGAAGACCTATTATCTTGATCCGGCCAATACGGATGAAGCACTGCGCGAAGCTGAGCAGGATGTGCTGGAAGGCGCGGATATGCTGATGGTCAAGCCGGGTCTGCCTTATCTCGACATTATTCAGCGTATCAAAAGCCAGTTTGCCCTGCCGACCTTCGCCTATCAGGTCTCCGGTGAATATGCGATGATCAAAGCTGCCGGTCAGAATGGCTGGATCGACGAAGAGAAAGTCATGCTGGAAAGTCTGCTGGCATTCAAACGTGCCGGTTGCGACGGTATTCTCACTTATTTTGCTCTGGAAGTGGCTGAGAAACTCAAAAACGCCTGATCCAGCCCATGTTTTTATAAAAGCGCATTCCGCCATCGGCAGAATGCGCTTTTTTATATGGGATTGCATTTAGAGGGCTTACCGGCGGGTAATCTTGAAATCGGCACCATGGCTTCCTATCTCCTTGTTTGTAAGTTTAAAAGGAGAAACCATAAGCCGATGAATGACCGAACAATCAATAATGATATTGTTCTGCCGCGTTTTGAAGACCGCCGCCTCTATGAAGGTGTGCGTACCAGACGCGTATTCGCCTTTCTGATCGACTATTTCATTGTGCTTTTGCTGTGTATCCCTGTCGCGATCATCATCGCTTTTCTGGGTATTCTGACGCTGGGTCTGGGCTGGATGCTCTATGGTATCCTGCTGCCGCTTGTGGCGCTGCCTTATGTATATTTTACAGTCGGCGGACGTAATAAAGCCACCACAGGTATGCGGATGATGGGTATTCGCATCGAGCGTATGGACGGCAATCCGGTTGACGGTCTGTTTGCAGTGGTGCACTCGGTTTTGTTCTGGGCTTCCTGCACAGTGCTTACCCCGCTGATCCTGCTGGCAACCCTGTTTCTGGATTATAAACGCGGCGTACACGACATGCTGCTCGGCGCGGTGATTATCCGTACCAATCCGTAACAAGACGACGAACTGAATATGAACAGCGCGGGTATTTCCGCGCTGTTTGCATTACCAGCTTTTTTATCGCCCTTTATGCGCTATGAAATGCGATAAACTAAAGAATCTAGAGCGAGTGCTGTGATCCAATCTGGATGTAAACCGCTCTGGAACGAGTTTTGTGCACCCAAAGATGAGCCTGACGCTCTAAATCACAAAAGCGGGATTTTACATATCTTCGTTTTCAATTATTATTAACCACTCTGCAGGCCTTTAACTGCACAATTACAGACGTGAATTTTACAATTCGTCTTTATTGCGTTTTGACAGGCGAAACATGACACAACATCAACCGCAACCGCAGCAATTTTATCTCACCGCCCCGTCTGAATGTCCTTATCTGGACAATCGCGCAGAGCGGAAGGTTTTTACACATCTGGTTGGCAGTCGTGCGCCGGAACTTAACGATCTGCTGACACAAGCCGGTTTCCGGCGTTCGCAAAATATCGCCTATCGCCCCGCCTGTGAAAGCTGTAATGCCTGCGTATCCGTGCGCATTCTAGCCGGTGAATTTCAGATGACGCGCTCCATGCGCCGCATCTGGAAACGCAATCAGGACCTCATCGGCTTTGCCAATAAGGCTGAACCGAGTTCCGAGCAATATTCCCTGTTCCATGATTATCTCAATCACCGCCACCATAATGGCGGCATGTCGGAAATGTCCGTACTTGATTATGCGATGATGGTTGAGGACAGCCATGTGAACACGCAGATCATCGAATATCGTATGCGTGGTGCCGACACGATGATTACCGGCAAAGGCGAAGGCCCGCTGATTGCTGCCGCCCTTACCGATGTGATGGGTGACGGCGTGTCGATGGTCTATTCGTTCTTCAATCCGGAACTGGCTGACCGCTCACTCGGCACCTATATTATTCTCGACCATATTATGCGCTGCAATGCGCTTGGCCTGCCGCATGTTTATTTGGGATACTGGGTCAACGGCTCCGAAAAGATGCATTATAAAACCCGCTTCAAGCCGCAGGAACATCTCACAACCAATGGCTGGCTGCGTACAGATATTGCAGATTAAATCAAAACACCCGCATGAGAACCATGCGGGTGTTTTGATATCATGCAATAAATTCAACTTGCTAGATGATAAATCTCACAATGAGATTCATATATTTTTGCGCAACATGCTTCAGCTTTTACGCCCTACTTTGTAGGCCATACCGATTGAAGCAGGCGTAACCGGCGAAAAACCGTATTGCGCATAAAGATGCTGTGCAGGACCATCAGCAATCAGGCTGACATAGGCACTCTCCGGCGCATGTTCATCCAGATAGGCTTTGATCTCGAGCATAATCCGCTTGCCAAGTCCCTGCCCCTGATAGTCAGGCAGCACTGCAATATCGCAAACCTGATAGGTTGTGCCGCCGTCACCAATGACGCGTCCCATGCCGATGATCTGATCGCCATCGGCAATCTGCACGGCGAATAATGAATTCTTCAGGCCGCGCTCGGCTGCGTCTGTTGTTTTTGCACTGAGGCCGCTGGCAGTGCGCAGATGGCAATAAGTTTGCACATCCGGAATCTGATGCAGCACCTGATATTTTGATTCAGCAGGCATGGCTAAAGGTTACTTCCCATTGGTTTATCAGCAATCAGAGCGGCTTCTTCCCTACAAGAAGCCACTCTGTCTGTATTTTACGAAGTGAATTTACCGGTGCGCGGGAAACCCTTCGGCACCATCCGTCCGGCGGAAGCGCGTGCACCCGTCCATTCCAGCAATTCTTCTTTACTGCGTGTGAATGTGCGGTCAGCAGAATCCTGCCATGTCAGCCCCTGCTCGATAGCAAAGCTGCGGATGTCAGATACACCGCCGTCTTTGTATTTCTGCAGACGCACACCTTTACCGCGTGCCAGTTCCGGCAGTTCTGACAACGGGAATACCAGCATTTTGCGGTTTTCACCGACAACAGCCATAGTATCACCGGTCACACGCTGACAGATTTTCATCTCATCCGGCAGTTTCACATTCATGATCTGCTTGCCCTTACGGGTATTGGCAATGACTTCGCTTTCGCTGATCATGAAGCCATAGCCCTCATGGGATGCCAGCAGCAATTTCGCAGATGCATCATGCACAAAAGCGGTCAGAATATCCTGATCATTGTCCATATCGACCATGATGCGGATCGGTTCACCATGGCCGCGACCACCCGGCAAAGTATTGGCGCCGATGGTGAAGAATTTACCGCCGGTCGTTGCCACAACAATCTTGTCGGTGGTCTCCGCATGGAAAGCCAGATGCAGCTTGTCGCCTTCTTTAAAGGACAGGCTGGAGAAATCTGCCAGATGCCCTTTCATAGCGCGCATCCAGCCCTTTTCCGATACCACAATCGTGACCGGCTCGCGCTCGATCATCGCCTGATGAATATCTTCCAGATCATGGCTCGGCGCTTCAGCAAATTGCGTGCGGCGCTTACCCAACGGTGTTTCAGGCCCGTAGGTTTCGCGAACCTTTTTGATTTCGCCGCTGATCGCCTTCCACTGCTTGATTTCCGAACCAAGCAATTCTTCAAGCTGCGCTTTTTCAAGTGTCAGCCCGTCAAACTCTTTGCGGATTTCAAATTCTTCCAGCTTGCGCAAGGAACGCAGGCGCATATTCAGGATCGACTCAGCCTGCATATCGGACAGGCTGAAGACACGCATCAGTTCCTGTTTCGGCTCATCCTCTTCACGGATGATGCGGATAACCTCATCCAGATTGAGATAGGCAATCAGGTAACCGCCCAGAATTTCGAGCCGCTTTTCAATCTCATTAAGCCGGAATTGTGAACGGCGCTGCAGAACTTCCTTACGATGTTCCAGCCATTCTTTCAGCACACCACCCAGCGAGAGAACATTCGGTACTTTGCCATGGGAAAGCACGTTCATATTCAGCGAAATGCGGCTTTCAAGCTCGGTGAGCTTGAACAGCGATTCCATCAACAATTCCGGATCGACAGAGCGATTCTTCGGCTCCAGTACGATACGGATATCTTCAGCCGATTCATCGCGGATATCGTCGAGCAGCGGCAGTTTCTTCGCCAGCAGCAGTTCAGCGATTTTCTCAATCAGGCGTGATTTCTGCACCTGATACGGAATTTCTGTAATCACCACTACCCATGTGCCGCGGCCGAGATCTTCCTTCTCCCATTTCGCACGCACGCGGAATGCACCGCGGCCTGTGCGATAGGCTTCAAGAATATTCTCTTTTGGCTCAACAAGTACACCGCCGGTCGGCAGATCAGGCCCCGGAACCAGCTGCACCAGTTCCTCAACCGTTGCTTGCGGATTGCGGATCAGCAGCAGCGCGGCATCACACAGCTCCGCCACATTATGCGGCGGAATATTGGTGGCCATACCCACAGCAATACCGGAGGAGCCGTTTGCGAGAAGATTCGGAAATGCACCGGGCAAAACGACCGGCTCTTCGTCTTCTTCATTATAGGTCGGGCGGAAGTCGATAGCGTTTTCTGTAATGCCCTCGAGCAACAGCGATGCCACATCGGTCATACGCGCTTCGGTATAACGCATAGCAGCGGCATTATCGCCGTCGATATTGCCGAAATTGCCCTGCCCGTCCACCAGCGGATAGCGCACGGCAAAATCCTGCGCCAGACGGACAAGCGCATCATAAATCGCCTGATCGCCGTGCGGGTGGAACTTACCCATCACGTCACCGACAATACGCGCGCATTTGGCATAGGCACTGCCCGGATTAAGACGCAGCAGGCGCATGGCATGCATGATGCGGCGGTGAACCGGCTTCAGACCGTCGCGCACATCCGGCAGCGCACGATGCATGATCGTGGACAGCGCATAGGCAAGGTAGCGCTCTTCGAGCGCCGATTTCAGATCAACTGTTTCAACGTGATCGTCGCCGCCTGATGGCGGAATCAAATTATTTCCCATGGAATATGGTTAGCAAGCGGCTGATTCTGCGGCAAGTCAAGATGCGTTTACACACAGTGAATAGGCCGGTTTTCCGCATTATTCTCGTTATTTCATCAAAAATACAACGATAATGACAACAGATTTTCGATCATCCTCAAGTGTGACTTGCAGTAAAATAAACGGGCTGTTACGAAAATGACAAAATTGCCATGTTATTAGGCAATGACAGTATTTCGTATGTAAAAATTAGGTCAACACTTAAGGAGCCTCTGATGCCGGTTATGAAACCGCTATATACCGCAGCCCGCACTCTTTCCGTTGCTACAGCACTCACAGTGATCTTTGCTGGTTCAGCTTATGCACTCGACGGAAATGATGTCGCCAAGCGTCTGCAGGCTCGCTTTGAAGAACAGGGTACAAAAATCGAGTTCGGCAAAGTCGACACCGATGGCTCAACCGTTACCCTGCGCGACACAAAAATCGACTTCAAATCCGCTGAAATGGGCACTTTCACCGTTGGTGACATTGTTCTGACAGACGTTGCTGAAAATGACAAAGGTGCCTACACCGCGGAAACTGCAACCCTGCAGGATTTCGAAAAAACTGATGACAAGAGCACTTTCGCTCTGAAGGGCATCGAAATCGGCAAACTCTATCTCGCAGCAGATGACGAACAGGATCCTGTTGTCAAAATGCTGTATTATCAAACCATGAAGGCTGACAGCTTCACCATCCACGAAGATGGCGAAGAAATGGTCAACATGAAAGATATTTACGCAACCTCGACCCCTTACACAAAGGGCACTCCGGTTGCGATGAGCTTCGGCATCAAGTCCATTGATCTCGACATCGAGAAAATGGATGCATTGCGCAAAGGTGCGGATGCAAGCGCCGGCAATGATGAAGCTTCGGAAACACCAAATCCGATGATCGATCTCGGCTACAAACAGCTGAGCATGGCTGTAACCTCGACCGGCTCATGGGAACCGGAAAAAGGCGATCTGGTCATCGACAAGATGGAATTTGACGTCAAGGATGTCGGTAAATTCGACACCACCATGAAGCTCGGCGGCTATGATGCAAAATTCATCAAATCCGTACAGCAGGCCAGCGCTGAAATGAGTGCAAACAAGGAAAATTCCGATGCAGCCGGTATGGCAATGCTCGGTCTGATCCAGCAGCTTTCGATCAGCAACATGGCTATCCGCTATGATGATTCATCCCTCACCCCTAAACTGCTCGACTATTATGCCAAGCAGCAGGGTATCTCCAAGGAAGACATGGTCAACCAGATCAAAGGCATTGCGCCGATCATGGTTGGCTATCTCGGCCATGCGGATTTCGCCATGCAGGCAACGACTGCGGTCAACACCTATTTTGACGATCCTAAGTCTCTGACAATTGCTGCAAAGCCGGAAGCCCCTGTTACCTTCGCTCTGATCGCAGCAACTGCAACTGCTGACCCTAAGAAACTTCTGGACCTGCTGGCTGTTAAACTGACTGCCAACCAGTAAGTTCTTCTGAGCTGAACAAAGAAGCCCGGCTTTTAGCCGGGTTTTTTATTGCCTGAACATTGCGCAATAAAAAACGCCGCGTCCGTTAAGACGCGGCGTTTTTAATATTTAACCCTGCTAGAAGATCAGTCTTTTTTGATCGGGTTCACGCGGATATGCAGATCACGCAACTGAGCCGGTGTAACTTCTGCCGGTGCGCCCATCAGCAGATCAACAGCCTGCTGGTTCATAGGGAACAGCGAGATATCACGCAGGTTTTTCGCACCAACAAGCAGCATAACCACGCGATCAATACCGGCAGCCATACCACCATGCGGAGGTGCGCCATACTGGAATGCACGGTAGAGGCCGCCGAAGCGATCTTCCACATCCTGCTGGCTCAAACCAACCAGTTCAAAGGCTTTGACCATAACTTCCGGTAACTGGTTACGGATCGAACCGGATGCGATTTCAAAACCATTACAAACCAGATCGTACTGGTAGGCTTTGAGCGACAACGGATCCTGCGTTTCCAGTGCTTCCAGACCACCCTGCGGCATGGAGAACGGGTTATGGGCAAAGTCGAGCTTCTTGTTGTCTTCATCCCATTCATAGAACGGGAAGTCGATGATCCAGGCCAGTTCAAAACGATCACGGTCTGTGAGGTTCAGCTCATCGCCGGCGCGGTTACGGGCATCACCGGCAAATTTGTAGAATTTCGATGGCAGACCAGCAACGAAGAAGCAGGCATCGCCATCTTCCAGACCCATCTGGGTACGGATCGCTTCAACGCGTTCTTCACCGATATTCTTGGCAATCGGGCCAGCGCCTTCCAGCTTATCGCCTTCTTTACGCCAGAAGATATAGCCGAGACCCGGCTGACCTTCACCCTGCGCCCATGAATTCATGCGGTCACAGAAAGCGCGCGAACCACCGGTTTTCGCAGGGATAGCCCATACTTCAACCTTAGGATCATTCGCGATCATGTTCGCGAATACTTTGAAACCGGAACCGGCAAAGTGACCGGTCACGGCCTGCATTTCAATCGGGTTACGCAGATCAGGCTTATCCGAACCATAGGTGCGGATCGCATCATCATAAGCGATACGACGGAAGTTCTGGGTTACAGGCTTGCCTTCAGCAAATTCTTCGAAAATGCCGCGCATTACCGGTTCCATTGTCTCCCAGACTTCTTCCTGAGTGACAAAGCTCATTTCGAGGTCGAGCTGGTAGAATTCGCCCGGCAGACGGTCTGCACGCGGATCTTCATCGCGGAAGCAAGGTGCAATCTGGAAATAGCGGTCGAAACCGGCCACCATCAGCAACTGCTTATACTGCTGCGGTGCCTGCGGCAGCGCATAGAACTGACCTTCGTGAATACGGCTCGGCACGAGAAAGTCGCGCGCGCCTTCAGGCGAAGAAGCGGTCAGGATCGGTGTAGTGAATTCGTTGAAGCCGATCTCGTTCATATGACGGCGCATCGAAGAAATAATCTTGGTGCGCTTCATGATGTTTTTGTGCAGCGTGTCGCGGCGCAGATCGAGGAAGCGGTATTTCAGACGGATATCTTCCGGATAGTCCGGCTCACCGAATACCGGCAGAGGCAGTTCTTTGGCAGCAGCCAGAACTTCAATCTCTTTGGCAACGATTTCGATTTCACCGGTAGGCAAATTCGGATTTACAGCCTCATCAGCACGGGCGGTTACTTCACCGTCAACGCGGATCACCCATTCACCGCGAACGGTTTCAGCAACTTTAAATGCCGGGCTTTCCGGATCAGCAACGATCTGGGTCAAACCATAGTGGTCGCGAATATCGATAAAGAGAATACCGCCGTGATCGCGGACACGATGAACCCAGCCGGAAAGACGAACTGTCTGGCCGACATCCGACTTGCGGAGGGCTTCGCAGGTATGGCTGCGGTAACGATGCATGTTTTCTGCCTTCAGAAGAGTGGTAAGAAACGTAAAATCGCAGATGAAAATCTGATTTTTATGTTGTCGGACAAGCGCATTTTGGCCGCAAAAAGTCAAGTGTCAGACCCTTCTACAGCCAAATTGATTCATTTTGAATGTTCTATAACCGCTTACAACTGTGAGCAACAGACAGCAGCCCCCTTAGAATTGCAGTAAAGTCACAACATATGTGATTTTTAAGCTTACGCCCCCGCGACAAAGCTATTGCGATTGTTTATAGAAAAATCATGGAACTCATTACGACAACACAGGGTCTTGAACAGGCCGTTTCACAGCTTTCAAAATCTGATTTTGTCACTGTGGATACCGAATTCATTCGTGAAACCACTTTCTGGCCAGAACTTTGCCTGATCCAGATGGCATCGCCGGACACAACGGCGTTGGTGGATGCACTGGCACCGGGTATTGATCTCAGCTCTTTCTTCGCCCTGATGGCGGATAAATCTGTCGTCAAAGTGTTTCACGCAGCGCGACAGGATATTGAAATCGTTTTCCACCTCGGAAATCTCATCCCTGAGCCGGTATTCGACACACAGGTCGCGGCGATGGTTTGCGGTTTTGGCGATGCCATTTCTTATGATCAGCTGGTTGCCCGTATCACCGGTGTTAATCTGGACAAGTCATCCCGCTTTACCGACTGGCGCCGCCGTCCGCTGAGCGACAAACAGCTGGATTACGCGCTGGCTGATGTGACCCATCTGCGCGATGTTTATCTCTATTTGCAGGATCGCCTGACCAAAGAAGGTCGCAATGACTGGGTGAGCGAAGAAATCCGCATTCTTACCGCCCGCGAGACCTATGACATGCATCCTGACGATGCGTGGAAGCGTCTGAAAATCCGTCTGCGCAAGCCTGCCGAACTGGCCGTCATGCAGAAGGTTGCCGCTTGGCGCGAACGTGCTGCGCGCGAACGCAATGTGCCGCGCGGTCGTGTAATCAAAGATGATACGATTCAGGAAATCGCCCAGCAGCAGCCGCGCGATGCGGAGGCGCTGTCGCGTCTGCGCACTATTCCGAAAGGCTGGGAGCGCTCCTCCCATGCACAAGGTTTGGTTGAAGCGATCAATGAAGCCCTGAGCATTCCGAAAGAGGATATGCCACGCCTGCCGAAGCAATATAATGCGCCGGAAGGTACCGGAGCGGCCTCTGACGTGCTGAAACTGCTGCTCAAGATCATCACCGAAGATCACGGTGTAGCACCGAAAGTTGTCGCCTCTTCCGATGATATTGATCAGATTGCTGCCAAGGGTAATGCAGCAGATGTACCGGCTCTGAAGGGCTGGCGCCGTGAATTGTTCGGTGAAAAAGCCCTGCAAATGATTGAAGGCAAAATCGGCATCAAATTTGAAAACCGCAAGATCAAAGCAGTTCCGCTGGATTAAGCATGAGCGACAAGATCAAAGTCAGCGTGTTTCTGGGCATCAGTCTGGACGGCTATATTGCCGGTCCGGACAATGATCTGTCGTGGCTATCCGTGGTCGAAACCGATCCGCCTGAAGATACTGGCTATAATGCCTTGATGGCTGATATTGATGTGCTGGTAATGGGGCGCAATACCTATGACACAGTGCTGACATTCGGCTTCTGGCCTTATGAGGGCAAGCAGGTTGTTGTACTGACCAGCCGCCCGCTGACATCGCTACATGGCGAAACCAGCTTCAACGGAACACTCAGCGATCTGCTGCCGGAGCTGTCCGCGCGCGGTCTCAGGCATGTCTATCTCGATGGTGGCAATGTTGTGCGCCAAGGTCTGCAACAACAACTGGTTGATGAACTGACTTTAAGCTGGGTACCAGCCACAATCGGCAAAGGTGTGCGACTGTTTGAAGGTGATATGTCCATGAACCAATGGAAACTCACCGGCCATCAGGCTTTTCCAAGCGGGTTGCTGCAAGGTCGCTATACATTCAACAAAACAATGTAAAAAAAGCCGGACTTGATGATCCGGCTTTTTATTATTTCATACTGCAATGCAATATTTTAGCTTCATTCAACCGCAAAACGAAGCGCCTTGCCGGTTACCTTGGCCAGAACATTCAGCCTGTTATCCAGTCTCTCTGACACCAGATCACGATAGGCCTCTGGTACAACCAGCGCCAGAACATCGCCTTCCTGCCGCCATTTAAGCTGCGGGATTACCCCCGGCATTGATGCAGAGAACAGGTATACCACACGCAGCAATGCACCCAGAACCCGAGCCCGCTCGCGCAGACGCGGCGTTGCAATACGGATAATCTCCGGCGCGGCATCATCATCCATCACGCCTTCATGACGATAATAATTGGCCAGCGCCATATAAGCACGCCCCGGATGATCAATCCCGATGAATGAGCCGTGAGCAATAATATTTAGCGCCTGCGGGCCGCGATAATCGGGATGGGCACGCCAGCTGATATCGGCCAGCAGACAGGCCGCACGACGATAACGATATTCATCCTCGGTCTCATCATAACCTAGCTGCTCAAACGCGTAGCCGGTCCAGTCCGCCAGCTCATGCGCATGGCGCGGGGAGCGCGAACGCAGCACCGCCTGCTCTTCAGCAGCGGAGAGCAGAGGATCGAGTTTCTGCTCTTTTTTAGCGAGCAAGGAGAACAGATAGCCTTCACGCACGCCCATTGCCGAGAACACAATTTGTGCCGGCTGCATGCGCTTAACAACTTCCATCAGCACAGTCGCACCATAGGACAACAACTGACGACGGTTTTTGGATACGGCCTCAATGCCGCGCATATGATCAATATCAAAGCGCGCCACACGATAGAGGAAGTGATAGGCATCTTCCGGATCCATCGCATAGCCATGCATGACATGCAGCGGATAATGTTTGGCACTCATATGCAGCTTGGCAAGATTTCGCCATGTACCGCCCACCGCATAGAATGTGCGGCCTTTGCCCTCTTTCAGAAACTCGACATCGCCGACATATTTGCGGGTGATTTTCGCAGCTTCCGTAATTTTTCCACCGGACAAATCCTGCAGGCGCAAGCCGCCGAGAGGCAATGTAATGCCGCTGCCGATCGCCTTGTCAGGATTATCACCATGCACATCAACCAGTTCAAGACTGCCGCCACCAAGGTCACCGGCGATACCGTCCGGATGGTGAAAACCGGAAATAATACCAAGCGCCGAATAATAGGCTTCTTCGCGGCCGGAGAGAATCTGGATGTTTTCACCCAGAATTTCTTCCGCCCGTGCAATGAAATCCGGCCCGTTTTCTGCTTCACGCGCAGCCGCTGTAGCAATTGTATAGATTTTTGTTGCGCCGGCCTGCTTAGCCAGTGCACGGAAACGCCGCAGCGCCTCAAGCGCACTGGCGACCGATTTATCATTCAGACGTCCGGTTTGTGCCAGTCCTTTACCCAGACCGCTCAGAATTTTCTCGTTAAAGAAAATTGTCGGAGAACGCACAATACCTTCATAGATAACCATACGCACGGAGTTGGAACCGATATCAATAACTGCGACCGGTTCCAGACCTTTCAAACGGCCCTGTGCCAGAGACAAAGTCATGCGTTACGGTTTCGCTCTGCGCGAACGCGGTTGTGACGCGCAATCAAACGCGGTGCTGACGATTTCAGAGACTTGCCGCGACCGGACAGGCTGGGATTGGTCATGAAATATTCCTGAGCGTTAAAAGCTTCTTCCCCGTCCACGGGTTTAATCCGCTTGGAGGTTCCGTCTGAAAGTACCTCAAAGCTTTGTTGATTATCGTAGAGATTTGCAAGCATAATCTGCGATAAAATCTGTTGATGCACGGTCACATTTGTAACAGGCACCAGCGTTTCCACGCGGCGGTCAAGGTTTCGCGGCATCATATCTGCCGAGCTTATATAGACAATTGCCTCTTTGGACGGCAAATCCTGCCCGTTACCGAAACAGAAAATACGTGAATGCTCAAGAAAACGACCAACAATGGACTTGGCGCGGATATTGTCTGACAGACCCGGAACCTGCGGACGCAGACAGCAAATGCCGCGGACCACCAGATCAATCTGCACTCCTGCACTGCTGGCTTTATAGAGCGCATCAATAATCTGCGGATCAACCAGCGAATTCATTTTCATCCAGATCGCCGCCGGACGACCCGCTTTCGCATGTTCAATCTCATTTTCAATATGTTTCAGAATCCGGCGGCGCAACGTAAAAGGCGAGATAGCCAGTTTCATAACATCAGCCGGTTGCGCATAACCGGTAATGAAATTGAAAATATGCGCCACATCGCGCGCCGTATCTGCATCAGATGTGAAGAAAGACAAGTCTGTGTAAATCTTCGCGGTGATCGGGTGATAGTTACCCGTGCCAAGATGTACATAAGAACGCAGTTTTTCATCCTCACGGCGCACGACGAGCGACATTTTCGCGTGCGTTTTCAACTCGATAAAGCCGAACACCACCTGCACGCCTGCACGTTCCAGATCGCGTGCCCAGCGGATATTCGCTTCTTCGTCAAAACGTGCTTTCAGCTCCACCAGCGCGGTCACCGATTTACCGGCTTCCGCCGCATCAATCAGCGCACGCACAATCGGCGAATTGTTCGAGGTGCGGTAGAGCGTCTGCTTAATTGCCAGCACATTCGGATCAAGCGCCGCCTGACGCAGGAACTGCACCACAACGTCAAAAGATTCGTAAGGATGATGAACGACAATATCCTTCTCGCGGATTGCCGCTAAACAATCGCCGCCATGCTCACGGATGCGCTCGGGAAAACGCGGATTATAGGGGGTGAATTTCAGATCATCGCGCGGAATAGCAACAATTTCTGAAATCATATTCAGCGCCAGCAGACCCGGAAGAATACTCACACGGCTCTCGGAAACACCAAGCTCCATGGTCATGAACACCCGCAGCGCTTCCGGTATATCACTGTCGAACTCAATACTGATAACCCGTCCGCGACGACGGCGCTTCAGCGCAGTTTCGAAATGGCGAACCAGATCTTCAGCATCTTCTTCCACTTCAATATCGCTGTCGCGAATGATGCGGAATGTACCTGCGCCGCGCACTTCATAGCCCGGAAACAGCCGCTCTATGAACAGACTCACCACATCTTCAAGCGTGATAAAGCGATAGATACCCGCCTCGGACGGTATCTGAACAAAACGGCTGAGTGCCACCGGCAGACGCAACAGCGCCACCATCGGATGCTTGTCGGTTATGCGCGACAATTGCAGCGCCATCGAGAAGCCGAGATTCGGAATGAACGGAAACGGATGCGCCGGATCAAGCGACAAAGGTGTGAGAACCGGAAAGATCGTATCCAGAAAATGGTGCTCAAGCCATTTCTTGTCATGTTTTTTCAGGCGGTCAGATCGGATGATCTCAATATTTTCCTGAGCCAGCTCCTGACGCAGCATTTGCAGCGTTTCCTGCTGCGCAACCTGCAAAGTGGCAACTTCTGCCAGCACAAAATCAAGCTGCTCCTGCGGAGTTCGGCCGTCAGCTGAACGTGTGGCCACACCTGCCCGCACCTGCCCTGCAAGACCGGCAATACGCACCATGAAAAATTCATCAAGATTGGCTGCCGAAATCGACAGGAAGCGCAGGCGTTCCAGCAGCGGCTGATGTTTGTTCACAGCCTCTGCCAATACGCGCTTATTGAACTGCAACCATGAAAACTCACGATTGACAAAACGCTCCGGACTTTCAGACAGGTTCCGCACAGCATCATCGGCAGACATATCTGAAACAGCAATAATATCTGTCTTGGCCATTAATGCCGGCATATTACCCACAGGTTCAGCCTCTTTAACCGATCCATGATTTTTTTTATGCGACACGTTAACAATCCCTCTGAAATCGCCGGCACTCAGAAATTACCGGAAAGACCGGACGATATTCGATCCTCTGAACAGTGCTCCTGTTAAGGTTCGTTTATGCATTCTGTATGACAAATTCTTAACAAAGCGGAGATTACAGCAGAAACTATAAAAAACACTTCCGCTCCTGCATTATTCGCGATACATCAGAGCCAAATTATGCGTCCGAGCGCTGCCAGCATCAAGGTTCTGCCTGCTGTCTCTCTCACGCTTTGTTGTTACCGCATTGATGTGGCGAGTGATTCCGCTCAAAGCATAAATGCTTTAAGGTGATACCATCACTGGAGTCGTCATATGTCAGATCATATCATCCCTCATTTTCAGAATGATGCCGGCCACAATGCCATCAGCATCGGCGTTAAAGAATTCATGTGCGTTGGCGCAAATCCGCCATTCGATCATCCGCATGTGTTTCTCGATATGGGCGATGAGGAAGAAGTTGTCTGCCCTTATTGCTCGACCCTTTATCGTCACGATGCATCCCTGAGCGCAGATCAGACTGTGCCTGCCGGTTGCACCTTCAACGATCCTCAGGTTGCTGCTGCAGAATAATCCTGCCTGCCTCCGTGAAAATGCGCCCCGTTTTTCACCTTCAGAGCAGTTGTTATTTTCTTTCAGACTGCTCTGACACCACGCTTCAGTTTCTGTAGATGCCGTTGTGCAAGGATAAGAGCGGGATAAAACTCCCGTTCAGATATTTCCGGCATCTGCCTCAACGGCTGTGAGGGCAACCATGCAAAACCAGAATAATCAGCGTATTCTTATTTCCGGCGCCGGACTTGCCGGTATGACCACGGCTCTGGCTCTGGCAGAGCGGGGTTTTTCCGTACTGATGATGGAAAAGGCACCGGCACTTTCCGAAGTCGGAGCCGGTTTGCAGCTGGCACCCAATGCCACGCGGCTTCTTGCCCGTCTGGGCATTATGGAAGACCTACTGCCCCATGCCGTCAGCCCTGATGCGCTCTATCTGATGGACGGTGTGAAAGCACAACCGCTTATTCGCATGGAACTTGGGAGCCAGGCAGAACAACGCTGGAATGCGCCTTATATTACCTGCCATCGTGCGGATTTGCAGGCAGTTCTGCTCAAGGCCGTGCGCGCGCATCCGCAGATTACTTTGCATCTCGGCGCTAATGTGCTGTCCCATCACATTTCAGAAGACAAGGTAACGATCCGCGTTGATCTCAACGATCAGATTACCGACTATAGCGGACAGTTGCTGCTCGGTTGCGACGGTGTGTGGTCAGCGCAGCGTGCCGGACTTGTGGCGAATAATGCGGCCACGCAAAATGACAGCCGCGCCCGATTTACAGATCATATTGCATGGCGCACCACCCTGCCCGCTGAAAAGCTGCCGCAGAGTTTTCTTGATAGCCTCAAAGATACACTCAGTGTTTCTGCATGGCTTGGTCAGGGCGCGCATCTGATTGCCTATCCGATTAAAAACGGTAAAGCCTTTAATTTTGTTGCGATTACCGATGGTGAAGATATCGGCACAAGCTGGGACATGAAAGGCGACAGCGCCGCTCTGATCCGCAGTTTTTCAGGCTGGTCTCAGGCTGTCAGCGATGTCATCAAAGCCGCACCGCAATGGACATTCTGGCCGATGTTTGAAATGCCGGAACCAAAGCTGGTGATTGATAAGCGCCTTGTGCTGCTTGGCGATGCTTCTCATGCGATGACACCATTTGCGGCACAGGGTGCAGCAATGGCTATTGAAGATGCGGCCTCGCTCGCAGCACATCTCTCACCGGAGCAAAGCGACCATAGTGCAGCCCTCGCCGCCTTTGAAAAACAAAGACTGGCGCGCATTGCCAAAGTTGCCCGCCGCGGCAAGCTCAACCGTTTTGCCTATCACGCCAGCGGCCCTGTGGCTCTTGGCCGTAACATGCTGTTTAAAATACGCAAACCGGAAGACTTCCTGCGCGATCTGGACTGGCTTTACCAATATGATGCAGCGGATATTACGGCCTGAACCGCATCATATTTTTCAGGCTCTGTCCCGTTGTTCAAAAGCGAATATTGCGATCAGAACGGGACAGGGAATAGTTTAGTCTTTTGCCATGGCCTGCTTTGCAGCTTCCATGTCCATCCACATCACTTCCCAGATATGGCCGTCCAGATCTTCAAAACTGCGGCCATACATAAAGTCATAATCCTGCACAGCTGACGGATCAGCCTTGCCACCGGCAGACGCAGCTTTGCTGACTAGCTGATCTACCTCCTGCTTATCCGATGCTGAAACACAAACCAGCACCTCGCTGACAGTATGTGCATCAGCAATGTTTTTGGGCGTGAACTGGCGGAATTTATCATGGGTTATCAGCATGACGTGAATAACGTCTGATAAAACCATGCAGGCTGCGGTTTCATCGCAGAACATATCATTCTTCCGCGCCCCGATTGCCTCATAAAAACTGATCGACTTATCGAGATCACGCACGGGAAAGTTCACAAATATCAGTCTGCTCATTATAATTTCCTCCTCAGAATATTTGGCAGGACTGTTTAACTTCTGCGCTAGAGCGGTTTACGTCCAGATTGGATCACAGTGCTCGCTCTAGATTCTTTAATTTGCCGCATTATCACGGGCGTCAAGTTGATCCAACTTGACTGTGAAATGCTCTAGAGCGGTTCCGGTTAATATTGAATCAGTAGAACCGCTCTAATTCTTTGTTTTACGCGTATCCCGAAAACCGCTTCGCACTTTTCGGGATACGCTCCAGTGGCAACATACTACATCAAATCAGACAGATTGAGACAGGAGCCCGATTTGTTAATTTATCGCACGGCCAAATCCTTCGACGCTGCAAAACTGGCAGCTTTATCTATCGAAGTCTGGCTGCATACCTATGCCAAGGCAGGTATCAGCACTGTTTTTGCTGAATATGTGCTGCAGCGTTTTACGCCGCAATATTTTGAACAGATGATCGCGGATGGCGCAAAACAGATCATTGTCGCGGAACAGGATGGTCACCTGCTCGGCTATATTGCCATTGATTATCATGCCGCACTGCCCGAAAGCCTGCATGCGCTGACAACAGCCGCAGAGATCAGTACGCTTTATGTGAGAGCCCGTCATGCCGGATGCGGGATCGGCTCCGCCCTCATGCAACAGGCACGTGAAGCGGTAAAAGCACAGGATATCGGCCATATCTGGCTTTCGGTCTTGCATGATAACCACCCTGCATTACACTTCTACAGGCAACAGGGTTTCCAAAGGCAGGGTTCTATCTGGTTTGAACTTCCCGGTGAACGTCATGAAAATTACGTGCTGATACAACCGGCCTTGCCTGCCTGAACAACAGGAGAAAACAATGCCGATACTCGGACTGGATCATATTCAGCTTGCAATGCCCGCCGGTGGTGAGGACAAAGCCCGCACATTTTATAGCGGGCTGTTAGGTATGACGGAAGTTCCCAAACCCGACAATCTGGCAAAACGCGGCGGCTGCTGGTTTGAGTTGCGTGATCTTAAAGTTCATCTCGGCGTTGAACGCGGCTTTGCTCCTGCACAAAAAGCGCATCCGGCTTTTCTGGTTGATGACTTGTCCGCATTTTTAGCAATGCTCGCAGAACATCAGATTGAATCGACAGAGGATGAGCCGCTATCCGGCTATCTTCGTGCCTATATCAACGATCCGTTCGGCAATCGTATCGAGCTGATGCAGAGATTATAAAGGCTTTGCCAGATGAAACATCAGGCAGGATGAGCCTTTTACAAAGCCCTGTTTTTCATAAAACGGCACCAGCCGTTCAGGGCAATAGAGTTCAAAACTCTGAACTTTTTGCAGATCAGGGTGGCGGATAATGCGTGAGACAATTTCCTGTCCAAGTCCCTGCCCGCGCGTTGCTTCATCCACAATCACATCAAAAATCAGCGCTTTAAAAGTATAATCCGTCAGCACACGGACAAAACCGATGACGCGATCCTGCACATCACAACAGGCGATAATCAGATCGCAATGAACAAGCATATTAATCGCATCGTCATAGGAGCGGCTCTGCGTCCACCATTCCTTTGTGTAAAGTTCAAAGAAACTCTGATGGTGTTTTTGCTCCAACCGGTTCAGCCATTGATATTGCATTTTTTCTCCCATCACTGCCTGTATAGTTTTAATATGAATTTTACAGGCATATTTTATAGTCATGGCAAAACACCGGAGAACTTCTTATGAGCAATGTCCAGTTTGAGCAGGTTTGCCCTATTTTCAGAATTTTCGACATTGAGAAAGCCAGAGAATTTTATCTCGACTATCTGGGTTTTCAATGTGACTGGGAACATCGCTTTGCTGAAAATATGCCGCTCTATATGCAGGTTTCGCGCGGCAATCTAGTGTTGCACCTCAGTGAACATCACGGTGATGGCAGCCCCGGCGCCAATATTTTCGTGCGTATGCAGGGTGTTGATAGCCTGCATAAGGAAATCAGCAGTCGTAAATACCGTTTTCTGCGCCCCGGCATAGAAAATGAACCATGGGGCCGGGTTCTGGCTGTGATTGATCCTTTCGGCAATCGTATCCAGTTCTGCGAAGGTCCGCATGGCGAATAGATAATAAAAAACACCCGCAATTTGCACTGCGGGTGTTTTAATATGTTTCTGAAAATTAATGCAGAATCTGGCTGAGGAACAGCTTGGTGCGCTCATGCTGCGGATTGTCAAAGAATTCGGATGGTGAATTCTGCTCAACAATCTGTCCCTGATCCATAAAGATCACGCGGTTGGCGACCTGACGCGCAAAGCCCATTTCGTGGGTTACGCAGATCATGGTCATGCCTTCTTCAGCGAGGCTGACCATAGTGTCCAGCACTTCCTTGACCATTTCAGGATCCAGCGCAGAGGTCGGCTCATCGAACAGCATAATACGCGGCTTCATGCATAGTGAGCGGGCAATCGCCACGCGCTGCTGCTGACCACCGGAAAGCTGCCCCGGATATTTATTGGCCTGCTCCGGAATCTTAACGCGTTCCAGATAATGCATCGCAATTTCTTCTGCCTGTTTCTTCGGCATTTTGCGCACCCAGATCGGCGCAAGCGTGCAATTCTCAAGAATTGTCAGATGCGGAAACAGGTTGAAATGCTGGAAAACCATACCGACTTCGCGACGCACTTCATCGATCTTTTTCAGATCATTGGTCAGCTCTTTGCCGTCCACAATGATCTGGCCTTTCTGATGTTCTTCAAGGCGGTTAATGCAACGGATCATCGTTGATTTACCGGAACCGGAAGGTCCTGCCACGACAATACGCTCCCCGCGCATTACCCGCAGATTAACATCGCGAAGCACATGGAATTCACCATACCATTTATGCATTCCGACAATATCGACTGCGACATCGGTTTTGGATATTTCCATAATTGCTCCCGTTTCTTCCATCGTCGGCTTCAGCAAAGCGCCCGATTGCATGCTCATTCTTTATTCCCTCACTGACCATCCGCAGCAATAATGCTGATGGCATTCCCGATTGAATGGTTTCATCCGTCTGAATGAAACCATTTCTGTTCTTTGGCAGCTGTGAGCGAAAAACCAACTCCCGGTTTTCCGCAGCCGCTTACCGATGGCTCGTATCCAGCCTTCTCTCCATATATAGCGAATAACGCGACATACAGAAACAGAAAATCCAGAATACAAATCCGGCAAAAACAAGACCCGTTGCCGGTGTCTGCGGTGTTGCCCAAGTGGCATCCGAAAAATTCTGCCTGACGATTCCAAGCAGGTCGAACATACCGATAATGTAAACAAGACTTGTGTCTTTGAACAAGCCGATAAACGTGTTCACAATACCCGGCAAAGCAAGTTTCAGCGTTTGCGGCAGGATAATGAACAGAATTTTCTGCCAATAGCTTAAGCCCAGCGAATCCGCTCCTTCATATTGCCCTGACGGAATCGCCTGCAAACCGCCGCGAATGACTTCAGCCATATAAGCGGAAGCGAATAATGACACGCCGACCAGCGCACGCAAAAACTTATCAAAGCTGGTGCCCGGCGGCATAAACAATGGCAGCATGACACTGGCCATGAACAGCAATGCCACAAGCGGCACACCGCGGATAACCTCAATGAAGATCACGCACAGTGTCTTGATAACCGGCATATTGGAACGTCGTCCCAAAGCCAGCAAAATACCCATCGGCAGCGATACGGTAATCCCCACCACGGACAGGATCAGCGTGACCAGCAGACCGCCCCAGAGCGAGGTTTCAACATAACGCAGACCGAATGAACCGCCGACCAGCAGGAAATAGGTGAAAACCGGAAAAACAAGGAACAACAGAACTGCGTTCAGCATTTTATGCGGCAGCTTGCCGATCAGCATCGGCACCAGCAAAATCACGAAAACCAGCGCCACGAGTTTCACACGCCAGCGTTCATCAACCGGATAGCGCCCGTAGAGAAATTGCTGGAGTTTTGCATCGACAAAAGCCCAGCAGGCACCCGACCAGCCATCCGGCTGCAAACCGCCCTGCACCGTTGTGGTACAGAATGTGCGGTCAGTCCCCGCCCAGACAGCATTGACAAACAACCAGTTTATCAATCCCGGCAGAAACCAGACAATCAGCGAAATACCCATGATTGTCAGAACGGTATCTTTAAGGCTCGAAAACAGGTTTTCTTTCATCCATGAAGCAATGCCTTTCTGACTGGCAGGTGCCGGCATCGGATCAACCATTTGCGAGCGTACATATTGTAAGTCTGAATTTGTCATCTTACCGCTCCACCAATGCCATTTTCGCGTTAAACCAGTTCATAAATGCAGAGGTAATGAGGCTGATGCCGAGATAAACCGCCATCCAGATCGCCACAACTTCTACCGCCTGCCCTGTCTGGTTAAGCACCGTGCCACCAACAGCCATCAAGTCCGGATAGCCGATAGCAATAGCTAGAGACGAGTTTTTCGTCAGATTAAGATATTGGCTCGATAAAGGCGGAATGATAATCCGCATCGCCTGCGGCACGACAACAAGGCGCATCGCCTGTGGTCTGCGTAAGCCCAAAGCTGCCGCAGCCTCTGACTGGCCTTTGCTAACCCCTTTGATACCGCCGCGCACCGTCTCCGCGATGAAGGATGCGGTATAGAATGACAGGGCCAGATAAAGCGCCAGAAACTCAGGCTTCACCTGTGTGCCGCCGGTCAGATTGAATGAGCCAAGCTTCGGAATATCAAAGCTGACAGGCATTCCCGTGATGAAAAATGCGAGCGCCGGCAAACCGATAATCAGTGCGAAAGCAACTCGCCAGAACGGGAAAATCTGCCCCGTTTTTGCCTGACGCAAACGTGCCCAGCGATGAATGACAAAGGCTGCAATAACAGCGGCAACGAAAGCCGCGAATATAAGCCATGCATTCTCGCCCCAGATTATGGACGGAAAGAAAAAACCGCGCTTGTTCAGATAAGTATCGAACGGCAAAGCATAGCTGCCGCGTACTTCCGGCAGAACCGACAACACGCCGAAATACCAGAAGAAAATCACGAGCAATGGCGGGATATTACGGAAAGTCTCGACATAAATAGTACAGATTTTGGCGATCAGCCAGTTTCCCGAGAGACGCCCGATACCAACCAGAAATCCGATAACCGATGCTGTAATGATACCCAGTACAGCAACATAAAGCGTATTCAGAAGACCGACCACAAAGGCCCGTGCATAGTTAGAATCCGCATCATAACTAATCAGCGACTGGCTGACGTCGAAACCTGCGCGACTTTTCAGAAAGTCAAAGCCGGATGCAATGTTCAGCCTCTGCAAATTTGCGGCTGTATTTCCTATTATCCAATAAATCAAAGCAAAAACTGAAATAAAAACAACCGCCTGATAAAATAATCCGCGCATTTTCGGATTATTCAGGAGGGAAACTTGTGTTTCCTGTCGCTTGCCGGTTACGGCGCTTTGATCTGCCATGCGCACCTCATGCTCTGCTGTCAGATATTTAACCAGATATTTGAAAAGCCCCCTGCGCCTTTTCACCTATAGCCGGATTATCAAATTATAAATTTCAGACAGGGATTTCGGCCATATCGGCAGGTACCTTAAATAGCGGTACAATCTTTCAGCTATCTTTTGTTTTTATTGCACGTCAAAAAGCGTTTCATGCTCAAGCTATTTGCTTATACGCGTATCTGACCCGAAAACCGGTCCCCGCTTTTCGGATACGCTCCGGACGGCACAAAATTACAATGTTTCAATTATATTTCAGGTACAGAAAGCTATCCTGCACCACATGATGTGGTGCAGGTGCTTATTCTGATTATACGCCGATATTAGCGGATTGGTATACCATATTGCAGACCACCTTTGGTCCACAGCGCATTAATACCGCGGGCAATTTTCAGCGGGCTTGTTGTGCCGATATTGCGTTCAAAAATCTCGCCGTAATTGCCGACATTTTTAACAATCTTCACAACCCAGTCATTATCAAGACCTAGATCGACGCCGATCTTGGTTTCAGCTTCTGTTCCGAGAAGACGTTTGATTTCAGGTGAATCAGACTTCATCATCTCTTCAACATTAGCCTGTGTAATACCGGCTTCTTCCGCATTCAGAAGTGCGTTATGAACCCAGCGCGCCACATCGGCCCATTGTGCATCGCCCTGACGGACAACAATACCGAACGGCTCTTTGGAGATGATTTCCGGAAGAACGACGTGATCGTCAGGGTTGGAAAGCGCCAGACGCACACCGTAAAGGCTGGACTGATCCGTTGTGTAAGCATCGCAACGGCCGCTGTCATAAGCAGCATTGGCCTCTTCGATTTTCTCAAAGACAACCGGATTATATTCCATTTTATTGGCCTTGAAATAATCGGCCATGTTCATTTCAGTTGTTGTACCTGCCTGAACGCAAATCGATGCGCCGGACAGCTGCAATGCTGATTTAATATCCGGAAGTTTCTTACTGTTGACCATAAAGCCCTGGCCATCATAGTAATTCACACCGGCAAATTCCAAGCCGAGGGATGTATCACGGCTGATTGTCCAGGTTGTGTTGCGGATAAGAATGTCGATTTCACCGGATTGCAGCGCAGTAAAGCGCTCTTTGGCATTCAGCGGTGTAAATTTAGCCTTGGTTTTGTCCCCGAAAATAGCCGATGCCACAGCACGGCAATAGTCAACATCGAAACCAGACCATTCCCCCTTATCATTCGGGGCGGCAAAACCCGGCAGACCCGTATTGGTGCCGCATTGTACAAAGCCTTTTTTCTTCACATCATCCAATGTGCCGGCAATTGCTGCAGAGGTTGTAACGGTCAAAGCAGCCACGCCGGCCAATTTGAGTAAAGTTGACTTTTTCATATGATGCTCACCCTCATTATCGTTAAACTTATTATCAGCATTCAAAAATCAATTTCGGCATTCTGTCATATCCGGCAAAATCTGAACCGGATCTGCTTTTCGTTTTGACAGCCTGATATCCGGCTTTAACCGGTTTAGTTCAGCCTGTGATCCGCAAGGCGGAAACGGGATGCGTCTAAAACTGTGCCTATCGAAAGCTATTATTTTCGACAGGTCAAGGGTCCAAACACGGAAAATTGTTCAGCCCGCTCCGCGAACACAGCTTGCCCTGCCTCAAAAACCTTAACTTAAGCGCCTTGCAGCTTGATTCTTCTGCTGATTATATTTTTCAGTTCAGGAAATAGCTGCCCTTCCCCGAGACGGAACAGCAGTCCCGATTGCGCCAGAAACCGCGCCAGAATCAAGGTGGTAACCGTGCCGATGGCAAAGCCGGTCACCACATCACTCGGATAATGCGCCTGAACGAAAACACGGCTTGAAGCAATCAGCGCCAGACCTGCATAGGCAAAGAACCGGTAACGCGGAAACCACAGCGCCAGCAGCGTGGCCAGCACAGCTGCCGTACAGGCGTGACCGGACGGAAAACTGACATAAGCATGGCTGAAATCAAACGGCTTGAAACCAAAAGGCCCTGCACTATCAATAAGAAACGGGCGCGGTCTGCCGACAAAATATTTGAGAATATTCACGATCAGTCCGGCACCCAGAATCGCAGAAATACCGAACAGGCTCTGACCGGCAATCGTGCCCAGACGATTATAATTTTGCAGAAGTTCAGGAATTTTAAGGCCATAGCCTTCCTGCCCGCGCAATCTGTGCCGTCTCACCAGACAGACAGCAATAATGACGGTGAATAATGCAACATAGGGAGCGGCCAATACGAGATTCGTCAGCGATTTCAGAATCTCTACAGGCAACCACTGCACGGAAACGGCAAGGCGTGACAAATCCCCGTCAAAAGGTAAAAGCAACCCCGCACCCGCAATCATAACCAGCAGAAACAGCATCAGCTGATACGACCACAGATTGGTCGCGCTCTGATCTGCCCTGTCATATTCAGCCTGTTGCCCGGATTGCGCCTTACGCCGTGCCAGCCCCGCCTGAACAGAGGTTCTCAATTCTGAAAATTCATATTTTAAACTCATAAAACTCTCACACCGCAACTGCTGCAATCAATAAAATTGTTCATCTCTTACTATGCTGTAAATCCATTTTACCGCTTCTCATAAAGAAAGCATAAGGTTTCAGGACAAAGCACAAAGATTATGCTCTAGTCGCAACTGTCATTTTCCGGCTTATTGCAGAAAATGAAAAACGGCACTGTTAACACGCTGAAAACACAAATATTTTCAGAAAAAGCGATTCCGTTTCAGCACAAATAACGAAGACTCACACGAGACAATACAGACTAACAGGCAGCAGGAGGCGTTTTTATGGTCAAATCAGAAAAGGGTACGGGGGAATTAGGGATCAACACAATGCTTACCCATTGCGGGAATGATCCTTATGCATATCACGGCTTTGTCAATCCGCCGGTTGTGCGCGCTTCGACTGTCCTGTTTCCGGATGCTGCGACCATGGCAACGGAAAACCAGAAATATACCTATGGCACGCATGGCACACCGACAACGGACGCTTTATGCAGTGCGATTGACGAACTGGAAGGTTCCGCAGGTACTCTGCTCGTTCCGTCCGGTCTGGCTGCCGTTACTGTGCCGCTACTGGCTTTCCTGAAAGCCGGCGACCATGTACTGTTCGTTGATACGATTTATAATCCGACACGCCGCTTCGCAAACACACTACTGAAGCAATATGGTGTTGAGATCGAATATTATCCGCCACATATCGGTGCGGATATTGCCGGACTGATCCGCCCGAATACACGCGTCGTTTTCACAGAATCACCCGGCTCCAATACATTTGAAATTCAGGATATTCCGGCAATTGTCGAAGCCGCACATCAGCACGATATCGTCGTGATGATGGATAATACATGGGCAACGCCTCTTTATTTCAAAGCGCTTGATTTTGGTGTGGACATTACAATTCATGCCGGAACGAAATATCCTTCGGGACATTCCGACATTCTGTTCGGCATGATTTCCGCAAATGAAAAATACTGGAAACAGCTGGAAAACGCCTATACCGCCCTTGGCATGTGCGTAAATTCCGATGATGCCTATCAAATTCTGCGCGGCCTGCGCAGCATGGGGCTCCGCCTCAACCATCATCAGCAAAGCGCTCTGACGATTGCCCGCTGGCTCGAACAGCAGCCCCAGATTGCCCGCGTGCTGCATCCTGCGTTGGAAAGTCATCCGGATCACGCCTTGTGGAAACGCGACTTCAAAGGCGCCAGCGGTGTTTTCTCAGTGGTTCTTGCTTCAGGCGGCAAACAAGAAGCCCACAAATTGCTCGATACGCTAAAACTATTCGGCCTCGGCTATTCATGGGGCGGCTATGAAAGTCTGGCCGTGCATGTTCAGCTCGGTGACCGGACAGTTGCTGCAAAGAACTATGAAGGACCGGTGATCCGCCTGCAAATCGGGCTTGAAGATACGCAAGATCTGATTGACGATCTGCAACAGGGACTTCAGGCGGCATTTGCAGCCTGATAATCCGTAAAATACGGAAGCTTCTAAAAGCGGAGACAAAACAGTGCTTTTGTCTCCGCTTTTATAGTGTGACATTCATGCATTTTTGGTTGGAAGTGCCGTTTTGCCTCTTGCGCTCCTGCCTTGAAAATTCTAGACACATCTTATCCTTTGAGGATAGCGGAGCGTAGCGCAGCCTGGTAGCGCACCTGATTTGGGATCAGGGGGTCGGAGGTTCGAATCCTCTCGCTCCGACCATGACAAATACTGAATATTATAGTGAAATTTGTCTCTCGTTTAACAGACCAGCAAATATAAGATTTGACGGTCGCTTTTGTGCCCTGAGGTATATGAATATGGTTGCCCGTATTTATCGTCCAGCCAAGACTGCCATGCAATCCGGTAAAGCCAAGACCGAAGCCTGGTTTCTTGAATATGAGCCTGAAGTAGCCCGTAAAATTGAACCGCTGATGGGTTATACTTCTTCCCGTGATATGAAAAGCCAGATCCGCATGAGCTTCGAGAGCCTCGAAGAAGCGATCGCTTATGCGCAGAAATACGGCATTGCTTACCGGATTGAAGAGCCTAAAGAAGCCAAACGCCGCAAAGTGTCTTACACGGATAATTTCCGTTTTGACCGTGAGCAACCTTGGACTCACTAATTACATACCGCTTTCAGAATATGCGGTCCCGTAGCTCAGCTGGATAGAGCACCGGCCTTCTAAGCCGACGGTCACTGGTTCGAATCCAGTCGGGATCGCCATTCATTTCAATAACTTATTGATAGTACAGCAAAGGCCGGTTTACAGATTTTTTCTACCGGTTTACATTTTTATTCATTTTCCGTTCTCACGGTCTCCACGTCCATTAACAATTCACAGCAATTCACAGCCCCGTCCGGCCATAAATAATCCCTGTTGACTCTTTCTCATTTTGAGAACATTTGTAGAACAAATTAGAGATTATTAAAACTTATACCCTGTTTTGCGCACTCGTTTGCGCCACGGATCTGTTGTGCCATGCGTAAGCCAGAAACCATTGAACGCCTATACCTTGACTTTGACGGCTTCTTCGCCAGCGTTGAACAGCAGTGCGACAAGCGCCTGCGCGGCAGGCCGGTCGGCGTTGTGCCGTTTGTGGGCACCGACAGAACCGCAGTCATCGCCTGCTCGAAAGAAGCGAAAGCCTATGGCGTTAAAAACGTCATGCGGATTAAAGATGCGAAAGCACTCTGCCCTGACCTAATTTTGGTGGGGCAGAAGCCAGACCTGTATCGCCGCGCTCACAACGCCCTGCTCTGCGAGATTGAAACCGTCATTCCTATTGATACAGCCAAGAGTATTGATGAGCTGACTTGTATTCTGGACGAGCGCGGACGGCGAGATCCGGAAGGACTGTCTGAACAGATCAAAAGCACCATTCACAAAAACATCGGCGAGTTTATCACCTGCTCTATCGGCTTCGCAGCTAACCGGCAGCTGGCAAAGATGGCCTGTAAGGCTGGCAAAGATGCAAGCAAGAAGGCTGGGCAGTATGGCAATGGCTTAGCAATCTGGCACCCGCATATGATGCCGGAGCCGCTGTTTCAGGTGAAGCTGGAAGACGTTCCGGGCGTCGGCCACAGCATGAAAATGCGGCTGGCTCATAGTCAAGTGATTACAACCGAGCAGCTCTACAACCTGCAGCCAAAGCATATGCGTAAAATCTGGCGCAGTGTGAACGGAGAGCGGCTGTGGATGGCGCTGCACGGCTATGACATTCAGGCCATGCCACAGAAGCGCGGCATGTATGGCCATGCCCGTGTATTGCCACCGGAGAGCCGCAGCATCAACGGAGCCTATGAGATTGCCCGTTTGCTCTTGGTGAAGGCTGGCAGGCGATTGCGGCGCGAGGAATACTATGCCAGCGGCTTGTGGCTCTGGATGGCAATTGATGGCGGCTCATGGTTCCGCACGATCAAAATGCCGACAGTGAATGATGAGCAAGCCATTATGACAGCGCATACAGCGCTTTGGGAATGCGCACGGCGAGAGCTGCCAAGGCGCACAACCATTTTCCGTGTCGGTGTCACCCTGATGGATTTGAGCGAGGCCAATGCCCGTCAGCTGGATATCTTCAACAATGATGATGCGATCCGGCAGAAATGGGAAAGAGCCAACGGCGCTATGGATGCCCTCAATTCCAAATATTCCAGCACGATTGTTCACATGGGCGAATGGAAGCCGCCAGCGGGTGGCCATGTCGGCGGCAAGATCAGCTATGTGCGCATCCCCTCTGCGGAGGATTTCTACTGATGGGTAACTGGAAAACCAAATACAGGGTCAGTGATTTATCTGATACTCAAAAGCTGGAAATGATCTGTAAGAAATGCAGCAGACTTGTTTACATTAACAAAGCCACGATCTGCACCGCCAAAGGCCGTGAGCAGCTGTATCTGGATGAAATAGAGAAACGCGCCCGATGCAAAGCACGAGGCTGCAAAGGTCAGATGCGTATGGCTATGGTTCGGCTGGAAGAAATGTCCGGCTTTACCGGAGGGCTGGCATAATGCCAACTTTACGCAGCTTAAGTCATCTTGACCTGCTGCGGCTTACCTGCGGTGGCTGCGGACGGATCAGAGATGTCCCGTCGCGCTTCATGGCGATGATGTGTGGAGAAGATACCGAAATACTCACTATGCCATGTCGAATGAGGTGCCATGTCTGCGGTTATCGCGGCAAGAGCAGCGTGGACATCCTTGCCGGTCAGGTCGATCTGCAGGGATCGTATTTTATTTATCAGGAAGATGACGGTATGAGGAGACTGTTTTGAATAAGGATCAGCACAATGGGCGATGATACCCCGCCATGGGAAAACAAACCGGCCAAACAAGAGATTTTGGATATCCATTGGTGCATGCACAAAGGTTGCAAAAAATGGGGAAGCTTTGGCTTTAATGTTCGTTTCGTTACTGAATGGTTTTGCTTTGACCATAAAAGTGATGGGGATATAATAAACAAATAAGAAGCCATTTTATTTACATAAATATTGTTATTTAATACCGTTTAAACTATTCACTGAATACAGTCCTATTTAATTCATCCAAAATAAGCAACGGCAACAATGATAAATAAAAGTATTTTTTCTATTCATCATAAATCATTGCCAAAATGGCAATGTGCAAGATGCAACAACGGGATCTTAAATTATATTGAAGAACTAGCAATTTCATCAGAAACGCTTGAATCTTCAGTGATTTCTGAAAATCTCCACGAACCATACTGGGAAGTATATTTCTCCTACTTATTGAAATGCAATCATTGCAAAGATAAAACAACTGTTGCCGGAACAATTTACCACTATTATGTTGATGGGACGAATTATGAAGTATTGAATTCAACCTATACTATAAAATACGTTGACCCATCACCAAGAATCATAAAATATAATAGTATAGCGCCAGATGATGTAGAAAAATTATTAAAGCTATCGTTTAACCTGTACTGGATTGATTTACATTCATGCGCCAACAAACTAAGGCAGATAATTGAATTTATTCTCACAGACAAAAAGGTAAAATATGCGACAGGCTTAAAAAATTGGATTGACAATATCGAGTCTGAGCATTTTTACGAATATGAAAATGTAAAACTATTAATGGGAAGCATTAAAGATATCGGCAATAGTGCTAGCCATTCACAAAATAATGAAATTATGCATGAGGACATACTAAAAAGCTACGCTGTATTAGATCACATACTCGAAAAATCATATGTATCAAACAACGATAGTATAATTGCGGCTGCAAAAGAATTGACTGAGAAATACAACAAAAAAAAGGAGCGCAAAAGCGCCCCTTGATGATTATCGATAAGGCTGATTTATACTCCCAAGATCCCAATTCGTTATAATCACCTCACCCACATTGATACCGGCACCGCTATTCACTGTGTATGTAAGACCAACAGACATAATGCTGAATGCAGAGAATATCTCTCTCACCTCCGGCGTGTCATTCAGCGACACAAGGAACCGGCCTTTTATACCTGACAATTTGGCCGCGATTTCAGCAAACTGGTCACGGCTAAAGACATTCGCCCCGTAATCTTTTTCACACCCATAATAGGGCGGATCCAGATAGAACAGCGTGTCAGGACGATCATACCTCTCAATGAAGCTGCTCCAGTTCAGGTTTTCAATAATCACGCCAGACAGACGCTCATGCACCTCCTCGAGGAGAGGAGCCAACCGATTGAGATTGAACCGCGCAGATCCGGTTGTAATTACTCCGAAGTTACGACCTGAGACTTTACCGCCGAAAGCCAGACGCTGAAGATAGAGAAACCGCGCCGCCCGCTCCAGATCTGTCAATGTAGTGGGATCGCTGTTTGACAGACGCTCAAACTCTTTTCTGGATGTGATCTGGAATTTCAGCGTTTCCATGAATTGCGGATAATGGCGCTGCAGGATCCGGAACAAGGTGATCACGTCACCTGAGATGTCATTGATCACTTCACAGCGTGGAATCAGTTGCCTGCGAAAGAATACTCCTCCCATGCCGATGAATGGCTCTGCATAGAGCGCATGCGGGATCTGTTCAATGATGGATGCCAGACGTTGTGCAAGTTGTTTTTTGCCACCAATATAGGCAGCAGGAGGCGAGACGGGGCGAACCGTCGAGAATTGAAATAAACTTTCCATGATTTATTAACCTGAGACCGCCATAAACATCCGGCCTGTAAAGGCACGGAGCGTGGCAAATATCTCTTGAGCTTGCCAGACAGGGTCAGAGTGCAATTTGAGACCTGTCGTTCACAACTGTCAGCAGTTGTGAGCCGCTTCGGAACTTGTTGTAGTGCCAGTCAAAAACTATCGACCGGCAAAGCAGTATTATTTGGATTGATTGAGCCAGCTCAGAACTTTGAGAACATTCTCATAGAGCATAACAGTTGCGATGAATGTGCCGACTATCCCCACAATCAACCACCTGACCAACTTACCAACGGTGCGCATTGCCATAACCAAGCGCAGGCCATCTTTCAGAGTTTCAATATCATCCCCTCGTAGCTGAGAAAGAAACTCTTGCGTTTCATCTGGCAGCTCATTGAAGCGATGTGCTGGACTTGCATTTGGATCCATTGCCATCACCAGCACCCCTGCCGTTTTCCATTGTGGTCATTACCTTCCACCCGCTCTGCAGCTGGCCGGTCAGCCTTTGTCAGTGCTACCAGTCCAGCAGCAGAAAGATCATTCTGCCGCCAACCCGCGCAGCTGCTCACAGTCTGTGGATTGCACCCCGCGACGGCGAAGAGACTGAATACAGAAATCATAGTCCGATAGATTGCGCGTTTTCGCATCATCCTTCATCCTCTCCCGCTCAGCGCGGATATCACTCTGCAGCTGCTGAAATGCGCCGCGTTGCCGCTCTTTATATTTACCCAGCTGAACTGCCCCCGTGAGCGCAACAGCCCCCACGGCCAGCACGGCGAGAATTATTTGGAGCCGCCCCAGCATCAGAGCGCCTCAACCAGTTCAGCGATCTTGTCTTTCACTTGCTTCATGGTGACGATTGAGTAAATCGATATGCCGATGATGCTGACCACGATCACCATCTGCACCCGCCAGTCGAAAACCCCCATGATTGCTGCGGGGGACATGGTGCCCATATAGCTCCATAGCCATGCCCGTCTTGACTTCCAGATCGGCTTTGCCTTTTCAGGCTCAGGTAGTTGCGCTTCCGCTTCCAGATTTGCAGTAACCGGCACTGGCAAACTGTTGCCTGCGGCTTTTACTTTGCGCAACACCGCCTCAATGGCTTCCGGCGTAACCAATGCCTTGTTGAGCGCATCACCATCATAATACGACTGGCCACGTTTAAGTTGCTGATGCTGCCCCTTGGTTGCCGTAAGCACCGGAAACGATGCCCATTCCATTGCCAACCGTTTGGCAAACTCTGTCATTGAGATTGTACCGGCCATATACTCTTCATAGCCACGGCGTTTAAGCAGGTGATAGCCGAGCCGGTCTTGCAAATCCGGATCAAACATCTGCCGCCCGTTCAGGCGCAGCTCACGCGACAAATCCTGCAAGGTCTTGCGCATGAACTGATAGCCACCAGAGGCCGACGATTTGAACCGCTTGGTAAAGCTGGCCTGCTCATCAACCAGCTCACCAATAGTCATTGCGGTAATCTGTTTTTTCAGCTTGTGCTGGTTCTGACCATAGATGACATCATACGACGCGCGATCAGTCCGCCCAGCTTCAATCTTACGAATGAAGTCAAGCAGGATCGCCGCGCCAGCTGGCACGGTTTTATCCATCTGAATTTTCCTGTGATTGTGCCTGACCATCAGGCAGAAGTGATTATTGCTTGTCAGGCGCTAATATTCTGCGCCACCATCCGCTTCAGAAGATATAAAAAGCCCATTTTGATAAACACCAAAGGAGGATATGCAGATATTGAGTTTCCCCAACAATCTGCTAATAGGTTAATAGCTTGGGGGGAGATAATGAATAATATTATTAAATCGCGGGATACATTTCCGGACAGTATTCGCGGAATGGCGATATATTTAGTAGTTCTTGGTCACTTTTTAGATTCTTTTGGTGGATACAAACCTGCCGAATATTTGTATTTGGTAATTTACCTTTTTCATATGCCGCTTTTTGTTTTCATGTCCGGCGTATTCTCTAAACCGATCTTGGCTGAAAAAGATTACACCAATATCGTCAAGCAGTTATTTTTACCCCTAGTTGTATTCAATATTCTGTACAAACTATTCGTTTATTTCTATCCTTCTGGGTACGGATACGGCCCCCTTGTACCTCATTCTATCTTGTGGTTTTTGCTGTCACTGATTTTCTGGCGCGTATTTTTACCACTGTTTAGATCTGCGACAGGCCTAATGCTGTCCGTAGCCATGGCGCTAGCCGCAGGCTATTTTCCGGCTATTGGATATGATTTCAGTTTAGCGAGAACGGTATATTTTTTCCCATTTTTCATTATCGGTAGCTTATACGGTCGCGATATATTGCTGTCTGTTAAAAGCCATCGATTGCTGTATGCTGCTGTTTTTGCTGTCTCTGTTCTTATCGGGCTATACTGGTTTCAAAATGGGCTATACCAACACGCCCTTTATGGGTCATATGGCTACACAGGAAAGGGGATCGTTATTGAAGATTTCCCGTGGCTTGGGCGTTTGCTGGTAATGGCCCTGAGTGGAGCCGCACTTATCTCGTTTTGCTCATTAATACCTGTCCAATCGTCAACACTGGCAAATCTCGGCGTGAACTCTATCGCTATATATCTGCTGCATCAATTTTTTGTATTAGGTCTCAACGGGCAAGGATGGCGCATAATTCCAAACCCATCCTTACGCCTGCTGAGCTTTATCGTTTTAAGCTTTGTGCTTTGTGTTGTTCTCAGCTACGCCAAGCCATGGATCGATAAAATGATAAACTTTATCGCTTGGCCTTTCGAGCGGATTAACGCCGCTTTTCGTTAGAAGATCACGGCACGACACCCCCATTAACGAGGTTTGGTCCTTTGATTCCGGTACTAAGGCTACCAAAGTTTAGAATATTAGTGATGTTATCTGTAACAACACTATTGGGAGCATTACTGTAAATCTCAGGGAACGCATGGTTGCCTTTCACTATGCCCTCACTGCTACTGCGTCCATGGGCAGACACTAGATTAATTGCCTGCTTTCCTGATGCGACGTTGATGGTATTGCCCTCGACAACATAGCGCGAAGTGCCATACATATAAACGCCATTGCCGAGCACACCGATAATTGTATTACCAAAAATTTTAGCATTGTAAGCAGCTTCCACTGCAATCGCATGTCCACCAAGACCAGAGATGTAATTGCTCTCTATCCTTACATTCTGAAGCGTTGGAGTTGGTGCCTCAGTCGATGATTGCCACCCCATAATTGATATGCCACGACCTGCACTGCCACTGCCAGAACCATCCCGAGTAAAATTCAATATGGTATTGTTGCTGATAATAATATCAGAAGCATTATGGTTAACTGGCTTCGATGCATCCCCTCGAATTGCCACCTGAGCCGCACCATCAATTGGCCCAGATCCGGAGATACGATTTCCGTCGATATGGACACCAGCCCACCCCTGCCAGTTAATGCCGCGACGAGAGACTTTAATTTCATTGCCGAAAATTTTAATATTTGTGTGACGGGTGTCTGTTGTAGGAAGTGAGTGTGTACCAATAGCGGTCGCCCAATCGGTTATTGTGCAGTTTTGGATCAAGACATCTGTACAGGGCGTGTCGTCATATGGACCGTACCAAGGAAACACTCCGCTATTGTACGCGCCATCAATTTGTAAACACTCGCCAGCCGGATCATCATTGCCGCCAATGTGAAAAATACAGTTGGTGATCTTCATACGCAGCTGAGCGTTGATCTCAACAGCATGATAGCGGCCTGAGTTATTCAGAACGGTAATGCTATCTAAGTGCACGTCAGAGCAGTGCCCGAACGCCAAAGACGACGCCGCAAGCGGGTAATTATCTTTGTTACAATCGAAGATACCACCAATAATAGCGATGTTTTTAGCTGCGTCGTAGCCGCCGGTAACGCCGTCAGACTTTGAAATAAACATGCAGTCAATGTCTGCGGAACGCTTGTAGATTGTGTTTGGCGCAGAAAAAATACTGATATTTGAAGCAATACGATGCGTAAATGTGATATTGAAGTTACCAGCTGACACGTCAAGGATACCACCACCGCGATACTCCAAATAATCCAGTACTGCCTGAATGCCCGGCGAAGCGTTTGCGGTTCCAGAGCTAAACACCCCAAACATGGCAGGGGTGACACGAACGTTCACCAACTCCCACCAACTGCCATCGGCGGACTGAACTTTACCTGCATGGGGTGGCTCACTTGTAACACGTTTAAGTAGCGAAGCACCACCGTCTCCGGGAATCCCATAACCGCCAGTACGGAAATGTGTTATCCCCTCTGGTATCACCAATCCCGGCACCGCAGCGCGCGCCGATATACCGGGATCCATACCACCAGCCAGTGAGTCATTTGCGTAGTTCTCCGCAATATCACGTGCATGCTCGGCTGCTATCTTAGCGGCTTCAGCTGCCTCTTGAATGGCTGCACTGGCAACATCTGACAGAAGACGATATATCCCGCCTTCCTTCACAAGAGCCAAAGCCATTCCTGTGCGAACATAGGATGGATTTATCTCCTGTCCGGCATTAGTTCTGAGAGGTCGCGCATTTTCATTATTGACTGAAAGCGTCATTGCGCGGGTATTCGGCAGAATGATATTCAGTAAAAGAATTGTCGAACGATCAGCTTGTGGCACTGGAAGAGCGGATGTTGCTACCAGATCGTTTGCACTACCAGCACTGGTGTTTGTTAAAGGAATGATTTGATATCCGGGAACATCGCCGATGCGCTGCCAACTACCTGTACCAGACAAACCGATCTTTCTATAAAGACCATTGTTACCTGCTATCGGATCTCCAATAACCAATGCCGGCGTATTGGCTTCAGGGGAGATATCGACATCCATCTGCGCTTTGGAGGCATAAATTTTACCGCCCATTGATAGGACGCCGTTGACGAGCGTTTCCAGCTCAGTTCCCCATACCTGAACATCAAGATTAGATACCTGACGCGGAGCACCATTTGCCTGCACTGGCGCAAAGACATCAACCGCCTTCTTCGTAAGGACGCTCATAAAAGCTCTCCGATAATTTAGGAAAATGGTTTAACCACTACCGCCGCCGCTTCCGGGGATCGTGAATGAGTAGGTTGCGGCTGGACTATTTTCACCAGCCGAATTTTGCACTATTGCGGTCACGACAACCGTGCTCGAAAGAGTGCCTGACCATGCTGTGAATTGACCTGTGATGTTCTGGCCGGGACGAATGTTGCCGTTACCATTTCCAACAGGCACATCATCATCGGTGGCAACCCACGAAAAGGAACGAGCATGAACGTCCGTAACCTTCACGCTGACATCAAACGTATATGTACCGCCCTCATTTGTGTGCGTCACACTTAACAACGGAGCAGACAGGTCAGGTGTTTCAATGACCGCGGATACGACATTGAGTGTTGGTGACCAATAGGATCCTTCATCATCCTTATTGAAAAACCGCGCCCGAAAATCGACACCTCGGCCTGAAAAATTCCCGGCTACATAACCGCATTGCAGGCCGGTCGGTGGCCCCGAAACACCCATCATTGACCATGCATCGGGTTCACCGGATGTGTAGGGGCGAAAAACAACCTCGCCGCTGTCCGCCTCCGGAACACCGTTGAACAAAACGCGCAGCTCATAAGAACCATCGGAATACTGGACCTGCGCATAGCCACTAGGCTTAGCTGGAGTTTCCAATACCGCTTCATACTGCATATCCGGAATTTTCTCCGGTGGTGGCGCTTCATCTAACGCGACATTCCATGGAGTTAATGTCGGCCAAACAACGAAAGGGATTTCTACAGTTCCATCCCCATCATTGATACGCGGCGTACCGATAGCAGCCGTGACGGTTTCATCCAGATCCGGCAGTTCCAGCGAGACCATTGATTTGCCCCATGCCGCCAATCCTGCGAAATTCGTTGTAACTACACCAACGTCAGCTCGCGCTAATGCGAATAATCGACGGCCGATACGTTGTGCTTGTGCAGCGGAGGGGCAGAAGGGTAATTCAACATCAAAATATTGCTCGCCAACCCGGTCAATTTCATCTTGATACCGTGACCACGGCAACGGTTGGGCACCCGGTTCATTAGGTGTTAATGACAGCGCTATTTCTGCCATTTCATAGTTACGTTCCGGCGAATAATACTTAATACGACAGACGTTCGGACGCTCAACACTATTCGGACCGGATTTCCATTGGAGATCTACTATGTCCCGCGCCGTAAGGGTTAGCTCCGGATCCCGATGGTCATCCACCAAGCGAATTGCAAATTTGTTGTTGTCAGTGGGGATGATCTCAGCGCCAATGGATTTTAGCACCTGATCCATCACATCACCGCGTTCCCGCTCCGAAGGCCAAAGTCCCCAAGCACGTGCCCGAGCCTCATTACCACCAACGACCGCACCAACCTGACCAGCCTTCATTGCCTCCTGCGCTGTGAAATCCCAGTCTATATCGGTCGCCTTCAAACTGGGGTAGCTGCGAAGTATATGTGTCGCGCCAAGAATACCATTGTCTGAGTATTTCCATGATGCAGGATCATCGGCATTTTGCGCAGGATCACGCGGGTCGAAAATCAGCTCCGAACGCTGCACCCGCTCATAAGGAGGCTCCCCGCCTTGATAAAGCTTCAGAAACTTTTCGTCTTCAATACCCGGTGAGATATATTGCAATAGTGACTGCGCTATTCCTCTCACACGGTGACTATCTGTCCAGAGGTCAGGAAACGCGGCTTTCAACTCTGGCCATGCCGTTTCAGAAGCCCTTCCTATCTTACTCTTGATATAAATCCACGCACCACCCTTACGCGTCCAGGGTGGCGAAGTGACCATACCATCCGGATCAACCGTTACCTCACGGCCACCCACAAAGTGCTCTTCAACGGCAGCTATCGGACCTTTGGTGTGGCAAATTACGCGCCAACGGTCGAGATCTTTGGTATTACCAAAAGCTTTCAGTCCGCCTACCCGTACCCGACCGATAGCACGGATCTCCGAACTATTGCCGGTTTCAAAGGTGTTCTTGAATTCTCCGGGATCCATTTTCGGTGCACGGGGGCCAAAAAATGCACCGGCAAGGAACTGAGCACCGAGGACACCGGCACCAAGTACGATCGATCCCAGCAAGCCTGCACTCATAGCAGGCAAAATTCCCGCAGCACCAACAGACAAAAGGCCGGAAATGATGGCGCTTCCGATAGATATCGGATCAGCAAGCGCCGTACCGCTCATCAGAAAGAATGAGCTGGCTGCAAGAATTAATCGCTTTTTCATATCAGATCGACCAAACCTTTACGAAGGAACGAGGTCTCAAAAAGCGAGCCCCCCTGTCAGTCCTGAGAATTGAAACACGGTCATTACCGATAATGACACCAACTTCGCCGTAGTCTGCCAGATGGACTATTGCGACATCACCAAGCTGGGGCGAGCAGGTTTCGAACACACCTATGCGCGCCAAGGCTTGCGACCAGATTGCCGACAACCGGCCGTAATAGGCAATCAGGCGATGGGCTTCCTCGCGGGAATCGTAATCAGCAAGAAAGGGCACACGCTCCCCTCGTTGAGATTTAACCCATTCAGCAGCAAAGGCGGTGCAATCGCTTTCACCCCAAACGACGGGTTTATCTTTCCAACTGGCAACAAATTTTGCGAGTTGCTCTACTCGTTCGGTCAATTCCATTGTTCCGAAACCTTTACCCCAACGAAATCTAGCCCCTTATCACCGGGATAGCGCCTGCGTTGATCAGCCGGGTTCCATTGTCCGCCAAAAGGATAGTTTTGAGATGACCAGATACTTTCAATCGTCACGGTAACGGTTCGGAGCCCGACGCCGCTCCATTTGAGCGACGGCGCGCTAAGCTTGCCGGGAAAGAGCTTTTTCAGCGGTATGATTAATTCTTCTGTCTCACCGTCAAATGCAGCCCAGAAGAGATCCGCGCGCCGACCTTCGATTGCACGGGCAGTGGCATGAACTGATTTGAAGAATTCCCGGTTTGCACCCGATAATGTAACCTCGACTGCGACTGCCTGCCCGAAACGGGGCTCCTCAATATTATTGAGAGAAACCATCTGCGATCCGAGCGGATCGGTAACACCGCGCCATTCATAACCGTTGATCGTCACTCGTCCCGTGCCGTTGTGTAGGCGCGAAACGCCTGATGGCAGATCCATTTCGAGAAACCACGCACGAGCCACATGCGGACGGCGCAGTTTCGCCAGTTCATTTTCGGTGAAAACTGCCATAATCAATCGGTCCAATAATCGCGCACGTCATAATCCAGACACTCAATTAGTGTGACGGCCACGCTGTCAGCGGTTATGAGGCCGCGACCGGCAGAAGCCGAGTCTTCGCTTTCCAGACGCATAGCAAGTACTGGGCGCAGCGTAGCAAAATCACCGGCAGCGATGGATTTACGAAGCGGAGGCCAAATCCGGTACTCTCCGGGCGATATGACCTCAGTGATTGTGTAGAGTCCAAGATGGAATGGTGTGAAGCCGATATAGTCGCCAATATCCAGAGCGTGGCCCCAGAATAGTGAACCAAGCTTAATGATGGTGCTTTCGCGTGCTGTAGCTGCCATCACCGGCACCAAAGGCGGCGTAGGATTCCACGGCTCACCATTTGTCCACGGCTCACCATTCGACCAAGCACGACCAGCAATATTATCCCAACGGACGAACTCCGGAACGTCATATCCGGTTTCCGCTGGACGCATCTGGTCGGGGTCGAAGAAATCCCACCGGGTGGCGTTAGCACCGCCGTGCAAAGCAGTCACCCAGCCACGGTAGCGCCGGTATTCGCTCTCCCGCATGGCATGAAAACTGAATTGCCAGCGCCACAGACCGAAAGCAGCGGCGGAAGTTTGTACGAAACCTGAGACAGACTGAGAACCACCTGCCCCGACCACACGCGGGCCGGATAATGGTTCCATAGAAACTATTCCCAGCCCATTTGGTACAGATAGCAAGCGTGCCATTATGCCCTCGTTCGACGTACATCACGGTTATACAAGCGGTTGTCGACGCGATTTCCGAATACCTTGTCGCGTTCCGAAAGACCTCGTTCAAGCCGCATTACAGCGGCCTGATCGGCACCCCGCGCGTCAATGTTGTAAGTTGGAGCATAGGTTCCACGCCCTTCAGCTTCCTGTCCCGGCTTCGTGATTGACACCCGTTCATTTGGAGAGGCCTTAAAGGCAACCAACTGGCTGTCTATGCCGCCAGAACCGCCTACCTGAAACGAACCACCGTTGGCAAAACCCAGTAATGAACCAAAGAGACCTTGAATAATACCACCACCGAACAACCCGCCACCACCTTGAGCAACGTTAATCTGGTTGAGATATTTCAAGATACTCTGTCCAGCCTGCATGATGGCATCGCGCCAAGTCAGCGTTTTGTTGATCAGACCTTCGAATATCGAACCGAAGCCTTGTCCCAAGGACTGCTTTGCGCCTTCCATGGATTTTGCTACCTGATCGATACCCTCTTTGGCTTTCTTGGCGGTACCCACCCCCTTGCCTTTTCCGCCCTTCCCGCCGCTACCACCACCGCCGCCAACATCGTTCAACTGACTGTTCACATCACCCATTGCTGAAGCAAAGTTTTGTACTGCTGGCGTTGCTCCGGAGAAAGCCGTGCCGATTGCACCTATGGTGTCACGAGACAGGATGCTCTCGATGTTCGCCCGGTGAGCCTCATTGTTCTTGGCGAGGCTTTCTGCATATGGATTGTCAATCTCATCAATGCCGAGACCAGATGAAAAATCGACTTTCCCGAGGATCGGCGTTGCGCCAAACATCTCATCGAGCGAATTGAGCCAGCCCGAGACCTTGTTGATGTATTTCTCGATAATAGCCCCGGCTGAGGTCACCATACTATTTGTAGCGCGGATGACCGCATTGGCGGCACCGATTGCCGCCGCCCCTAAAATGTCGGGAAAGTTGTTCCAGATGAACCTGATATCCTCAAATGCTGCTTGAAACGAATTGATGACATAATTGGCAGCATCTTTCACGATGCCGACGACATCAACGCCAATCGCTTTCTGGATTTCATCGCGGAAATGGTAGATCGCTGTGACAGCAACGGTGATGCCAACGGCCAGTGCGCCGAGGGGATTGGCTGCGATCGTAGCCGTTAATAATCTGACAGCTCCAACTAAGCCGGTGCCAATGGCAATAGTCAGGCTCCCTATGGCGGACAGGATTACCGGAGAAAACGCCAGCGCCAGCGCGCCACCAGCAACGGAAGCATATTCCGCCACGGTCGGCAGATACTGGACAACAACCGCCATGGCGCGGGTCCATTCTGCAAATTTATTGATAATCGCGGTGAGGATGTCGACAAATCCGACACTAACAAATGCTATGCCGACAGCTTTCACGGATTCACTCAGATTTCGCATCGCCTCATTATATCCACGCAGCGAAGCCGCCTTCGCCTCCGAGATAACTGCCGCCTTTGCCCCCAATTCATCGAAGGCTTTACCATTGTCCCTCAAAAGTGGGATCAATGCAGTCGCATCACTGGCAATGGCCTCCATATAGAACGTCATGTCAGACTGACTGACACCAGCCTTATCCAAGGCGTTATAATATGCTTGCAATGCCTCCGGACCCGACAGATTTTTGAAGGCATCAGCTGTCAGCCCGACCTTTGGCGCAATGTTCTCGAAAAAATCTTTCATCGCGCCACCACCCGTTTGCGCGAAATCGCCGACCTTGTCGTTCACATCCTTGAAAATATCAGACAGCTTCTCGCTCTCGATTTGGACGGACTTAGCGGCGAAGGCCAGACGCTGGAATTCTTCAATGCCGACACCTGACAGATCTGCTGACTTCTTCAATCCGTCCATATCGCCAGCAAGCTGGTTGACGATCAGGCTGAGACTGCCCAAAGCGCCAACCGCAGCTGTCGCGACCCCGATGAAGGTAGTTTTCAATACGGCCGCAAACTTGTCTGCGCTTGATTGTGCCGACTTCAGCCCCTCCCGGAACTCCGCAGTGTCAAGACCGAGATTGACGCGAAGAGCGCCGATAACCGCATTTGTCATTGGTTCTTACCTCGTAAGTGCCGCTGTCCAGCGGTGCGCTATGGCTATCTGCTCTTCAACGGATTGCCTGCGCCTCGGCTTTTTCGGAGCATCGGACAACAAGTCTTTCAATTTCGGGAGTTTTTTGGATCTGGCCAGCGCTTCGATGTGCCATGCCAGCCAAGCCCTGTCGTTCTGTTCACTACGAAGGCGGTTCGTCGAGGCTTCAAGGATAACGGCTATTTCTCGCAACGTGAGACGCCAGAAAAGTGCCGGGTCCTGCCCCACCTCGACCCATGATCTCAAAAGCGAAAGTGGCTCTAACCCACTTTCGCTTTCTGGGGGCGCGTGTCCTTCTCTCCCCCAGAAGGAAAAGCAAGCTGAAACGCTTCGCCAATCTTATTCATGACCATGGGAATATCGGTCGCTAGCTTTCCAGCCGCTTTCAGATCGATTTCCTCATGATGATCACGCAGAGCAGCCCAGATAACCTTGCGCACGGTATCCATACGGAGGTTCGCCGAGTCATTGAGCAATTCGCCGATTTTTGCGACAGGCATGTCGAGAGCATCCTCAAGCTCGCAAAGTGCATTTACTGAAAATGCCAGCTTGTAATTTTTGTCTCCCACTGCAAGGGTGACTTCGCCACGGTTCTGATTAGCCATGTTTTTCACCTATGCCGCAACGACAGTTGCAGTCGGTGCACTTGTCGCCGAAGCTGTGCCCGCTGCGTTGGTTCCGGTCACGGTGACCGTGAGTTCTTTGCCCACATCACCGGCAACCGGCGTATAGACCAGTTCTATTGCACCGGCGATATTTGTGCCATCCGCCTTCCACTGGTAGGATACGGTCGGAGAGCCGCTCCACTGCCCAGACCACGCCGCCAGAGGATCGCCGACCTTGGCAATACCGGCGATAGCAGGAACAAATATATTGACCGGCGCAGCAGCTGGCGTCGAAATTGTCGGGCCTGTCACACGCCACGTTACTGTGGACGTCATCTTGTCGTCCGTCGGCACCGCCGGTTCATAACCGGAAATCCAGCCCGAAAATTGCCATGTCACCGCATTGGGAAAGGTAATACGGCAGCGAACACGTTCGCCAGCGGTCTTGAGCTCCGAGATCAGAAGATCGGAAGGCGAACCGGGAATGAAGTTCTGTTCAAACGAAGCCTCACCCGGATCGATCAGGCCCGGAATGAACTCACGGGTGCGGTTCGGCGACTGCATGTGCGTCGCATCGACCTCATCAACCGTGTCGTTCGGTGGAGTAATGTCGTAAACTTCCCCGATCTCAATCCACGACGCCCCGGCGTCGCGGCTGATCTCGAATTTTGTGCCGTAGCCAATAGAGGCTTGCGTCTCAGCCATGTTAGTTCTCCAGATGATGAACAATGAAATCGATGGATTTGCGGAAAAGCGCCGATACTTCTCCCGCATCCATCGCCGGGAGATCGCGTTCTGAATCGATGAAAATGCCTTGGAATACGCCGCCCCTGTAACCGGACAACAGCTTCACAAGCGCGTCTCTCGCATTTTTGACTGCGGTGTAGGACAAACTATAAATATCGATCTGTAACCGGTGTGCGACATAGCCTGTCGGTCCCCGCATATCGTAATCGGGATCGCCAGAAATCATTTGAATGACAAGGTATGACGGCTTGGTACCCTGTGGAGCACGCACCCAATGCATATTCGCCGCCGGGACATGCGCGGTCAGTCCCACCGCGCTCTGCAGCAAGGTCGTCAACTGTACTTCCATAAGATTACTTGCCCTTCGCCGCCTTTTTAGCCAGGCGTTTGGCTGCCTTCATGATTTCTGCGCCCAATTCGGTCTTGATCACATCCAGTGCAGCATCCTTGTTCGCATCCCATGCGGGGCGCATGTAAGGTTGCGCTTGTTGATGAGCATTGCCGAACTCGGCTTGCGTTGCCTGTGCAAGACCGCCAGCCCCTACAAACATCTCGGCATAGGCTTTTTCGTCCTTATACATCTTGCGATGCATGCGAGCCTGCCGCCGTGTGAGCTTGGTGCCGACACCAATGGATATCTGCAAAGCACCAGAGAGAACTGGAGCTTTTTGCTTTGCCGCATCGGCTATGGGCTGCGCGGCTTTTTTAAGCGTACGCCGTAGCACGGCCTTGGCGGCCGTTTTTGGCAATGTGGCAAGTGCAGCATCCAACTCGCTCAAACCGTCAATTCTGACTGTCTTGGTCAGCTTCATAGCTAATCCTCTCTTGCGATTGCGTCTATTTCCAGAACGACCTTGCGTCCGATCTCACGCGGGGGGGCGACAATCTCATACTCACGCCCCTCGTAGAGAAGTCGATCCTTGCTTGTAACGTCGCTGCGATACCGGATATGAAAGGTCATGACAGCGGTGCCGTTGATCTGTGCAGCAGCAAAACGCTCGGTACCACGCTCCGGGCGCTGTTGCGCCCAGACTTCAACAATATTGACCCATTCATTGATAGGTTCATTTAGTGGGGTTCGCCCGATTTCTGCAAATCGACGAATAATCATCCGCCTATCGAGTTTGCCCGCACGCATATTAAAGGTACCTTCGATTGTTGCTCAGAAGTGCATCGACGGAAACATAGGTTGGCAATTGCCCGATACTGACGCCGATAATGGTTTCTTCGCGGTTTTCGTACCATGCACCAATCAAAAGAAGCATTGCACGAAGCACGGTTGGCGGAGGAGCGCTTGACCCCACCTTCAAACGAACCTTGATCCGTGAACCGGCCTGCTTGTTCGGCCAGACCTTTCCCGCCTTGAGAACGGCGCTGGCTTCCAGTCCATTCTTGCGCAGCTCATATGTTGCTGCGGGCAGAATTTCATCGGTGCCTGCAACAGAAACATAGGAAATGGCAATAATTTCATTGATTGGTGCAACGTCGAAACGGGCAAGGTCAGAAAATCCATCGCAATACGCTTCTACTTCGCAAGGCGCGAAAAATTGACCGCAGATCTTCTCAACATGATCACGGGCAGACGAGATCAATAGAGTAAACAACGGATCATCGACTGACACAGCGATTTTGCCATCTCCGCCATAGGTCTCGGCACGGCATTGCTGTTTTGCCATGTCGAGAGTGACCGGTTCAACTGTAACTGTCGTGACGATCTCAGGTTGATACCACATTAGCCGCGTTTCTCACGATCATCGATGGTTTCAGTTCTCTCGACAGGTGGGTGCATAACATGCACAGCCGCCGCCACCGAATCCTTAAAGTTGGTCAACGTTTCTACCTGCGAGACAAGCGCGGTTTCCCGCTCAACAAACGTCAGCGCATCCGCCTTCAGCTGTTCATTTTCAGCTAAAAGCATAGCCCGCTCGTCATCCCATTCCTGTTTGGTTTCCGGTTTTTTTCGTTCGATTGGTGGCGCCTCTTCAGCGTAACCGGCGCGAATTAAGCGCAAAGCTTCTTTCCTTGAAAAGTGCTCAGTCACATCACCGGGATCGACGGTGAAGTCGGGTCCGGACATTCCAGTCAACATTTTCAATCGCATGATGGTTGCTCCAAGGAGAAGGCGAACGCCGTGAAGCATTCGCCATGCTGAAAGGAAGGGCTTAGGCTGCTGTAATAAGGTGCTTCACGGCAGCAGTGTCGCCCAGCTGCCCATCAAGACGTACCAAACCCAACAGACCAACATCCGGTGCAAAGCGTTCGCGAGCAACGAACATCACAATGCCGCCGACCTTGCGTACGAAATACTTCCCAAAGTCGCCAAAAATCATAGGTTTTGAAGCCGCACCAAGATTGGCCATCGCCTGATTGATTGAATAGTTGTAACCCAGCAGCGACCCCGGAACGCCCTTCTGCACGTCACCAGCACTCCAGATATAGCGGTTTTCACCATCCTTCAGCTTACGCAGTGCGCCCAACGTCGTGTCATTGAACATGAAGCGTGTTTTCGGTGACTGACGATAGGCAGGATCGACCGAATGTACGAGATCGATGATTTCATCATATGTGAATGCAGCCTGTGCCGCTGCCGTCTTGCCAAGCGATGAAGCCGTAACAATACCATTCGGATCACCATTACCATCGCCGACTGTCAATTCGGTATTAGCGCGACGTCCAAGGCGCTGACCAAGCAGATCGCCAAGGAGGGTTTCAAAGTTAAAGATTGAATCCTGCGCCAGCTCCCATGAGAACTTCACCCATTCAGTGTCATAAGCATGAGCACTCAGGGTCTTTTTACCAAAGGTCGCATCGCTGCCACCATCATCGGTGACCGCGCCCCCTTCTGTATGTTTTCCAACTGGCACGGCTGTATCATCCACGGTTGGAAGATCGATTGGGTTGCCGCTTGCTGTGGTCATGACCGTACAGATGTTATCGTCATACATCGGACCCCATGCCTTCATAGACATGATGATCTGATTGGAAAGTTCGGTCGGGACCGTGTAGCCACCACCCGAAGGAACACTGGTGGTTTGAGCACGCGCCTCTTTCGGTGCTACACCGTTACGCAATGCCGCCCGCTCTTCGGGTTCCAGTGCTGACATATCGCCACCGACGGTAACCCACTTCTGGAATGCATGACGATAGTCAACAGGCTTTTCCGGATCATCATCACCACGGGTTTCGCTATCGCCAAGATTTGGGCGATTGCGCGCGCGGCTTTCTTCGGCACGGTGTTCGGCTGCGGCCATACGCTCTTCGCGCTTAACATCAGCCTCGACCTTGTCGAAATCTGCCATGATATCATCATGGCGCTTTTCCAGTTCAGCAACACGGGAATCGTCCGTATTCTTGCGAATTTCATCCAAAGCGGAGCGGGCCTGCACAACGAGTTTTTCCCGCTTTTCCTGCAGTTCACGAAGGGTCATAGAATTTCTCCTGATGGGATAGATGATTGGCCGTGAACACGGCTATGATCGGCAGGAAGCGGGATGCTGCCTTACCTACCTCCGGCGGTGCCGGGTAAAGTCACTTGATGTTGCGAAAACGCTGTTCAGCCTCGGCGTTGCGTGCCGAGATCCGTGCCCAGGCAGAACGGAAGTTCAGCTCCCGCTTGTCCTTTCGCGCTTCATCGCGCGAACGTAAGGCCACCGATGTGCCATCGTATGCTGGTTCGGAAACTACTGAAACCTCGTAAAGACGAAGTTCCTGAATAGTCCGTGTAGGCGGTTCTGTGGTTTCGTCCCAAGTCTGTTTGAGCGCAGAAAAACTGAATGACATACCAGAGACATCACCCCGCTCCACAAGCGTACGTACATCACGACCGTCCGAAGTGTCCGGCAGGTCAATTTCCACGGCCAGCCCCTTGTCGTCTTCACGAAGTCGTAATGTTCCAGCAGATGACCGGCCAAGAATACGGCCGCTATCGTGATCGAAATAGGCGCGGACATCGGCTGTTTTCAGGGTTTCTGTAAATGCACCACGTGCAATCACTTCACCAAAATAACCACCAATATCTGCAACCTCACCAAACACAGCCGCGTACCCGACCAATGTGAACTTGTCGCCATCAGCGCGCCGTTCAACCGGCATAACAAGGGAACGGATTTCGGAATCAGGCACCTTTCTCGGCATTGCTTTCTCCATTTTGCGGCGCGGTTAGAGTTGGCTGGGTTCCAAGCGGTACCGTCGCCCCCTGCACGAGCAAGTCATTGGCGGCTGGATTCTTGTGCTGTGGACGATTTTCGAGAGCGCGTGCTTCATTCGGAGTGAGCTGCGCAGTCTGGATTGCACGGGCGATACCATCGATGCGACTCTTGAAGTCACCGCGCATGAGGCCGTCGAGGTTATGCTCGACACTGCGACCTTCGCGCTTATTGCCTCGACCGAAACATTTCAAGGTGCACTCACCTTCGAATACTTCGGCCCACTGACCAATAAGATGCTTGATCAGGTGCAGATCCTGCTGTTCGACATTGGCGAATGTGCCCCCGCTCAAATCTTGAAGGAACATAGGTGGCAGCTGCCAAACCCTCGCAAATTCCCGCACCTGAAATAAGCGAGCATCGGTCATTTGCCCTTTTGCCGGATCAATACCAACCGGGACGAGTTCATAACCACCGGGGATAGGTGTAATCGGTTTGCCAGTTCGCTTGGCATCATCAATCGCACGGGTGACATCAGACACCGCACGAGCAACTGCATCCTTACCTGCGGGTAACGGGCCTTTAAGAGCCAGAGGAGGAACGCCACCTCCGGCAAAGAAGGTTGCTCCGTAATCATTCATCGCAAGGGCAAGCTGGATAGCTTTCGATGCCAATGTGATTGGCCCATAATGTGCGAGCTGATCTGCTTTTAGCATGAACGGCACATCGATGACGTCGGCGGCAGGGTAAACCTTTCCCAGATAAGTATAAGTTTTTCGGTTGTTGACCCGCTTAATGGTTACCTTGGAGGGTGTCATTGGCCAGAAGTTAATCGGTTGCCCGTCCCGACGCTCTATCAATGCAAGCCCACGACCAACCGTAAACACCTGCTGCCAGAAATACCGCCGCCCATCCACGGCACTGGTTTCATCATTCCAAGCATCATGGATTACATCCGCGGTGTTGCCATCCATCTTTTTCTTGGTTTCACCTTCCTGACGATAGGCATGGAGAGGAAGCGAAGCCATCGTTCGTGAAAGAAACAGGACAGCCGCCGCAACAGCTGGCACAGTCAGAGCGCTATCAACCGTGACGCGTGGGAGATTGACGGAGTCCATACCAAAGAACGACATGAACTCTGTCGTCTGACTAACCGCGACTGTCGGGTTTTCAATGGAGGATCGCTTTTCTGCGCGCCGTCCGAAGCTTAAAAAACTCATTTTTGCCCCATGCTAAAATCAGGATCGTCCCATGGTGAAGTGGCGATCTCTTCAACATCCATCGCAAGGCCTAATCCCATAACAGTGGCAACCACGCCGTCGATCTTGTCGAGTGAGTTCTTTTTGTCGGGTACGTAATTCAGGTTAGCGTCAAAGCGGACTGTCGAATGACCAAACATCCACGCGAGTACGGGGTGCCCACCGTGCTCAATTTTGAGAGCGAAGATCAAACGCTCTAGCTCCTTTGTCGGACCAGACAAAGTTTGATGACCTTGCCGCATCTCAATTTGCAACTCGGCATCCATGCCATCATTCTGCAGATCGCCGGCCAGCTTGCGCGCATTCCATGGATCGAAGCCGAATGCCTGAATGTCGAATTGTGCAAATGCGTCGGTGATAGCTTTCTGAACAAATGTCTGATCGACGGAATCGCCGGGCGTGGTGCGCAACGCGCCATCCTGCACCCATTTATGCCAGTTGACACGCTTGTCTTGTTCGGCACGCTCATCAAGAGTAGCTTCCGGCACCCAGAAAATCGGGATAATCACCCATTTGTCGTGGTGATCATCCGGTGGGAATATCACTACAAGAGCGGTTAAATCGCGCGTTGATGATACATCACAGGCGAGATAGCCCTTACGACCCTTATGCTCCTGCCAAAGCTTCGGCCAAGATTGTGAATCTTTAGTACAAGCCGCCCATTTGGTTCGTGGTATCCAACCTGACAGCTGGTCTACCCAGCGATTGAGATGATAGCACTGGAAGACCGCTTCCTGCGCTGGCCTGCCCTTCGCCTTTTTGAACTCGGTGCGGAGATAATCAAGCGTCGGCGTGAGACCCAGACTAGGGTTAGCCTTCCGCCAGTTTTCTTCGTCCGACCAGTCGTCATCTTCCTCGATACCGAAGAACACGACGAGGGTTGTCGGGTCATCCTTCGTCCCCCGCATGATTTCCATGGATTCTTCGAACCATTCGAAACCAGTGCGGTTCTGTTTGCGGCCAGCGGTCGAGGCATAGAGCTCAATTGGCTGCAATCTTGCGCCAGTTCCTTGCCGCAATGTGTCGGCCACTTCACGAGTTTTCCATTCGTGGATCTCATCGCCGACAATGACTGTTGGGGATCGACCGTGTTTTCCGTCTGGTGAGCCAGTCAGGAGCTGACAAAGCGAGGTGGTTTCACGAAGAAATATTGATTTGTCATGCAGCGAAATGCGTTCATTGCCCTGTGCATCTTCCAGAAGACCATTAGCCTCGCGGATGATGTCCTGCATCTTGCCGAAAGGGACACGGCCTTGTTCTTCGTTGCGCCCGAAAACATACGCTTCCGCGCCGTTAACCTTCTCCAAAACAAAGAACAGGACGCCAAGCGCCGCGAGAAACTCCGATTTACCGTTCTTGCGCGGGATCCACAGATCAAGCCGCTTGAATACCCTAACCTGCTCAAAACTCGGCTTATGGGTCGCCGGGTCAATGACCTCAATTGGCTTTTTCCAGCCAACAAGTAGGCGAACCGTAATTTCCTGCCATTTTACAAGGCGAAACGATATTCCCTTAAAGCGATCATTGGTGAGCCTAAATATAGTTGGCCATGCGGCAACAATCTTGTCGGCCTTGCTATGATCGAACCATGCGCCGGGTACGCTTGAAGCCCGTTTCCATCCTGAAAGCGCCCAAGCGTATGATGGATCGTTAGCAACTTCTGCTAACCACGGTGGTAGATCGAATGCAGCCCAGCCGTCAGTTTGGTCTTGTTCCGGGAGGTGGGCTGTCAGCTCCATTCATCAACCCCATTGGATCGGCGCCGTTATTCACGTCAGACTCATTGTGCGGCACACTCGATTGATGATGCGGCCCACCGAGTGGCAATCGTCCCTGACTGGCGTTGAAAGATTCCGTACGGATCAAATCCTGATCGCGCATTGGCGTGAAACCGAATTCGGCATCTAGGAGGCGGAGAGCTGTTTCAGCCTTCGCCATAAAATCAATGTTCGGATGTGTGCGGTAAACATAGGCCCCGTCACCTTTTTTAACCTTGATTGTCACCCCACCTCTGGGAAGATCGCGCCTCACCTGATCGGCGCAATCGAAAAACTGCTGTGTCCACCAGCAATAACGTGCAAGTGCACCACGATAAGCGGGGCGTCTACGCCCCTGTTTTACCATAATATCGGAAAGCTCTTTCCAGAGTTGGATTGCACGTGACCAGTAAACAGGTGCTTTCGTAAATTCTACTGGAACCGGAAACGGATCGTTCTCCGTCCCTGCTTTCTCAGCTGCTGCTGCTATGGCTTCCAGTTCCTGTTCGACTTTTGCTTTTCGTCGACCGGGATAGCCTTTTGCTTTTTGCAACTCTGGATCGTCTTTACGCCGTCCCATACCTTGACCACCTGTTTGCCTCATAGAAGGTGCAGAAAAAAATATTATCGCCGAAAATATCGCGCCGATTTTTTGGGTGTGAGGCCGCCGGTCGGGAATCGAGCGGGGGAAATTTTTCACCCTCCCCCTCCGGTACCGCCATCGGTCACCCAGCCTCGCGTCAATCGTTTCGCAGTTTCACTGGTTAACCATAGTTCCGACAGAGGCAGGCGACCAGTCAGATACATTCGTTCCAAAGTTTGCTTGATGCTGTCATGATGCCACTTGCAGCACGATTGCCACATGCTTGAATTCCAGAATTTTTCTGGATCGCCGTGGTGAGGGTCAACGTGATCAACGATAGTTGCCGGTTCAATCCGGCCTACAGCCTCGCAACCAATACAGATAGGTGAGCGCGCAAGATGTGTTCGTCTGGCCTTGGACCACCGATGATTATAGCCACGTTCACTTGCGTTGCCACGCCATCGATCAGCCTGCCGTTTTTGTTCTTGGCGTGTGGGTGCACCAACAGGTCGAAACAACCTTGCTCTCTTCATAAGCATAAACCAAGAGCGCCATATGGCGCTCATAAATGATAACGAAAACTGGACATAGCTTACGCACTGGCTCTGAATCGGTGTCTCAACTTTGAGACTTTCAGAGTAAGGGTCCGACCGGTGTACCAACCTCAGAACTTACGTTCCCGCTGTTTAGGCGTTCTAAGAGGCTCACTACAGGATCATCGGATCATCCGTCCGAGCATTACGCTCACAAAGGTTCAATAATAGCAAGGGGCATAATCACAGGTGTAAGGCCACCAAGAAAATGAACTCCCACAACAGCGGTGCCCTTGCCTTCACTTCCTCCGGCGATAATCTCTCCCTGAGATCCAGCGAAGATTCCATCGCGAACTATAACCTTCATACCTTTGCGATATACTGTTTGAGGCACTTCATAATCAAAATGACCTTTGTTCGCTTTCTCATTGAAAGTTAAGACATTTCTTGCTGAAATCAGATGTGGCTTCTCATATCCACCAAGTATGCCGGTCACATGATTGAAGCCCAACAAAGCTGCCATAGTGTCATTGGAAATCATACAACGAGCAAAGAGATAGCCGATAAAAATTGGTTCTTTCCGAGGTAGAGCAGCAAAGCCTCGACGACGAATTGCCTTGCCTACTTTGAGAGGAACGAGAGCCTCAACATCCACCTTTTGCAAATTTTCCCCAACTTCCAATTCGCGACCGGTCATTACTTTCAATACAAGCCATGGAGAATCACTGTCTGCACGAACGGAAAGTTTGGCGATTCCACTGTCGCGGATCCGGCGCTGAGACAGTATCCGGTCGCTTTTTTTGTAGCAGCGGGAAAGATCAATGTGCTCTGCATGCTCTATCTGACACTTGTCCGGCACCATCATTTGTCCAATCCTTGTAAAGCTGCTTCAAACTCATGGAGGCTGTCTGCGCCTCCGGCAGGGAACCAAATCCAGTCCGGCAGATCATTCTCATCAAACCACAACCAGCCCTTTTGCTCATGCAGTTCACGCCACTTATGCCAGTACTCACTCCCCACATTGACCTGCTCCATCTGGTCAAGGACGTCGGAAAAACGCTCATCTACGATAAACCCACGCCGCGCCTTTGCAGCATCGTGCATATCGACGACAACCGGATAGCCAGCCTTCATCAGCCATTCCCGATGGTACTTAGCACCAACCTCACCGCCCTGACGGATCATACTTTCGATGAACCGTGATGGACGTGTAACCGGCTTGGCGCCAGCCAGCAGCTCAGCCATGCGGGCAGCACCCCACATTTTGCCGTAAGGAGGTGACAGCTTACGCACTGGGGTGGTTTTGGTTGTCTCAGCAGTCCTCGCACGCTCAAGCTCAGCAAATAAAGCAGGATCAAGACCTGTCCAAACCCGCCCCTTGAAGAAATTACCGATCGCCTGTGGAGCCTTTTTCCGGCTGGCAGCGCTCAGCAGGTATGCATCACGCCACTTCTCAGCCTCAATACGCTCTTGTGGAGATAGTTCAGCAAACCTGTCGCAGATCCATGAAAATGAGGCTCCCACAGACCAATCCTGCCATTCCCCACAAAAGAACCCCTTGCCGGTGCAAAGACGCATCACACGCTTTTCGAATACTGCAGAATTCCGATTATCTTCAGGTGGGAAGGATTCAGATTGGCTTTTCTTGCTCTCGCAATCGCGCGCGCCTCTCTCTGATCTATGATTAGTATTTTCTAGATTATCAGTACTTACTAGTGCCTGATTTACCGGCGACGGCAAAACCGTCGACGGATTCACCGTCGCCGGCAAATCAGTCTGCGGTAAAAATGCAACAGTTTCAGCGCCCACAACCGGTGCTGTACTCCCATTCAATGGTTCATCGTAGATGACCAATGACATGCCACCGAACCGGCCACTATCACGCGCCTGCTCTTTTTCTGCATAACCAGCATCAACCAGCTCAGCGATCATCTTACGTGCTTTGTCGCGCCCACAACCGCCCTTATTTGCGATATCTTTCTGCACAACAGTCCAATTGTCAGGCTTTGATAAAAGATATCCCAGCAGCCAACGTGCTTCCATGCTCAAACGCATGTCCTCAAACACATGATTTGGTATTGCCGCATAACGCGCATTGCGTACGCCACGGCGAATAGTCGCTTCTTGGCTCATTTCGGCAACCTCCTTGTCCGCAAGGATAGTT
>WPCJ01090257.1_pt1 | contig 114036 bp, 116 predicted proteins | sample 5399831 | NCBI WGS metagenome assembly WPCJ01 (sample SAMN12869470, study PRJNA574797) | sludge metagenome | isolation source: wastewater treatment of pH10 | place: China:Beijing | collected 2019-05-20
CACAAAATTGGAGAGGTTCACGATGGTGCTTCTACAATGGACTGGATGGAACAGGAAGCAGAAAGAGGTATTACAATTACTTCTGCTGCAACTACTTGTAACTGGAATTTCCCAACAGATCAAGGTAAGAAATTACCTGAAACAAAACCTTACCACTTCAACATTATTGATACACCGGGACACGTTGACTTCACAGTAGAAGTAAACAGATCTTTGAGAGTATTGGATGGTTTGGTATTCCTTTTCTCTGCAGTAGACGGAGTAGAGCCTCAGTCTGAAACCAACTGGAGATTGGCTGACAACTATAAAGTTGCGAGAATGGGATTCGTAAACAAAATGGACCGTCAAGGTGCTGACTTCTTGAATGTTGTAAAACAAGTAAAAGAAATGTTAGGATCTAATGCAGTTCCAATCGTTTTGCCAATCGGTGCTGAAGAAGATTTCAAAGGAGTTGTAGACTTAATTAAAAACAGAGCGATCATCTGGGATGAAGCAGGACAAGGTGCTACTTATGAAGTAGTTCCAATTCCTGAAGATATGAAGGATGAAGTTCTTGAATATAGAGAGAAATTAGTAGAAGCTGTAGCTGATTACGATGAGACTTTGATGGAGAAATTCTTCGAAGATCCAGATTCAATTTCTGAAGAGGAAATCAACGAAGCATTAAGAAAAGCTACTATTGATCTTTCTATCATTCCAATGACTTGTGGTTCTTCTTTCAAGAATAAAGGAGTACAGTTTATGTTGGATGCTGTTTGTAAATATCTTCCTTCTCCGTTAGATAAGGATAATATCGCAGGAACAGACCCAAGAACTGATGCTGAAATCGAAAGAAAACCATCTGTTGATGAGCCTTTCTCTGCATTAGCTTTCAAAATTGCTACTGACCCTTTCGTAGGTAGATTAGCATTCTTCAGAGCTTATTCAGGAAGATTGGATGCTGGTTCTTATGTTCTAAACACAAGATCTGGAAACAAAGAAAGAATCTCAAGAATCTATCAGATGCACGCTAACAAGCAAAATCCGGTTGAGTATATCGAGGCTGGAGATATCGGTGCAGCTGTAGGATTTAAAGATATTAAAACAGGAGATACATTATCTGATGAAAAGAACCCAATCGTTCTTGAATCTATGATCTTCCCAGATCCGGTAATTGGTATCGCTGTTGAGCCTAAAACTAAAGCTGACCAGGATAAAATGGGTAATGCTTTAGCTAAATTAGCTGAAGAAGATCCAACCTTCCAGGTTAAAACTGATGAGGCTTCAGGACAAACTATTATCTCTGGTATGGGTGAGCTTCACTTGGATATCATCGTAGACCGTATGAGAAGAGAGTTTAAAGTTGAAGTTAACCAAGGTCAGCCACAGGTAGAATACAAAGAAGCTCTTACACAAACTGCTAACCACAGAGAAGTTTATAAAAAGCAATCTGGAGGTAGAGGTAAGTTCGCTGATATCGTATTTACTATCGGTCCTGCTGATGAAGGAAAAACAGGTCTTGAATTCATCAACGAAATTAAAGGGGGTAACATTCCAAAAGAATTTATTCCTTCTGTTGAAAAAGGATTCAGAGAAGCAATGAAGAACGGTCCTTTGGCTGGATTTGAAGTTGAGGCAATGAAAATTGTTTTAAAAGACGGATCTTACCACCAGGTTGACTCAGATCAGTTATCTTTCGAATTGGCTGCAAAATTAGGTTTCAAAGAATCTGGTAGAGCTGCTAAAGCAGTAATCATGGAGCCGATCATGAAGCTGGAAGTAGTAACTCCTGAGGAATACATGGGTGATATCGTAGGTGACCTTAACAGAAGAAGAGGTACAGTAAACGGTATGGATGACAGAAATAACGCTAAAGTTATCAAAGCTTTCGTTCCGCTTTCTGAAATGTTTGGTTATGTAACTTCTCTTAGAACTTTATCTTCAGGTAGAGCAACATCTTCAATGGAATTTGAAAGATATGAAGCTGCTCCTTCTAACGTTGCTGAAGACGTAATCGCTAAGGCTAAAGGTTAATATTTAAATTAGATTAAAATGTCACAAAGAATCAGAATAAAACTTAAATCTTACGATTATAATTTAGTAGATAAATCTGCAGAGAAAATCGTAAAAACGGTAAAGGCTACCGGTGCTGTTGTAAACGGACCGATTCCATTGCCAACAAACAAGAGAATCTTCACAGTGTTGAGATCTCCGCACGTAAACAAGAAAGCAAGAGAGCAGTTCCAATTATCAGCTCATAAGAGATTGATGGATATTTACTCTTCTTCTTCTAAAACTGTAGATGCTCTAATGAAATTAGAACTTCCTTCAGGAGTTGACGTAGAAATTAAAGTGTGATAATTTAAATTGTCATGATTATATAATCCCTTTTCGCAAGAAGAGGGATTTTTTGTTTTCGTGAAAAGCTATATAATCTCTTGTTGTAGCATCATAAATTAAATATTATTGCTTTTAAATTCTGTAAAATACTTTTATATGTTAATTTTTAAAACTTTTGTATTGGATTATTTGCTTAATTTTAGTTTTTACATTATTTTTTAAAACACTAAATATTTAAAATTAATAATATGAAAAAAGTAATTTTATGCATGGCAATGTTTTTGGCTTGTTCTACTAACTCATGTACTGATGAAGAAACTAGTTTTAAAGACAAAGTAACAAAGAAAGAGAATATTAATTTGATTAGTAATCAAAAGAATGTAGAGTATGTAAATTTAACTGATGAGCAAATTTCTAATATTGGTCATCTTCATAATGAAATTTTGTCAAATTTTGTTCTAACGCTACCAAATTCAGATGTTAACAATTTTTTTATGAACTATCAGATTTCCGATTTATCAGCGGATATCAAAGAGATTATGATTCAAAATAGTAATGTTCAAGATTTAGTCTATTTAGAAGAGAATTTAAAAGATCCAGAAGCTATAAATATTATTAATAGTGTCTTGAATGAAGAGTTTGAAAGCTTAGATCATATCTCCAATACAATCAGTGACAAAAAAGTATATGCTAAACAAGTTCTCACAAAATTAGATTTAGATGTAGTACTTGTATTTCTAAAAGTTTATGAATCTTCTGCAGTTTTTTGGGAAAATAATTCTCAGTATACTAATTCTCCTTCTGCTAAGATAACTACAAAAGGCTTGATTGGTGCTGATGGTACAGGAGCTGCAGTTGGTATCATGAGATTTATAATGGTGGCCGCACCTATTGCAGCTGCGGGTGGTCCTATTGGTGTGGGTATGCTAGTGTCATCAGTTGGCTGGAGTGCAGCGATGGCTTCTGCATCCTATTTAGTTCATAATTATCACTAAATTTTTGGTTATGAAATGGTATGAGTTAGTTGACAAATACAAAGTCCTTTTTTTAATTTTGCTCTATTTTTTTGCATCACTGACTTTCTTTGCAATTCAAATTGTAACAAGTGATGATAAAACTTATGACAAAAGTAATCTTGAAGGGGATCTGATTTATTCCTTTGTAGCCGGACTATGTGTTTTTGCTTTAGATTTAGTTACTTTTATAAAAGGCAGAATTTTTAATAAAAAAAGCAGAGAGCAATAAATTTTTTTATAAAAAATGCTCTAATGAAATTAGAACTTCCTTCAGGAGTTGACGTAGAAATTAAAGTGTGATAATTTAAATTGTCATGATTATATAATCCCTTTTCGCAAGAAGAGGGATTTTTTATGTTATCGTAAGCTTTAATTCCAAAATTATTGATATATTTACTGAAACCAATTTCATGTATAAATTTCTTCTGCTTTTGTTGCCAATATTTTTTTCTGCCCAAAATCACCGTTTTATTTATGAGGTTAATTTTAAAAAGGACTCAACAGAGAATCTGCACGCAAAAGAATTTTATTTTTTAGATATTGGTTCAGAAGAAATTTTCTATTATGGAAAAGATTATTTTGTGCTGGATTCTCTGCGGAAAAACAATCTGCCTATTGAATTTAAAACGATGCCAAGCTTAACAAATATTACCATTCATAAAAACGGAAGCAGCAATTATGATGAATATGAATTGTTAGAATATGATATGATCAAACTTTCATCGGAAAATAAGCAAAACTGGAAGCTTCTCAATGATAAAAAGCAGATTGACCAATACAATGTGCAAAAAGCAGAGACGTTTTGGGGCGGAAGAAAGTGGACTGCGTGGTTTACCACTGAAATCCCTTTTCAGGAAGGACCGTACAAATTTTCCGGTTTGCCGGGAATGATTCTGGAACTGAAAGACGATCAAAATAACTATTCTTTTAAAGTGATTAGGTCGTATAAATTAGATATTGTTCAGAATAAGGATATGTTCGGTATATTTCTGAAAAATGCGGCACCGGTTTCTCTGCAAAAATATCATAAAATCAAAATTTCTCATTATCAGGATCCGCTGAGTTTCTTAAAAAACGGAATGATGGATATGAAGGATTATGAAGGTGTTTTCCTGAAAGATGGTACAAAAGTCACACGTGAAAACCATAAACAAGTGATTCAAGAACAACAAAAGTTGATCCGCAAATACAATAATCCTATTGAACTTGATAAAGCAGTACAATATCCTTAATAGAAATAAATGGAATTATTTCCAGAAATTTTTTTATATAAAATAGTATTATGTATTGCAAGGTTCTATTTTATTTATAAATTTGTAAAAAATAAAAACTTATGCGAATATTTGCTCTACTTTTTTTAATTATCTCTGCGACTGCGATTGCACAAACTCACCGTTTTATTTATGAGTACCATTATAAAACTGATTCTACTTCTTTAGAACACAGAAAGACGAATATGGTCTTGGATGTTAATCCATCAGATGTGAAATTTTACAATTACGAATTTGTAAAAACCGATTCTGCTAATATTACCAAAGGCAGAAATCATATCATTTGGGATGATACTCCTGTTGTGATAAGAAAAAGAAATACGAACATTAACAACAATTACATTAATCTACAGAATATGTTTATTGTTGAAACTGAAGATCGGGTACAGTGGAAACTTACTAATGAAACCAAGGCTTCTGGTAACTACCAATTGCAAAAAGCAACAACTGATTTTGGCGGAAGAAACTGGACGGCATGGTTTAACAAAGACATCAATTTAAGTGAAGGACCGTACAAGTTTCGTGGCTTGCCCGGAATGATCTTCGAATTATATGATGATAAAGACCAGTTTAAATTCTCTTTAGTTAAAAGTTATCAATTAGCAAAAACGTATGAAACCAGAAATATTATTGAAAATTTTGCAGGACAAAAACCGGTTAAAATTCCGGAATCACGACTTAACAAAATGATCATGGATAATTTTAATGATCCGCTGCGTGAGTTTAAAGAACATTACAAAAACAATACAGATCCAACTGCGCATTTTATGGTGATGGGAATTGAAGTAAAAAGTCCTGAACAAATTAAAGAGCTTTCGGATAAACTGCAGGATCATTTAAGAAAGCATAATAATCCGATAGAGCTTAATAAGGCTATAGTGTATCCTAAAAAATAAATTCATTATTCACTCTGATAAAGTTTTTCCTTAAATTGCTTCTAAAATTAAGGAAATGAAAAAATCGGATAAATCAATCTTCGAAAAATTTGCGAACTGGGCTACAAAGTTTACCGGGAGTTCTTTTGCTTTTCTTACAGCAGTTTCCATAGTGATAATCTGGGCTGTTTCAGGTCCGTTTTTTAAATATTCTGAAACCTGGCAATTGGTTATTAACACGGGAACCACAATTATTACTTTTTTAATGGTTTTCCTTATTCAGAAATCTCAAAATAAAGATTCAAAAGCAATTCAGATTAAACTGAATGAGCTGATTGCTGCGAATGAAAAAGCCAGTAACAGAATTGTAGATATTGAAGATCTTACCGAAAAAGAGTTGGATCAATTGCATTGTTATTACGAAAAACTGGCAGATTTTGCTGAAGAAGATTCAGATATCCACGCATCCCATTCTATAGATGAGGCAAAAAGAAATCAGGATAAAAAGCATGAATATTTCAGGAAAAGACACGAGCAGTGGCTTCAAACCCAGAAAAATAAAAAGGAATCAATTTGATTCCTTTTTTTACTTATAGCAATAAACCTATCTTTTCATAAAATACTCAAAGTAGCTGCAGCTTCCCATCAGTGCTTTCGCAGTCTCAGTATCAGAGTACTGTGATTTCAACTGGGTAAAATAATTACGGTATTTTTGATTTTTAAGCTGAGCCATTTGCTTTTCATGGGCATCGTTTTTTTCAGACCATTTCGGATCAGCGTAATCTATATTGCCAGGATGTTTCGTCTCGTACTGATAATACTTGCCTTGTTCTGCACTTGCCATCTGAAAGAGAATTCTGGCTTTTTGTTCTCTGTCGTTGCTGAGATTCAGTGCTTTCTGATAGTAATTCAGGCTCAGATCAAAATTATCAGGCTCAATAAAAGTTGTATAAGCAAAATTCTTGTAATAGTATTGATACGGAGTTTCCTTTTCTGTTGTCCAGAAATCGTATTTACCGCCATTGCTGTTATCAACATCCATTACAAAAAGATGTCGGTAATAGCCAAGAATTGACGTATTGTACAACACATTTCCGATCAGCTGATTTGCTTTGGAAGCTTTAAGATCTTTTCCGTTCCCTATTTTTTTAAGTTGAATCAGAGCATCTGCTAATTCAAGCTTATTCATTTTAGATTTAATGAAAGGAAAAGCTGCGTAATCTTCTGCTTTCATACTTTCCGCGTCAGCACTTTGAAAGCTTTCCCAAACATTATGTCCGAAAACAAAATTCGGAATATTGTTGAAGCCGTCATAAATTTCACCATTATAAATCAACTTTTCATAGTTTCCGGTTTCTGGATTATATCGTTGATAGCTGTCTCTCGGGATTCCGGAAAACTTTTGGGCTTTTTGATAATACATTTTAGCCTTATCAAAATCTGCCATTTTCATTGCTCTGTCGCCATAAATATTTACAAAAAAGGCTTCGATATTCCCTACATTATTAAGATTTTTAGCAATGATCTGCTTTTCAAATTCTGTTTTATCAGGCTTTCTGTAAAATTCCTCAACGCTCTTCACCAGACTGGAATTTGGGTTATACTGTAAGTCGGAAAGTGTATTATTCATCAGGAAAGATTTGCCGTCTTCACCCTGAAGAAAATATCGGTTTGCCAAAACATCTTTCAGGAATTCAGCGGTTGAGGGCACTTTACCGTAATATTCATATCTGTTAATCTCTGTGCTGTCTTTTTCTGAGATAGGTTTTTCTATGAAATATTCCGCATAATTTTTCATTAAATGATCTTCATATGCTGCATCAATTCTAGGCTGTGAAACAATATCGTTTAAGACTTTCATTCGCTTGATTTCTTCAAGATATTCAGGGTTATTAGTTTTGATTTCTGCCAAAATTTCACTGCTTTGCTGATAATCTTTTTTCAGAAATTTTAAATAAGCATCAGCAATCTGCCAATATTCATCTTTAGATTTTTCTTTAGTTTTTGAGGTAAATTTTTCCAGATCGTCCAAAAAATCTTTTTGATTTTCATTCTGATCGTAATAGTAAGCGTTATTTTTGATGTAGGTAGGAATTCTGTCAGGATTTTCAAAGAGCTCATCATTACTTTGTGCTGATTTGTCTTCTGTTTTGTCAGATTTTTTTCCACCAAAGAGATTTTTAAAGAAAAGAACAATTTTCTGCCAGAAACTGAGTTCTTTTTTCTTTATCTCAGTCTTCGGCGTTGTTTCAGTATTATCTTTTTTATCTGAAGCTTTATCAGAATTTTTTGAAGCATAGTAATAAGTTGGAAGATAATTTCTTTCTAATTCATTAATGCTTCTGGCTGCCATTACTTTCAGAATTTCAGAATCAGGATCTATTTCGTACATCTTTTCCATCATCGGAATCGGATTGGTAAAATCTTCGTATCCTAAAAGAAAGTACGCCATATTTTTTTCTTCATTGGTTCCGGCTCTTTTTAATATGTTGTTAAAAGAGGCAGAATCCGAAAGTTTCATCGAAACAAAAGAAGATTCTTTACGGCTTTTAGAATTCATAAATACCTGAAAGAAATTCCAGTTTGCTTCATTCCATAACTGTAGTCCTCTTTGTGCTCCGGCAAGCTGATCAAGTGCCATATAATAAGGTGCGCCTTTTAGTTTAATCGGCTGGACGTAAGTTTGGAATGCCTTAACCGCAGCGTCATAATTTCTTGTATAATGATTCAATCTTACCAGCTGATAGCCGTAACGTTGTTTGATTTCAGGATTTTTTGCAGCATTATATAAAGAAGTAAGCGCAGAAATTGTTTTGTTGTAATCTAGCTGGGTCGCATTTTTATCATTTTCATTTTCTCTGTAGTAAAACGAGTCTGCTCCTTCTACATAATTGATTCTCATGTAAGGTTCCAGATACTTTGCTTCAATTAAATAATCTATGGCTTCTCTGTATTTAGCATAAAAACCTGTTCTTAGTTTATTTAAAAGCTTATTGTTTGGTGTTCCTTTTTTTAAGGCATTCAGATCATTCATGCTTAGAGTATTCACAAGATAGTCGGTTTCCGGGTAGCTTAGCTGATTACCAAAAAATTTCCGCCACGATTCTATATTTTCATTGGGAATCTGTGATGCTTTGAAATCAGTATAAAATCTTGATGAATAATTATGTAAAAATGGAAGATATGATTTGTCTTTTATAATGCTTTGAGTAAAAAGATTAAAGTAATCATAATCAGGATCAGACCATGCGCAGGCTTCAGTACTTGTATAGAATAGCGATGCAGCTGCAATACTCAGTATATACTTTTTCATATTGTTCAGGTGTTTTTATTGTTCTTATTTTTTTAATGCATTCAAGCATTGGTAAGTGTGAAAAAATTTGCCCGGATTTACAATTTTTTTGTTTGTGAAACTAAACTTTTAAATCTATCATTCGGTTTCGCTCAAAAATTTCGTCCTTCCACAAATTTAGCATCTAATTGATAATATATAATATTATATTCACCGATTTTTTTATCTAAAAACTGGATCGCTTCATCCAACTGTTTTTCAGAAATTTCTTCCACTTTTACGGTAAAACCTTTGCTGAGAAAATGTCCAAAATAAAAACCGTCTTTTATCACTTCAATTTTATTTTCAGAGATTTTTTTGAAACCTGCATGATCAAGATCTTTTATAGAAAGCGCATTAATGAGTTTGTGTTTTCCCAAATGATTAGTAACAATTCCCCATGAATAAATGGGAAGCGCAACATCAATTTTTTCTATCGGATAATTTTCAAGCTGAGCCAGATAGCTTTTCATAATATTCAAATCAAGAATAGAATTTTTATCTGAATGTTCTAAAGGTGAAGAAGTAGAGTAGCACATTAAGTATACTTTTTCAACCGGTGGAATTCCTGTGAGATCTTTATCTTTTACCTGATGGAGGCGTAAGGTACAGGTAATTTGTTTTTTCGAAATCTTTTTTAATTGTTGTAAGAATTCAAAATAATCGTCTTTGGTTCCCAAAGTCCAGTCGCAGTCAATTTGTATTTCATCATTGACATTGAGATCGTAATCAGCGATTTTCTTTTTTATTAAATCATTTACTTTTTCTGCAAGAAAGGTAATTTCACTTTTTTCAATGTTGATAAAACTTCGATTGGTGATAAAAACCGTCGGAACAATTTTTTTTTGTTCTTTAAAGCTTTTGTGTTTAGTAATAACAGCTACAGGCTCAAATTTATTATTAATCTTATCAACATCAAAAAACCTTGTGTACAAAAGCGGTATATCAGCTTTACCTAAGCTTTCTCTTTCGGTAGTATTCAGACCGAGATTTGTTTTCCAGTAATAAAAAGTATAGGGATGGTTTGGTTTTTTTGAGCAGGAGATAAATAGAAACAGCAAAAGAAAGATGATGTATTTTTTCATGAGTTTACTTTCAGGTTTTAAATTTACAAAATACTGTCATCATTTTTTTTCGAATAAGATCTAAAATCGTTTAACTTTCTATAAATCAAAATATTTTAGCTCAAATATTTGTCAGATTAAAAATTATTCATAAATTTGCACACTCATTTTAGGGGAGGAGTATGCCTAATTCAGACTTAGTAATTACTTGAGAACTCGAAAAATGAGAACAGATACAAGAAAATTTTATAACATATTATATAAATAATGTCAGGTATTATTGGTAAAAAAATCGGTATGACATCTTTGTTTAACGAAGAAGGGAAAAACATTCCTTGTACAGTTATTCAGGCTGGTCCGTGCTCGGTTTTACAGGTCAGAACCATTGAAAAAGACGGTTATAAGTCAGTTCAGTTAGGTTTCGATGACAAGAGTGAGAAGAACGTTGGTAAAGCGTTAGCTGGTCATTTCAAAAAGGCTGGTTCAGCTCCTAAGGCTAAGTTGGTAGAATTCTACAGAGAGTTCGTAGACGAAGTAAAAGTAGGAGAAGAAGTAAAAGTTGACTTGTTCAACGAAGGAGAATTCGTAGACGTAACAGGTACTTCAAAAGGTAAAGGCTTCCAGGGTGTTGTTAAAAGACACGGATTTGGAGGTGTAATGCAGGCAACTCATGGTCAGCACAACAGACTTAGAGCTCCAGGTTCTATCGGTGCTGGTTCAGACCCTTCAAGAGTATTCAAAGGGATGAGAATGGCTGGAAGAATGGGAGGTAAGCAGGTAACTGTACAAAACCTTCAGGTGTTAAAAGTGGATCAAGAACAAAATCTTTTAGTAGTAAAAGGTGCTGTTCCGGGAGCTAAAAATTCTTATGTAATTATCAGAAAATGGAACTAGTAGTATTAAATACATCAGGAAAAGAGACCGGAAGAAAAGTAACTCTTGACGAATCAGTATTCGGAATTGAGCCAAATCAGCACGCGGTTTACTTAGAGGTTAAACAGTACCTTGCTGCACAAAGACAAGGAACTCATAAAGCAAAAGAAAGAAGCGAAATTACTGCTTCTACCAAAAAACTTAAGAAGCAAAAAGGATCTGGTTCTGCTAGATATGGTGATATTAAATCTCCAACTTTCAGAGGTGGGGGTAGAGTATTCGGGCCAAAACCAAGAGATTACAGATTCAAATTGAACAAAGCTCTTAAGAGATTGGCTAAAAAATCTGTTTTATCTCAGAAAATGAGAGATAACAGCATTAAAGTTTTAGAAGATATGAGCTTAAACGCTCCTAAGACTAAAGATTTCATTACTTTACTAGATGCATTGACACTAAACGGTAAAAAATCTTTATTCATTCTTCCTGAAGCTAACAAGAATGTATATTTATCTTCAAGAAACTTACCTAAAACTAAAGTAATGAACTTCAATGAAGTTAGTTCTTACGATTTGATCAATGCAGGTGAGATTGTATTCTTTGAAGGTGCAGTTGAAAAATTCCAGGAAAATTTAAAGAAATAAATCATGTCAGTTATTATTAAACCAGTTATTTCAGAAAAGGCTAATTACCTTACAGATTTAAGAGGTTCTTATTCTTTCTTGGTAGATACTAAGGCGAATAAAATCCAGATCAAAAAGGCTGTAGAAGCGGCTTACGGTGTAAAAGTAGCAGACGTTAATACAATGATTTATGCTCCGAAGGTTTCTTCAAAATACACTAAAAAAGGTCTTCAAGTAGGAAAGACAAACAAATTGAAAAAAGCGGTAATCAAACTTGCTGAAGGTGAGGTTATTGATATTTTTGCTGTAAATTAATTATTAATTATAAATAATAGTAATGTCTGTTAGAAAATTAAAACCTATCACCCCGGGACAGAGATTCAGAATTGTAAACAATTTTGAGGAAATTACTACCAACAAACCAGAGAAATCTCTTACAGTTGGTATTAAAAAGTCAGGTGGACGTAACCAAACAGGTAAAATGACCATGCGTTACACCGGAGGTGGACACAAAAAGAAATACAGAATTATTGACTTCAAAAGAAACAAAGCAAACGTTGAAGCAACTGTAAAATCTGTAGAATACGATCCAAACAGAACTGCATTTATCGCTTTATTAGAATACGCAGACGGAGAGAAGAGATATATCATCGCTCCGAACGGTATCAAAGTAGATCAGAAAGTAGTTTCAGGTGAAAGCGTAGAACCAAATGTAGGTAACGCAATGAAATTGAAAAATATTCCATTGGGTACTGTGATTTCTTGTGTTGAAATGAAGCCTGGACAAGGTGCTATTTTAGCAAGAAGTGCTGGTTCTTCAGCTCAATTGACTTCAAGAGACGGAAAATATGCAATCATCAAATTGCCTTCAGGAGAATCCAGAATGATCCTTACTGAATGTATGGCAATGATTGGTTCAGTTTCCAACTCTGATCACCAGTTAACGGTATCAGGTAAAGCTGGTAGAAGCAGATGGTTAGGTAGAAGACCAAGAACAAGAGCGGTAGTAATGAACCCTGTAGATCACCCAATGGGTGGTGGTGAAGGACGTTCTTCCGGAGGTCACCCAAGATCTAGAAACGGTAAGCCATCTAAAGGTTACAAAACTAGAAAGAAAAATAAAGTGTCTAACCGTTACATCGTATCTAAAAGAAAATAATTATGGCAAGATCACTTAAAAAAGGACCATTCATTCATCATACTTTAGATAAGAAGGTTCAGGCAAATATAGAGTCTGGTAAGAAGACAGTTATCAAAACTTGGTCTAGAGCGTCTATGATCTCTCCGGACTTTGTAGGACAAACTATTGCTGTACACAACGGGAAATCTTTTATCCCTGTTTATGTTACAGAAAACATGGTGGGTCACAAGTTAGGCGAATTTTCTCCAACAAGATCTTTCAGAGGTCATGGTGGTAACAAAAACAAAGGAAGCAGATAATCATGGGATCTAGAAAACAAGATAGCGCAATCGCAAGAAAAGAAGCTAACAAAGACGTTGTTAAAGCTTCATTAAACAACTGCCCGTCTTCTCCGAGAAAAATGAGATTAGTAGCTGATATCATCAGAGGAGAGCAAGTTGATAAAGCACTTTACATCCTAAAATATTCTAAAAAAGAAGCCTCTAACAAATTGGAGAAACTACTTCTTTCTGCTATGGCAAACTGGCAGGTAAAAAACGAAGGAGCTGACATTGAGGAAGCAAACCTAATCGTGAAAGAAATATTCGTGGACAGTGCAAGACAATTGAAGAGACTGAGACCAGCTCCACAAGGTAGAGGGTACAGAATCAGAAAAAGATCAAACCACGTTACATTAATCTTAGGTAATAAAGAAAATTAATTCAAGGTATGGGACAGAAGACAAATCCAATTGGTAACAGATTAGGTATCATCAGAGGATGGGATTCTAACTGGTTTGGCGGAAACGATTATGGAGACAGAATCGCGGAAGACTACAAAATCAGAAGATACCTTGAAGCAAGATTATCTAAAGGTGGGATTTCAAGAATTTATATTGAAAGAACATTAAAATTAGTAACCGTAACGATCACTACTGCAAGACCGGGATTAATCATCGGTAAAGGAGGTCAGGAAGTTGATAAATTGAAAGAAGAGTTGAAAAAATTGACTAAAAAGGATATTCAGATCAACATCTTTGAAATCAAAAGACCTGAGCTTGATGCAGTATTAGTTGCTGACAGTATTGCTAAACAAATAGAAAACAGAATCTCTTACAGAAGAGCTGTGAAGATGGCAATCGCTTCTACGATGAGAATGGGTGCTGAAGGTATTAAAGTTCAAATCTCTGGTAGATTAAACGGGGCTGAAATGGCAAGATCTGAGTCTTTCAAAGACGGAAGAATTCCATTATCAACTTTCAGAGCAGATATTGATTACCATATCGGTGAGGCATTGACTCAGTACGGTAAGTTGGGAGTTAAAGTTTGGATCATGAAAGGAGAAGTTTATGGTAAAAGAGAACTTTCTCCACTAGTGGGACAACAAAAGAAAGGGCCTTCAGGAGGTGGAAACAGAGGAGATAGAGAAAACAGAAGACCTTCAAGAGATAAAAAAAATAATTAATTAGAAGTTAGAAGATAGGAATTAGAAATTAGATCTTCCGTTACAAGAACTGATTTAAATTTTATCTAACATCTAACATCTAACATCTAACATCTTATTAAATTATGTTACAACCAAAAAGAACCAAATTCCGTAGAGTTCATAAGATGAAAATGAAGGGGAATGCCCAAAGAGGTAATCAACTTGCTTATGGAACTTTCGGAATCAAAGCAACAGAAGGTGCTTGGATCACTGCAAGACAAATTGAAGCTGCGCGTATCGCTGCGACAAGATATATGAAGAGAGAAGGTCAGCTATGGATCAAAATCTTCCCGGATAAGCCAATTACTAAAAAGCCTGCGGAAGTACGTATGGGTAAAGGTAAAGGTGCTGTGGAATATTGGGTAGCTGTAGTAAAACCTGGTAAAATTATGTTTGAAGTAGGCGGAGTTCCTTACGAAGTAGCGAAAGAAGCTCTTAGACTTGCTGCACAAAAATTACCTGTAGTGACCAAATTTGTAGTTGCTAACGATTTTGTTAAACCTCTTTAATCTCTGAATACAATGAAAAAAGCTGAAATTAAAAATCTAAGCGCGGGAGATCTTCAAAATAAACTGGCTGAAGCTAAAGCTGAATTCACAAAAATGAAATTGGCTCACAAAATCAGCCCGCTTGAGAACCCGATTCAAATCAGAGATTTGAGAAAAACAATCGCAAGATTAAACACTGAGTTAACTAACAAACAATAATTTCATTTTACAATGGATAGAAATTTAAGAAAAGAAAGAATCGGAGTGGTTTCCAGCAATAAAATGGAAAAAACTATTGTTGTTAGCGAAACTACGAGAGTAAAACACCCGATGTACGGTAAATTCGTTTTGAAAACGAAAAAATATACTGCACACGACGAAAACAACGAATGCGCAGAAGGAGATACAGTTTTGATCCAGGAAACTAGACCTTTGAGCAAGAACAAGAGATGGAGATTAGTAAGAATCATTGAAAAAGCTAAGTAATAATGTTACAAACAGAATCAAGATTAAAAGTTGCTGATAACACAGGTGCTAAAGAAGTATTGGTTATCAGAGTTCTGGGAGGAACCAGAAGAAGATATGCTTCAGTTGGTGATAAAATCGTTGTTACTATCAAAGATTCTACACCATCAGGAAACGCTAAAAAAGGTCAGGTATCTAAAGCTGTAGTAGTAAGAACTAAAAAAGCTGTAAGAAGAAAAGATGGTTCGTACATCAAATTCGAAGACAATGCTTGTGTATTGCTAAACGCAGCGGGAGAAATGAGAGGAACTCGTGTTTTCGGACCGGTTGCCCGTGAGTTGAGAGACAAAGAATATATGAAAATCATTTCATTAGCTCCTGAAGTACTTTAATATTTAAAATTTTAAAAAAATGTCAAAGTTAAAAATAAAAAGAGGAGATAACGTAATCATTACCACTGGAAAAAAAGAGATCAAGGGTAAAACTGGTGAAGTTATTGAAGTGATCAAGAAAGAAGGAAGAGACCCTAGAGTTATCGTTGCAGGACTTAATATCGTTAAAAAACACGTTAAGCCTTCAGCTTCTAACCCTCAAGGAGGAATCACTGAGAAGGAAGCTTCTATTCATATCTCAAACGTAGCTTTAGTTGGTAAAGACGGAAAAGCTATCAAAGTAGGTTACAAAATCGAAGGAGATAAGAAAGTAAGAATCAACAAGAAAACGGGTGAAACTTTATAATTTTAAATAACACATGGAATATATAGCAAGACCCAAAAAAGCATATAAAGAAACGATTGTTCCTGCAATGATGGAAGAATTCGGATACAAATCAGTAATGCAGGTACCAAAACTTGAGAAAATTATCTTATCTCAAGGTCTAGGAGACGCTACTGCTGATAAAAAAATCATCGATTATGCTGTTGAAGAATTAACGAATATCACTGGTCAAAAGGCTGTTGGTACGATCTCTAAGAAAGATGAAGCTGCTTTCAAATTAAGAAAAGGTATGCCTGTAGGTGCTAAGGTAACTCTTAGAGCAAACAAAATGTACGAATTCTTAGACAGATTGACTTCTTCTGCTTTGCCACGTATCAGAGATTTCTCTGGAATCAAGGCTGAAGGTTTCGATGGTAGAGGTAATTATAACTTAGGTATTACCGAGCAAATTATCTTCCCTGAAATCGTAATTGATAAAGTAAAGAAAATCCAAGGGATGGACATTACTTTTGTTACAACTGCGAAGACAGATAAAGAAGCTAAAGCATTATTAACTCACTTCGGTTTACCATTCAAAAAGAACTAAGAAATGGCAAAAGAATCAATGAAAGCGCGTGAGCGCAAAAGAGAAGCTACAGTAGCTAAATACGCTGAAAAAAGAAAAGCTTTGAAAGAAGCAGGTGATTATGAAGCTCTTCAGAAGTTGCCTAAAAACGCTTCTCCTGTAAGATTACACAACAGATGTAAATTGACAGGAAGACCAAGAGGATATATGAGAACGTTCGGAATTTCCAGAGTAACTTTCAGAGAAATGGCAAACAACGGTCTTATCCCGGGAGTTAAAAAAGCCAGTTGGTAATAATTACTAATTAAAATCGGGGCAATTAAGTTGTCTGGATACTAAAGAATAAAAATATCAGACCTAAGTTTTCTGAAGTCTGATATTTTATCTTCAAGTCCTTTCAATACTGATTGTCTTTAACCAATAATTTAAAATAGAAAAATGGTAACAGATCCAATTTCAGATTTCCTAACAAGAGTAAGGAACGCACAAAGCGCAGGCCACAAAGTGGTGGAAATTCCTGCATCGAAAATCAAAAAGGAGATTACTAAGATCTTATTTGATCAGGGGTATATCTTAAACTACAAGTTTGAGGATAACGCTGTTCAGGGAACGATCAAAATCGCTTTAAAGTACGACAAGCAAACCAACAAACCGGCTATCAAGTCTATTCAAAGAGCTTCTAGACCAGGTTTAAGACAGTACAAAGGTTCTGCGGAACTTCCAAGAGTATTGAATGGTTTGGGTATTTCTATCATCTCTACTTCTAAAGGAGTAATGACTGACAAGAAAGCTAGAGAAGAAAAAGTAGGCGGTGAAGTAATCTGCTATGTTTATTAATTTTTAATCAAAGGAAAATGTCAAGAATTGGTAAAGCAATTATAACAATTCCCGCTGGTGTTACCATCACTGAGAAAGAAGGTGTAGTAACGGTAAAAGGTTCTAAAGGAGAACTTTCTCAGGAGCTTACAGAGGGAATTACTTTAGAGCAGAAAGATGGAGAACTTACAGTTAACAGACCATCTGATGCTAAACAACACAGAGCGCTTCACGGTTTATACCGAGCGTTAATCAACAATATGATTGTTGGTGTATCTGAAGGTTTCGAAAAGAAACTAGAATTAGTGGGAGTAGGTTACAGAGCTTCTCACTCAGGTCAAAAACTTGAGTTGGCTTTAGGTTTCTCTCACGGTATCGTATTAGAGCTTCCAAGCGAAGTGAAAGTTGATACATTGACTGAAAAAGGTAAAAACCCAATTATTACTTTAACGTCTTACGATAAGCAACTTCTTGGAATGGTGGCTGCAAAAATCCGTTCATTCAGAAAGCCTGAGCCGTACAAAGGAAAAGGTGTGAGATTCGTTGGTGAAAATGTTAGACGTAAAGCTGGTAAATCTGCTTAATAAAATTTAAGAAAATGGCACTAAGTAAGTTAGAAAAAAGAATAAGAATAAAAAGAAGAGTAAGAGGAAAAATCTCAGGATCTTCTGAATTGCCAAGATTATCTGTATATAAAAGTAATAAAGAAATTTACGCTCAGTTAATCAACGATAAAGACGGTAAAACTTTAGTTTCTGCTTCTTCAAGAGAGAAAGGAGTAGATGCTAACGGAACAAAAACTGAAGTTTCTGCGGCTGTAGGAAAGGCAATTGCTGCTAAAGCTCTTGCTGCAGGAATTGAAAATATTGTATTTGATAGAAACGGATTCGTTTACCATGGTAGAGTGAAAGCTCTTGCTGACGGTGCGAGAGAAGGTGGACTTAAATTCTAATCATTAAATTTCGGAAATATGTTAGGACTAGATAATATAGAAAGAGTAAAACCGGGAGGATTAGAACTTAAAGATCGTCTCGTAGCTGTTAATAGAGTAACAAAAGTAACTAAAGGAGGTAGAGCTTTCGGTTTTTCTGCTATCGTTGTGGTAGGAGATGAAGCTGGAACTATCGGTTTTGGTTTAGGAAAGTCTAAGGAAGTTGCTTCTGCTATTGCTAAGGCGGTAGAAGATGCTAAGAAAAACTTAGTAAAAGTTCCTGTAATGAACCACACGATTCCTCACCAGACTACTGCTAGATACGGTGGTGCAGATATCTTCTTGAGACCTGCTTCTCACGGTACAGGGCTTATCGCCGGTGGTGCAGTAAGAGCGGTACTAGAATCTGCTGGTATTCACGATATCCTTTCAAAATCTAAAGGATCTTCAAACCCTCACAATGTGGTAAAAGCAACTTTCAAAGCATTGTTAGACATCAGAAGACCAGAAGAAATCGCAAGAATGAGAGGAGTTTCTCTAACTAAAGTGTTTAACGGTTAATAATTAAAACAATGGCAACAATTAAAGTAAAACAAGTAAGAAGCGCTATTGGTAGAACAAAAACCCAAAAGAGAACGCTTGAAGCATTAGGATTTAAGAAACTTCACCAAGTTGTAGAGCACGAAGCTACTCCTTCTATCTTAGGAATGATAGCTGCAGTTAGTCACTTACTTGAAGTTCAAAAATAATTTTTAAAATAATTTTAAAATGAATTTAAACAACATAAAGCCAGCTGCAGGATCTACTTTCAATTCAAAAAGAATTGGTAGAGGACAAGGTAGCGGAAAAGGTGGTACTTCTACGAAAGGTCACAAAGGTCAGAAAGCAAGAGCTGGTTATTCTCAGAAGATCGGTTTTGAGGGAGGTCAGATGCCTTTACAGAGAAGACTACCTAAATTTGGTTTCAAAAACGTAAACAGAAAAGAATTCAGAGCAATTAATCTAGACAGTATTCAGACTTTAATTGAGAATAAATCTATTACAGGAGATATTACAAAAGAAGTTTTGGTACAAAACGGATTAGCTTCTAAAAATGAATTAGTGAAAATTATGGGGAGAGGAGAATTGAAATCTGCGGTTTCAATTTCTGCTGACAAATTCACTAAATCTGCTGAAGAATTGATTTCTAAAGCAGGTGGAAAAGCAATTACCTTATAATAATTACTAATGAAAGAATTTATACAAACCCTCAAAAATATTTGGAGCCTTAAGGAACTTAGAGATAAAATTCTATTTACTTTAGGTATTATCCTTGTGTATAGATTCGCATCTTTTATCTCTCTTCCTGCAATTAACCTTGCAGAGGTGGGAGATCTCTTAGAGCATTATAAAAGTCAGGGCGGTAACAAGCAAGGAGCAGGTCTCCTTGGCTTGCTTTCGTCGTTTACAGGAGGGGCTTTCAGTCATGCTTCTGTAATGGCGTTAGGAATCATGCCTTACATTTCTGCTTCTATTATTGTTCAGTTGATGGGGATGGCAATTCCTTATCTTCAGAAACTTCAAAAAGACGGAGAATCAGGAAGAAATACTCTTAATCAGATTACCAGATGGTTAACTATTGGTGTTTGTCTTGTACAGGCGCCTTCGTATCTTGGATCTATTACAGGGTTATTTTTACCTTATGCTCAGTTCCAGTCTGCTTATCTTATTGATCCGAACTCAGTAATGTTTTGGTTACCGAGTATTGTAATCTTGGTTGCAGGATCAGTATTTGCAATGTGGTTAGGTGAAAAAATCACAGACAAAGGTATCGGTAACGGTATTTCTATCCTTATTATGGTGGGAATTTTGTCTAGATTACCAGAAGCATTTGTACAGGAGGTTGCAGTACAAAACGGAAAAGGAGGATTAGGTTCTATCATGATTCTTGTTGAAGTTATATTCTGGATGTTGGTGGTTCTTTTAGCAGTAGTATTATCTGTTGCCGTAAGAAAAATACCTATTCAGTATGTGAGCAGAGCTCAGGCAAGAGGAGGTGTAAACAGAAATCTTATGCAGGGAGCAAGACAGTGGATTCCATTAAAAGTAAATGCTGCCGGTGTAATGCCGATTATCTTTGCTCAGGCATTGATGTTCGTACCGGGATTATTAACAAAGTTTGATGAATCAAATACTTTTCTTGCAGGTTTTAAAAATGTATTCAGCTGGCAATACAATGTATTGTTTGCTTTATTAATTATTATCTTCTCATTTTTCTATACCGCAATTACAATTCCGGTAAACCAGATGGCCGATGATCTTAAGAGAAACGGTGGTTTGGTACCTAAAGTAAGACCTGGTAAAGAGACTGCAGATTACCTTGATGATATTTTATCAAAAATTACCTTGCCAGGTGCAATATTTTTATCTATCTTTGCAGTCCTTCCGGCAATAGTGCATGGAAGTCTTGTTCAGACAGATGCGTTTGCCCTGTTTTTCGGGGGTACATCGTTGCTAATTATGGTTGGAGTAGTACTTGATACTGTTCAACAGATTAACACTTATCTGCTGAATCATCATTATGATGGCTTAATGCAGTCAAAATTATCAAGATCGACTGGATATTAATTTATGGCAAAACAAAAACATATTGAGCAGGATGGCGTAATAACGGAAGCTCTTTCCAACGCCCAGTTTCGTGTAGAGTTGGAGAATGGGCATGTGCTTATTGCTCATATTTCCGGTAAAATGCGTATGCATTACATTAAGCTGTTACCTGGAGATAAGGTAAAATTAGAAATGTCTCCTTATGATCTTTCAAAGGGGAGAATCACATTTAGATACTAAAAACAAATGCCAAATGGATTCTGAAGTTTCCATTTGGCTATTGTTGAAAAATAAATGCTAAATTAAAATTTTCGGATTTTTATCATTAGTAAAAAATAAATACTATCAAATGAAAGTTAGAGCATCAATTAAAAAAAGAAGTGCTGATTGCAAAATCGTTCGCAGAAAAGGCGTTCTGTTTGTAATCAACAAGAAAAACCCAAAATTTAAACAAAGACAAGGCTAAAATTAAATTATGGCGAGAATTTCAGGTATTGATTTACCAAAAAACAAAAGAGGCGTTATCGGTTTAACTTATATCTACGGAATCGGAAGAAGCACTTCTTCTGAAATCCTTAAAGCTGCCGGTATCAGCGAAGACAAGAAAGTCAACGAATGGAATGACGATGAATTGGCTGCAATCAGAACATACATCTCTGAAAACATTAAAGTGGAAGGAGAATTGAGATCTGAAGTGCAATTGAACATCAAAAGATTGATGGACATAGGATGCCAACGAGGAATACGTCACAGACTAGGATTACCTTTAAGAGGCCAGAGAACGAAAAACAACTCTAGAACCCGTAAAGGAAAGAGAAAAACAGTTGCTAACAAGAAAAAGGCAAGTAAATAATCGTTAGGAATTATGGCAAAACAAACTAAAGTAGTTAAAAAAAGAAAAGTAAAAGTTGAAGCTATTGGTGAGGCGCACATTCAGGCTTCTTTCAATAACATCATCATTTCTTTAACAAATAAAAACGGAGAGGTTATCTCTTGGGCTTCTGCCGGTAAAATGGGTTTCAGAGGTTCTAAAAAGAATACTCCATTTGCTGCTCAAATGGCAGCTGAAAATTGCTCTGCTGTTGCTCACGAAGCTGGTCTTAGAAGAGTAAAGGTGTATGTGAAAGGTCCTGGTGCAGGTAGAGAATCTGCAATCAGAACTATTCACAATTCAGGAATTGAAGTCAGCGAAATCATTGATGTGACTCCTATGCCACACAATGGTTGTAGACCACCAAAAAGAAGAAGAGTTTAATTTTTAGAATTTACCCATTATGGCAAGATATATTGGACCTAAAACTAAGATTGCTAGAAAGTTTGGTGCTGCAATCTACGGAGATGACAAAAACTTCGAAAAAAGAAAAAACCAACCGCCAGGACAGCATGGTCCTAACAAAAGAAGAGGTGCTAAGAAATCAGAATATGCAATTCAGTTAGCTGAAAAACAAAAAGCTAAATATACTTACGGTATTTTAGAAAGACAGTTTGCTAATCTTTTTGAAAAAGCACACAGAAGTAAAGGTGTAACCGGTGAAGTTCTTTTGCAGCTTTGCGAGTCTAGATTAGACAACGTGGTTTACAGATTAGGTTTTGCTAAAACAAGAGCAGGAGCAAGACAATTAGTTTCTCACAGACACATTACTGTGAACGGTGAAATTCTGAACATTCCATCTTATTTAGTAAAAGCTGGTGATGTAATCACAGTAAGAGAAAAATCTAAATCTTTAGAAGTTGTTGCTGATGCATTGGCTTCAAAAGCAAACTACGAGTGGTTACAATTCAACGACGAGAAGAAAGAAGGTACTTTCATTTCTGCTCCGGACAGAATCCAGATTCCGGAGGACATCAAAGAACAGTTGATCGTCGAACTTTACTCTAAATAATTTTTTAATCAAATTTTTGCTCAACCCAACAATATGGCAATTTTACAATTCATAAAACCCGATAAAGTAATCCTACTTAACTCTGATGAATTTAAAGGTCAATTCGAATTCAGACCTCTAGAACCAGGTTTCGGGCTTACAATCGGTAATGCTTTGAGAAGAGTGTTGCTTTCTTCTCTGGAAGGATACGCTATTTCATCTATCAAAATAGAAGGTGTAGAGCACGAATTTTCAACTATCCCGGGAGTAATTGAAGATGTTACTGAGATTATTCTTAACCTTAAGCAGGTAAGACTTAAAGCTACTGCAGAAAACCAGGCTTCTGAGCAGGTTGTTGCTAAAGTTTCAGGGAAAACTGCTGTTACTGCTGGAGATTTAGGACAATCAATCAACGGATTTGAAATCTTGAATCCTGATTTATTGATCTGCAACCTGAATTCTGATGTTACTTTTGAAATTACGTTCAACATAGAAAAGGGAAGAGGATATGTTCCTTCTGAACAAAACAAGTCAAACAATGCTCCTATGGGAACTATTGCTATTGACTCTATCTTTACGCCGATCAAAAAAGTACAGTATAGTATTGAAAATTACCGTGTAGAGCAAAAAACAGACTACGAAAAACTGGTATTAGATATAGAAACTGATGGCTCAATAAGTCCTCAGAATGCTTTAACTGAAGCTTCAAAGATATTAATTTATCACTTCATGCTTTTCTCTGATGAGAGAATCACGTTGGAAACTGAAGCTGTAAAAGCATCTATTCAATATGATGAAGAAACTCTTCATACAAGACAACTTCTTAAGTCTAAATTAGCAGATATGGATCTTTCCGTAAGAGCCCTTAACTGTTTGAAAGCGGCTGAAGTAGAAACTCTTGGTGAGCTTGTTTCTTACAGTAAGTCTGATTTGATGAAATTCAGAAATTTTGGTAAAAAATCTTTGACAGAACTAGAAGAATTGGTGCATTCAAAAGGTCTTAACTTCGGTTTTGACGTTGCAAAATATAAATTAGACGCTGATAAATAATTAATAATGAGACACGGTAAAAAATTCAATCACTTAGGAAGAACGGCTTCTCACAGAAGTGCTTTGCTTTCTAATATGGCTTGTTCTCTAATTGAGCATAAAAGAATCAACACTACTGTTGCTAAAGCTAAAGCTTTAAGAGTATATGTTGAGCCTCTGTTAACTAAAGCAAAAGAAGATACTACTCACAACAGAAGAATTGTTTTTTCATATCTTCAAAATAAAGAAGCGGTTACTGAGTTATTCAGAACTGTAGCTCCGAAAATCGCTGAAAGAAACGGTGGTTATACGAGAATCATCAAGACTGGTTTCAGACCTGGTGATGCTGCAGATACTGCTCTTATCGAGTTAGTTGATTTCAATGAGCTTTATAATCCTAATGCTGAAGAGAAGAAAACTACAAGAAGAAGCAGAAGATCTGCAACAGCTCCTAAAAAAGAAGCTGTAGTTGCTGAAGCTCCTGTAGTAGAAGAAAAAGTAGAAGAGCCTAAAGCAGAAACTACGGATTCTACAGAGGAAAAAACTGAAGAATAGTAAATTCCTACAGATAATAAAAAAACCGTTCAGATTACTGAGCGGTTTTTTTTATTCTTATATTTTTGTTTTTACCAGTTCAATAATGTTATTGCCTTGGTGAAGAATTAAGCTGTCTCCTTTTACCAGAGCTTTCATGTCATCTTTTTCATAGATAGTTTCATTAGGCTTCGCTTCGGTTTTTTCAAGAATAAATGTTTTGTTGTTGCTTCTTATAGATACGTTCCTGTGTGCAGAATCATAATTGAAAACTACTTTTACCAAAGTGCCGTCGGTCGCTCTGTAAACATAATCTGTTTTAATAGATTTATTTCCGTCCACATCTACGTTGTATGATATAGTAGAATCGGGCTTTCCATTATCTGCGAGAATTATTTCCTGATCGCTTTTCATAATGCTTTTATTGCCTTCTTTTTTACAGCTAAATAATGTAACACTGATAATACAGGCAATAGCCAATTGATGTATTTTCATAAATTAAATGTTTTTTAAATTTTATTTTCTAGGATGTTTCAGACGTATCAAATTCATTATAAATTTATATTGATAAAGGTTTGTTTATGAAAAATTTCTTAAATTTAATAAAAACAAAAAACAAACCATTAAAACGATTATTAAAATTAGCAATTACCCGAAAGTGTAATTGACTCTTCTCCATTTTCTGTTGATATTTGTTCTAAAGAAATCCGTAAATATGAGTATTTCCATAGCCATAGTAGAAGACGAAAAAAACTACAACAATGCGTTGAAGAAAGTTATCAATTATCAGGATGACATGATGGTTGTTGCTCAGTTTTTTGATGGAAAAGAAGCTTTAAAAATGTTACCCGATGTTTCTCCTGATGTTGTGATGATGGATATTCAGCTTCAGGATATGTTAGGAATTGATGTAATTTCTAAAATAAAAAAAGAACTTCCTAATACTCAATTTATTATGTGTACCAGCTTTGAAGATGACGAAAAAATTTTCAGCTCGCTTAAAGCCGGAGCAATGGGTTATCTTGTAAAAGGCGAAAGCATGGATAAAATTCTTTCGTCAATTCGTGATGTGTATAATGGCGGTGCTCCGATGAGTTTCGCAGTTGCTCGAAAAGTTCTCAGCCATTTTGAAAGAAAACATTCAGAAGTAGAGGAATGGGCCGAGCTTACGGAAAGAGAAAAAGAAGTGTTGGAACTTTTAGCTGAAGGTTTATTGTATAAAGAAATTGCCGATAAAAAATTTATCAGTATTGATACCGTTAAAAAACATGTAGGAAACATTTACAGAAAGCTCCACGTCAGCAACAAAGTGGAGGCAATTAATAAATTTAACCATTTTAAAAACTAAGAATTATGCATCAAGAATTATCAGAGAATCTGAACTGTGAAGAAATAAGAGAACTGTTGATTGAACAAATCAAAGGTTTAAATTGTGATAGTTTAAAATTCATAGCTAAAAATAGAATAAATTTTAATAATAAGTTTATTTATCAACCTTTAAATTGGGGTTATGACCATCCTATTCCCAAAGAAGTTAAGGAGGGACAAGTTTCAAATGCTAAAAAGTATTTACCGCTTTTCCCTGAGAAGTTCATAATGAATAAATTTAGTGATACTACAAATTTGTATAGACAAAAAAAACGTTTCATGTACATTTATTTTCTGTACGAAAACCAAAACGTAAATATCGCTTTACTGTTTAAAAATGAATTTTATGAAGGAGAAGAATTTATAATTAGTAATGGTGATGAATTGTATTTATTGGAAAATGAAAGTTTAGTACATATACCTCAAAATAAATATAAAGATATTGAAGAATCAATTGTTCATTTTAAAGAATTTTATGCTGAAAACTATAATGATCTTAAATTCACAAAATATATAATTTTTAATATGGACCTGATTGATAAAAATTTTATGACTTTTGATGAGCCTTCCGAACTTTTTGTGGGCGCATTACCGTATTCTACTACTCTTAGACCCAATCTTATAGCTAAGGTTCATAAAGATTTTGTTGTTTTGAATCCGTATCCATACGAACCCGATTTGGATAGTTATTATTTTAATATGGGACATATGTATCCTTAAAATGGAAATATTAGGAATAATCTATCAAATAGAAATTATTTGTTTGTTAATATACAGTGTATTGTTGAATGTCACTAACAAAAACATTTTTCAAAAGTATATTCTTATTTACATGATAATAACAAATGCAGCTGAACTCATTTCGTTATTAGGAAACTCATATTTAGATTTATCTACAAACGGAATAATTTATAATGTCTATTCTTTGATAAGTCTGGTCTTTTTTTATTTTTTTTACATAACCAGTTATATTAACAAAAGCAGAATTGTATTTTCAGGTTTTTCTTTATTGGCTTTCATATATGCATTTTTTTTCACAAGTTTTTTAAAATTTGAGTATGATTACAAAATAGGGATTGTACTTTCTTTATTTTATATATGTACGGCTTTATTCTGGTTAGCGTATAAGATTATGAATGTAGATAGTATGAAAATTACAGATCACCCTAAATTTTATATTTCGGTAGGATTAATTCTGTGGAGTTCGTTTTTTATTCTTAGAGCGATTCCGATGTATGCTATTGAAAAAGTAGACAATAATTTTCAAAGCCAGTTGCGAAGTATATTTTACCTCATAAATATTATTTTTTATTTTTTATTTCTTATTTCTTTAATAAAGTCAAAAAAAGCATCTTTTAAAAATGAGTACATTGCCTAATGAGATTAAATTAACCTATTTAATCTTCGTGTGTATATTGGTTTTAATAATTATGTTTGTTGTATTTATAGTAATTACTTACAATAAAAAACAACTTCTCTACCTCAAAGAGCAGCAACTCAAAGAATCCGAACATCAAAACCAGCTCCTCCAAAAAGAACTGGAAAAACAAAAATCCATAGAAGCAGAGAGAGAAAGAATTTCCCATGATATGCATGACGATCTTGGTGCGGGAATTTCGGCATTAAAACTTCAGGCAGAGTTTTTAAAACAAAAGTCAGAAGATAAAAATCTTATTGCGGATATAGATGAGTTATTGAAAACATCTGAAGAAATGAACTTGTCTATGAGGGAAATGCTTTGGAGCTTAAATCCAGGAAATGATACTTTAGGAAGCTTCACAGATTACGCAAAAATGTACGCACAAAACTTTTTGAAAAAATCCGGGATTAATTTAATTGTTGAAGAAGATAACAGTATAGTTTCTGAAACCATTATTTCCACAGAACAGAGGCGAAATTTATTTTTATGTCTGAAAGAGGCTTTAAACAATGCTTATAAACACAGCCAGTCCAATCAGATTAAATTGTCATTCATCCAGAAAGGCAAAGAATTCATGATGAAAATCTCCGACAACGGAATAGGAATTAACCAACAAAAGTCAGAGGGCAACGGACTTCGAAATATGAAACGGAGAATGCAGGAACAAAACGGACACTGCGAAGTCATCACGGAAAATGGAACGCATTTGTTTTTCAGGATTGATTTATAGGAAATTTTAAATATTGAAACCAGACAACATCATTTTTAGATGTTGTTTTTTTGTTTTAAAATTCACCCGTTTGTGTAATTGATTGACGAAGTTTTAAGTAAGAAATTTGAAACGACAAAACTAATAACCATTTTATTAATAATAAAATTAAATTTACCATGAACACAGAAGAATTAATTAAAAAACTGACAGAAGAATTTGAAGCAGAATTAAAAAAACTTACTAATGATATATCTAAAGAAGTTTCAAATCTTCAGGATGACAGTGAAATTTTACAGGATAATAATACACTGTTTAAAATTAAGAGCGGAAATTATCAATATAATTTTGAATGGAAAAAAATAATTTTTGATTTGCCGATCCCACAGTTTGTTATGAAGTCACAAAGGTTTTCCTTTGATATTCCGGAAGTAACCATGAATTTTAGAGAAATATGCTTTGATTGGCCTAAGACAAAAATGGTTCCTAAAAAAGTTGGTGAGAAACCAGAAACAACATGTAAATGGCAGATTAAATGGCGTCTGGGAATTAAGACTAAGTTTTGGGATTGTACTACTAAATGGACTCCTATTATTATATCGGTTCCTGAAATTACAATGGAAAGAAAGTGTATGTCTACAAAAATTCCCGAAGTAACAATGAAAACTAAAGATATTATTTTTAATATTCCTGAAGTGACAGTAGTTTTCAAGGAGATATCTTTCAATACATTAGTGATTACAAATATCAGTTATGATGAATCTGAGGATAATATTGAGAACAGTAATGAAAAGATAGCACATATTCAGCAAAAGATTAATGATCATACCGTCGCATACGAAGGAAAAATGAAATATATACAGGTTCAATTATTAAACGAACAGTTTGATAAAGCACAAAGTGAAATTTTGGGTAATGTAGAACCTGTGAAAAAAAACATAGAGAAATCTATTGAAGAATGTAAAGGAACTATTACGGAGTTGAAAAATAATGGTGCACTCGAACAATTAAAAATTGAGGAGGAAAAATTAAACAAACTGATTTCAGATCTGCAGAAAATATTAGAACCTTTTCAACAGTCATTGGAAAGCTTAAGCATAGAAAGGAAAAGAGCATTGGATGAAATGGAACAAGCAGTAGGTTTGGAAATTTTATCTTAAATAAAAAAAGAATTACTTAGTATCACAATTCTCCGTATCCAAACTATATGGAGAATTTTATTTTAAACTTATTTGAATTATGGTATTAACTAAAATTTAACTCATAAAAATTCATTTAAACTTGTTCAAATAATGTTAAAACTCAAAAAATCATTAAATTTGTCTGAACTATAAAAAAACAAACAATGAGTTACATTTCTTACATAGAAGCAAGACAGATTTTGGATTCAAGAGGAAATCCTACAGTAGAAGTTGATGTATTTACAGAAAGTGGTGCGATGGGTCGTGCTGCAGTTCCTTCAGGAGCATCAACAGGAGAACATGAAGCAGTTGAGCTGCGTGATGGCGGTTCAGAATGGATGGGGAAAGGTGTTTCCAAAGCTGTGGAAAATGTAAGAGAAGTAATTGCACCGGAATTGGTGGGTCTTCCTGTTTTTGATCAGAATTTAATCGATCAGATTATGATTGATTTAGACGGAACAAACAATAAAGGAAATATCGGAGCCAATGCAATCCTTGGTGTTTCTTTAGCAGCAGCAAAAGCAGCAGCTACGGAATTGAGAATGCCTTTGTATAAATATGTAGGCGGTGTAAACGCTAACACGCTTCCGGTTCCGATGATGAATGTAATCAATGGTGGTTCTCACTCAGATGCGCCGATTGCATTTCAGGAATTTATGGTTATGCCGGTAAAAGCAGATTCTTTCTCTCATGCCCTAAGAAAAGGAACTGAGATTTTCCATAATTTAAAATCTATTCTTCACTCAAGAGGTCTGTCTACGGCTGTAGGTGATGAAGGAGGTTTTGCGCCGACTTTTGCAGGAACTGAAGATGCTTTGGATACTTTGCTTCAGGCAATCGAAAAAGCGGGTTACAAACCGGGAGATGATGTAATGATCGCATTAGACTGCGCTGCTTCAGAATTCTATAAGGATGGAATTTATGATTATAGAAAATTCCAGACAGCAGATGCAGCTCAATATTCGAGCAGTGAGCAGGTTTCTTATCTTGCAGAATTGGCGGCGAAATATCCTATCATCTCTATTGAAGACGGAATGCACGAAAATGACTGGGAAGGCTGGAAAATGCTTACCGACAAAATCGGAGACAGAGTACAGTTGGTGGGAGACGATTTATTTGTTACCAATGTAGAAAGACTGGCAAGAGGAGTAAAAGAAGGAATTGCCAATTCAATTTTAGTAAAAGTAAACCAGATTGGTTCTCTTTCTGAAACAATGGCAGCGGTACAAATGGCTCAGCATAACAAGTTTACATCTGTGATGTCCCACAGATCAGGTGAAACAGAAGATTCTACAATTGCTGATCTTGCAGTAGCGATGAACTGCGGTCAGATTAAAACAGGATCTGCTTCAAGATCAGACAGAATGGCAAAATACAACCAATTGCTCAGAATTGAAGAAGCTCTTGGCGAAACAGCTGTTTTCCCGGGCTTAGATGCTTTCAAAATCAAAAGATAATTCATTGAATTTATAAATAACGGCAAGCGATTTTTTTTGTTTGCCGTATTTTATAATAAGTAGTATATTTAAAGAAAAATAAATTATATAATGTCAGACAACAAAGTTATATTAAATTACGACGGTAATTCTTATGAATATCCAATCGTGGATAGTACAATCGGAGACAGAGGAATAGATATTTCAAAATTAAGAGATCAGACAGGTCTTATCACCTTAGATTTAGGGTACAAAAACACTGGTGCTACATTAAGTGACATTACATATCTTGATGGAGACAAAGGAGAATTGTTCTACAGAGGTTATCCTATTGAGCAGATTGCAGAAAAGTCTAACTTTACGGAAGTAATGTATCTTTTGCTTCATGGAGAGTTGCCTACAACAGAGCAGTTTGACAATTTCAACGGAAATATCAAAAAATATAATTTTGTAGCAGAGGAAATGAAAAAAATCATTGATGCTTTTCCTCGTTCTGCTCACCCAATGGGAGTTTTATCTTCCCTTACTTCTGCATTAACTGCATTCAATCCTAAAGCAGTCAATGTAAATTCTAAAGAGGAGATGGATCATGCAGCTGAATTGATGATTGCTAAATTCTCTCATCTTTGTGCATGGACTTACAGAAAAACTCAGGGATTACCATTAAACCACGGAGACAACAGCTTAAATTATGTAGAAAATTTCTACAAAATGACTTTCAGAATGCCGAATCAGGAATTTGAAATTGATCCGGTTGTTGTAGATGCTTTAGATAAATTATTAATCCTTCATGCTGACCATGAGCAAAACTGTTCTACATCTACTGTAAGAATGGTTGGTTCTGCTCATACTGGTCTTTTTGCTTCTGTTTCTGCGGGTGTTTCTGCACTTTGGGGACCACTTCACGGTGGAGCAAACCAGGCAGTAATAGAAATGCTTGAGCTGATCGAAAAAGACGGTGGAGATGTAAATAAATGGGTTGAAAAAGCTAAAGATAAAAATGACAACTTCCGTTTGATGGGATTTGGTCACAGAGTATACAAAAATTTCGATCCTAGAGCAAAAATTATCAAAAAAGCAGCTGATGATATTCTTAATGCATTAGGCATTCAGGATAAAGCTCTTGACATTGCAATGCAGCTGGAGAAAGTAGCTTTGGAAGACGAATATTTCGTAGAAAGAAAACTTTATCCAAACGTAGATTTCTATTCAGGAATTATTTACAGAGCATTAGGAATTCCTACCGAAATGTTTACGGTAATGTTTGCATTAGGAAGACTTCCGGGATGGATTTCTCAGTGGAAAGAAATGAGATTAAAAGGAGATCCAATCGGTAGACCAAGACAGGTTTATCAAGGAGCTCAAAAAAGAGATTACATTGATATTACCAACAGATAATATTCTTTTATCTGATTAAAATATGAATCCCAAAGCTGAAAAGTTTTGGGATTTTTTTATTGCAATTTTACTAATTGAAAATTTTTTTATACTTATCTGTAACAAAATTGCTAGTTCAGTTGTCTAATTATGTAAAGAGGTAAAAATTTAATTTAAAAATAAATTACTGTTAATCAACTAACTAAAAGGCGGGCTAAAACATTTTTACTACTTTGCATTGCATGATACTAAAAAAATAATATATCTTTGCAATGTAAATTAATAACAAATACAAGCTTCTGATGATTGTATGTTAGTAAGCAAGTCTTTTTCAGGAAAATTTAAAAACAAAAAATCTACATATATGAAAACTCAATTACTCATAGCAGCCATTTTCTTTACCGGATTTACTTTTGCTCAGGAGAAAAAAACTGATAGTTTAGAAACAAAAAAGATAGAAGAAGTCGTTATCAAAAAGCAGGTATTCAAAAAACAGAGTGACCGTTTTGTATATGATGTAGCCGCTTCTCCTGTAACCAAAGGCAATACTACTTTTGATCTTTTAAGACAAACTCCTCTTTTATCTACAACAGATGATAAAACGTTAAAGATCGCAGGAAAAAATAATGCGCTTATCTACATCAATGGCAGAAAATCTAATATGGATGCAGAATCTCTTACGCAGTTTCTGAAAAATATGCCTGCTGAAAATATCCAGAAAATTGAGGTAATTACAGTACCGGGAAGTGAATTTCAGGTAGAATCTTCCGACGGAATTATCAATATCATTCTTAAAAAGAAAATGGGAGACGGGCTGAATGGAAACATGAGAATGGCAAATACGCAGAATAAATACAACGGAAGTTCTGCAAGCTTTTCAGCCAATTACAGAAAAGATAAATTGGGAATCAGTGCCAATCTGAATGGCGGCGACAATATTCAGCCGCAGCGATATACATTGAAAAACGGAACGAGTATGATTCAAAACGAATCTGTGGGAGATATTGATGATCCTAACAAAAATCTTGGAGGATATCTCAATCTTGATTATCAATTGAATGACAACAGCAATCTCGCACTTTCATGGAACACCTGGGCAAACAGAAGCTACAATTCTAGTGTGAATCTTATCAATACACTTACCATGTTCGACGAAAACGGTGTTTTGAATAGTCGGGAACTCACCAATTCAAGAAATATTGAGAATGCAAGATCTTATAATAATTCTGTGAATCTGAATTACGAACTCAAAACAGATTCCTTGGGAAGTAAATTAAATTTAAACGCAGCTTATCTTAATTATAAAAGATTTCAGAATGCAGACAACAGAACATTAGGATTGGATCTGAACAATAATTTTACTGTTTTCCGTCAACAGGTATTACAGGAAATTCCGCAGATCATTAATAATTTTTCGGGAATGGCTGATTACATCAAAAAGTTTAAAAATGATTTTACTGTTTCCGTAGGGGGTAATTTCAACATGACAAAAACAGATAATGATACTAAAAACTTTTTTAATTATTATAAAGACGGAAGCTTAATCAATGAAAGACCAGATTTCAACCATTTCATTTATGACGAAAAGATTTACGGAGCTTATCTTACCTTTGAAAAGAAATTTTCTGATAAACTATCAGGTAAAGTTGGGTCAAGATATGAAATTACGAGAAGTATGGGAACTTCTGAAGTCCCGAATGTGCCGATGCAGGAATTTGAACGGAACTATAATAATCTTTTACCATATCTAAGCTTTAATTATGCGATCAACGATAAGAATAATATTTCTTATGCATTTTCCAGCAGAATGAGAAGACCGAGTTTTTGGGAACTGAATCCGGTAAAAAATATTCTGACGCAGGATAATTACACCCAGAATAATCCTTTTGTAAAAGCTTCTTCTACATATAACCAGGAACTCACTTATATGTTTAAAAACTCTTACTTCCTGATTTTGAATCATTCTTACCTGAAAGATGTAATCACACAGGTTCCGCTTCAGAGAGATATTGTAAGAGACGGTGTTACTTACAGACAGCTTGCTTATATCAGAACCAATTTCGGAGACAGACAAGAGATGTCTGCCATGCTGGGAATGCAGAAAACTTTTTTCAAGCAATATCTTACGATGAACTTTAATATCGGGATGCAGCATAACATCAACAACGGAACACTCAATACAGATCCTACGACGGGTGAGGTTTTCGATACGTATGTCAATAACAGAAGCTCTTCAAGTCTTGTGATTCAGTCGAACAATACACTTCGTCTGGATAAAAAGAAAACCTGGTTTTTGGGAGTTAATTATTTCTTTGTAGATCAGCAGCAAATTGAGCTGGGCTTGCTTAAAAACTTAATGAGTCTGGATGTGAGCATCAAGAAAAACTGGAATGACTGGACTTTTGCGCTGAATCTGACGGATATTCTCAATACCAATATTGTAGAAATAGAAGATATTCAGGCTAACGGAAATTACAATTACATTCACCAGAACAGATACAACAGAGGCGGAACATTCAGCATTACTTACAACTTTGGAAATCAGAAAGTGAAAAAAGTGAGAGATATTGAAGGTGCTTCAGATGCAATCAAAAGCAGAACAAGATAAAAACAATCATTTTTCATATATATTTATTTTGTATCGTAACCTGTCGGGAAACCGGCAGGTTTTTTTATCTTGAATCTAATAACCAATTAAATCTTTTTCTTGCTTGAAAATAAATTGATAGATTTTCTTAGTTAGTGTGATGATTTCGGGAGCTTGCTTAAAATCCTCCCAAGTTATTTCCTTATTTAATGTTTTCTCAAGAATTATTCTACTTAAGGCAGCTTTATCTTTAAATGTCTGCCATTCTTCTCCAGAACCTCGAGTCTGCTTTTTGCAAACTTCATTTAATGGAATACCTGATTCTCTAATCTTTTTTAAAAACTTCCCTACATATTCTTTACGATTTAGCTCTGGATTTTCAACAAAAAATTGATTAATTCTATTTTGAGTTGATTGATTAACTTTATTTTTATTACAAAACTCAATTATTACTTTTCGCCAAACTTCAGTAGGCAAAAGATTTTCTGATTCTCTAATCTGCCAAAGAATTAAACCATCAAAATTTTTATCTCGAGAAAATTTTTCTTCAAAAGATTTCAATCTGATATATTTCTTAGTTCCTTCTTTTGCCATATCAGAATCAGCCAATAGAAAAATTTTATTTGATAATGCTAAAGCATTTATTTCTTCTACAAATCTTTCTTCATTATCGTTAACCTCTTCACCTAAAATATAATGTTCAATATTCCCACCTGCATATTCAAAAAAAGTAAAATCAATATCCTCTTTAGGATAAACTCTACCTTCTTCAGCATCACAATACGCTTTAAGAAATGCTTTGATGTAATTACGATCAGAGATTCCTTCAACCCAAATACTTGCGTTAGCTAAGAACACAGAAGTATTGTTAACTCCTAAATCTCGTAATAATTCTGCATTTCCAAAATTGATATTTTTAACAACAATCTTTTTATCTCCATTCTCAACAATTGGAGTAAAAGAATAAATGGAAACATCATCACTTTCCAAAGTTAAATCTAATAAGTGATTCGAATGTGTTGAAATAAAAAACATCAAATTCTTTTCAGTGAGATCTTTATTAAATGATATTTGTTCAAAAAACAATCTTTGCATGCCCGGATGAAGATTTAGTTCAGGTTCATCAATGAAAATTGCAGAGTTTCGTTCAGCCATAAAAATTTGATACATCAAAATAATTATTGCTTGAATTCCGTCACCCAATTCATGAAGCTTTCGTGTATCATTTTCACCATCAATATGAATACTAATTATTTCATCAGAATTGTCTCCATTTAAGCTTTTATCTTTATCAAATTCAGCAACAATATCTATCTTTTTTCCATCAAAAAAATTATCTTGTACGAAAATTTCAAAATCTTCAAATCTTTTTCTTATTTCTTTTCTGGCATTTCTAGCGTTTAAAATTGATTTGTATAAGTGTAATCCAGTGAATATTTTTACATTCTCAGTCGGATGATTTCTTTGAAGTGTATTATAAAAAATATCATCTTCTATTTTTAAATATTTTTCTCCTTGAAAATTATAAAGTGAATGTGCTGTTCTTAAGGTGGGAATATAAATTTTATTTAAATTTTTATATTCCAAAATATCTTGTGTTAAATCGATAATTTTATCGTTTATTGTGTCTAAATTAATTACCATACTAGCATCTAAAACAACATCATAATATGATCGTCTATTGCTTTCTATGTTTGCTAATTGCTTGAAGTTATTATGGTTTTCTTTAGCTATGTTAGCTATGTTAGCTATTTCGCTAAAGCTTTTATTATTAAATCTTTTTATTTCAAATGTTGGTAGCTTCCCATCATAAAAAGTAATGCCTTTGGATTGATTGGCAAGAATATTTTTACCAAGTGTATTATTAAAGTTGGTAGTTAAGTTAATAATTTTATTAAAGTGAACCCTCTTAAAGTTTTTCAATTGCATTAAATGTCTCATCATCCAGCTTTTCCCGCTATTATTAGCCCCTACAAAAATGTTTATTGAATTTATATTAGGTAAAAAGCGTATAGCTATATCATCTTCCAAAAAGTAATATCTATCAATGATTTTACTATCCGTATTCTCATTTAAAATTAAGTCGTATTTCATTATTTAGTTTTTAATTAAGAAAAAACCTCAGAGTAAATACAATTCTGAGGATTAGAAGACAATGGCAATTTTATTTATTCAGATTTCATCACTTCCGATCTCTCAGAAATTCCATTAGCATTGAAAGCTTCAATCTGGAAATAATAAGAATCTACTCTGTCTGCTCCGGTAAAGAAATATTCGTTTTTGCCGTAAACCATAATGCTTCCGTATAATTTGTCCGGCGATTTCCCCCAATAAATTACATAACCATCTGCGTCAGAATTCTGCTGCCATTTCATCCAGATGCTTCTTCGTTCACCATATTTTTTAGGATCTGCTCTCAAAGGAACAAAATTCTGAACTTTTGCAGGCTTCGTTCCCGCTCCTCTTCCGAAGACTCTGAATCCGCTTAATGCAAATTTTCCTGTCGGCATTTTCAGGTTTTCTATTTTCAGAAATCTTGCTTTTGCAGGTTTTTCAAGCTCTACATAATCATGCGGAACATCTTTGGTATTTTTGCTTTTATCGACAATTACTTTCCATTTTTTACCGTCATCTGAACCGTAGATCTTATACTGATGCATCTTCCCTTCGGTTTTTCCCATAAACTCAACATCCTGATCTGCGTAATTAATCTGAATGGCATTAATGGTAGAAACTTCTCCTAAATCCGTCTGAAACCATTCCCCGGAATTTCCGGTTTTTGCACTCCAATAGGTTTTAATATCTTCATCCACTGCATAATTAGAATGATAACCTCCCAAAGTAGAAGAAACCTGAACGGGTTTATTATAATTCAGCAACATCCAGTTGGTGAAAAGTCCTTTAGAGAAATCTTTTCCCTGTGCAAACTGCGGAAGTAAAGTAGGATAATCACCGTAAGCCGTGTTCGTATACATTACATCATCTTTATCAAAACCTGCAGGCCAGATTCCCAGACGTCTTTCAAAATTATTTTTTGTTGAAATAAATATCGTAGAAACGTGCCACCAGTTTTTAAAATTATCCTCAAAAGTTGCTCCGTGTCCTGCTCCTCTTGCAAAACCTCCCGGTTTATAAGAAAACGGGTTGTGCTGTTGATATTCGTAACCCTCCAAAGGATTTTTTGAAACATAAACTCCGTCAGAATATCCGCTGAATTCTGTTGCAGGAGCGCCATACTGCATATAGTATTTATCTTTATACTTCGTTACCCAAGCTCCTTCTACAAAGGGCTGAAGAAAAACATTGTCATTATATTCACCGAAACGTTCCCAACCGTGATCTTCTGGCTTTAATTTTAAAATAGGTTTTACAAAACCTTCCGACTGCAGTGTTTTTACTTTTACTTCGGTTCCTAAAAGCGGCCACTCGTTGCTGGATCCCCAATAGAGATACAGTTTATTTTTATCTTCATCATAATGAAATGCAGGATCCCAAGCTCCTACTTTCAATGTATCGACTGCAATTTCCCATTCGTCTTTGGTTGGGTTTGTAGATTTCCAGATCGGGAAATCAGATTCCCAGGTTGATCCGTAAACGTATAAAGTATCTTTCATTGCCCAAACTGCAGGTGCATTCAGGTCGTGAGTATATTTATTATCTCTCAGGAATTTTCTTTTTACAAATTTCCAGTCGAGCATATTATCGCTGTGCCAATATCCTTCCTGATTGGTAGAAAAAAGAAACAGCTTTTTCTGAAAATTAACAATTACCGGATCTGCCGTAGCTCTGTGTTTACCCTGTTTGGAAAAAACCTCGAAAGGGGTATAACCATAGTCTATATTGATAGGATTGCAATAGGTTTTTTGCTGCGCATTGACCATTAATCCTAAAAAAACGGCAACTAAAAAAGTATATTTCTGCATCTGTCTATTTTACATTCATCACAAAAGTACTTAACTTTTTTGATGAATGTTGTTTTTATGAATGTGAAATTTTGTATAATTAGACCTACTGTATCTACGATGAGTCTTTTATTATTTGCCATACGAAAGGATTTGCGGTGCGAGAATGAGACATTGCAGTAGTGGAAACAAATTAAGCTTACCAACGAATTTGACACTGAAGAAAAAAACATCCTCCTAAAACTTATTGAAACTTTCTTTTTCAAAAAACATTTTAAGGATATCTGCAGAAAAATTGTTGTTGATTTATAGTTTTTCGTTTCCTATTTGAAAACAAAACACTAAACTCTTAATGCGACAAAACTTGACGTGTTTGAAATGAATTCAATAAAAGTCAATTCTATTTATAACTTTTGTTTACATAATTTCTAGGAGAGAAGTGTTCAGAAATATTTTTAGGAGTAAATTCCATAAAAAAGCTTCTTCATAATCTTTAGCGAAAGAATTATGAGGAAGCTATGAGTTGTACTTGATAGTATTGTCTGAAAATTTTATTCTACTACAAAACTATAAAGATTATTTCTTATCTCTTAGGGAGGAAAATTTCGGCAAGCATACATCTTGCACTTCCGCCGCCATTTACTTCAATGGTATTCAGGTCAGAATAAATGATTTCACAATATTTTTCGATGTTTTCAATCTGATTTTGTTCTAATGACTGGTAAGCTGTCTGGCTCATAATCAGAAATTTTTTACCATCCTTATTCTGCACCTGAAGCATATTGCCGGCAAATTGCTGCATCTGCTTTTCAGAGATTTCTATAATTTCTTTACCGGAATTTTTGATGGTTTCAGCAACCATGTCTCTTTCAATTTCATCATCAATGCAATTTAAACAGATAACTACAAACCGATCTGCCACACACATCATTACATTGGTGTGGTAAATAGGAAGTCTTTCGTTGCCAACTGTTTGAAAAGAATGAAAAACAACAGGTTTAAACCCATATTTTGCACAGAATTCTCTGAAAAGATTTTCATCCAGCCTTAAAGAAACAGAACCGTAAGCAATTTTGTTGTCATGATCAAAAATCATGCTTCCCGTTCCTTCCAGAAAATGTCCCTGAGTTTCAGGTAAAGACCAGTCATCTAATTCGCTCACCTCAAAACCTTTCTGTTTAATGGTTTCAATAATGTCTTCCCTTCTTTCAACCCTTCTGTTGGAGGCGAACATAGGATATAAAACAACTTTTCCGTCCCTGTGAAAGCTGACCCAGTTATTTGGAAAAATCGAATCCGGAGTATGTGGATCTATAGTGTCTTTAATTGTAATAACATTAATTCCCTTGTTTTTCAGTTTTTCAACAAAAACTTTAAATTCTGCCAAAGCTTTGGACTGAATATCTGCTTCTTTTTGTTCGACCTGAAAATAGTTGTTCTCTGCCGTTTCTGCATTATATCCAAACGCAATCGGCTCTATCATTAGTACGGTATCTGTGGTTTGCATTTTTTAGTTAAAAATTGGAATTATAAAATAATAAGCAGTCTTCCATTATTCTCTCACAAGCGGAAGGGTAGAGCATCTCAGTAAGCCGCCCATTTTAGAAATCTCCCGGTAAGGAATTTCTTCTACGGTCATTCCCCATTCGTTTCTCAGGTGGTTATTCATTCTTGTAAACGCTTTGTCAGATACAACAACTTCAGGGGAAATAGAGAAGATATTCGGGAACATTTCAAACATTTCTTCATCTGTTACATGAAAACAGTTTTCTTCTCCGAAAATATCAATGATTAAATTGTAATCGCTTTCGTCTACAAAACCATTTTTGTAAATGATACATTTGTCATTTCCAACGGGGTTGAAAGTGCAGTCCAGATGCAAAATTCCCTGATAAGGTTCCTGGTCATTTTTTTTCAACTCAAGATCTATGATTCTCTTTTTTGGAAAATATTCCTTAAGAATTTCGATAGCATATTCGTTGGTTCTTGCAGTTTTGTAGTTTCTGTAATCTTCGCTAAAGCAGGTTCCGATAAAAAGAAAATCATTCCAGACGATAACATCGCCTCCTTCAATGTGGGCTGTTTCCGGAAGGTTGATGATTTTTCTCCATTCTACCTCTTCAAAAACTTTTCTGTAGGCATTCTGTTCATCTGCTCTGTCTGAAATTACGTTAGAAATAATCATCTTATCGTCAATCACAAAAGCGACATCTCTTGCAAAGACCTGATTGTAATCTGCAATAATATCCGGACGGAAAACCTGTACGTCATACTTTTTCAGCACTGCTTCAAAAGCATTCATTTCATTAATAATATCTTCTTCTTTAGGATAGATATTATTCTGTATAGTATGATATGATTTTGCGTCGTAGCTCTCTTGCAGAGTAGGAACCATACCCATAGAATTGGGCTGTCCCAATACAACGGATTTTAATCTTCCTGTTTCGTTTTTGATATTCAATTTCATAAATAATGAGAATTAAGCAAATATAAACAAACGCAGGCGAAGGGAAAAGTTTTTGTATACCTCACATTCAGAGAATTTTCGCTGAGTTTTGTGAATGTGAGAAATCCTGTTTAATTCATCTGATGATTATAGAAAATTCAGATAGATTTAGTAGAATCACAAGTTTTTATAAGGATAAAATCTTTAAAAATTATTTGTTAAAAAAGCCTATTCTCTGTTAAAACGGGCCAGTTTTTTATCAATCCAGATGGTAGCAAAAGGAAAAAATGCAGCAATAATGGTAAATACAGTGTCTTCATCATCCCATTCGTAAATTTTTCTCATCGAAGGAAGAAACAAAAGATAAAGTGTGAAAAACAACCCGTGAAGATTCCCGATAATGATGATGTAGATTGTAGGAAGGATGCTTTCTTTATCTGAACGGATCCAGATCATAGCCGTAAACAAAAAAAACCATGAGATAGCTTCTGCAAGGCAAATCTGCTTAAACCATCTGATCATTTGCTCCTGAGAATATTTTGAGAAAAATTTTTCTATAAAATTCATAATATTAAACTAAGAATTAATTTTGTATCTAAAACCAAACATCAAGATTTATAAAAGCTGCTTCCATCCACATAATCAAAAACTTCCGGTGGAAGCATGGGTCTTACATTCTTTCCTTCTTTTATCATATTTCTGATTTCTGTAGCAGAAAGTTCAATAATGGGCGCTTTTATCAATGAAATGTTTTCGTGCTGAGAAATTTCAGATTCATTATTTTGTTCATTGCTAATTCTCGGATATACAATGATATGGTGGTTTTTGATCAAAATATCAGCGTTTTTCCATTTATGAAGACTTTGCAGATTATCTTCGCCCATGATAAGACTGAATGAATAATCAGGATGTTTTTCTTTAAGATAAGTAAGCGTGTCAATTGTATAACTTGGCGTAGGCAGCCCAAACTCCACATTAGAAGCCCTCATAGACGGATAATTGCGGATGGCAAGTTCTACCATTTCCAGTCGGTTGTGATCTTTAAGCAAAGATTTTTTTTCCTTAAAAGGATTTTGAGGACTTACAACAAACCACAATTCATTCATGTCAGAGTTTTCCAGAATGTAATTTGCCAAAATCAAATGACCGATATGAATAGGATTAAAAGAACCGAAAAATAAACCGATTTTTTTCATTGTTATAAGGCAATTCTCAATTTTGCTTCACAAGTCAATTCGCTATGCTTGTAAATTATAAAAAATATTAGCTAAGTTTAATCTTCATTCTAAAACAAACCATTTATTCACCGTCCAAAAACTTCACATCTTTGATGTTCAGACAATGAGTTACGTTTCCTTTCCAGTGATTCTCTTCCAAAGTAAAGGCAATATCAAAGCTTTTAGTTCTGAAATCATCCGCAAACTGTCCAAGTTTAAAACCAATACATTCTATATTTCTTCCTGTGGATTCTTGCTTAATATAGAATTTCAGATGATTATTGTCTTTCCCCATCGTTTTAACATATCCCGAAATTTTCTGATTTTTTAAAACCAGATTAGGCTTCATATTTTGAGGTCCGAACGGAGCCAGCTTTCTGTGGAAATTGATAAAATCACGGTTAATCTCGTCAATATGCACTTCAGAATCTATGGTAATGGATGGCTCTTTCTGATGATCCTGAATTTTTTCGGCAACTATTTTTTCAAATTTAATTTTAAATTCTTCAAACTTGCTTTTTTCCATAGAAAGTCCTGCAGCCGCATGATGTCCGCCAAATTTCAGAAAATATTCCGAGCACATATCAAGCGCTTCATGCACATCAAAATCTGAAACCGATCTTGCTGATGCAACCATTTCGCCATTATTTCCGTCGGTAAAAACCAAAGTAGGCTTGTAGTACGTTTCCGTAAGACGGGATGCTACAATCCCGATTACTCCTTTGTTCCATTCCGGGTGATAAACAATGGTAGAAAATTTTGTTTCCTGCTGAGATTCTATGATCTGATTGAGTGCAGAAAGGGTAGAGTTCATATCCAGTTCTCTTCTTTCATCATTCAGATTCATGATGTCATTTACGATTTGATGTGCATGTTTCAGATTGTCAGAAACCATGAGTTCGACTGCTGCCTTCCCGTGAGAAATTCTTCCTGCTGCGTTAATTTTCGGAGCAATTTCAAAAACAATATTCGAAATTTCAAAGTGAGAAAGCTTATCTTCGGGAATAAGAAGCCTCAGTCCCATATTTCTGGTTTTGCGGAGTGTCTTAAGACCCATTTTGGCTAAAACGCGGTTCTCACCCGTCATTGAAACAATATCTGCAGCAATAGAAATTGCCAAAAGATCGGTGAGTTCAAAAAGCTCAGCTTCAGGAATTTTATAAATAGTATTGAGACCCTGGCAAAGTTTGAATCCTACGCCGCAACCCGAAAGTTCTTTGAAAGGATATCTGCAGTCGCTTCTTTTAGGATCTAAAACCGCAGCTGCTTCCGGTATCTCTTCGCCTGGCAAATGGTGATCGCAGATAATGAATTCTATATCTTTGCTTTTGGCGTAATTAATCATGTCGATTGCTTTTATTCCGCAGTCTAAAGCAATAATTAATGTAAAGCCGTTTTCTTTGGCAAAATCAATACCTTCGGTGGATATTCCGTATCCTTCAGAATTTCTGTCGGGAATATAAAAGTCTAAATATTTTTTCTGAACGATTTTGCTCAGATAAAGGTACATAAGCGCAACGGCAGTAGTGCCGTCTACATCGTAATCTCCGTAAACCAGAATCTTCTCACCGTTTTCGATAGCTGTTGCAATACGCTCTACAGCCTTTTGCATATCCGCCATCAGAAACGGACTGTGGATATCGGTCATGTTGGGTTTGAAAAATTCTCTCGCCTTCTGATAATTGTCAATTCCTCTGAGAACTAATAGTTTGGATTCAAAAGTTCCGAAACCAAGCGACGAACTCAATCCATCAACAATTTCTTCATCAGGTTCTGGTTTGTAAATCCATTTTTGACTCATTTCACAAAAATAGGCAAAATTTATTTTAAAATCCATTGAAAATTTAAGTCGTTATAAAAATAATTTCCATAATTGGAGGGTTTATTTTTAATATAATCTATTGAAAGTGAATAATATTTTAATAAAATTTAAAAAAAATTAATGTTTATTGAATCCAAACGAAACCATGCTTCGTAAATGATTTTAAATACTAAACCTATTTTAAAATAATATTATGAAAAAAACAATTCAGGTTTCCAGTAAGGGAGCGACCCTAGACACAGGAAGACGAAACTTCCTAAAATTGAGTGGTATTGGTATTGTTGCAGCAGGTCTTACATTGGTAGGCTGTAGTGATGATGATTTTGAAATTATTGATAGTAATGTCTTCGACTTAGGTACAGGAGATGTTGGTGTTTTAAATTATGCTTATGCACTTGAGCAATTGGAGGCAGATTTTTACACCAAAGTAGTGAACAACTTTTATTCAGGGATTTCTTCAGTTGAGCAGCAGATTTTTACAGATTTGTATCATCATGAGGTTATCCACAGAGATTTCTTCAAAGCGGCTATTTCAGGAGCAACTTCTAATGTGTTGCCAACTTTGGAATTTCAGTATCCGAATGTAAATTTTAATGACAGAAATTCTGTTCTGGCAACAGCAAAAGCTCTTGAAGATACAGGAGTAGCTGCTTACAACGCAGCAGGGAAATATATTTCTAATCCGGATTATCTCGTAATAGCAGGAAAAATTGTTTCTGTAGAAGCAAGACACGCTGCAGCGATCAGAGATTTGATTAATCCGGGTACTGCGGCATTCTCAGGCGATGATGTAATTGATGCCAATGGACTCGATGTGGCCAAAGAGCCATCAGATATCGTAATGGCAGCAGGCGGATTTATTAAAACTAAATTTACCTGGAAAGAAAGAGGCATTAACTAAATTATCAATTTCAAAATCTTATTATTATGAACATTCTTAAATTACTAGATAGATTATCAGACGATTCTTTTTTTACAAAACAAACGTCCAGATCAGAAACGCTTTCAGACCTTTCGGCTTTTGGGAAAAAAGCAGCAGTTGCCGCTCTTCCATTAGGACTGGGAAGTTTTATGGCAACATCAGCAAAAGCAGAGACTGTTAACACAGAAAACCCGACATTTGCAATGAAGAATGCTCTTACCGATGCTCTTCAATTGGCATTGACGCTGGAATATCTTGAAGATGAGTATTACAGAATCGGACTTAATTCCGGAACTTTGATTCCTAATGCAGATCGTGTTGTTTTTCAGCAAATATCTAAGCACGAAGCTGCTCACGTTACTTTCCTTAAAAATACACTTACCTCACTGGGCGTAACTCCGGCTTCCAAACCAACTTTTGACTTTACGGCTGGCGGAAATTTTACACCTTTTACCAATTATCAGCAGTTTTTAATTTTAGCACAAGCTTTTGAAGACACAGGAGTGCGAGCTTACAAAGGTCAGGCTGGAAATGTAATGTCAAACAAAACGGTTCTCCAGGCTGCTTTGCAAATCCATTCTGTGGAAGCAAGACACGCTTCTCAGGTGAGAAGAATGAGATCTAATAAAGGCTGGATCGAAAATGCAGACGGTGGAAATATGCCTGCAGCAACCAATCCGGTATATGCAGGAGAGGGAGTTACAGTACAGGCAGGATTTAATACAGCTACCGCATTCGGTGCTGCTGCAGGATCTGCATCTTACGACGAGGTTTTAAGCGGATCAGATGCTACTGCCATTGCTTCATTGTTTATTGTGTAGTATTATTATAAATAGAAATGTTTTCTTTCAATCCTTTTCATTTAATTGAAAAGGATTTTTAAATTAAAAATCCCTAAACTGAAAAAGCTTAGGGATTCATATTTTAATAAAGATTCAAAAATTAAGAATACATTTTCTCTCTTAATTCTTTTACTTTTTTATCACCAAGATATTCGTCGTATGTCATTTCTCTGTCGATAATTCCTGTCGGAGTCAGCTCAATGATTCTGTTACAGACAGTAGAAAGCATTTCGTGGTCATGTGAAGCCAGTAAAATGTTTCCTTTGAAGTTAGATAATGAGTTGTTCAATGTTGTGATACTTTCAAGGTCTAAGTGATTGGTTGGTTCGTCAAGTAAAAGAACATTGGCTTTCTGAAGCATCATTCTGCTGAACATACATCTCATTTTTTCACCTCCTGAAAGCACTTTACATGATTTCAAAGCTTCATCACCTGAGAAAAGCATTCTTCCTAAGAATCCTCGTACAAATTCCTCATGACGCTCCTCATCATTTTTGGTAAATTGTCTCAACCAGTCAACCAAACTTAAATCTTCCTGAAAGAAATTGGTATTATCCAAAGGCATATGAGACTGGTTTGTAGTAACTCCCCAAGCAACAGTTCCTTTATCTGCTTCTACGTTTCCTGCTAAAATTTCGAAAAATTCTGTAATTGCTAATGAGTTTTTAGACAAAACAGCAACTTTATCCCCTTTTTTAAGATTTAAATCAATATTTGAGAATAATAATTCTCCGTCTTTTGTCTTTTCAAGACCTTTAACATCTAAGATCTGGTCTCCCGCTTCTCTTTCCATTTCAAAAATAATCGCAGGATATCTTCTTGATGAAGGCTTAATATCGTCGATGTTTAATTTGTCGATCATTTTCTTTCTTGCAGTTGCCTGTTTCGCTTTTGCAACGTTTGAGCTGAATCTCGCAATGAAGTCCTGAAGTTCTTTTTTCTTTTCTTCAGCCTTTTTATTAGCCTGAGCTCTTTGTCTCGTTGCTAATTGGGAAGCTTGGTACCAGAAAGAATAGTTACCGGTATAAAGATTTAGTTTTGCATAATCCAAGTCACCGATATGCGTACAAACGGTGTCTAAGAAGTGACGGTCGTGAGATACAACAATTACGGTGTTTTCATAATCCGCCAGAAAATCTTCCAGCCATGAAATAGTTTCAATATCAAGGTCGTTTGTAGGCTCATCCAGAATAAGTACATCAGGATTTCCGAAAAGCGCCTGAGCCAAAAGAACTTTTACTTTGTCCTTGTTCTCAAGTTCGCTCATCATTTGCCAGTGCATATCATCTTTAATGCCTACATTGGAAAGCATGGTCTGTGCGTCAGATTCTGCAGTCCAACCTCCCATTTCGTCATAGATCACACCCAATTCTCCGGCTTTGATACCGTCTTCATCAGAGAAGTCTTCTTTCGCATAAAGCGCGTCCATCTCCTCTTTTATCTCGAATAATTTTTTATTACCTCTCAAAACTGCTTCAAGTACCGTATACTGATCGTAAGCAAAGTGATCCTGCTCAAGAACTGACATTCTTTTTCCAGGTTCCAAAGATACGTGTCCTGTTGTTGGGTCTTGTTTTCCGGTCAATATTTTAAGGAATGTAGACTTTCCTGCACCATTTGCTCCGATAATTCCGTAGCAGTTTCCTTTCGTAAACATGATGTTTACTTCGTCAAAAAGAACTCTCTTCCCGAATTGTAAAGATAAGTTAGATACTGTTAACATATAGTTTTGTAAATTTGGCGCAAAATTACAAAAAGAAATTGGGTAATGATAATATTATCATACTCAACTTTTTATCGCAAGGAAGATTTTGTACATTTAAGGATTAAAACTATCAAAATGAAGATTGAAAAGACAGTGAGAATACTAAATAAAAGAGCCCGTTTTGAATATGAAATTCTCGAAGAAATAGAAGCGGGGATGGTCTTGACCGGAACAGAGATTAAATCATTGCGTTCTTCAAAAGCATCCATCACAGAGTCGTTCTGTCAGTTTATTGATGGAGAACTATACATTATTAATATGATGATAGATGAATATAAGCTAGGGACATTCTATAATCATAAAACAAAAAGGGAACGAAAGTTGCTGTTGCACAAAAGAGAATTGGCGAAATTCGAAAAGAAATTGAAGGATGCGGGGAATACTATTGTTCCTTTGAAGCTTTATATTAATGATAATGGCAAAGCCAAAATATTAATAGCACTGGCAAGAGGTAAAAAACTCTTTGATAAGAGGGAAGCCATTAAAGATAGAGAAAATAAAAGAAACCTCAATAGAATATTAAAGAAAAGTTAAAAATCATCCTGAAAACTTTGTTTATAAAGAAAAATTATATTTATTTTGCAATATCAATTATTTAATCATTTAATTCTATGAAAAATCTAAAATTAGGAATTTCAGCATTGGCGCTTACGGTTGCCTCTACTGTTTTCGCTCAGACGACCAACAATCCGTGGTTAATCGGGGTTGGTGCGCATGCGGAAAACCATACAGCACAACGTAGCAATTTCAGCAATACGTTTTCTGCTACTAATTTGACGAAGAATATGTTCAATGTGAACAACTTCTCAATTACACCTCCATTATCAAAATTAACTGTTGCAAGAAACGTTGGTAAAGGTTTGGTAATCGACTGGCAGACTACTGTAGGTAATGTTGAAAACAAAAGATTCAACATGGGTAAGGAGTTTTTCCTTCAGACAGGTCTTGGTTTCCAATTTAAGGCAGCTGGTCTTCTTTGGGACGAAGAATCTTGGTTTGACCCATACTTAAGAGTTGGTGCTAACTACCTAAGACATGATTATACAGGTCTTTCTTTCCCTAGACAGGCTTTAATCAACGGTAATCCTGCTGAGATGATCGGTAACGGAGAAAACGGAAACGAAATGGGTAAAGCTAATTTCTTAACTGTTTCTACTGGTGCAGGTCTTAATCTTTGGTTGACTAAGAACTTTGGTCTTGGTGTACAAGGAGATTACGTTTCAACTCCAGGTGATAAATCTAATGTTGCTAACTTCTGGCAAGCTTCAGCTACATTGAACTTCAGATTCGGAAACAGAGACAGAGATAAGGATGGTATCTTAGATAAAGACGATTTATGTCCAGATACTCCAGGTTTACCAGAATTCCAGGGATGTCCTGATACAGATGGTGACGGAGTTCCAGATAAAGATGATCAATGTCCAGATGTTGCAGGTCCAGTTGAAAACAACGGTTGTCCTTGGCCAGATACAGATGGTGATGGTGTAATCGACAAAGATGATGCTTGTCCTACAGTTGCAGGTCCAGCTGAAAACAACGGTTGTCCTTGGCCAGATACAGATGGTGACGGTATCTTAGATAAAGATGATGCTTGTCCTACAGTTCCAGGTGTTGCTGAGTACAACGGATGTCCACCTCCACCAAAACCAAAACCAATTGATGTAACTATTACTGAAGAGTTTAGAGATCTATTGTTTGATTTCAATAAAGCAACAATCAGAAAAGAGTCTAGCGGTAAATTAGATACAGCTGCTAAGATTATTAAGGATGCTCCTGCTGAAAACTTCGTAATTATTGGTATGACTGATAAGAAAGGAAGTGATTCTTATAACTTGAATTTATCAAGACAAAGAGCTGCTGCTGTAGTTTCTGCTTTAGAAGCTAGAGGTGTAAACCCTGCTGTATTGAAGTCAATTGGTATCGGTGAGCAAGAAGCTACAGTTCCTGAAACTGCTTCTGACGCTGAAAGACAAGCTGACAGAAAAGTTATCGTAAGAGCTATCTCTGGATCTGAGTGGGAAACTTACAAAAAATCTGACTTGCCAGCTACTCCTAAAAAGAAAGCTCCGGCTAAAAAAAGAAAATAATAAATTTTTCTAAATATTAAATACCTCTGGTTTTCCAGGGGTATTTTTTTTATTGCTGATTTTGAGTAATTTTGTGAAAATTTAAAAATAAAATGGGAAGAGCGTTTGAATATAGAAAAGCATCTAAAATGGCGCGTTGGGATAAAATGGCCAAAACTTTTTCTAAGATCGGAAAAGATATTGCATTAGCTGTAAAAGCAGGGGGGCCGGATCCCGAATCTAACCCTGCATTGAGAAGATGCATTCAAAATGCGAAAGGCGCGAATATGCCAAAAGATAATGTAGAAAGAGCGATCAAAAAGGCTAGTGGTGCAGATGCCGAAAACTACGAAGAAGTAACTTATGAAGGGTATGGACAAGGCGGTGTGGCTTTTTTTGTAGAATGTACTACGAACAACACAACCAGAACTGTAGCTAATGTGAGAGCTGTCTTCAATAAGTTTGACGGTAACTTGGGTAAAAACGGAGAACTTGCCTTTATTTTTGACAGAAAAGGTATTTTTACCATTGAGCTATCTAAAATTACAATGGATTGGGATGATTTTGAAATGGAAATGATTGACGGCGGAGCGGAAGATGTTGAGAAAGATGAAGAAGAGGTAATGATCACCACAGCTTTTGAAGATTTTGGTTCTTTGTCTCACAAATTAGACGAATTAGGAATTGAAGCGAAAAGCGCAGAATTACAAAGAATTCCAAACAATACGAAAGAAGTGAACGAAGAACAGTTTAAAGCTAATATGAAAATGCTTGAACGTTTTGAAGAAGATGATGACGTACAGAATGTATATCACAATATGGAAATGACAGATGAGCTTCTTGACTCTTTATAAAAAATAATATTACATTCATATATAATTCATTTTCAATTAGTTTCTTTGTCTAAAATTATGAAAAGAAACGTTGAATTGGTTGTTATTTCGGATGTACATTTGGGAACTTACGGATGTAAGGCTAAAGAACTTTTGAGATATTTGAATTCTATCCACCCCAAAACATTGGTTTTGAATGGTGATATTATTGATATTTGGCAGTTTAAAAAGTCTTACTTCCCTAAGCCTCATTTAAAGGTGATCAAGAAGATTATTTCTTTTGCTACAAAAGACACCGACGTATACTATATTACCGGAAATCATGATGAAATATTCCGGAAATTTACTGATTTCGAGCTGGGTAAGCTGAAAGTCTGCAACAAACTCTGTCTGAATGTTAACAACAAAAAGACGTGGATTTTCCATGGAGATGTATTCGATGCTTCTGTACAGCATTCTAAATGGATTGCAAAACTTGGTGGCAAAGGTTACGATTTTCTTATTGTCATCAACAATCTGGTCAATTGGTTTTTAGAGAAAATAGGTAAGGAAAAGTACTCATTTTCAAAAAAAATTAAAAATAATGTCAAAAAAGCAGTAAAGTATATCGGCGATTTTGAGTTGACTGCTTCTGAGCTTGCCATTGATAATGATAATGATTATGTAATCTGCGGACATATTCATCAGCCTCAAATTCGTGAGGTTACTAATAAAAAAGGATCTTGTATTTACCTTAATTCCGGAGATTGGGTAGAAAATCTTTCTGCTTTGGAATATCATAATGAGGAATGGAAAATCTTTTATTATGATGACCATAAAGACTCTCTCAAGGAAGATACTTCCGAAGAAATTCACGACATCCATCCTTCTGATCTAATGAAACTCGTAACCCAGTTTACATAAAATGAAAGTTCTGTACGCATTTCAGGGAACAGGAAACGGGCATATTGCAAGAGCGCAGGAAATCATTCCGATTTTAAAAAAATATGCTCATGTTGATACTTTAATCAGCGGTCATCAATCGCAACTGAAAGCAGATTTTCCGATTAATTTTCAACATAAAGGAATTTCCCTGTTATACAATAAACGAGGAGGTATTTCGTACCAAAAAATTCTGTTTGAAAATAATTTTTTAGAAGCATTCAGAACTATAAAAGATATAGATCTCAGTACATATGATTTGATAATTAACGATTATGAACCAATTACAGGCTGGGCTTGTAAACTTCAAAATCTGAATATGATTGAGCTGAGTCATCAGGCTTCAATGAGCTTTAAAGAAACTCCAAAACCTGAAAAAAAAGATTTCTTTGGCGAAATGGTTCTTAAGTATTACGTTCCAAGTGAGCGTAAAATAGGTTTTCACTTTGAAAATTATCATCCACAAATCAAAAAGCCTGTTATCAGACGGAAAATAAGAAATCTTAATCCTGATAAAAAGGGATTTTATGTGGTGTATCTTCCAAGTTTTTCGGATGAAAACATCATTAAAATCTTAAATGATATTCCTGTAGAGTGGAAAATCTTTTCAAAAAACGCAGTGGCTTATAACAAGATTAAAAATGCTGAAATTTTTCCTATTGATGAAGTTCAGTATCTGAAACATTTTGAGAACTGTGAAGGGATTTTGTGCAATGCTGGTTTTGAAACTCCTGCCGAAGCATTGTTTATGGACAAAAAACTTTTTGTAATTCCTATTCATCATCAGTACGAACAGGAATGTAACGCAGCTGCTTTAAACGGATTGGGAATTCCTAATTCTAAAATTCTTGATAAAATACAAATCGAAAACTGGATTGATTCCGATCTGCATTTTAAGGTTGATTATCCGGATAATATTGAAGAAATTTTACTGAAAGAAGTTTTAATGCTGTAAAAATATATCTTCTACGTCATTCATTCTTCTCATCACAGCTCTTGCATAAGAACAGTGAGGATACACTTTCCAGTTGTTTTCACGAGAAAATTTAATGGCTTCCTCAACAAGGAATTTTCCCATTCCCCTACCTTCAAACTCTGGATGCACAAGAACAAAGGAAATAACAAATTTACTGTCGTTTGGGAAAATTGTATAGGTAAGTCTTCCTACTTCTTTTATTTCGTTATTCAGCGTAATGACTCCGCCGTTTCCTGATTTATTATTTTCGAATCTCATAATCTTGATTTTATTAAAAATAAAAATACAAAAACTGCACCGAGTAGTTTTTGATATACATCAACAAATTTTTATTAACTGCTAAACTCAAATCTAAAGCTGTTGTAACCTCAAAGAAATTTTTAAAAAGCAGAAACTTTTAAAAGAAAATACGGAGTTTTCCGTTTAATTCTTAAATTTGACTAATGCAAAAGAATATTTACCTTCTCATCATATCATTTTGTCTAATGAGCTGCTATACATATCAGATCAGAAAACCGGCAGAAACACCCATTGACAGTAAACAAGATCCAAATAAAAATGCAGCTCTTGGTAATACGGCTTCCATACAGACAAAAAATAATACTGCTGAATCGCAAAACCTGAATTCACAGCTAGCTTCTGTTCCAGTAAATATTCAGGAGAAGCTTGCTCCAAGCAAGAATTTTAAAATTGATGTGGAAGGCAGAAAATATAAAATTATCGTGGACAGATGGGAAAATGACAGTCTGGTTGCACATCCTGTTGGAAAGCCGGATAAAATTCTCAAATTTCATAAAAATCAGATCAATGGAGAAAAAATTGCTGAAAAACGCTTTTCACAGCCCATTGCTGATATTATTACAGTTACTGTCTATGCCGGAATTGGTGTTGCAATATGGTCTTTGCTGCAATGATTTTAATTCAGATTAGATATGATTAGTTATAACTGAATTTAGAGTTAATTATCCTTTCCTGTATAATAGTTATAATCTTTGATAATAATCCCGATGAATTGTCTTTCTGTCATTTCTCTCGGATCTACTTCCAGCTTCAAAATGTTTTTAATTTTATCTGAAAGTCTGGAAATGACATGTCTGTCATCAATTTTCACGGCTTTGAGATAATTGTCTTTAATGATTCTCATATCATTGTCGGTAAGTGCGATTACCTGAGGAAAAGTCGGAATATAATTTTCCTGAATATTTTCTAAAATCGTATGCGAAATATTGATTTGATTTTTTAAAGAAATTACTGCAGTTCCGGAAGCAATATCGCCTAATCTTTGATTGTTTTTTGAAATAATCATAGAGATTAATCCGATCAATCCCAAAAAAGTGGTGTCAATCAGCCTGAAAATCCATCGAATAAGATAATCTCCAAAACCCGCCTGATAACCGTCAATTTTCACGACACGTATTTTCATAATTTTTTTTCCTGGTGTCTGTCCTTCCATCAGGCTTTCAAAAACAATCGGATAGATAGAAGCGGGAAAGGTCAGAACAATATAAACAGCACCCTGAGACCAGTCATCCATCCCGTTTAAAATATAGCCTAAATTTAAAACGCCGAAAAAAAGATAAAAAACAAGGAAAATATAAGCAATCTTGATAACACTGTCAATAATGAAAGCTAAGATTCTTTCTCCAATGCTTGCAACGGTGAAATTAATATTTACATTTTGAGAAGTATTTATCGCAATTTGAGACATATTTTTTATTATTTTAGCCTTACAATATGAGAGAAGTTTATTTCATCAAACAAAATAAAGAAAAATGGTTGGGAATTGAGCAGGTTATTCAGGGGAAAATCAAAAAAAATCCTGATGATCTGTCATCACTGTATATTAACCTCATCAACGATTTATCTTTTGCACAGTCTTATTATCCTAAAAGCAATACAACAGTTTATCTGAATCATTTGTCGTCACAAATTTTTCAGAAGATTTACAAAACAAAACGTATAGAAGAAAACAGGCTTCTTTATTTCTTTAAAACGGAAGTTCCGATGATTGTTTTTGAGTACAGAAGGTATTTGATGTATTCTTTTATATTTTTCTTCTCTTTTATGCTTATTGGTGTGCTTTCAGCGGTTTATGATAAAGATTTTGCCAAGATTATTCTGAGCGAAGGCTATGTAAACATGACGATTGAAAACATCAAAAACGGAAATCCTGTAGGTGTTTATCAAAGCGGATCAACCTGGGGAAGCACAATAGGAATTACATTTAACAATATTATTGTCGGAGCTAAATTATATCTCTATGGAATATTTCTTGGAATCGGGACATTTTATGTACTGATGCAGAATTCTATTATGTTAGGAACCTTTCAGTATTTTTTCTACGAACATGGGGCTTTGGCAGACAGCGCAAAAGGAATATGGCTTCATGGGACATTTGAGATTTTCAGTATGATTGTAGAGGGAATGTGTGGTTTAATTTTAGGAGCATCTATTTTGTTCCCCAAAACATTTTCACGATTCAATTCTTTCAAAAACGGATTCAAAAATTCATTTAAAATATTTTTAAGCACGGTTCCTTTCACGATATGTGCCGGAATTATTGAAGGTTATGTAACGAGACATGCTTTAGATATGCCTTTAGTTTTAAACCTTATCATTATTTTCGGATGTTTGGGAATCATCAGCTTTTATTATTTTATTTATCCAAAAATCGTTAACCAGAGAATCAAAAAACAAATTCACCATGCAATTATATAAAAAAAGAGATTTCGGAACATTTATAAGCGATACATTTGCATTTTTTAAACTTTACGGAAGAAATTATTACAAAAATTATCTTCTTATCAATGGTCTTCTGCTGATTCTGCTTGTTGTAATTTTCATATTCGGTTACAAAGAACTGTTTATGCAGGCTTTCGGATCTAATATTGGCGGTCAGAGCTATTATTTTGAAAATTATTTTCAGGAAAATGCAGGGATGTTTATTACGACCGGTATTCTTACATTCATACTTTTTATAGCATTAATGATTGTAAATTATCTGTATCCTGTTTTTTATATGAAAAAGCTGAATGAAGGAAAACAAAAGATCAAAGTAGATGATATTATGTCTGAATTCAAATCAAATGCAGGAAAAATCGGGAAATTAATACTCGGTTTGGTCTTTATCGTTACCCCATTAGCAATTATCATTTTAGGGATTTCCTATGCGATGATTTTCATTCTGATCGGTTTCTTTATTTTATTTTTGGTTGCTCCTGTTGTAGTAAACATTATCAATTTTTTAATGTTTGATTATTTCAATAGTTCCAGAGGATTTTTTGCAAGTTTAAGTTACTCCATTCGTTCGCAGTTTTCTTATCCGAGTGCAAGAGAAGGTTCGCCATTTTGGAAATATTGGGGAGCAACATTGGTTATTTACATTATCATACAGGTAATTATCACAATTTTCACAATGATACCCATGATTCTTTTTATGGTTAAAATTGCGACTTCTGCCCCAGATGGAAATTTTGAGCAGAATCCTTTTGCAGGCGGATTCGGGATTATTTTGTTTGTGACTTATGGTGTATCATTACTTTTCTCATTTATTCTTTCAAACTTAATGTATGTAAATTCCGGACTGATGTATTTTGACAGCCGCAGAGACTTACATCAGCAGCTTGACCTGCAGGAAATTGAAACTATTGGCGTTAATGAATAAATTTCTTTTCTTACTGATTGTTGTTCTGAATCTTGGTCTTGTAAAAGCGCAGGATGATTATACGGAAGAATATACCGAAGAAATTGTTGTGGATTCTGCGGTAACTTCGCATTACAGAAATATGTATGTTGCAGATTCTGTGTTAAAAGCCAATCCTCTTACCGAGAATCCTGTTTTTCAGAAAAAATTCAAAGAAAAATTAGGTTCCAGATATCAGGAAAAAGATTTCGATTACACGACTTCCAAACCACGAGAGTCTTTGCTTCAAAAATTACAGCGTAAAATTGCCGAACTTATCAGAAGGATCTTCGGAGAAACAAGTATGGAAACATCTTCGCAGATTACGGCAGTGATTATCCGTCTTTTTGCGATTGTTGTGGTAGGGTTTCTTTTATATTTTTTAATTAAATTTTTAATCAGCAACAATGGGAGTCTGTTTTTTGGTAAAAAGAACAGGAAAGTTGAAATTAACGAGGAAGAGCTTCATGAGAATATTCACGAAATAAATTTCCCTCAAAGTATTGCCGCTTTTGAAAATAATAAAGACTACCGTTCGGCAGTAAGATACCAGTTTTTGTTTATCCTCAAAAAACTGAGTGATAAAAAACTGATCCAGTGGAATCCGGAAAAAACCAACAAAGATTATGTTGCAGAATTAAAAGCAGGAAATCTTAAAAATGAATTTTACGATCTTTCCTATATTTTCGATTATGTATGGTACGGAGAATTCAGTATTGATGAGGAGCATTATGCAAAATTCAAAAAACAGTTTCAAAACTTTAATGCTTAGTCCGGTATGAACAGAACTTTCAAAATATATGCTGTAATATTCATCATAATCATGGTGATTCTGGCGTTGTTTGAATTGAACAAGAAGGAAGTTTTAGACTGGCGGAAAAATTTTGATGTCAATAAGAAATCTCCTTTCGGACTATTTGTGTTCAATCAAGAGTCTAAAGATTTGTTCAAAAATAAACTTACAAAAGTAAATCTTTCACCATATAATTATTACTCGCAAAATAATCCCGCAAAAGATAAAAAGCATAATATTTTAATCATAGAAAGTGAAATTGATGTAGAATCCTGGTACAAAATCCTGGAGCAGGCAGAAAAAGGATCCAACGTGATGGTTATTGCATCAAGAGTTCCTAAAGCTATTTCAGACTCTATTGGTTTTTATATGTCGCAAATTTCTTTTGAAGATAACAATGTATTAAAACTTACAGATAAAAAATATGTAGATGATTCTCTGAAACTGGATAAGTTTCCTTCAGGAAAAGGTTTTTCTTATATTAAACCTAAAGTGCAGGTTTTAGGAAAAGCAGTTGAGGAAGACAATGACGATCAGGCTAACTTTATTAAAGCGCCTTTTGGGAAAGGGTATATTTTCGTTCACAGCGAGCCGCTTTTTATTACTAATTATTATCTTTTAAAGCCTCAAAATTTAAAATACGCAGAAAATATTTTTTCTTATCTGAATGAAAATGAAACATTGTGGTTTACGGAAGCCAATACAACGGAATCTAGCTGGTCGTTGCGTTTTATTTTATCCAATCCGCCGCTTAAATATGCTTGGTGGGTATTTTTAGGCGGGATGGTATTATTTATTTTCTTCAATGCAAAACGAAAACAGCGTATTGTTCCCGTAATTGAACCTCTCAGAAATACTTCGGCTGATTTTGTGAAAAGCATCGGTAATCTGTATCTTCAGGAAGGTGATTTTCATGATATGATGGCAAAAAAAGCTCAGTATTTTCTAAATAAAGTGAGAATTGATCTATTGATAGATACTCAGAATCTGGATGGTGATTTTGCAAAAAAGCTTCATCTGAAAACAGGAAAACCAATTGAAATGATTGAAGAAGCGGTTGTTTTAATGAAAAAAGCACAGGATCCTTACGCGAGTGTGATGAAAGAAGATTTGGCAAAGATGAATGCTCTTTTGGATTCAATTTTAAAATAAAAATTTATTAAAAAAATAAAACAATATGGAAGATAACAACGAACATTCAGAATATCAGCCATCTGTAAATTTAGATATACAACAGAAAGAGCAGGAGCAGTTTCAGTCAAGAATTGATATGATTGAGCTTCGTGAAAATTTAGATAAAGTAAAAACAGAAATCGCCAAAGTAATTGTCGGTCAGGAAAAAATGGTCGAACATCTTTTGGCGGCACTGCTTTCTAACGGGCATGTTCTGATAGAAGGAGTTCCCGGAGTTGCAAAGACAATTACGGCAAAGCTACTGGCGAAAACTATTGATGTAGATTTCAGCAGGATACAGTTTACGCCTGATCTGATGCCTTCCGACATTTTGGGAACATCGGTTTTCAGCATGAAAAATTCTGAATTTGAGTTTAAAAAAGGACCCATCTTTTCAAGCTTTATTCTGATTGATGAAATCAACCGTTCTCCGGCAAAAACTCAGGCGGCTTTGTTTGAGGTAATGGAGGAGAAGCAGATTACCATCGACGGAACGCGTTATGAAATGGAAGAGCCGTTTCTGGTTATTGCAACCCAAAACCCGATTGAGCATGAAGGAACATACAGACTTCCCGAAGCTCAGCTTGACCGATTTTTATTTAAAATCAATGTAGGCTATCCTAATCTGGAACAGGAAATTTCAATCATCAAAAACCAACACGATAACAGACTGGAAGATAAAACGGAAGCTGTAAATAAAGTTATTACTGCACAACAGCTCAATACTTATCAGAAGCTGGTGAAAGAAATCATTGTTGAATCTCAACTTATAGAATATATCGCCAAGATCATCATCAATACAAGAGAAAATCAATTTTTATATCTTGGAGCTTCACCAAGAGCAAGTCTGGCTTTATTAACGGCTTCAAAAGCATTTGCCGCATTAAGAGGAAGAGATTTTGTAACCCCGGAAGATATTAAAGAAGCAAGTTATGCAGTTTTACGACACAGAGTCATTGTCTCGCCGGAGAGAGAAATGGAAGGACTTACTGCAGACGAAATCATCAGACAAATTTTGGAGGGAATAGAGATTCCGAGATAGGTTGAGGTATTAGGTAGAAGATTATAGTTGTAAGTTTTTCATTATGGCACATTTTAAAGAACTTTTAGTTTGGCAGAAATCTATAAATTTTGTTACAGAGGTTTATAAAGAAACTGAATCTTTTCCTAAAACTGAAGTATATGGTTTAATATCTCAAATTAGAAGAGCAGCAGTTTCGATTCCTTCCAATATTTCTGAGGGAAATTCTAGAAGAAGTGTACCTGATTATTTGCAGTTTCTAAGAATCTCTAGGGGAAGTTGTGCAGAGGTTGAAACACAATTAATTATATCAAAAAATCTCGGTTTTTTAAATGAGAAAAACTATTTAAAATTAAATCAAGATATTATTGAAATTTCAAAAATGTTAAATGGTCTTATTAATTCCTTAAAGCAATAAATAAATCTGACTCCTAAAATCTAAAACCTACAACCTTGAAAAAACTATACATCAATACACGCTTTTTCTTCGCACTCATCGGTGTAGGAATGCTCTATATTTTGGCATTCTTTTTTTCGTTTTTTATGATTTTGGGTCATTCGGCTTTATTGCTGGTATTTTTTGTTGCGTTTGTAGATTATTTGCTTGTTTTCAGACCAAAAGATGCAGTTTTAGCCCAAAGAATTTTACCTGAAAAACTGTCGAATGGCGATGAAAATTTTATTAAAATTGATATTAAAAATAATTACACATTCAAAATTAATGTCAAAGTTATTGATGAAATTCCGTTTCAGTTTCAGAAAAGAGATTTTTTAATTGTAAAAGAAATTCAGCCGGGTAAAAATGTTTTTTTTCAGTATTCTCTGGAGCCAAAAGATAGAGGCGAATATAATTTCGGGTCATTAAACGTCTATGCTTCATCGCCGGTGGGTTTTATTTCGAAACGTTTTATTTTTCAGAAAGATGCATCATTGGCATGTTATCCATCCTTTATCCATCTTAGAAAATACGAACTGATGGCATTGCAGAACGAATTTCTTTTGGGAGGAATAAAGAAAATCCGAAAATTGGGACATACAATGGAATTCGAGCAGATTAAAGAATATGTTCCCGGAGATGATGTTCGAACGATCAACTGGAAAGCGACTTCAAAAACCAATCGTTTGATGGTGAATCAGTTTCAGGATGAAAAATCACAGCGTATTTTTATGCTGATTGATAAAGGAAGGACAATGAAAATGCCTTTTAATGGTCTGAGTCTTTTGGATTATTCTATTAACGCGACGATGGCTTTGTCTCATATCATTCTGAAAAAAGGCGATCGGGCAGGAATGATGACTTTTTCTAAAAAAGCTGAAAATAAAGTAGCTGCAGATAATAAATCCGGACAGTTGAGAAAAATTTCGGAAGCTTTATATAACATCAAAACCGATTTCTTTGAAAGTGATTTCAACCGATTATATCAGGATGTTAAATACTCTCTTAATCAACGCAGCCTGGTTCTTCTTTTTACCAATTTTGAAACTTTAGACGGATTGAACCGACAGATGAAATACCTTCGCGGCATTGCCAAAAATCATTTGTTGGTTGTAGTTTTCTTTAAAAATACAGAAGTTCAGAAGATCATTCATTCCAATCCTGAAACGATGCAGGAAATTTATGATGAAATCATTGCCGAGAAATTTGAATTTGAAAAGAAACTAATCATTCAGGAATTGAGGAAATATGGAATTTATTCAGTTTACACACTTCCGGAAAACCTCAATGTTGAGGTAATTAATAAATATCTGGAGATCAAAGCAAGAGGGATTTTGTAATGTTTTATCGGCAACTTATGAAAAAATATTTGAAAACCTTTTTTCGAATTTTTGTTGCTTGGTTTTTAATTCATTCTTCCTATATTATTTTTGATGGATTGTATGATAAAAACAGAAAAGCAGATTCGGCAATAGTTTTAGGTAACAAAATTAATGAAGACGGAACTCCCTCTGATAGACTGAAAGCACGCCTTAATAAAAGCATTGATTTATTCAGACAAAACAGAGTGAAGACAATTATTGTAAGCGGAGGTTTGGGAGATGAAGGTTTTTGGGAAGGCGATAAAATGAAAGAATATCTTATCCATAATAAAATTCCGGCAAATAACATTGTTGTTGATAATTTTGGAAACGATACCCAACAGACCGTAAAAAATTCCATCAAAATAATGGATAGTCTAAATTTTAAAAGTGCCATCATAGTTTCACAATATTTTCATCAAACCAGAACCAAAATTTTGTTTAGAAAAGAAGGATTTAAAAATATTGAAAGTTCTAGTCCTGTTTATTTTGAAATAAGAGATTTTTATTCTGTCTTTCGTGAATTTGTAGCGTTTTATAAAGAGATTTTCTAATTTATTCAAATTGCTGAATTCATTTTGTAATTTTGTATAAAGCAATAAGCAAAATGAAAATTACCTTAAACCGTCTCAACGATGATTTTTTATTTGAATGTACCAACGCTCAGGGGAATTCAATTTTACTGGACAATACAACACAACCCGGAGCAAAAGGTGTTTCCCCAATGGAAAGTGTTTTGATGGCTGTTGCAGGATGCAGCGGGATTGATGTGGTTTCCATTTTAAACAAACAAAGACAGGAAATTACCGGTTTTAAAGCAGAAGTTGAAGGTGAAAGAGTTCCTGTAGATGAAGCAAAACCATTTAAGTCAATAATGGTAAAATTTTTTATCGAAGGAAATGTAGATCCTAAAAAAGCTTTGAAAGCTTCAGAATTGTCTTTCGAAAAATACTGTTCGGTATCTAAAACTTTAGAGCCGAATGTGGAAATCGGCTACGAAGTTTTTGTAAACGGTGAAAAAATAGAGCAATAAAGTGGGAGAGTAACAGAGTTTGAGAGAAGAAATATTTTCAACTCTCAAACTCTATGATTCTCCAAAGTTATAATCTCAATTAAGAGAGTCGGGGTTTTAATAGTTTGGCAACAGTAGCAGTCCATCCTGTCTGATGTGAAGCTCCGACACCACGCCCGTTATCTCCATGAAAATATTCATAGAAAGTAATATAATCCTTAAAATGAGGATCATAATTTAATTTGTAATTACCTCCGTTAAAAGCACGCTGTCCGCTTTCATCTTTCAAAAATATAGAGCAGAGTCTTCCACTGATATTCTGAGCGACTTCATCCAAACTCTTTTTTTCTCCACTTCCTGTCGGAAATTCAACTTTTAAGCTGTCTCCATAATAAAAATGGAATCTTTGCAGGCTTTCCACAATCAGAAAGTTGATAGGAAACCATATCGGACCTCTCCAGTTGCTGTTTCCGCCAAACATTCTGCTGTCACTTTCTGCAGGAGTATAGTAAACAACATTTTTATTACCATGAACTGTAAAAACAAAAGGATCTTTTTCGTAAATCTTAGACATGGCACGAATGCCGTATGAACTCAGAAATTCTTTTTCGTCAAGCATACGGTTGAGTACCTTGGTCAATCTTGTTTTTCGGAGAATGCTCATCAGATGTTTTCTCCCGGTGCCTTCTTCTTCCCAGTGTGAAACAAGTTTGGTGAGATCTGGTTTGTTTTTTAGAACCCAATCCATTCTTTCGCGAAAGTTCGGCATTTTATCTAAAAGATGATGGTCTATGATTTCAACAGCAAACATTGGGATTAAACCGACAATACTTCTCAGTCTCAACGAAACACTTTCTCCGTTTGCGAGTTGGAGGACATCATAGAAAAATCCGTCTTCCTCGTTCCATAGTCCTTCTTTTCCGTCACCAAGATTTTCCATGGCTTCTGCAATGTAAAGATAGTGTTCAAAAAATTTGATGGCCATATCTTCATACACCTGATAATATTGTGCGAGTTCCATTGCCATTCTCATCATATTAAGAGCATACATTGCCATCCAGCTCGTTCCGTCTGCCTGCTCCAGATGTTCACCATCCTTAAGCTCCATATTCCGGTCAAATGCACCGATATTATCCAGACCTAAAAATCCGCCACCAAAAATATTTTTACCGTTTTTATCTTTTCTGTTTACCCACCATGTGAAATTCAGCAATAATTTTTGAAAAACTTTCTCCAAGAAAAGCAAATCGGGTTTGCCATTCATTTTTTCATCAATTTTAAATACTCTGAAACAAGACCAAGCATGAACTGGTGGATTTACATCACTTAAATTCCATTCGTAAGCAGGCATCTGTCCGTTAGGATGCATATACCATTCTTTTGTAAGTAAAAGCAACTGGTTTTTCGCAAACTCAGCATCAATTATGGCAAAAGGAACGCAGTGAAAAGCCAGATCCCAGGTTGCGTACCAAGGATATTCCCATTTGTCGGGCATGGAGATAATATCTTTATTGTGGAGATGTTCCCATTCTGTGTTTCTGACATAATTGTCAAAATCTCTCGGAGCTTCATGATTAGGATCGCCTTTCAGCCATTTCCCAACATTATAATGATAGAATTGTTTATTCCATAGAAGTCCGGCAAATGCTTGTCTTTGTACATTTTTTTCGTCTTCATCATAAATATCATGCTGTATTTCTTGGTAAAATTCATCAGCTTCTTTAATTCGGGCATCAAAAATTTCATCAAACTGGTAAAACGCATCTTCCATATCATAAGGAGACAGACGAAATTCAAAAATTTTTGAATCTTTTGCTCCAATAGTTTCTTCAATAACGAATGCTGCTTTTGTGCCTTTTTGTTCGGGATTGATAGTTTTTTTATGATGAATAATATAATCATTTATCCCGTCCTTATAATAAGTGTTTTCTACAGCAGGAGTACCGTGTAATTTCGGATGATTTGTTTCATTTTCACAGAAAACCCTTTCAGCGTTCTTGTTTTTAGAATAAAACTTTTTGATAGGAACACTGTCGTGTAAAACATTAATACAGCCTTCTTTTCCGGCTTCTAACTGACCTTTATATTCATTATATCCCCACTTCCAGTTGTTTCTGTACCATGTAGTTGGTAGAACGACAATCGGAGCAGATTTGTCACTTCGGTTACATACCGTAACCCTTATCAGAATATCATTTGCGTCAGATTTACAATATTCTATGAAAATATCAAAATATTCGTCGTTATCAAAAATTCCGGTATCGAATAATTCATACTCAGGTTCTTTTTTAGAGCGTCTCGCATTTTCAGCTACAATATCGTCATAAGGAAATTCATTAATCGGATATTTATACACCATCTTCATATAACTGTGAGTAGGCGTATTATCCAGATAGTAAAAAATTTCTTTGATGTCTTCACCATGGTTTCCCTGCGGATTGCTCAATCCGAAAAGACGTTCTTTTATTCTTTGATCTTTTTTATTCCAAAACGAAAGAGCAAAACAAAAAAGCTGTTTGGTATCTGAGATTCCCGCAATTCCTTCTTCTCCCCATCTGTAGGTATGGCTTTCTGCAATATTATGGTTGGCAAAATGCCATGCATTCCCGTTGGGACTATAATCTTCACGTACATTTCCCCATTGTCTGTTGCTCACGTAAGGGCCCCAGTTTTTCCATTCTGTATCTTGTAATCTATGTTTTTCAGCAATCATTTTATCGCATTTACTCACGAAGTTAGTTTTTTTAAGAAAAAACTCCAACTTAATAAATTTTAATTAAATTTAATATTTTCCCGAAACGCCTTTGTTTATAGGGTTTTGAGAGGTTAAATTAAATTTTTATAAATATTTAAAAAGAAAAGTTTTATATTTGCACCATTCGATCATTCACATATTGAAAATGTTATCAAGAAAGGTTGAGGGATTAGACCCTGTGAAACCTTAGCAACCCTTTGCGCAGGCAATGAAGGTGCTACGTTCTACCAGAATTATTTTGGACAGATAACTTACTGAAGTTCTTTTCAGCCATTTCTTATGGCATTTTCAAATTGTATTATCAAAAAGTATAATAGAATTGAAAACAGAACTAAACTATATTAATTTTTCGTATCAAACCAATTCCGGTAAGGAATACCATATTCCGTTAAGCTACCAGCTTTTCGGAAAAGACCTGTTTTCTGCACCCGTCATCTTAGTAAATCATGCTTTGACCGGAAATTCCAATGTTTCGGGAGAAAAGGGGTGGTGGAAACAGTTGATAGGTGAAAATCAGGTGATTGATACAACTCAATATACAGTTCTGTGTTTCAATATTCCCGGAAACGGATTTGATGATTTTTTTATTGACAAATATGAAGATTTCACGCCTTCGGATATTGCGAATATCTTTTTGAAAGGTCTTGAAATGTTGAATATTAAAAGTTTACACGCCATTATTGGAGGTTCTCTGGGAGGAGGAATCGGTTGGGAAATGCTGGTTAAAAATCAGGCTCTTGCTGAAATTTTCATTCCTGTTGCCTGCGATTTTAAAACTCACGACTGGCTTCATGCACAATGTCTGGTTCAGAAATTTTTATTGAATCAAAATGACGAACCTCTTCAAAAAGCGAGGATTCATGCGATGTTGTGTTACAGAACGCCGGAATCGCTAAATGAAAGATTTCAAAACAGGTATAGTACGGAAAAGCAGAAATTGGAGTCAGAGGACTGGCTGATCTATCACGGAAATGCTTTAAACGAAAGATTTAGTTTAAAATCTTATAAACTGATGAATCATTTACTGATGAATATAAATGCAGATGAAAATCAACTGGAAAAAATTCAGGCACGAATGCACATGATCTCCGTTGATACCGATTTATTTTTCCCCGCTTCTGGAATCAGAATGTGTTTTAAAACGCTGAAAGAGAAAAAAAAGAATGTTTTCTATCACGAGATCACCTCAGTTCACGGGCACGATGCCTTCTTAATGGAATACGAACAATTAAATAACATCATTAAAAATATTTTACAGAGATGAATAGGATAAATGCTAACGAAATAAAATTTTTAAAAAACAGATCCATCATCAAATTTGAAGGAGAAGATTTCTTAGGCGAAATCGGGATTGACGGGCGAATTTTCAAAGCGCTTACTTTGGCGCGAATCAGTGTGGGAGTAATTTCCCAGCAGGCTATTGAAAACGGAATTTCCATTTTAGTTCATGAAAATGATTCTGAAAAAGCGGTGAATTGCCTTATTGATGAATTTGAAGCGGAAAGAAAATCCGGAAAAGTTTCCCAGATTTACAGCATCAATAATGTCTCAGTTATAGGATTTGTTGCAGAAGACTTCAACAAAGTATTGGCGGAACTCGCAAGAAATAATGTTTTCCCGTTGCTTTTGAACCAAATCGCAGCAGAAAAGCGTGTTAATATTGTTGTCACATCTTCGCAGGACGAAAAAGCAAAAAATATCATCGAATCTGAAATTTCCAAAAAACCCAAAACCGTTCATCTGGCAATTATTGGTCACGGAAACGTCGGAAAAACTTTAATAGAGCAGGTTCTGGAATCTTCAGAAGAAATTAAAAGACGCAAAAAAATAGATCTTAAAGTAGTTGCCGTTGCCAATTCCAGAAAAATAGCTTTTAACAAAAAAGGTTTCGACAACAACTGGAATGATGAGGTTTTAACGGCAGAAAACCCTTCTGATGTCCAGGAGCTGATTAAATTCTCCAAAGAAAATCAATTGGAAAATCTAATAGTTGTGGATAATACGGCAAGCAAAGATTTCGTGAAAAATTATCATACATTGGCGGAAAACGGTTTCGATCTGGTTTCTTCCAATAAAATTTTCAATACTCTTCCGATTTCAGAATACCGTCAACTAAGATATACGTTGAATAAAAATAACAGACGTTATCTTTATGAAACCAATGTTGGTGCAGGTTTACCGTTAATTGATACGATAAAATTATTACACCTTTCAGGAGAAAATATCACCAGAATTAAAGGTGTTTTCTCGGGAACATTGAGCTATGTTTTCAATAATTTTTCTTTGAGAAATGACAAGTTTTCCACCATCATCAATGAAGCGTTGGAAAAAGGATATACCGAACCCGATCCGAGAGAAGATCTGTCAGGAAACGACGTGGCAAGAAAATTACTGATTTTGGCGAGAGAATTAGATTTAATCAACGAATTTGAAGATATCAACGTTCAGAATCTGGTTCCTGAAAATCTGCTTTCTGTTTCCAAATCAGAATTTCTTTCAAGACTGGATGAATTAGATGCGGAATATCAGAAAATCAAAGAAAATCAGGAAGAAGGACACGTTTTAAGATATGTAGGAGATCTTCACGGAGATTTGCAGAAAGAAAAAGGGGAACTTGATGTGAAATTAATTTCCGTTCCGGCAACTTCCGCATTAGGACAATTGAAAGGTTCAGATTCCATTTTTGAAATTTATACCGAAAGTTACGGCGAAAACCCAATCGTTATCATGGGAGCCGGAGCCGGAGCAATTGTCACAGCAAGAGGCGTTTTCGGAGACATTCTAAGAGTAAGTGAAACAAAATAAAAGAACCTGTGAACCCGAAGGGTTCAATATTAATAGCCGTAGGTAAAACCTATGGTACGAAATAATAATATTAATATAACAATTTAATAATGTAGCAGTTACCAATATTCATTACAATTATCATGCTGAGCTTGTCGAAGCATCTCATTGGTACATTGCTAAACTGATACATTGTTACATTTTAAACTATATGGAAAACGAAAATTTTGAAACCTTTGCCATAAGAACCCAGACTGAAAGAACCCAGTTTGATGAGCATTCAACACCTTTGTATCTCACATCCAGCTTTATTTTTCAGGATGCGGAAGACATGAGAGCGAGCTTTGCGGAAGAAAAACCAAAAAATTTATACAGCCGTTTTTCCAATCCGAACGTAACCGAATTTACCGAGAAAATTGCCAAAATGGAAGGTGCAGAAGCAGGATATGCTTTTGCAACTGGAATGGCAGCGATTTACTCCACATTTGCGACTTTGCTAAATGCAGGAGAGCATATTGTAAGCTGTCAGTCTGTTTTCGGTTCTACGCATACTTTGTTCACAAAATATTTCCCGAAATGGAATATTGAAACAACCTATTTCAAAGCAGAAGATGCAGAAAATGTTGAACAATATATTCAGCCAAACACAAAAATTCTTTATCTGGAAACACCTACCAATCCTGCGATTGAAGTGTTGGATTTAGAATTTTTCGGACAGATTGCAAAGAAGCACAATTTAATTTTCATTGTGGATAACTGCTTTGCAACACCTTATCTGCAACAGCCGATAAAATACGGAGCAGACATCGTGGTGCATTCCGCAACCAAGTTAATTGACGGACAAGGTCGTGTTTTAGGCGGAGTTGCAGTCGGAAGAGAAGATTTAATTCGTGAAATTTATCTTTTCGCCAGAAATACAGGACCTGCAATGTCACCTTTCAACGCCTGGGTTTTGTCTAAAAGTCTGGAAACATTGGCAATTCGTGTAGAAAAACATTGTGAAAACGCTTTAAAAGTCGCTGAGTTTTTAGAAAGTCATCCAAATGTAGAACTGGTAAAATATCCTTTCTTGCCATCTCATCCAAGCTATGAAATTGCGAAAAAGCAGATGAAGCTAGGTGGAAACATCGTTGCCTTCGAAATCAAAGGTGGAATTGAAGGCGGAAGAAACTTTTTAGATAAAATAAAAATGTGTTCCCTTTCCGCAAATTTAGGCGATACGAGAACTATTGTAACGCATCCTGCTTCTACAACACACTCCAAATTATCTGATGAGGAAAGAAATGAAGTCGGAATCACCGCGGGTTTGGTTCGTTGTTCAGTAGGTTTGGAAAATGTGGAAGATATCATTGCAGATTTGAAACAGGCATTGGATAACGGTGAACCCGAAGGGTTCAACAACAATAGCCATATGTGAAACGTATGGAAAAATATCAACAAACGAAGTAATCAACGATGAAAAAATAAATAAAAATGAAAAATTCAGAACAACTATACAAAGCATTATCCGAAAGAATTTTAATTCTCGACGGAGCGATGGGAACCATGCTTCAGCGCTATAAATTCGAAGAAGAAGACTATCGTGGAGAAAGATTTAAAGATTGGGAACATCCGGTAAAAGGGAACAATGATTTGTTGTCCTTAACGCAGCCTCAAGCAATAGAAGAAGTTCACAAAAAATACCTTGAAGCAGGAGCAGATATTATTGAGACCAATACATTTTCAGGAACAACCATTGCCATGGCAGATTATCACATGGAAGATTTGGTTTACGAACTGAATTACGAATCTGCAAAAATTGCAAGAAAAGCCTGCGACGAGTACACTGCGAAAAATCCGGATAAACCAAGATTTGTAGCAGGTTCTATCGGTCCAACCAACAGAACCGCAAGTTTAAGCCCCGATGTGAATGATCCCGGCTACAGAGCCATTACTTTTGATGAACTGAGAATCGCTTACAAACAACAGTGCGAAGCCTTACTAGACGGAGGATCAGACATTCTTTTGGTAGAAACCATTTTCGATACATTGAATGCAAAAGCAGCCCTTTTCGCTATCGACGAACTTCAGGACGAAAGAAATATCAAGATTCCAATCATGGTTTCAGGGACCATTACCGATGCTTCGGGAAGAACATTGAGCGGACAGACTGCGGAAGCGTTTTTGATCTCAGTTTCCCATTTAAATCTTTTAAGTGTAGGTTTTAACTGCGCTTTAGGAGCAAATCAATTGACGCCTTATCTGGAAACATTGGCTCATAATTCAGAATTTGCTGTCTCAGCTTATCCGAATGCAGGTTTACCGAACGCTTTCGGGAAGTATGATGAGACACCGGAAGATATGGCGAGTCAGATCAAAGAATACGTGGAAAAAGGATTAATCAATATTATCGGAGGCTGCTGTGGAACAACGCCGGATCATATCAAAGCAATTGCAGATCTGGTTTCGCAATATCCACCGAGAAAATTGAAAGAATTTGCCTGAAATAATAGAATTTTTTAATTAAATCATAAGAAAAAGGAACAGTTTTTAATATTATCTTTAATTATCACACAAAATTAAATATAATGGAAAAACCTATTTACTTTAAAGATCCGGAGGATGCCAAATTGTTTAATGAACTCAGAAAAAAAGTGAACCAAAGAGTAGAAGCCATTCCTGAAAACAGGGACATTTACATTCAGATCAAAGCGGTTATTCTGCCTTTGATCTATTTTGGTTTATATGTCTTTGCACTTCTACATGCAGATCAGCCTGCTGTTTATATTTTGAGTTTCGTTCTGATGGGGCTTTCTCTTGTTTTAATTTATCTGAATTTAATTCACGAAGCGGCTCACAATAATATTTTTAAAAGTAAAAGACTGAACAGTCTGGTTTTACAGATTTTTGATTTTGTGGGAGCGAATTCCTACATCTGGAAAAAAAGACATATTGCAGCGCATCACGCATATCCCAATGTAGATGGTTGGGACACAGACATTGAGCAGAGCGGACTGCTTTTAATCGTTCCGTGGATCAAAGCGAAAGGCATTCAGAAATATCAGCATTTCTTTTTCTTTCTGGTCTATCCTTTATATCTTTTCAATTGGATGTTTATCCGTGATTTCAGAGACTTTTTTGATAACGAAAGAGTAATTCTGAAAACGCAGGGAGCGATTCCGGTAAAAGAAAAAATTAAAATGGTGACGTATAAACTGTTTTATTTTTTCTATCAGATTGCTGTTCCTGTTCTGTTTTTTAAAGTGTCTTTAGGTTTGGCTTTGGGAGCATGGTTTTTACAGGTAATTGCGGCGAGTATTTTTGCGCTTTTTGTCCTGTTGCCTTTGCATCCGCTTCCCGATAATGCCTTTCCGAAACTCGATGAGAAAAACGGACTTCCTTTTAGCTGGCTTTACCATCAGTTTGAAGTCACCAACGATTTAAAAGAAAATAACTGGTTTGTGCGGAATATTTTGGGAAATTTCAACTTTCACGTTGCCCACCATCTTTTTCCGAATTACAGTTATGTTTATTATAATGAAATTACAGAAGAAATCGAACAGTTTGCCCAAAAACACAATTTGGGTTACAAACGGTTTCCCATTTTTACCGCTTTGGGCAAACATATCGATTTGCTAAAGCAAAATGCGAATAACGCATATTTTATTTTAGAAGAATAAATTGATGAAATATTTAAGATTATCGGGGCTTGAGCCTTTGATTATTACACCGGAAAGCAACTTTATCAACGTTGGTGAAAGAACCAATGTTGCCGGTTCAAAGAAATTTTTAAGATTAATAAAAGAAGAAAAATTCGGGGAAGCGCTCGATATTGCACGCCATCAGGTTGAAGGAGGTGCACAGATTCTTGATGTCAATTTCGACGACGGATTGATTGACGGAAAAGCTTCCATGATTAAATTTTTAAACCTGATTGCCTCAGAACCGGACATTGCAAGAATTCCTCTTATGATCGACTCTTCGAAATGGGAAATTCTGGAAGCAGGATTGCAGGTTGCACAGGGAAAATGTGTGGTCAATTCCATCAGCTTAAAAGGAGGCGAAGAAGAATTCATCAAACAGGCAAAAGCCATCAAAAGATACGGTGCTGCTGTGATTGTCATGGCTTTTGATGAGGTGGGACAAGCCGATACCTACGAACGCAGAATCGAAATTTCAAAACGGTCCTATGATATTTTAGTGAATCGTTTAAATTTCCCTGCAGAAGATATTATTTTCGACTTAAATATTTTCCCTGTGGCAACGGGAATGGATGAACACCGAAGAAATGCCATCGATTTTATTGAAGCAACAAGATGGGTTCGCCAGAATCTTCCGTATGCATCCGTAAGTGGAGGAGTTTCTAATGTTTCATTCTCGTTCCGTGGAAATGATACGGTGAGAGAAGCAATGCACTCGGTTTTCCTGTATCACGCGATTCAGGCAGGAATGAACATGGGAATTGTAAATCCTGCCATGTTGGAGGTGTATGATGAAATTAATAAAGAACTTCTGGAACTCGTTGAAGACGTGATTCTCGATAAAAGAGATGATGCAACAGAAAGACTTTTAGATTATTCTGAAAAACATAAATCAGTCAAAAAAGAGAAAGTTGAAGAACTTGAGTGGCGTACAAAACCTTTACAGGAAAGGATTACGCATTCTTTAGTAAAAGGAATTGACCGTTTTATTGAAGAAGATGTAGAAGAAGCGAGATTACAGGCAGAAAAACCCCTTCACGTGATTGAAATTAATTTAATGACAGGAATGGGCGTTGTCGGAGACCTTTTCGGGAGCGGAAAGATGTTCTTACCACAGGTTGTAAAATCTGCGAGAGTAATGAAAAAAGCGGTGGCTTATTTGCAGCCTTTTATTGAAGCTGAAAAAGACGGGACAAAACCAGCAAATGGAAAAATTTTAATGGCAACCGTAAAAGGTGATGTTCACGATATTGGTAAAAATATTGTGAGCGTTGTTTTAGGGTGTAACAATTACGAAATTGTAGATCTTGGCGTAATGGTTCCGGCTGAAAAAATTATTCAGGCTGCGATTGATCATCAGGTTGATGTGATCGGACTGAGCGGATTAATTACACCAAGTCTGGACGAAATGGTATACATCGCGCAGGAACTGGAAAGACAGAATTTAAATTTTCCTTTACTAATTGGTGGTGCAACAACTTCAAAAGCACATACCGCTGTAAAAATCGATTTAAAATATAAAAACGCCGTAGTTCACGTCAATGATGCTTCCAGAGCAGTAAATGTGGTAAGTTCATTACTAGGCGACAGAAATAAGGAATACGTTGATGATCTGAAAAGTGAATATTCCGAATTCCGTGAAAAGTTCCTGAACAGACAGGTAGAAAAAGACTACATTTCTATTGAAGAAGCCAGACAGAATAAATTTAAAATCGACTGGGAGAATGAAGAAATTTTTACACCCAATCAGTTAGGAATTACCGTTGTTGAAAATCAGGATCTGAGAGAGTTATTGCCTTTCATCGACTGGTCACCTTTTTTCAGAAGTTGGGATCTGCATGGGAAATATCCAAAAATTTTAGAAGATGAGGTTGTAGGAGCTCAGGCAAGAGAACTATTCAAAGATGCGCAGGTAATCTTAAAAAGAATTTTGGATGAAAAGTTATTAACGGCAAAAGCTATTTTCGGAATTTTCAAAGCCAATTCTACTGAAACAGACGATATTTTAATTTTTGATGAAAATAACGAACAAAAAACCAAGTTCATTACTTTAAGACAGCAGGCTCAGCGTTCCAAAGGGAAAGATTATCTGGCTTTAAGTGATTTTATTGCGCCTCAAAGTTCAGGAAAAACCGATTATATGGGAGCTTTCTGTGTGACAACAGGTTTCGGAACCGATGAATTGGCGCAGGAATACGAAAAAGCGAATGACGACTACAACGCGATCATGGTAAAAGCTTTGGCAGACCGTTTCGCAGAAGCCTACGCGGAATTTTTACATAAAAAAGTAAGAACGGAATATTGGGGGTACGCGTATCAGGAAAATTTAACCAATGAAGAATTGATTGCTGAAAAGTATAAGGGAATTCGTCCTGCTCCGGGTTATCCTGCGTGTCCGGATCATTTGGAAAAACACGCGATCTGGGATTTACTGAAAGTGGAAGAAAATATCGGTGTTTATCTTACTGAAAGTTTAGCGATGTTCCCGACTGCTTCGGTTTCGGGATATTATTTCGGAAGTCCGTACGCTAAATATTTCGGATTGGGAAAAATTGCAGAAGACCAGCTTAAAGATTACTCCGTAAGAAAAGGAATTTCTTTGCAGGAAGCGAGAAAATGGTTGAATCCTAATTTAGCAGATTAAAAAAATGAAGAATAAAAATTTTTTCCTGTGTCTTTTTGCTTTTTTGTTTGTTCAGACTTATGCTCAAAAATATCATGATAATGATTTTTCAGGATATGTGAATTATACAAATATACCATTAGTAAATGTACGGTTTAATCCTTTGTTATTTGATTATGTATTGAACAGAGAACCTGAATATTACTCGGGAAATAAGATAAAAAAGATTACTTATTTGCTGGATGGGCAGCTTTCTCAATCGGTTGAATATGATAAAGATGGAAATGTTAAAGAAAGTTTTTTTAAGAGCGGTTCAAAATACTTAACATCTAAAAATAAAGATGAAATAGTTACAATTGAATACATCAACAACAAAGAAAATTTTATTTCATCAAAAAAAATAACTCCTGAAGGAAAATTAATAAGAATTAAGAATCAATACGCAGTAAGTAAAAATGATTCTACGGTAAACAAATTTTATTATGAAAATAATAAGATCATAAAAAAAGAGCAATATTTTAACAATAAGATTCAAAGAAAAAGCGAGTTCAAATATGACAAAAACTTGCTTATTAATATTGTTAATACAGACTATGTTGTTCAGGTTCAGCCCAAACAGATCAGTGAATCCGAAAATATAACATATAAATATGATGCTAACGGTAATTGTATTTCTATTGAAAACATTAATTATTTCGGAGTTTTGAAAAATAAACATTTTTTTACTTATAATAACCAGAACAAGCTTGTTAAAGAAATTTATAGCTTAAATGAAGGAGTTGGTTCTCAGGTAGATGAAGGTTTTATAGAATATGGTTATGATAATAAAAACAGAGTTAGTAAGATCATTGAAAAAAACAAACAGAAAGCCAGCAGTGCAGTTATTCTTTACGGAGAAAACAATAAAATAAAGTCTGTTACAATTAATTGTGATTCATGTTATTCTACCTATTTTCCAATAAGCTTCTATCCAAATAAAATGATAAATATTTATGATTTTAAATATGATGAAAAGGAAAATATGATAGAAATGAGCAACACCATAAATGGAGAACTTAGGAATAAGACAGAATTTGCAATTGAATATTATTAAAATTAAACTATATAATGAAAATCACAGACCATATAAAAAACGCAAACGGAAAAACACTATTTTCACTTGAAGTCGTTCCGCCCCAAAAAGGAATTGGGATTGAAGATCTTTATAAAAATATTGATCCTTTAATGGAATTTAAACCGCCGTTCATCGACGTTACCACTTCCAGAGAAGAATATATTTATATCGACAAAGGAAACGGATTGATGGAGCGCAGAATTACCAGAATGCGTCCCGGAACGTTGGGAATTTGTGCGGCAATTCAGCATAAATATAATGTAGATACGGTTCCGCATTTGCTTTGCGGAGGTTTTACCAAAGAGGAAACAGAGTATCTTCTGGTAGACTGTATGTACCTCGGAATTGATAATGTGATGGCTCTCAGAGGTGATGCGATGAAAGGACATCAGTATTTTGAGCCAACTCAGGGAGGTCACGGAAGCGCAATGGAACTGGTTCACCAGATTAACGATCTGGGAAGAGGAAAATATCTCCATAATCAGGATGAAATTTGTGATGAACATAATAAATTCTGCATCGGCGTTGCCGGTTATCCCGAAAAGCACATGGAAGCACCTTCAATGAATTATGATCTGAAATGGCTGAAGCAAAAAGTTGATGCAGGAGCAGACTATATCGTCACCCAAATGTTTTTCGATAATAAAAAATTCATTGAATTTGTTCAGAAAGCCAGAGAAATGGGAATTACGGTTCCTATTATTCCGGGAATTAAACCGATTGCCACGAAAAAGCATTTAAAGGTTTTACCACAGATTTTTAAAATTGATCTTCCGGAAGAACTGATTAACGAAGTGGAAAATGCTAAAAATAATGAAGCAGTAAAACAAATCGGAATCGAATGGGCAATTGCGCAATGCAGAGAATTGCTGAAATTTGAAGTTCCTGTTCTGCATTTTTATTCGATGGGGAAAAGCGATAATATTAAAAAAGTAGCGGGAGCGTTATTCTGAATCGAATAAAATATGAATAGTTTAAAGTTCTGCATTTCTGCAGAACTTTTTTTATAGGGTTTCGGCGGCGAAGCCGCCGAAACCCTATAAATCATAAAACAGGATGTCTTTCAAACTCCTTATTCCTGTCAAAAAGATAACGGTACGTTGCTAGTTTTCGCGTGACTGTGGTATCAAGATTTTCCGCAATTTTAATCATTTTGGGATTAAAATCCCCGATCCACTGCATTTCTGTCACTTTAAAATCAGTATGTTTTCTCAAATGTTGTGTTCCCTCCCAGATCATGTAGCCTTCAAGACCTTTTCTTTGCCATTCCGGAACGACACCGAACACCAGACCGACCATTTTTTCGTTCTTTTTGAATTTTTTTATCCAAAGAAATTTTAGTTTTTCCAAAAGTCCGAATTTTCCATTCAGATATTTAAACCATTGATTGGTGTCGGGTAGATTCATCCACATGGCAATCGGTTTTTCGTTTTCATAGACAAACCATGAAATATGTTCATTAATGATGGGTTTCATCGTTTTGAACATTTTCAGCACTTTAGATTCCTGCATACATTTTCCTTCGCCGTGTGCAGCCCATGCTTTGTTATAAATTTCGGTGAAATCTTTGGCAAATTTCTCCAGATTGTTTTTCGTCATGGGTTTTGCAGAAATATCAGGATTTTTACTGTGTTTGGCGTGCATTAATGTAAAAAGCCTCGAAACTTCAGCGAAAATAGGTCTTGAAAAACATAGCTGTTCAAAATAAATTTTAAAACCATAACTTTCAAAAAGATCCTTGTAATAGGGGAAATTGTAATTCATTCCGTACAAAGGTTCAAGAAAACCTTCAATAACCAATCCCCAGAATTTATCGCGTTCCCCGAAATTTATTGGTCCGTCCATCGCTTCCATGCCTCTTTCCTGAAGCCAGTTTTTGCAATGGTCAAAAATGAAATTTGCTGTTTCCTGATCATTGATACAGTCGAAAAAACCGATTCCGCCGGTGGGCTGTTGTTGCTGATAAGTTTTGTTGATGAAAACGGCAACTTTTCCTACAGTTTCATTCTTAGCATTTTTAAAAAGAAATCTTTCGCATTCACCATCTTTGTAAAATTTATTTTTTTCGGGACTGAAAATAGATTCAAGATCTTGATCCAAAGGTCTTATATAATGATCATTATGCTGATAAAGCCTAACGGGAAATTCCAGAAATTCTTTCTTTTGACTTTCAGTATGTACTTTTTCAACAGTGATCATATTTTGTTTTGTGATAGGTTAAAAGATGATATTTTCGTCTAAATTGAAATTATTTAAAAAGATATAATCCGTATTTTTGTGCAAATTAAATAAAAATGGTTGATTTTACCGACAACGATGATGATATTTTCACAGGAAAAGAGCATACGCCGATTCGTGAAAATGCTTTTGAGAAATCGCCGGAAGAAAAAATAGAAAAAATTACCGAACTTTTTGGAGAGATTATGGAAACCCTTGGCTTAGACATGACCGATGACTCCTTAAAAGATTCTCCGAGACGTGTTGCCAAGATGTATGTAAATGAAATTTTCGGGGGACTTCTTCCTGAAAACAAACCAGGAATTTCCACGTTTTCAAATAAATATAAATACCGCCAGATGTTGGTGGAAAAAGATATCACCGTATATTCATTTTGTGAGCATCATTTCTTGCCGATCATCGGAAGGGCGCATGTTGCTTACATTTCGAACGGTGAAGTAATCGGTCTTTCGAAAATCAATAGGATTGTGGATTACTACGCAAAAAGACCACAGGTTCAGGAAAGACTGACGATGCAGATTGTCAATGCTTTAAAAGAAGCTTTAGGAACAAAAGACGTAGCCTGCATCATTGATGCAAAACACCTTTGCGTTAATTGCAGAGGAATAAAGGATACCGCAAGTTCTACGATTACCGCAGAATTAAGCGGAATTTTCAGAACCAATCCTATCACAAGACAGGAGTTTCTGCATTATGTAGGAAGTCATGCTAAACTGGATTAATTGCTATGCCAAAATTTGAAATTTATCTTTACAATGAAGTTAATAATCCTATATTTTATTTTTTTGTAAAAGAAATTACAAATCAATTTAAAGGAGTTCTGATTAAGAAGATTGATGATGGTTTGGAAACAATGTATTAAGATTTTAATGTTGATGAAATTTTAATTACTTTACATCAAACACCTATTATTGTAATTACAATTTTCCCAACAAATAATGTAGATTTAAAGGATGGAGAAGTTAATTTTTATAGAAAAATTTCATCTTATTTAAAAAATAAAATAAATGATAAAATTTAAAAAAGTTTCAGACAAGATATTTGTAACAACTATTATTTGTTGCTGCTATACCTGCTGTTAAAAGGTGAAAATCTTTTAATTGATAAACTTTAGACTAAATTTAAAATCATTAAATCAAATTAAATAAATGCAACTAAAAATATACAACTCGCTTGCGGGCGAAAAAGAAATATTCAAGCCGATCTTAGAAGGAAATGTCGGAATGTACGTCTGCGGACCGACGGTTTACAGCAATGTGCACTTGGGAAATGTAAGAACTTTCCTTTCTTTCGACTTCATCTACAGAAGTCTGATGCATTTGGGTTACAAAGTAAGATATGTAAGAAATATCACCGATGCAGGCCATCTTACCGACGACGGAGACGTAAATAACGATAGGTTCGTGAAACAGACCCGTCTCGAAAAATTAGAACCAATGGAAATCGTACAGAAATACACGGTAGATTTTCATAAAGTTCTGGATATGTTCAATTTGCTTCCTCCGAATATTGAACCAACTGCAACCGGTCATATCGTAGAGCAGATTGAGCTGACTCAAAAGTTAATTGAAAGAGGATTTGCTTACGAAAGCAACGGTTCTGTGTATTTCGATGTGTTGGAATACAACAGAAGAGGCTTGAATTATGGTGAACTTTCAAAAAGAAATATCGAAGAACTTTTTGCCAATACCCGTGATTTGGACGGACAAGGTGAAAAGAAAAATCCGCAGGATTTCGCATTGTGGAAAAAGGCTTCTCCGGCACACATCATGAGATGGAATTCGCCTTGGGGTGAAGGTTTTCCGGGATGGCATCTGGAATGTACTGCGATGAGTACAAAATATTTAGGAGAAACTTTCGATATTCACGGAGGCGGAATGGATCTGAAATTCCCGCACCATGAATGTGAAATCGCACAGGGAAAAGCGTGCAATGATGCTTCTCCGGTAAATTACTGGATGCACGCAAATATGCTGACTATGAACGGACAAAGAATGAGCAAGTCTACCGGAAATTATATTCTGCCGATGCAGTTGGTAACAGGGGAAAATGATTTCTTTAAAAAGCCCTTCCATCCTTCAATTGTTCGCTTCTGCTTTTTGCAGGCACATTACAGAAGTGTTTTAGACATTTCAAATGATGCAATGATGGCGAGTGAAAAAGGTTTCATAAGATTGATGGAAGCGATCAAACTTCTGAACAGCATCACTCCTAATGACGAAATGCAATCTGGTTTCAGTATTGAAGAATGGAAAAACAAAGCGTATGACGCATTAACGGATGATTTTAATTCTCCGGTTCTGATTGCGCATTTATTTGAAGCGGTAAAATATATTTTTGTTTTGAATGATGGCAAAGAAACTATTTCAACGAAAGATTTAGAGGAACTGAAATCTACTTTAAATGCTTTAGTTTTCGATGTTTTAGGACTTCAGACCATTGAAGAAAACAATAATGAAAAACTGGATCAGACCTTAAAAGTTCTGATTGAATTGAGAAATCAGGCAAGAAAATCAAAAAACTTTGAACTATCCGATCAGATTCGTGATAAACTTCTTGCAGAAGGCATTGAGCTGAAAGACGGAAGAGATGGTACGACGTATGTTGTAAATTAAAACCCGTAAAAATTTAAATATCCCGGTACAAAAGTATCGGGATTTAGATTTATAATTATTTCAACAATATATATTTTTAACGATTTTTGCCTTTAAAATATCTGTAATGAACTGTCCGTGCTGCTCCGGTAAAACCTATGAAGAATGCTGTAAACCATACCATACAAAAGAAAAAAATGCTCCAACAGCAGAAGCTTTGATGCGGTCGAGGTATTCTGCATTTGCTATTCCGAATGGAACGTACTTAATGGAAACTACTGCGCCGAGTAAAAGACAGTTTCATAACACCAAAGATTTGCAGGAATGGGGTGAAAGCAATCAATGGACAAAACTGGAAATCGTAAATAAACCGTCTTTGAACAAAGTGGAATTCAAAGCTTATTATACAGATGAAAACGGACGGAAACAAATTCATCACGAATTATCTGTATTTAAAATGATTCAGAACCGATGGTTTTATGTAAACGGTGAATTTTTAGAGTAAATAAAAACTGAGGTACATTATTTTGTCTTACTAAAGAATTTTTTTTGATATTTTCTTTCAACAGATCAATATTAATAAAAATGTCCAGCATTTCTGCCGGACATTTTATATTATTTAGAAGATTTTTTTAATGACCTTCGTTTCCGTCAATTCCGTGAGCGTGACCATGTGATAATTCTTCTTCAGTTGCAGGTCTTGTATTTAATACTTCTACCTGGAAGTCTAAAACTTTACCCGCCATTGGATGATTCAAATCTGCCACAACAACTTCAGGAGTAACCTCTACTACGAATGCCTGAAAATTATTTCCCTGATTGTCAGATAAAGGTAAAATAGCTCCCACAGGCGGAATTCCGCTTTCCTGGAACATGTCAATCGGAAGCTGTGCAATTGCATCTTCCTGTTTTTGACCGTAAGCTTCTTCTGGCTGAATGGTAAAATCTGCTTTATCACCTGCTTTCAAACCTAGAATGTTCTGCTCAAATCTAGGAATCATCATTCCTACACCATATAAAAATGTAAGTGGATTTTCTGCTGTAGTTTCTTCTACCAAAACCTTGCTTCCGTCTTCTTCGATAGTGTGAAGAATATACTTTACAGCTACCACATGATTGTTTTCAATTGTCATATTTTTCTTTTTTCCGTGAAAATTCATCACGATTAACCGTACAAATATAATCTTTTTGAAATGATTGATCGGAATGAGCGAGTTTATTTAACTTTATTTAAAATATCAAGTCAGTGTTTTTTTTGAAAGAAATATTGTAACTCCACTTTTCGAAAAGCATTCAATACAAACTTACCGTGCAAAAATGAATCAGTATTTTCAGGCTTCACTTTTCTTTATTTTTTTCTTCTTTTTTCTTTTGTCTTAAAACATACAGGTACAGACTTTCAACCTTAGTTCTTGCCCATGGTGTTTTTCTCAAAAATTTCAACGAAGAACTTATGCTCGGATTGTCGGTAAAACATTTAATGTTGATTTGCTCGCCCAATTTCTCAAAACCATGATAATATTCTATCAAGTCTTCCAGAATTGCATCAAGCCTTTTTCCGTGAAGCGGATCTTTAGACTGCTGTTCCATAATGATGTAAAGATAAGAATTCATTTTTTGTGAAATTTAAAATTTCTTTCACTTTAATTGAGTTGTTCAAAAAGCAAAACGCAAGAAGGAATAAACAGTTTTGCTTTAAATTGAAAGTTCCTGTATTTTCAAGCTCTGCGAAGCAAATTTTATTTGCCTTGCATTCTTACTATTGCGTTAAAAACTTTGCGTTTAAATTTAAGATTAACATCAGGTTTGATGATAATATCATAGTAATTTCGAATATAAAACAATAGATTTTAACTAAGCTCTTATCAATTAATAAAGTTTTTTCTTCAGAATAGATTAATTTAGCAATACCAATTTTAAGTTGAAATGAGCAGAAATACCGATGCCAACAGAAAACTGCATAAAAAGAAAATCGACAATAAAAAACGTAAAATTCAGGAAGCTGAATTGAAAAGAAAAAACCGATTAAAGGAAATGCGCGAGAATACAAAGGCTAAATTAGCAGCTCAACAGGAAGAGGAAACGAAAATTTCATGAAAATTCTACATACTGCCGATTGGCATTTAGGTAAACGTCTCGACCGTTTTTCCAGATTGGAAGAGCAGGTTTTGGTTATGGACGAAATCGTTCAGATTGCTGATGAACAGAATGTTGATTTGGTTTTAATTGCCGGAGATTTGTTTGATAATTTCAATCCGGGCGTTGAAGCAGTAGAACTTTTTTATAAAACTTTAAAGCGTTTATCTTTAAACGGAAGACGGCCCGTCATTGCCATTTCAGGAAATCATGATTCTCCAAGCTTGATTGATGCACCGGATCCTCTTGCAAGAGAATGCGGAATCATTTTAATAGGTCATCCAAAGGCGACCGTTCATCCTTTTGAACTGGAGCATTTTAGAATTTCAAAATCTGCAGAAGGATTTATCGAGCTGCAACTTCAAAATCAGAATTTTCCTGTCAGAATTCTTCACACACCTTATGCCAATGAAATCCGTCTGAAAGAATATTTCGGAGAAAATAAAGCAAGTGAACTGAATGCTGTTTTAGCAGAACACTGGAAAAAAACGGCTGATGAATTTTGTGATGATAACGGAGTCAATCTTCTGATGACGCATTTATATATGAATAAAAAAGGCGAACCTATGTTGGATGAACCGGAAGGGGAGAAGCCTATTAAAATAGGAAATGCTGACCTGATTTTTTCAGATATCATTCCTCCACAGATTCATTATACCGCTTTGGGGCATCTGCATCGTTTTCAAAATATCGGAACCGATGAAAAACCGGTTGTTTATTCTTCGTCACCTCTTTGCTATAGCTTTAGCGAAGCGGGGCAGACCAAATATGTATCAATCATTGAAGCAGAACCCGATAAGCAGGTTTCATTTGAAAAAATTGCTGTAAAAAACGGAAGATGTCTGGAAAGAAAGACCTTTGACTGTGTGGAAAAAACAGTAGAATGGCTTCAGGAGAACCCTGATTCTCTGGTAGAAATTACTTTAGAAAGTCAGACTTTTTTAAAAGCTGAAGAGCGAAAAAAGATTTATCAGGCACACAACGGAATTATATATTTGATTCCTAAATTTAAACATCAGCAATTTGATGAAAATAAACTGAGTGAGATTAATCTCAGTCAGGATATACAAACTTTATTCAAAGATTATTTTAAATCAAAAAACGGTGGTCAGGATGCAAATGAAGAACTCATTAATTTATTTAATGAAATCGTTTCTGAAAAATAATTAATTAAAAATAATGTTTTTTTTTAAATGAAACTTTACGTTAAATAATCTTAAGCCCATAATAAAACTCTACTTATTGGTTTAAATTTTAAATATTCTCTTATGATTCCAATTCAATTGACTTTAGAAGGTTTATATTCTTATCAGCAACGGCAGAAAATTGATTTTGAAAATCTTACGGAAGCCGGCTTGTTCGGCATTTTCGGTTCGGTAGGTTCAGGAAAATCTTCTATTTTGGAAGCTATTTCTTTTGCTCTTTATGGCGAAACAGAACGCCTGAATGCAAGAGATAAACGTGCTTACAACATGATGAATCTGAAATCGAACAAATCCTATATTGAGTTTGATTTTTTGAATTATGAAAACAAAAAATTTCGTGCAACAAGAGAATTCAGACGAAATTCTAAGAATTTTGAAGATGTAAAAACACCCACCGTTACTTTTTACGAATGGAAAAATGAAAACTGGATTCCATTGGAGCATTCAAATGCTGAAAAAGTGATTGGTTTGAGTTATGCGAATTTTAAGCGAACCATAATTATTCCTCAAGGGCAGTTTAAAGAGTTTTTGGAACTTGGCGCAACAGACCGAACCAATATGATGAAAGAAATTTTTGGTCTTCAGCGTTTTGATTTGCAGAATAATGTTTCAGTTTTAAATGCAAAAAACAGATCAGAACTCGATCAGTTGGAAGGTCAGTTAAAAGGTTTTGAAGAGATCAATGAAGAACAAATTTCAGCTCAGAAAGAACATCTAAAAACCGAGCAGCAAAAATTTGAAGAAGTACAGAAAATTTTCAGAGAAACGGAACAGAAATATGTGAAACTGAAAACTTTGAAAGAAGATTTTGAACTTTTGCATCAGAAAAGATCAGATTTTGAAAAACTGACTCAAAAGAAATCTGAGATTGATATTCTAGAAACGAAGACCGAAATTTACGATAAAGTTTTCAGGATTTTCACACCTTTAATTTCTGAGAACAACAAACTTCTCAAGGAAATTTCTGAACAGCAGAGTAACAAAGAACAACAGTTCAAAATTATGCAGGAAACAGAAATTCAGTCTGAAAATATCAGGAATAAACTTTCTGCAATTCAACCGAAATATGAAGCTTTACATCAATCTAAGATCCAGGAAAATGATTTGAGTCTGATTCTTCAGATGGTGAAATTTTCTGAGGAAATTACAGCTTTAAAAGAACGAACAACAAAAGGCTCGGAAAAAGTAAAAGAAGTTGAAGCCAACCAAAAATTAATTCAAAACAAGATTGAAGAACTTTCAAAAAATGCAGAGCTTTTAAAAACGAAAAAATTAGATTCTACTTTACTTCTGAACGTAGGGAATTGGTTTTCAGAAAACAAGAGATTAAAGGAAATTTTGAACATTCAATCAGAGAAAATTCGTTTAAAAAAACTTGAAATCGAAAAGATCTCCGATGAATTAAAGCCTTTTGAAATTAATCCTGAAACATTTAAAAATGATTTTAAGAATCAGATTGAAGTTTTAGAAAATCAGAAAAAAAACCTTTCTGAAAAAAAGAATCATCTTGATGTTCAACAGAAACTGGCTCACTTTGCCAACGAATTGCACGAGGGAGAATCTTGTCCGCTTTGTGGTGCTTTGGAACATCCGAATATTGTACATTTTTATGATGTAAATTCAGAATTAAATGATATTCAGAAGCAGATTGGGCAGCTGGAAATTAAAGAAGAAAACATTCGGAAACAGTCATTGGAAATCGAAAAAATTCTTGACCGTAAAAAGATTTTTGAAGAACAGTTGAAATCAGAAGAAGAAAGTTTAAAACAGATTCAAAATAACTTAGATATACATTTAAAAAATTTCAACTGGGTAGAATTTAATCCGGAAAATCAAGATGATTTTGAGCAAAAAAGACAACAATCTTTCACCATTGAAAAACAAATGGATGAACTGAATCAGCAAATTTCTTCAGAGCAAAAAAATTTGGATAAAGAAAGGCAAAATCTTGACAGTTATAATAAAGCTTTGGAAAAATTCAGGCTTGATGAAGCAAAAAAAGAAGAGCAAATCAAGACGAATGAAGCCAATTTAAAAGCATTGCAATGGGTTGATTACAAAGATAAAACGATTGTTGATGTGGAAGAAATTTATCATAAGCTCGCAAAATCAAACCTTGAAACTGAACAGGATTACAATCAATTAATTAAAAACGAGAAAGAAATTTCACCCAAATTAGCCGAGCAAAAAACGGTTGTTCATCAATTGGAAAAACGGATTTCCGAACTGGAAAAAGAAATTTCAGAGAATAAAAATCAGATTGGAAAAGCTTTATCTGAACAGCAATTCAGCACTTTGGAGGAAATCCAGCAAATTCTTGTTCAGGAAATCAATGTTCAGGAAATAAGAAATCAGATTCAGCAGTTCAGGATTCAGTTTGAAACGCTGAGAAACAGTATTCTTGAACTGGAAAATAAGCTTAAAGACTTTTCATTTAACGAGGAAGAATTTTTAGCCATTGAAAATCAGTTTAGAACTTTTGAAAAAGATTTAAAAACAACCAATGATTCTGTGGTAAAGATCGCGACTGAAATTGAAAGATTAGAAAAGGAATTCAGGAAAAAGGAAAATCTTTTGAAGGATTTGGCGCAGCTTCAGAAACGTGCAGAAAATCTGAAAATCATGACCAGTCTTTTTAAAGGAGCCGGTTTTGTGCAGTATGTTTCTTCAATTTATCTTCGCCAGTTATGTGACCACGCCAATGTACGTTTTCATAGGATGACCAGAAATCAGCTGAGCTTACAATTGAATGAAAATAACGATTTTGAAATCATTGATTATCTGAATGAAGGACGAAGCCGAAGTGTAAAAACGCTTTCGGGAGGACAGGCTTTTCAGGTTTCTTTGAGTCTTGCGCTGGCTTTGGCAGAAAGTGTGCAAACGAATGCTCAATCGGAGAAAAACTTCTTTTTTATTGATGAAGGTTTCGGAACTCAGGATCTGGAATCGGTGAATATCGTGTTTGAAACGCTGATGAATCTGCAGAAAGAGAACCGTATTGTAGGAATTATTTCGCACGTGGAAGAGCTGAAAGAGAAAATTCCGGTTTCACTGAATATTACAAAAGATGAGGAAAAGGGAAGCTTGATTGAGGTTTCTTAATTAAAAACCTTACAGGTTTATTTTGTAAATTGTTGATATAGTTTCCTATTTTTGAACATTAAAAAATATTATGCAAAACTTACCTATTATTCTAAAACCGTCAAAAATTAAAACTATTATTCTTACAATGATAAGTGCAGGCTTTGTTGGTCTAGGAATTTCGTTGCTGGAAAAAAACATGCTGATCGGAATTCTGAACATTGTTTTCTTCGGGATCTGCTTGTTAATTTTCATCATTAACCTGATTCCTAATTCTGCCTACTTGAAAATTGATGAAAGAGGAATAGAAATGAAAAATTTATTCAGGGTGACCTTTATACCGTGGCAGGCTGTAAGCGGTTTTAGAACCAAAAGTATTTTCATTAATAAAATGGTGGTTTTTGATCTTGACCAAAAGCTTCTGGAATCTGTTAATATGAAATCGAAAACAGGAGCCTTTCCCGATACTTACGGAATGTCTGCAAAAAAACTTTCTGATCTGCTGAACGGATATAAATCAGAACTTGATGCTGAAAAGGATATAAAAATTCCGCATCGGTAAAGATGCGGAATTAATTATTCTCTTTGTTGAACTATTATCTATACATAAACATGACAACTTGATCATCCACACCATCTCCATTTTCGTCATTCACATCATAAACAATTTGAAGCTCGTTTTGAGTAAGCTGTATGACATCGGTGGTGGTTCCGGCAACTGTTATCTTTTTTGTTGCAGGGTCATAAGTATAGCTTTCAGAAAAAAATCCGTCTTCTTCACATGTGCCATCAGATTTTGTATAGAATATCTTTGAATTTAAAATTCCGTTGGATGTAAATTCGTAAGTGTTTTTTTTGTCGCAGTCATCTGGTAATTCTGTGTCTAATACAGCATTATTAGTTCCATTGTAAATCACAATTTTACTTTCTTTCCATGTTCCTACGATTGATACAGCATTTTCGTTTTCATCGTCATTAGAGCATGACATAAGCGCAAAAACGCCTAAAGACATCATTAATATTTTTTTCATATTTGAATTTTTAACGCTGCGAATTTATCAATTTTTCCTTTGTTATGGAAATAAATAATACTGCGTAGACAAAAATCTACAGTTTATTTCAACTGATTTTTTACTTCCGTTCCAAACAATTCAATAGATTTTCTCATTACATCGTCTTCCGGTGCGCCTACGTCCATGTGACCGATAAATCTTGTGATTCCGAAAATTTCTTTTATGTAATTTATTTTATCTGCAACTTCATCCGGATTTCCGATAAATAATGCTCCGTCTTCGCTTCTGCCGCTTTCATACTGCATTTTGTTATAAGGAGCCCAGCCTCTGGACTTTCCGATTCTGTCCATCTGAGATTTATAATTGTAAAAATAACCTTCAATAACTTTTTTATCATCACTTACAAAAGTATGAGAGTGAATGGCAATCTGCATTTCAGACTCAGCATGACCAGCTTTAAGGTATTCCTGTTTATAAAATTCAATTAAATTTTTAAACTGAATCGGCATTCCCCCAATAATTGCAACAACTAAAGGCATTCCCAGTTTGGCAGCACTCAAAACAGATTGTGGTGTTCCGCCAACGGCTCTCCAGATCGGAAGTTTTCCATTGTTTTTTGCTCTCGGATATACCGTTTGATTTTGCATCGGAGCCCGAAGTTCTCCCGACCATGAAACATTTTCTTCTGAATTTATTTTTAATAAAAGTTCCAGCTTTTCATCAAAAAGCTGCTCGTAATCATTCAGTGAGTAACCATACAAAGGAAATGATTCTATAAAACTCCCACGACCTACATAGATTTCTGCCCTGCCATCAGAAATTAAATCTAATGTTGCAAAATCTTCATATACTTTTACGGGTTCGGAAGAGCTTAAAACCGTGACTCCGCTTGCCAATTTAATGTTTTTGGTAACACTTGCTGCAGCTGCCAAAACCATTTCCGGTGAAGAAACAGCGTAGTCCGGGCGGTGATGTTCTCCCATTGCAAAAACATCAATTCCCACTTCATCCATTAGTTTTACCTGCTTAATGATTTCACGGATTTTGATGCCTGCATCTTTATATTTTCCGGTAGTTTGGTCAAAAGCTAAATCGCCAAACATTCCTATTCCTAATTCCATATTGTAAATTTTAGATACAGCAAATTTAGATCAATGAAAATTCAAAAACATTGATGAATGGTAAGAACGATGGCTCTCCCTAAACAGCTATTTTTGATTTCCTAAAAGCCCAAAAAGGATTTTATCCCGGATTTCATCGGTGATTTCCGAAGTGCTTTCTGTATTTCTTTTAAACCAGAAATATGAATTGTTTAAAGTGTGAAGAATGAATCTCGTAGTGAAGGCAGGAGATTTCAGTTCCCAGTTTTCGGCTTTATAAATATCCGAAATCAGTTGTTCTACTTCCTGCTGGTAATTTTTCCTTAGAGAGACAAACTCGGGAAGCCTTTCTTCAAGATGTTTCCATTCGTTGGAGTAAATGTGGGTTACATCCCGGTTTTTTAAAACGATAGAAAGATGGTTGTCAATAAAAAGATTAAGCTTTTCGTGTGCGGAAACTTCAGTGTTTTTTACCTCTTTTAGCTTCTTGAAAAAATCATGAGCAACACCAAAACATATCCATTCCAGAATTTCTTCCTTTGAGCGGATATGCGCATATAGTGAAGCAGCCTTAATATTCAGTTTGGTTGCCAAATCTCTCATTGAACTTCCAACATAGCCTTTTTCTTTAAAAAGTTCTACAGCAACTTCGAGTATTTTGATCTGTTTTTCTTTTAACTCCATGATTTCAATGCAAAAATATATATTCTTTAGCTAAAAGTCTCCTTTTTAATATTGATTTTGTTCGTTGTAATTTTTAGTTATCCCAACTTATATAAATCAGAACATTAAAATTTGAGAGTTTTCCGTAAAAAATATAATTAAAAACTGATTTCGGAAATTTTGTCTTAAAACACAGTCCTTTAATTGTAATATTCGGAAATTTTGTCTTTTATTTTTGTAAAATTAATAATAGAATGCTTTTTGTGATAATCGTTTCAGAATAAATGATTGATAAGCATTAAGAAGATGAAGATGACAACGTATAAACTGAGACTGAATTATTTTCTTAATGCTTTTTTTGAAACAAATATCATCTTTTTAACAGTGAAAATTGAACAGAATTTGATGCATATTTTAAAATCATCTGTCATTAGTTAAACATCAATTATAAACAATATGAATCTAAATCAATATACCGTAAAATCACAGGAAGCCATTCAGGCTGCACAACAGGTAGCAATGGAGTTTGGTAACCAACAGATTGAGCCTCAACATTTACTGGAAGGAATTTTCCAGGTAGATGAAAATATTTCGCCCTTTTTATTAAAAAAATCCGAAGCAGATGCGGCCTTAGTTAGAGAACGCAACCGTGAAAATTTAGAAAAACTTCCGAAAGTACAGGGAGGAAATATTTACATTTCACAATCAGCGAATAAAGTTTTGCTTGATGCACCCAATATCGCTAAAAAAATGGGCGATGAATATGTAACGATTGAGCATTTATGGCTTTCGTTGTTGGAAACAAATTCCGAAGTTTCGAAAATGCTGAAAGATATGGGCGTTACCAAGAGTCTTCTGGAAGGCGGAATTAAAGAATTAAGAAAAGGCTCGAAAGCCACCTCTGCAAGTTCGGAAGAAACGTATCAGTCTTTAAATAAATATGCTAAAAACTTCAACGAACTTGCTGCAGAAGGAAAACTAGACCCTGTAATCGGTCGTGATGAAGAAATCCGAAGAGTATTGCAGATTCTTTCAAGAAGAACCAAAAACAATCCAATCCTGATTGGTGAACCCGGTGTTGGTAAAACAGCAATTGCGGAAGGAATTGCCCACAGAATTATCAGCGGTGATGTTCCTGAAAACCTGATGGATAAAACATTATATTCATTGGATATGGGCGCTTTAATTGCCGGTGCAAAATACAAAGGTGAGTTTGAAGAGCGTTTGAAATCCGTGGTGAATGAAGTGATTAAATCTGACGGACAAATTATTCTTTTCATTGATGAAATCCATACTTTGGTCGGAGCCGGAGGTGGTGAAGGCGCAATGGACGCGGCAAATATTCTGAAACCAGCTTTAGCGAGAGGTGAATTGAGAGCCATCGGTGCAACCACTTTGAATGAATATCAGAAATATTTTGAAAAAGATAAAGCCTTAGAAAGACGTTTCCAGAAGGTAATGGTGGAAGAACCGGATACAGAATCGGCAATTTCTATTCTTCGTGGAATTAAAGATAAATATGAAGCGCACCACAAAGTAAGAATCAAAGATGAGGCGATTATTGCGGCGGTGGAAATGTCTCAACGATATATTTCAGACCGATTTTTACCGGATAAAGCGATTGATCTGATTGATGAAGCTTCGGCAAAGCTGAGAATGGAAATCAATTCAAAACCGGAAGAACTGGATGTTCTCGACAGAAAACTGATGCAGTTGGAAATTGAATTGGCTGCGATTTCAAGAGAAGGAAATCAGACGAAAATCGATCATTTAAAAGAAGATATTTCAAAAATTTCTGAGCAGAGAAACGAAATCAACGCTAAATGGCTGAAAGAAAAGCAAAAATCTGAGGATTTAACGCAGATTAAAAAAGATATAGAATCTCTGAAATTAGAAGCAGAAAGAGCTTCAAGAGCAGGAGATTATGCCAAAGTAGCGGAAATTCAATACGGGAAACTGCGTGAAAAAGAGGAAGAGCTGAAAAAGCTTGAAATGGAAATGCAAAATCATCAGAATGAATTGATTAAAGAAGAAGTAACTTCTGAAAACATCTCTGAAGTGATTGCCAAATGGACGGGAATTCCTGTTACGAAACTGATCCAGTCTGAAAGAGAAAAATTATTGAATCTAGAAACAGAACTCCATCACAGAGTTGTAGGACAAGATGAGGCGATTACCGCCGTTGCAGATGCGATTCGAAGAAACAGAGCGGGATTGAGTGATGATAAAAAACCAATCGGATCATTCTTATTCTTGGGAACAACGGGAGTCGGAAAAACCGAGCTGGCAAAAGCTTTAGCGGAGTTCTTATTTGATGATGAAAACAATATGACGAGAATTGATATGAGTGAATATCAGGAACGTCATTCCGTTTCCAGATTAGTTGGTGCTCCTCCGGGATATGTGGGTTATGATGAAGGCGGGCAATTGACGGAAGCTGTAAGAAGAAGACCTTATTCAGTAGTGCTTTTAGATGAAATTGAAAAAGCGCATCCTGATGTTTTCAACACGTTGTTGCAGGTTTTGGATGACGGAAGATTGACGGATAACAAAGGACGGGTGGTAAATTTCAAAAATTCGATTATCATTATGACTTCGAATTTAGGTTCGCACCTTATTCAGGAACGCTTCGACTCCGCTCAGCGTGACAAAGATGACAACATCAGCCCTGAAACATTAGATGAAGCAAAAGATGAAGTTTTTGATCTCTTGAAACAGACGCTCCGTCCGGAATTCTTAAACAGAATTGATGAGGTTGTACTGTTCCAGCCATTGAGAAAAAAGGAAATCGGAAAAATCGTTACCTATCAGCTGAGAGGATTTAATGATATGCTTTCGAAAAGAAATATCATTATGACGGCAACACAGGACGCAGTAGATTACCTGATGAATAAAGGATATGATCCTGCGTTCGGGGCAAGACCGTTGAAAAGAGTAATTCAGCAGGAAGTTTTAAACAAATTATCAAGAGAAATTCTAGCCGGAAAAGTGAACGATGGCGACAGAATCACTCTGGATTATTTTGATGAAACAGGTTTGGTTTTCAGACCGACAGATTTATAAGTAGTTTTTTTTCATATATATTATTTTTATGATAAGTGCTGTAGAGTAATCTGCGGCACTTATTTTTTTGTCGAAGTACGATACAATCAGGGAATTTTAACCAGTTAAAAAGCAATATATCCTATTTTTTCATTAATTTGCGTTGACATTTTTAAAACAAAATAATATGGAAAACAACGCTGAAACAAAAGTAAAGAAAGGACTTGGAGAACCTAATGTTATCCCTACGGAAGTAATACAAAGCCAGGTAGATAATTACCGTAATAATCAGCTTATGGCGATTAATGAATGTATGGGAATGGAGGATGCTAATGCTATTTGGTTTGATATGGTAACATTAAAAAAGTTTATTGCAGATATTGAGAAAGAAGCTTATGAAGTAGATCCTGAAGTAAGAACAGAAGATTTGGGAATTCGTTTTTATTATGCAGCTTATCCTGAAGACCCGCAAGAGCCTATTCCTGCTGATTATGCAAAAAGGCATACCCTTATCATGGTTCCTACAAAAAAGAAGGATGATCTTAATTATGATTTTAATCCTTATGAAGACAGTTCTCATGCGTTGGCTGTAACTCTTGAAGTTTCAGGCAGAGCGGTTGCTCAGAATCACGGAGCGCTTATTCCGCCCGGAAATTCAATTGTAGAGTCGTATTAATGTCTGAGATACATTTGTTGCTGCAGAATGTGATGATTGTTTCAGAAGGTTTGGCAGCATTCATTGCTGTTGTCATGACTTTCATTAGAAAAAGTAAAAGTCTGTACAGCTATTTTGCGGGATATCTGGTGTTTATTTTTTGTTGTGAAGCCTTTGGGAAATATGGCGTAAAATACAGTCCGTTTCCTATGCATCTATTTTTCAACTATTTTGTAATACCATTAGAATTTATATTTTTCTTTTGGCTGTATGCTTATGTCTCTTTAAAGAAAAAGGTATTGTTCTATATTTTTACAGCTGTTTTTTTATTAGCCTATATACCCAATGAGCTTTATTTTTTAAAAAACAAATATATTTTCTCTTTCAATTATACATTTGGAAGCGTTTTGTTGATGTTTTTGGTAGTCCTGGAATATTATAAACAAGTCAATTCGGATCGTATTCTGGAATTTGCTAAAAATCCTATGTTTTATACCAATCTCGGAGTAACTTTATTTTATATCGGGACACTGCCTTACTGGACGTTTTATCTTCAGATTCACGAGCACAAACAAATCTGGGGCATATATACTTTGTATTTTCAGGCTTCGGCGGTTATTATGTATCTTATGTTTGCAAGTTCTTTTATATGGGGGAAACAGAATTATTCTTAACGATTATTTTATTCAACATCTTCTTTGTCTTTTTTATTGTCGCCGTAATGGTTTATATAAAAAAATACAAACAAAGAAAGGCAGAATATCTTACTGAAATTCAGATAAAAAATGAAATTCATCAAAGAGAGCTTCTTGCTACGCAGGTTGAAATACAGCAGGCAACCATGCAGCAGATCGGAAGAGAGCTGCACGATAATATTGGTCAGAAGCTTGTTTTAGCAAGTCTTTATACGCAACAGCTTCTTTATGAAAACAGAGCGCCCGAAGAAAGCGAACGGATAGATCAGGTTTCACAGATCCTCAATCAGTCGCTTCAGGATTTAAGAAGTCTTTCTAAAACGCTTACAGATGATAATATTACCAAAAAAGACATTAAAACATTAATTCAGGAAGAGGTAAGCAATGCCAACTCACTGCAGAAATGTACTATTCATTTTGAAAGTAATATTGATCTTTTAGATTTAGACTTTGTTCATAAAAATGTTTTGCTAAGAATTACTCAGGAATTTATACAAAACAGCATAAAACATGCTCAATGCAACAATATTTTCATTAAATTAGAGACAACAGACGAAGAGGGATGGAAGCTGGCGATTCGGGATGATGGAGTAGGATTTGATACTCAGAACACACTTTCCAACGGAATTGGTCTTACCAATATGAGAAACCGGGCATCTATTATTGATGCAGAATTTGCACTTCACAGTCGGGAAAATGAAGGAACTTTTGTTGAAATAAAACAGATAAAGCCATGAAGAAAACCATTATAATTGTTGATGACCATTTACTGATAGCCAAAGCTCTTGAAAGTATTATTAATAATTTTCCCGGTTTTACAGTGAAAGGTGTTGCAGAAAACGGAAAAGCACTTATCGAAAAACTTCAGGCTACTGAAGAAAAACCGGATATTATACTCTTAGACATCAGTATGCCGATTATGGATGGATTTGAAACTGCTCAGTGGCTTCGCAAAAATCTTCCGGACATCAAGGTTATGGCTCTCAGTATGCAGGGCGATGACCAAAGTGTTATCAGAATGATTAAATACGGAGCAAAAGGCTATATGCTGAAAAACACGCATCCCAAAGATCTGGAACATGCATTATCAAAGCTTTCATCTGAAGGTACTTTTTATCCTGAATGGGCAGAGAAAATCATTTTTTCCACCCTTAATGGTAATAAAAATGATAAAGAACTGAAGATTTCCGACAGAGAAAAAGAGTTTCTTTCTTATACGGCAACCGAACTCAGTTATAAAGAGATTGCTGAAAAAATGTTCTGCAGTCCGCGAACTGTGGAAAGTTACCGCGATCAGCTTTGTGAAAAATTAGGATTGAAAACAAGAGTCGGACTGGCAGTTTTTGCTTTAAAAAATGGCTTTGCTGAATCTTAATCAATCAACTTATTCTTGTCACTAAGATTAATATTTTTTCTATAAAAAGATTAATATAGCCCAAAGTGGCTAATAAATAGTAGTTTACAAGAGAGGGAAACTCTATCGGTAACGATTTAGTAATGGTGCTTACTGCACTTGCTTTCATTCGATTACCTTGTAAATCAATACTGCAAATATAAAAAAATAAAAGGGTAAAGTACATTGGAGCTTTACCCTTTTTTCATTAGTGCTAATAGAAAAATCTTTGAAAAAAATTCCCACACTGGGGGGAACCTGTGATATTGGTTTCAATATTATTCCCAAATTTTGGCATATCAACAACAGTTGCAACTCCGAAACAAATAGTGAGAACCTCTAAAAGACTATGCTATGGAAATCGTGTTGAATAAAATTTTATCGCAAATTAGGCATCAGGAAGATAAACTTTCTTCTCAAATGATGCAAACAACGGAAGAGGCTTACCAAATGACTTTGTTCCTAAATGAAATGCTGTGTACCATAAAAGCAAAAGTTTTACAGGATGGATTTACAAATGAGCAGCAGGAAATTGACTTTTTCAAGAACATTAAACCACAAATCTTAGGAAAGCTCATTTACTATAACAAAGTCTTCCGCATTGAAACTACCTGCCCCGTTAGCAATGGCAAAATACATCAAAGCTATTTTGAGAACCTATTAAAAACCCTCAAATCAGAATACAAAGAAAGTATTTGCAATGAGGATTTTTACAGGTACTATCGGACTGGCAGGATAGACCGTGACCATAGTTATTTCAGGCTCGGAAAAGTCAATTACCACGATGGATTAAAGAGTGGCGTATTTGAAATTGACCTTAGTTTTTCTACATATTATGATAACAAAATAGCCCATATTATAGCGAATGAATTACTTTATACTTTTTTGCTTACCAAAATAAATCCCGAAAAAAATCCCGATACCGTTTTAATAAACGGAGATACACACAAAGATATTTCGTGGACAAATTCTCAAAATGCACTTATCGAACTGATATACGCTCTCTATGTTTCCAATTCCATTGCACACGGAAAAATCGGCATCCGAAAATTAGCATTGATTTTTCAAGTACTATTCCGAACTCGCTTAAACGATATACATCACTCTTTCCACCGAATGAAAACAAGGGCAGGCTCCCGAACGGCATTTTTAGACCAGCTCAAAATATCCCTCGAAGAATATATGGATAAAGACCTTTAACTATTTCAATACAGTGATTTCAAAGCAGTACACAATATGTACTGCTTTTTTTTGCCCATATCTGCCAATTGGCAAATGTTCTCAAAACTTCATTACAAAATATCCAAAATCCCCTAAAACCCTTATTAAACAAGGGTTTTCCCTAATTGTAAAATTTTTCAAAAAAACGCCAAACCAATTGGCAAGGCTTGGCAGACAAACACTGCCACCTTTGACAATTTTGCATAGTAAACTTTAAAACGCGGTGCAATGAAAATAATAACCATTGAAGAAGAAGCGTGGATACAACTCAACAGTCGTATCAATGCCATTGCCGACTATCTGAAAAGACAGGAAGATAAAAGCTATGATGACCTGTGGCTCAATAACCACGAGGTATGCCAATACCTGCATATCAGTGAAAAGACCTTGTGGCGTATGCGAACCAAAGGCGAGATTGCTTATTCAAAAATATATGGTCAATATTTCTACACCATAGGAGCAATTAAGGATATGCTCAATGCCAATGCAATACAGAGCAGTGATGAGTTTGTGCAGGAGCTTATGGAAAAAGGCAAAAGCTATATCGAAAAAGGCAGAAAGCTAAAGACAGACAAAAAATAGGTATGAACCCTTAAAGTATATCCCTATGAATATTGACAGAATGGAATTTTTGGCGTGGATGGAACGCCTGATGGGTCGTCTTGATATGCTGGGCGACAATATAAATGAGTTGCAAAAGAAACGCAATAGTATAGATGGCGAAGAATTGCTCGATAACCAGGATTTACTTCAAATGCTTAAAATCAGCAACCGCTCCCTACAACGGTATCGCTCCATCGGTAAGCTACCGTATTATACCATTAGCGGAAAATTGTATTACAAGCTATCTGATGTACATCAGTTCATTAGAGAGAGCTTTAACCCGCTCTCAAAATGAACGCCAATGAAAGACAAAGACTGCCTTTGAGTGCCACTTCGGGCAATACCGCCAACGGTTATTTTACATTCGGCAGTGAATTTTTAAAATTTTCAGAATATGAGCGAAGAAACAACAAATAAGCAGGAAATGCCCGAACAGTTATCGGACATATTATTGGTGCTGGATAAAGAAAAAATGAAAATCCAAGCCGTAAAGAGTATTGACGAGAACGGAAAAATGGAAACCGTTGACCCCACCAAGAAAAACCAAAACCAGTTTATGCGTGTGGACAAAAGCGGTGATTTCTTTTCCAACTTCTTCTCTAATTTCTTCAGCCAGCTAAAGAACCCTACCAATTTTTCATTCTTCAAAGTGCCTGCACCTATTGCAGTTGAAAAAGCACAAGAAATACAAAATCAGGTAGATAAGCCCACTCCCGAAGGCGAAAAAGTGATGAAAGAACACGAAGTAAAAGCAGAACTGCAACAGGATAAGAAACAAGAAAATCAAAATAATATGGCAACAACACAAACAACACCGGAAGTCAGCGAGTATCGCTACAAGCCGGAGCAGATTGATTGGGACACAATGAAAAACCTCGGATTAAGCAAGGAATACCTTGAAAAAAGAAACCTGCTTGACCCTTTGTTACGAGGTTACAAAACCAATGAACTTTTGCCGATAGGCGTTAATTTCGGAGGCTCTGTTCTTCGCACAGATGCCCGATTGTCTTTACAGCAAGCCGAAGATGGAAATGTTATTGTAGCAATACACGGTATCAAAAAAGAACCCAACCTGCATTTTGAGTTTTTCGGACACAAGTTTACCGATGAGGACAAAAAGAACCTGCTCGAAACAGGTAATATGGGGCGTGTGGTTAACCTGACCAATTCCAAAACGGGCGAACTGATGCCGTCCATTATCAGTATAGACAGGCTAACCAATGATGTAATTGCCTTACGGACAGATTTTATAAAAATTCCCGATGAAATTAAAGGCGTAAAACTGAACGATGAGCAAAAGCAAGCTTTAATGGAGGGCAAATCCCTAAAGTTAGATGGTATGATTTCCACGAAAGGAACGGAGTTTTCGGCAACAGTACAATTCAATGCAGACAAACGTTATGTGGAGTTCCTGTTTGACCGCAATAATTCCAACAGGAAAACTCAAACCAATGGTCAAACCCAAAACAACCAACAAAACAATCAGCAAAGCCAGCCGCAGGAAGCTCCAAAAACATTCAGGGGCAAAGAACTTACCGATGAGCAGCATAAAGATTTCAAAGCCGGACAAACCGTTTATATGGCAGGACTGGTTGATAAGAAAGGACAAACGTACAATGGCTATATCACTTTCAACAAAGATACCGGAAAAACAGGCTTTGAGTTTCCTAATCAATATAAAGAAAGGGTAAAACCCACCGAAGCCCATAAAACGCAAACTGCCGTCAATTCGGAGGGCAAGACCAACGAAGCAACTAAAAACATCAATGAGCCTTTGAAGTCGGGACAGCAAAGACCGAAAAACAAACAACAGCAGGAACAACAGGAAAAGCCGAAAGCTCCTGCAAAATCCAAAGGCGTAAAAAGGTAATCAAGTATGAAAACAATCATTGCAGAAAAACCAAGCGTAGCAAGAGAAATAGCCGGACTTGTGGGAGCATCCGATAAAAAGGACGGCTACCTGACAGGTAACGGCTATTTTGTTACGTGGGCATTCGGTCATTTAATAGGATTGGGAATGCCCGAAGATTACGGAATATCGGGATTTGATAAAGCATCATTGCCAATACTCCCAAACCCATTTTTGCTGACCGTCCGAAAGGTCAAAAAAGACAAAGGCTATACTGCCGATACAGGAGCATTGAAGCAACTGAAAGTCATCGAACAGCTTTTTAACCGTAGCAGCAGTATCATTGTTGCTACCGATGCAGGACGTGAGGGCGAATTGATATTTCGCTATATCTACGAATACCTCAAATGCAAGAAGCCCTTTGAACGCCTTTGGATTAGTTCGCTTACCGAAAAAGCCATAAAACAAGGTTTTGATAATCTAAAAGACGGGGCAGCATTTGACGGATTGTATCAGGCGGCACAAGCCAGAAGCCGTGCCGATTGGCTCGTGGGCATCAATGCTACACAGGCGTTGAGCATAGCCGCAGGAAATGGCATTTATTCGCTCGGAAGAGTGCAAACGCCTACACTGGTTTTGATATGCAAACGCTATCTGGAAAATAAAAATTTCTCGGTGCAGCAATATTGGCAGATACAGTTATCGCACAACAAGGAACTGATAGATTTTAAAAGCATTTCCAAAACAAAATGGGAAGACCAAAAACTTGCCGATGATACGCTGAAAGCCATTCAGCGAAACGAAACGGCAACGGTTACATCGGTGGAAACCAAAAGTGTTACAGAGCAACCACCTTTATTGTTCGATCTTACCGGATTGCAAAAAGAAGCCAACAAAAAGCTGAACCTTCCTGCGGAAGAAACGCTGAATATTGCCCAAAGCCTCTACGAAAAGAAGTTTATCACATACCCACGTACCGGAAGCAAATATATTCCCGAAGATGTTTGGGCTGAAGTACCCAACCTTGTAAGAGCTTTGCAGGACAGAGAAACTTGTAAGCAAGCTGTATCAAAAATGAAATGGGGACGTTTTAATAAACGTATTGTAAACGATTTGCGTGTTACCGACCACCACGGATTATTGATTACTGATAAAATCCCATCAGCTCTGAACGCAAAGGAAAATTCCGTTTATGATATGATTGCCTTTCGATTGCTCGAAGTCCTTTCACAAGCCTGCATCAAAGAGATAACCGATGTAAGTTTACAGGCATTGCATTATGATTTTACGGCAAAGGGTTGTAAGGTTATAGAAGCAGGTTGGCGTTCTATCAAAGGCAGTTTCTCCGATGATGATACCGAACCTGTACAGGATTTGCCCGAACTGAAAAAAGGCGATGAACTCAAAATCAAGGAAGCAACCGTTTTGGAAAAGAAAACGAAACCACCTGTATTATATACCGAAGCAGGGCTTTTGTCGGCTATGGAAAGTGCAGGCAAGGAAATTGAAAACGAAGACGAAAGGAAAGCCCTGCAAAATATAGGTATTGGCACTCCGGCTACAAGAGCCGCAATAATTGAAACCTTGTTTACCCGCAATTATATCCAACGGGAAAAGAAATCCTTAATCCCTACCGAAAAAGGATTGCAAGTATATGAATTGGTTAAAGAACGGAAAATTGCGGACGTGGCAATGACAGCCGAATGGGAACTCGCATTGCAGAAAATAGAAAACCACGAAACGGATGCAGGGGCATTTCAAAAAGAAATGGAAACTTATGCTTCGTCTATTACCGATGAATTGCTGCAAACTTCCATTGCTCAAAATAACCTACCACAACTCATTTGCCCGAAATGTAAAAGCCAGCAACTCATTATCCGTGATAAAATTGTGAAGTGTCCTGATGAGGCTTGTAATTGGGTTCAGTTCCGCAACGTGTGTGGCATACAAATAGGCATAGCTGATATTGAAAGCCTTGTCAATAAAAGGAAAACTTCACTTATCAAAGGGATGAAAAGCAAGGCAGGAAAGAAATTCGATGCGTATATCGTATTGAAAGAGGATTGTACAACCTCTTTTGAGTTTGAAAATCAAAAATCAAAAAGACGATGACCGATATTACCATATCCCAAAAAGAAATTGCTCCGCTTATCCATACTATTAGAGGTAAGCAAGTTATTCTTGACACTGATTTAGCAATGCTCTATAAAGCAGAAACGAAAGCACTAAACAGGGTTGTAAAGAGAAATGAGAACCGCTTTCCCGAAACTTTTTGCTTTCAGCTTGCCGAACAAGAAGCAAAATCTTTGAAGTACCAATTTGGCACCTCAAACATCGGGCGAGGTGGTCGGCGTACGCTACCCTTTGCATTTTCGGAACAAGGAGTGGCAATGATGTCCGCATTATTGCGTAGCGATGTAGCCGTAAAGGTCAGTGTTGAGATTATGAATGCCTTTGTAGAAATGCGAAAAATGCTTATCAGCAATGCTTCGCTATTTCATCGTTTGGACCACATAGAACTGAAACAATTACAAGCCGACCAAAAATTTGAGGAGATTTTTAAAGCATTGGAAAGCGACAAGCTCCACAGCGAAAAAGGTATTTTCTACAACGGACAGATTTTCGATGCTTATACCTTTGTTTCCGACATTGTGCGAAGTGCTAAAACCTCCATTATCCTGCTGGATAATTATGTAGATGATACGGTATTGACTTTATTGGGTAAACGGAATAATAATGTAACCGCAACAATCTATACCAAAAGCATCAGCAATCAGCTACGGCTGGACTTACAACGGTATAACAGCCAATATCCGAATATAGAAGTTGAGGTCTTTTCCGATGCTCACGACCGATTTATGATAATTGACGATACAGAACTCTACCATATCGGAGCATCACTCAAAGACCTGGGCAAAAAATGGTTTGCCTTTTCGAGAATGGATATTGAAGTTGGCAGGATGCTTCAAATCTTAAAAAACTCATAGAACGAACCTCTGAATATTCAGAGGTTTTTTATTGCCCATTACGCCAAATCCTGCCTCTCAAAGCCAAACCCTGCCACTTCTGTAAAGGCTCTTATCTACTGCTATAATTTTAGGCTTCAAGTAAAATTCTAAAACAAATAATAGTATGGATGTACAGCAAAAAGACCTATCGTATTTCAGGTTGCGACTGCAAGAATTATTAAACACCAGCTTTCCCGAAAAGGCAAACGACCAAAAATTTATTGAGCAACGTTCTTCGTGGGCTGCCAATGCCTACGAAGGTGCTTTTCATTCGGGAAACGCTATTGAGCAATGCAACGAGATAGCCAACTACATTCTGTTTGAGGGCTTGCATTTCTCCAAATTCGATACCGTTTTTCAGGTGGTATGCAATGAGTTTGATACCATAATGGCAGATGAGGAACTGCGACCGTTCGCCCTGAAAATGTTCCCTGTTTGTGAGCCTGTTTTCTCCGGCTATCAACTAACCGATGATTTCGCTTATAGCACAGAGTACGACCTGCTCTATACCGAAATAACCGGAACCATTGCAATATGGATAGAGGAAAATGGGCTTCAGTAAAAAGCAACATCTCCAACAGAACATTGATGCCCTGCGAATTGCTTTTAAACTGGAAAAGGAGAAACGGCAAGCCACTGTAGGCGAAAGACTGTCAATGATGCGTTATAGCGGATTTGGCGGTCTTAAATTCGTACTTAATCCCATAGCGGACGATATAGACATCAATCATTGGAGAAAAACAGAACACGACCTTTTCCCAGTTACGCAGGAACTCCACCAGCTATTAAAAGAACATTCCGAAGATGATAAGCAATACCGCAGGTACGTGGATAGTATGAAAAGCTCTGTGCTGACAGCTTTTTACACACCGCCACAGGTCATAGATGCGATTTCTACAACCTTGCGTGAAAGAGGTCTGAACATTGATAAATTCCTCGAACCCTCCGCAGGTATCGGCTCATTCATTCAATCTTTTTCAGAAAACCAAAAAGCCAATGTTACCGCTTATGAAAAGGATTTGCTGACAGGAAAGATTTTAAAACAGCTTTATCCCGAAAGCAATATTCGTATAAGCGGTTTTGAAGAAATCCCCGAAAAGGAACAGAACAGCTATGATGTAATTGCCAGTAACATTCCCTTTGGCGATACTTCCGTTTTCGACCTTTCCTATTCCCGAAACAGGGATAGCGCAAAAGTACAGGCTGCCCGAAGCATACACAATTACTTTTTCCTGAAAGGTGCTGATATGCTCCGTGAGGGCGGTTTGCTGGCTTATATTACTTCACAGGGCATTCTGAATAGTCCTAAGAATGAACCCATACGCAGGGCGTTGATGCAGGATAATGATTTGGTTTCGGTTGTTCGCTTCCCCAACAACCTATTTACGGAATATGCAGGTACGGAAGTCGGAAGCGACCTGATTATCCTGCAAAGGAACACAGCAAAACAAGGTCTGACCGAAAGGGAAGATCTGTTTTGCCAAAGCAGGCAAACAGAATATAATACTCCGGGCAATGCGCTCTTTCAGGACAGCACAAGGATTGTGCATACCGACCGCAGATTAGATACCGACCCTTACGGGCAACCTGCACTCATCTATACGCATAAAGACGGTATTGAGGGAATTGCCAAAGACCTCAAACAAATGCTTTCCGAAGATTTTGGTAAGCACCTGAATTTGAATTTATACAAAGGCGAACAGAACGATGAGCCTGTAATACAAATTCCGATTGAACCAACGGTTACACCTCTGGTTATCGAACCTGTAACCATTCAACCGGAAATACAATCTTTATCAGTTCCTATAATCAATCGGGAAAGTCCGCAGGAATTAAAGCAACTAAGCATCTTCGACCTGTTTGAGAATGCGAACGAACCTGTAATAGTTACTGCTCCGCCCAAAAGAACGACACAAGTTAAAAGGCAAAGCACCAACAAAAGAAGAGGTGCAATAGGTCGCCAACCTGACCTGTTCAGTAGTGCGATGCCGCAACCTTATACGCCTCCTGTTACCAATAGAGCCACTAATGGAAATACGTCAGCCAACGGCAAAAAACAGGAAACTATCGGCGACCTGTTTTCACAAATAAACGGGAATGGCCAAGCTAATAAGCCAGCCGTTCCCAATACTATTCCCGAACCTGCTCCTTATAGTGGCGAACTGCAATCGTACCACCGTAACAATTGTCTTGTTGTGGATAATGGTTGGGTCGGTCATCTGCAAGATGTAGATATAGCAGACGGTACGGCAGTTTTCCACCCTTTGCAGTTACCGACCTTACAAAAAGCAAGAGCCGAAGCGTACATTGCTGTACGTGATGTTTACCAAGACCTTTACCATAAAGAGGCAAAGTTTCAGACCGAACACAAGGAAGAAAGGGAGAACCTTAACCGCCTTTACGATGCCTTTGTCAAAAGGTATGGAAACCTTAACAGTGCCGATAATATCAAGCTCATCAAAACGGATAGCTCCGGTAAGGAAATCCCTTATTTGGAGCGTATCGTTGGTGGCGTAACCCATAAGGCGGATATATTCAGCCGTCCGGTAAGTTTCTCCACCTTAACTATAGCAACGGACAATCCAGAAGAAGCGTTAGCGGCTTCGCTGAACAAATACGGAAGCGTGGATTTGGACTATATGTCCGAAATCAGCGGTATGACCGATGATGCTTTGAAAGAAGCCTTACACGGTCGTATTTACTACAATCCTTTACAAAAGGAATATGAAATAGCCGAACGCTGGATTGCAGGGAATGTAGTAGAGAAAGCTCAAGAAGTACGAACCTACATTGAAAACAACCCTGCTGATACCGAAGCCAAAGCAAGCCTTACCGTTTTGGAAGAAGCCCGACCAAGACGTATCGAATTTGAGGAACTTGATTTTAATTTGGGCGAACGCTGGATACCCACAGGTATTTATGCCCGATTTGCTTCACATCTTTTTGATACGGACGTACTCGTTCATTATTCTGAAAGCTCCGATGACTTTTCAGTAAAGTGCGACCGTAAGAATTTGCATATATGGGAGAAATACGCTGTCAAAGCTGAAAGCAGAACGTTTGACGGGATTGCCCTGCTCAAACACGCCCTTGTCAATACCACGCCTGATATTACCAAAAAGATTACGGTTGGCGACCAAGAGGTCAAAGTGCGGGATATGGAAGCCATACAAATGGCGAACACCAAGATTGATGAAATCCGTACCGCCTTTACCGAATGGCTCCACGCTCAAAACGATGAATTTAAAAGCAGGCTGACCGACCAATACAACGATACTTTTAACTGCTTTGTCCGACCAAACTATGACGGAACGCATCAGGACTTTCCGGGCTTAGACCGTAAGGCATTGGGCATTGAAGACCTGTATTCAAGCCAAAAGGACACCGTTTGGATGATAAAGCTGAACAAGGGTGCTATCTGCGACCACGAAGTAGGTGCTGGGAAAACGTTGGTAATGTGTACCGCAGCACAGGAAATGAAACGTTTGGGATTGGCACACAAACCGATGATTATCGGGCTGAAAAGCAATGTTCACGAAATTGCAGAAGCCTACCGCACCGCTTACCCACACGCCAAAATCCTGTTTCCGGGCAAGGAAGATTTTACGCCCCAAAAACGCCTGCGGATTTTCGGGGATATTAAAAACAACGATTGGGATTGTGTAATCCTCACACACGACCAATTCGGTATGATACCGCAGTCGTCCGAAATACGAAAGGAAATCCTCGAAATCGAATTGGATAGCGTAGAGCGAAACCTCGATGCACTGCAATCGCAAGGCAAGGAAGTTACCAGAGGGATGCTCGCCGGAGTAATCAAGCGGAAAGAAAACCTCGAAGTCAAACTTAAAACCCTGCAACACGATATTGAAAACCGCAAGGATGATGTAGTGGATTTTAAGATGATGGGTATTGACCATTTGTTCGTAGATGAAAGTCATCAGTTCAAAAACCTGATGTTCAATACAAGGCATACAAGAGTTGCCGGATTGGGCAATGTGGACGGTAGCCAAAAGGCATTGAACCTGCTCTTTGCTATCCGTACCATTCAGGAACGCACAAATGCCGATATGGGAGCAACTTTCCTTTCGGGAACAACTATCAGTAATTCGCTGACGGAATTGTACCTACTGTTCAAATACCTGCGACCACGGGCAATGGAAAAACAGGGTATTCACTCTTTTGATGCCTGGGCAGCCATTTATGCAAGAAAAACGACCGATTATGAATTTTCGGTTGCTAATAATATTGTGGCAAAAGAGCGTTTTCGCTACTTTATAAAAGTACCGGAACTGGCTCAATTCTATTCCGAAATTACAGATTACAGAACGGCAAAGGATATTGGTATTGACCGACCTAATAAGAACGAGGTATTGTATAACATACCGCCTACTCCCGACCAGGAAGATTTTATTAAAAAGCTAATGGAGTTTGCTAAAACAGGAAATGCAGAACTGTTGGGCAGACCTCCGTTAAGTCAAAGCGAAGAAAAAGCAAAGATGCTTATCGCTACGGACTATGCCCGTAAAATGTCGCTTGATATGCGTATGGTAAGCGGTGCGTATGATGACCACCCTGATAGCAAGGCTTCGCATTGTGCCGCAAACCTTGCCAAGTATTATAACCAATACAACGCACAGAAAGGAACGCAGTTCGTTTTTTCGGATTTAGGAACCTACAAGTCGGGCGAATGGAATGTGTACTCCGAAATCAAACGCAAGCTCGTGGAAGACCACGGCATCCCTGCACACGAAGTCCGTTTTATACAGGAAGCCAAAAATGATAAGCAGCGTAAGGAGCTTATCAAAGGAATGAACGAGGGTAAAATCCGTGTGCTGTTCGGTTCTACAAGTATGTTGGGTACAGGTGTGAATGCACAGAAAAGAGCAGTTGCCGTTCATCACCTGGACACACCGTGGAGACCAAGCGACCTTGCTCAAAGGGACGGTCGGGCAGTCCGAAAAGGCAATGAAATTGCCAAGTTCTTTGCAGAGAACAAGGTAGATGTGATTATCTATGCCGTAGAAAAATCATTAGATAGCTACAAGTTTAACCTGCTGTACAACAAACAGCTATTCATAGACCAATTAAAAAATAACAATCTCGGCAAACGAACCATTGACGAGGGTAGTATGGACGAAAAATCGGGAATGAACTTTTCGGAATATGTAGCTATCCTTTCGGGAAATACCGACCTGTTGGATAAAGCCAAATTAGAAAAACAGATTGCCGGATTAGAAAGCGAAAAACAGGCGTTTAACCGTTCAAAGTATAGTGCGAAGTACAAATTGGAAGACTATACGGCTGAACTTGATAAAGCCCTATCCCGCTTTGACCGTATGAGCCTTGATTGGAATAATCTGCAAGGGCGTATCCAAAAACGTTCGGACGGCACAATCGCAAATCCTGTACAATTGGACGGCTTACCGCCCAATGCGGATATTAAACAAATCGGTGCAAAGCTCAACCAGCTTGCGGACAAAGCCCGCACCGGAGGTCAGTACGAAGAAATAGGAAGCCTGTACGGTTTTACCTTATTGGTCAAAACCGAAATGTCTGAAAAAGAGGGCGTGGATATACGGGTAAACCGCTTTTTGGTACAGGGCGAGGGGAATATCAAATACACCTACAACAACGGTATCATCGCCAAAGATGAAAAGCTGGCTGTTATGAACTTCCTTAATGCACTGGAGAAGTTGCCCGGCTATATCGAACAGGAAAAAAAGAAAATTGCGGAAATACAAAAGGATTTACCTGTTCTTCAGGAAGTGGTAAACGGTTCGTGGTCTAAAGAAAACCGATTGAGTGAACTCAAAACGGAACTGGCTGCCGTTGAACGGAAGATACAGTTGTCTATTACTCCGGAAACGAAAGAAGAACCAGCGGAGCAGGTCGAGAAACAAAAGCAAACAGCAAACAATTCGGAGAATATTGTACGGACAAAAGGTATTCATTTGCCTCGTGGGGTCTTATAAGAATGTTTATTATATTTCATCCTCTTCGTCCATTTTTTTAAGCAGGCTTTCTCTTAGGCTGTCAAGGAATTTGGTACGGTTTATTTTTCGGGCTTTAAGTTCCATAAATGTATGATAGAAATCGCCCAAACTAATATTAAATGTACATTCAAATGTTTTGGCGATGGCTATTATATCTGCATTGCCAAATGCACCCTGCGAATGCAGTGCGTAAATCAATTCAGTTAATGCTGTTTTGCTCTCTTCCCAATTTAAAGAGAAACTGTTAGATGGTGTCTTCTGATTGTTATTATTCAGTTGGTCTTCAATATAAACTTGTATTAAATCGTTTGCCAGTATCTTGGCTGCTTTGTAATCGGCTATGGTAGAAAATCTATGGTCGGTTTCAAAATAAATGGTGTCTAAACTTAATTTTATATCATATTTACCCCTGATAAATAGCTTATCATCAATAAATGAGTTATTTGTTCGGTAGTATTTATAAAATTCAAGATTGTTGTCGAAATACCGTTTGAGCTTGTTCAATTCTTCATTGAGGTATTTCCTGATAGGCTTAGTTCCGTTAGGTTTTTTTGTTTCGATTTTATAGATGGCATTATAGTAAATGAGCTTTGCAACAATGACAGGTTTCTGATGTTTGAAAAAATGTATTTCCTCATCAATATTTTTAAAACCTCTATTTAAAACATATTCCTTTATTTTAGACAAGCTTTTAAGGATGATATCTATAATCGCTTCTATCCGTTCAATAGAATAATCAGCTTCAATCTCTAATTCGTTGATTGATGTTTCCAGTTTCTGTATCGTTTCATTGTAATATTTATCCATTCAGTTTTACTTCTTGATGTTTGAATTATAAATGGAGAAGCGTAAATTTGTTATTACATTTAGGCATCATCCAGTTTGTAGAAATAGAGAATGTTCAAGCATTTACTAATATCATACAAAGCATTCACGAACTGCACTTTTGGAATTACGATTACTCCAGTAAATTGCATTCTTGCTTTAAGTTGATATTGTTTCGCTATAGTTTCTATTAAGAACAACCCACACATTTTACGCTGTCAGGGATAATGAGCATACGTTTATAAGGAATGGGTTGATGGCATTTAATACAGATACCAAGGCTCTCATCATTGATTTTTTGTAAAGCGTTTTTTAATCTTATCAATTTGCTTTCGGCTTCACGTAAACTGGCTTCCAACACACTTTTATTGTTAATGGCATCCATTCTACTAATTCTTCCAATAGCAACATCGGGGGCTACAGGTATGGTCATTTCCTTGTAGTCCGCAATGTCTTTTTTCGTTTTTGTTATTTTTTGCTCGATTGCAGTTTGCAATTCTGCTTTTTCTTCCTGTGTCATAACAAATTATTTATCCAACATCACTTTGTAAGTGGGGTCTTCAATAATATTTATTTCGATAACACTTTCAGCATTTTTCAATAATTGTCTACAGTCCTGACTTAAATGACGTAAATGGATTTTTTTGTTTTGTTTAGCGTAGCGATGTGTCAGTACATTAAGTGCTTCAATAGCAGACATATCCACCACTTTACTTTCTTTGAAATCAATAATGACTTCTTCGGGGTCATTAAGGATATCGAATTTTTCAGTAAAGGCTGTTGTAGAACCAAAGAAAAGCGGTCCGAAAATTTCATAATGCTTTATTCCTTTTTCGTCAACATATTTTCTGGCACGAATACGTTTTGCACTTTCCCAAGCAAACACTAAAGCGGAAATGATAACACCGATTAATACGGCTAATGCGAGATTATGTAAAACAACCGTAATCAGAGCGACCAGCATACCAACGAAAATATCGTGTCGTGGCATTTTATTGATGATGCGAATACTTGCCCATTCAAACGTACCGATAGCTACCATTATCATCAAACCTGTAAGAGCTGCCATAGGCACTTTTTCTATCAGACCACTGCCAAACATAATAAAAATTAACAAAGCCACAGAAGCGATAATTCCTGACAACCGTGCCCTTGCACCACTGGAAATATTGATTAAACTCTGACCAAGCATAGCACAACCGCCCATTCCTGAAAAGAAACCAGATAAAATATTAGCGGTTCCTTGTGCCACAGCTTCTCTATTACTATAGCCTCTTGTTTCAGTAATTTCATCTATGATATTTAACGTAAGCAAACTTTCAATCAGTCCCACACCCGCAACTATTGCGGCATAAGGAAAAATGATTTGAAGTGTTTCTAAATTAAAAGGAATAGAAGGAATATGAAATGGGGGGAAACCACCTTTTATTGACGCAATATCGCCAACGGTTTTAGTGTCTAATTTAAGAAAGTACACCAGTCCAAATACGACCAAAATAGCAGTTAGAGATGCCGGAATAGCTTTGGTTAATTTTGGTAAACCCCAGATGATAAGCATTGTTAGAGCTACTAAGCCCAAAAGGATATACATATTCGAACCCGTAAGCCAATTGCCGGAAGCGTCTTTAAACTGGTCGAGCTGCGACATAAAAATGATAATCGCTAAACCGTTCACAAAACCAAAAATAACAGGATGTGGCACTAATCGAATGAGCTTTCCTAATTTTAGAAATCCCGCCAACATCTGAATAAGACCAGCAAGGATAACGGTGGCAAAGACGTACTCTACACCGTGGGTTTTTGCTAAAGCCACGATGACAACTGCGATTGCACCTGTTGCTCCTGAAATCATTCCAGGACGACCGCCTAATATAGAGGTAACCAGCCCCATCATAAAGGCGGCATATAAACCAACTAATGGAGAAAGACCTGCAATTAAAGCAAATGCTACCGCTTCAGGAACCAATGCCAAGGCTACGGTAACACCTGATAATACTTCTGTTTTGTAATCTACCTTTTGTTTGAAGTCAAACAAATTAATGATTTTTTGCATAATATATATATAAAATTAAAATTGTTGAAAAGGCAATGAGCCGAAAGTGAAACTTTCGGATGCGACAAAGCGACCAATAAATTAAATTGGGAAAAAGAACTGCTAACCGCCTATCAAGGCGGAGTAACTTGAGAAGATATTTGTGTTGTTCTTTTCATTGAGTTTGCAAAACTACAGTTATTTTTTTACATCTACAATAACTATAAATGCTCTTTATCTAACCCTTTACTCAAAAAAAACGTAACCGTGTTATCTTCTTTTCTTTCTGATAAATTAAAATTCAATCAGCATCCGAAAGAGAATACTTACGAAGTAGCTCTTTTTTCATATTACCCTTGTTGCACCAAATGTTGTAAGCTCGGGTCATTTTTGATACGCTCCATTTCGGTTTTAATAATATATACAATGTCTATTTTTATCTGGCGGTAATTGCTTTCAATCTGTTCTTTCATCTTATCCTCGCCCTGCTCATCTGCAAAGGTTAGGATTTCCGGTATCTTCTGGTACGCTTTAGTTTCTGCGACAACTTTTTCATTGTCCACGACAATTTCAGCGTTGAAAATCTTTTGCTCGATACGCTCATCGAAATTATCGGATACAGAACCCACAAACATACCCTGTGTAAGCGTTGAAATTTTGGAAGCCGGAATAAGGCTATCTAATTGTGTGGATATGGAAGTAGATTTATCATTCCTGTTAATCGTCATACTTTGGCGTTTCTGCAATACTTTTCCGAAACGTTCCGAAAGGCTTTTTGCCGTTTCTCCAACCACCTGACCACTAAATATATTGCCTACTGTATTTTGGATAACCTTGCTTTCTTTGTCGCCGTAATCCCTTGTTAATTGCGAAAAGTCCTGAAAGCCCAAACATACAGCTACCTTATTACTTCTTGCAGTTGCAACAAGATTGTCCAGTCCCCTAAAATAAATTGTGGGCAACTCATCTATGATTACTGAACTCTTTAATTGTCCTTTTTTGTTGATGAGCTTTACAATTCTTGAATTGTATAACCCCAATGCTGCGGAGTAGATATTTTGGCGGTCGGGATTATTACCAACGCACAAAATTTTAGGCTCTTTTGGGTTATTGATGTCGAGCGTAAAGTCATCGCCTGTCATAACCCAATACAACTGCGGGCTAATCATTCTTGACAAAGGAATTTTTGCCGATGCTATCTGTCCCTGCAATTGGTCTTGTGCGCCACCTTGCCAAGCATCCATAAACGGAGAAAGATAGTTTTCCAAATCGGAATATGAGGTCAGAATGGTAAATACGTCCGAATACTTTTTATTCAGCAATTCAATGGCGTGTGGGAATGTACAATACTTACCGTCCTCATAGATTTTCAGATACCAAATAATGGCAGCCAATAGGATAATTGGGCTTTCCACGAAAAAATCCCCTTGCTTCTGTATCCAGCTACGGTTGAGGTTCAGCATTATGGTATAAGCTGCTTCGTAAGCATCGGAAATGTCCGTCATAAAATCGGGATTAAGTGGATTGCAACGGTGGCTCTTTCGTGGGTCATCAAAGTTGATGACGTAAAATTTGGGTTGAACTTTGTATTTATCCAGATGCTTCAACAAATGGTTGTACGCAATGGTGGAAAGGTCATCAAACTTAAAATCGTAGATGTACATACTAAAACCTTTCTCAATCTGTTGCTTGATGTAATTGTTTACGATGGCATACGATTTTCCTGAACCCGGAGTACCCAACACGATTGATGCCCTGAAAGGATTTACAATGTTTATCCAACCGTTATTCCATTTGCCTTTGTAGTAAAATTTGGTGGGCAGGTTAACGGAATACTCGTTTTCCATCAACTTTGTTTCCTGTTGAAAGCTCTCGTTCTCATTATTGAAAACATCGTCCATCAGATTGGTACGGAGCAATCGGCTCATCCATACACCTGCCATCAGCAAAGCGATATAACCTAACGAGATAGTAAGGATATACAGAAATGTGCCTATTATTGGAGATAGCTTTAACAATGGTGTGTTCAGAAAGAAAAGCACAAAACCAACTCTCAAAGCCACGTAAATTTTAGACCAGGTTATCCTCTCATTCTTTACGCCTTTCGTTCCCAAACAACTCAAAGCCAACAAAACCAAAGCGAACGCTTTGGTATATAAGGCGTGTGAAAATAAACCCGCCGTTCTGTCGAAATTGCCTAATATTTTGTTGATTACTTCCAACGTCCAGCCACGTTCCATAAAGAAACCGTAGCAGAACCAATAAAGGTGCATCAGTACCAATAGAATACTTACTGCCCTCATAAAAGCCATTATTTTGGCTAAACCTCTTAAATCGTCTTCTCCCTGCATTATTTTTTAGTTTTAATGTTCGGGCGTGAATTTAAAAGCTCTATTCAGTGGCTATAAGAATGTGGCATTCAATGGCGGTGCGTGGCAGTGTTTGGCTGAATGTTATTACTGACCTCTTTTGCGTTTCCGTTTCTTCTTCATTTTATTGGCAAAATCCTGTTCCTCGTAGTCTTCACCCTGAGCTTCGGGCAATAAACCGCCCAACGCTTCTATCAAACCGTCTTCGTATTTTTCAGTAGTATTCAGGAAGTCGAACAAATGATGAGGTTCTTCTGTAGGAAGATCTGCATCATTTGGTTTTGATATTTTCGATTGTAGTTCAACTGGTTCTTTAACCTCGGGTTTGATATTATTGTTCCAATAATCATTAAAGGTATTGGCAGAAAGTTCCTTTGCCAATCGTGAACCGTTCCAAACCGTTTTAGAATTGTGGTCGATAAAAGTTATTCCGTAAATACGTCCTGTGTCATTTCTACGCACCACTACATTAATGCCTTGTTCGACTAACTGCTTTTTAAAGCCCTGCTCATCATTTTTTGATTGCTGGGCAATGGTAACGGCAGCTTTAATGGTTGGTTTTGTCGGGTGGTCTTTTAAATCCTCTTTGCATTTTACAAAATGCAATTCCAAAGCCGGAAGCCCTGCGTTCTTTCCGAAAAGCGAAGCCTTGAACGGATGCCCGGCTCTTTCGCCTTTTTCATTTAATGGAATGTACAATAAACCTTTCTGCATTTTTCCTTGCAATTCGCCTTCTATTTTTTCGGTGGTAATATTGAACAAAGAAAGCAAGGCATTGTATTCTCCCAAAGTTTGGAATTTATAGTAGTTTGGCAAATGCCTAATAACTGAAGCGATTTGGCTCTTTACATCGCCTGCCTGATAATCTATCGGACGGAAAACCTTATCAGTTTGGTTGCGCTCCTTATCCGTTGCGGGTATCAGCCCGTGTTGTCTTTCCAGTTCACGGCATACATTCATAGACCGCATTTTTTCAAACTTGTCAGAGATTTTTTTACCATTCTCGTCCACACAAACCGATACGATATGAATATGACTGCGGTCAATATCGGTATGTTTAAATACCACAAAAGGCTGTTCGCCGTAGCCCATTTCCCGCATATATTCTTCCGCCATTTGCCGAAACCTGTCATCGCTAACCTTATCTTTCGGGTCGGGATTGAGCGAAATATGCAACGTATGTTTCTCGGTATTACGGTTGGCTATCAAATAAGGGGCAAAAGATTGTGCTAATTGGGCAACGGAATAATGACCGCTTGCGGTTTCAATCATCTTATTGGCAAACAAAATCTGCCCGTTTTCATTCTCCACTTTGAGCTGATTGTATGCCAATGCACCGTATAAATTTTCGCTTCTTCCTATTTTTGCTATCATTTTTCATTGATTTTTTTATTTTCTTAATGGTAATGGAGCGTGGATGAGCTATTGATTTTTATCTTTTAATGGCTAGCTCATCCAGGTCTAACGCTGTTTTTTCAGGTTCTTCGCTTCAAAATCTTCGGTTAGCTGGATAATTTTTTGGCATAGCATCGCCATTTCAGCCGTCTGTTTTTCCAATTTGTACAGGAATGCTGCGGCTTTTTTCTCCGAAAAATTCTTGTACAGCAGCTTTACAATCTGGTTATAGTTCACACCTACGGAGCGAAACTGACTGTGAAACGAGGTCAATCGCATATAAAAATCAACCGTTCCTTTGTCAATTTTAACCGATTTCATTTCCTTACTGAACAGCAGAGAAATGATAAACTTTGCTTTATTGGGCATTCCCGATGCTTCAAAAAGCGATAAAAGTTTGGCATTTTCTTCGTCTGTAAGACGGAAAACGTGGCGGTGGATGCTTGGGTCGGTCTTAGCTCTCCGTCCGCCCTTATTCTGTTTTTTGTTATTGTTCTCGTTCATCACTAATCCATTTTAAATTCACACAAAAACGCTGACTTCGGAAGACGTTTTTTAAGCTCCCAGCAGGGCAAGTTGTTTTGAGGCACTAACTCGGTTTCGAGTGCCTCAAAACACAACTTGCCGTGTTCTGTCGAACACAAAAATCCGCCCTGCGGGACGGATTAAATGTAACAGGGAAAAACGGCTCGATGCCGTTCCCGTTGCCCTCCGATTTGTCAAAAGAATTTT
>WPCJ01233355.1_pt1 | contig 113243 bp, 99 predicted proteins | sample 5399831 | NCBI WGS metagenome assembly WPCJ01 (sample SAMN12869470, study PRJNA574797) | sludge metagenome | isolation source: wastewater treatment of pH10 | place: China:Beijing | collected 2019-05-20
GGCGGCGGCGTTGACCACGATGTCGGGAGAAAAGCCGGCGACCGCGCGCTCGACCGACGCCCGGTCGGTGATGTCCAGCTCGGGACGGCCGAGCGCCGCGACCTCGAGTTCGTCCGGGCGCGCGCCGGCCAGGTCGGCGAGCGCTCCGGCCACCTGTCCCTGCCGCCCGGTCACGAGAATGCGCATGATGACCGCCCCTGCCGTCCTGCCCTATCCAGCGGCCTGCCCGAGCCGCTCTCCTGCATAGCGCCTTTCGCGGATCGGCCGCCACCACCATTCGTTGGCGAGATACCAGTCGATCGTCTTTTCCAGCCCCGTCTCGAAGCTCTCCTGCCGCTGCCAGCCGAGCTCGCGCTCGATCTTCGCGCAGTCGATGGCATAGCGCCTGTCGTGCCCCGGCCTGTCCTTGACGAAGGTGATGAGGTCGCGACGGCGCCCGCCGCCGTTCAGCGGGCGCTTCTTGTCGAGCAGGTCGCAGATCGTCTCCACGACCGAAAGGTTGGTCCGCTCGGCCTTGCCTCCGACATTGTAGCTTTCGCCGGGACGGCCCTTGCGCACCACGAGCTCGAGCGCCCGGGCGTGATCCTCGACATAGAGCCAGTCGCGGACGTTGACGCCCTCGCCATAGACCGGAAGCGGCTGCCCATGCAGCGCGTTCAGGATGACGAGCGGAATGAGCTTTTCCGGGAAATGGAACGGTCCGTAATTGTTGGAGCAGTTCGAAAGCACCACCGGCAGACCGTAGGTGGCGTGCCAGGCGAGCGCGAGATGATCGGAGGCCGCCTTCGAGGCTGAATAGGGCGATGACGGCTTGTAGGGCGTCGTCTCCGTGAAAAGGCTGTCGTCGAAGGGGAGGTCGCCGAACACCTCGTCGGTTGAGACGTGGTGGAAGCGGAAGGCCTCGCGGCGGGCCGGCGGCAGCTCACGCCAGTAGTCGAGGCTGGCGCTCAGCAGCTGGAAGGTCCCGACCACGTTGGTCTCGATGAAGGCGGCTGGGCCGTCGATGGAGCGGTCGACATGGCTTTCCGCCGCCAGATGCATCACGGCGTCGATGTCGGCGGCGCGCATCAGGTCGAGCAGCGCCGCCCGGTCGCATATGTCCAGCCGGTGGAAGACGTAATTGGGCCGGTTCTCGATGCTGCGCAGGGAATCGAGATTGCCGGCATAGGTCAGCTTGTCGACATTGACGACATGGTTGCCCTCGTCCGCCGCGAGATGGCGGCAGACGCTGGAGCCGATGAAGCCGGCGCCGCCGGTCACGAGAATCCTCATTCCATTCCCTCGTCGAACTCGCAAATCTCGGCCGCCGCGAGCAGAGGCGCGGCGCGGTCCTTGTCGGACAGGATCAGCGCCGCCGCGTCGAGCGGCCAGTCGATCCCGATCTGCGGATCGTCGAACCGGATCGATCGATCGTGCGCGGGCGAATAGTAGTCGGTCACCTTGTAGAGAAGCTCGGTGTCCGGCTCAAGCGCCAGGAAGCCGTGCGCGAAGCCCTTCGGCACCAGAATCTGGTTCCATTTCTGCGCCGACAGTTCCACGCCGGCCCACTTCCCGAATGTCGGCGAGCCGCGGCGGATATCCACCGCGACATCGAAGGCCCGCCCGCGCGTTACCCGCACCAGCTTGTCCTGGGCCCGGGGCGGCAATTGGTAATGAAGGCCGCGCAAGACGCCGGGCGAAGCGGAATAGGAGTGGTTGTCCTGGACGAAACCGCCCGGCAGCTCGGCTGCAACAAACTCGTCCTCCCGCCAGGTTTCTGAGAAGAAGCCGCGCGCATCGCCATGCCGGCGAGGCAGCACCTCCACGACGCCGGGCAGACCCAGTGGACGGACTTCAATCATGGGCAAGCGCGGCCACCCGCCGCCTCAGATAGGCCGCATAATCGGTCTTGCCGAGCCGGTCCGCCCGCGCCAGCACCTGGTCCGCGTCGAGGTAGCCGTTCTCGAGCGCGATCTCCTCGAGGCACGCGATCTTGATGCCCTGCCGGTGCTCGATGGTGCGCACGAAGGACGACGCTTCGTGCAGGCTTTCATGCGTGCCGGTGTCGAGCCACGCGTAGCCCCGGCCGAGCCTCGGGACGGTCAGGTCGCCCCGATCGAGATAGGCGCGGTTGACGTCGGTGATCTCCAGTTCGCCGCGCGCCGAGGGCTTGATCGATGCCGCGATGTCGAGGACGTCGTTGTCATAGAAATAAAGCCCGGTCAGCGCCCAGGGCGAGCGCGGGTTCTGCGGCTTCTCCTCGATCGCCTCGGGCCGGCCGCTGTCGTCGAAGGTGACGACGCCGTAACGCTCGGGGTCCTCGACATGGTAGGCGAAGACGGTAGCGCCCTTCTTCCGGGCCGCGGCGTCCCGGCACAGGGCCGACATGCCGGCGCCATAAAAGATGTTGTCGCCCAGGATCAGCGCCACGGAACTGTCCCCGACGAATTCGCGGCCGATGATGAAGGCTTCGGCGAGGCCGTTGGGCTCAGGCTGCTCGGCATAGGAGAGGCTGACGCCGAAATCGCCGCCGTCGCCGAGCAGCGCCCTGAACTGCGGCAGATCGCGCGGCGTCGAGATGATCAGGATGTCGCGGATCCCCGCCAGCATGAGCACGCTCAGCGGATAATCTATCATGGGCTTGTCGAAAACTGGCACCAGCTGTTTCGAGATGGCGAGTGTCGCCGGAAACAAGCGGGTGCCGCTTCCTCCAGCAAGTATTATTCCCTTCATCAGCTTCCAGCCAGTTTGTTGCTCGGCAAAATACTCATCTGTTCCGATCAGGAACGAACAGGAAAAGCATGCTCTTTCCTTCGCGGGCCGTCTTATATTGTGCGGTGCAACGTGCGTAAAGTCACATTCCGCCGCTCGTTGAAAAATTACAGCCGGCGCAGCGCGCAGGCAAGCCACAGCCCCAGTTGCCCGGCCATTGTCTGGCGGTAGACGCCGGATCGCTTCAGGGCGCCAAGCCGGGCCGGAAGCGGCAGGGTGCGAGCCTCTTCGAAATCGCGCAGAACGCCTGTGGCGTCCGGGGTCAGAAGATCGCTCACGCGTTCGAGGGCGTTGAGGTTGATGCTGTTCCATTCCGAGAAGCGCGAGGTGAATATCAATGCCCGAAGCCGGTGGAGACGGGCTTTCCAGCCCGTATTGGCTCCGATGAGATTGCCGCCATGCTGGCGGTAGGCCACGGACGGAAAAGGCGAATAATGCACCGCGCCGCCGACGCCGGACAGCAGCATGTAACACCACCAGTCGTGGCTGACGAACGATGCGCGCCTCGAAGCTTCCGCGACGAGAAGGGCGCCGGCCCTGTTCAGCACCATCGTGTTGGCGCCGGCGATGCTCTGCACGAGCGCGTTGCGGAAGGATGTCGGCCTTTCGAACAGGGGCGAGAAGCCGATGCCTTTCCCTTCCTCGTCGACCAGACGGGTCCGCCCGCAAAAGAGGGCAGGGCGATCCGGATCCTGTGCGTCCAGCCAGGCGATGGCGCGTTCCAGCTTGTTGCGATCCCAGATGTCGTCCTGATCGCAGAAGGCGACGTAGCGTGCGTCTCCGATCAGGGACATGAGGGACCGGAAGTTTTCTGCGAACCCCTTTTGCGGACCGAAGGTCAATCTGAATGTTCCCTTATTCCAAGCCTCCGCGGCTGTTTGAAGGTAGGGAAGGGTTCCGTCTGTCGATCCGTCGTCGGAAACTAGAATATCGATATGAGGCCAGGACTGATCTGCAAGCGATGCAATCTGCTGCTTGATGAAACGGCGGCCGTTGAACGTACCCATCAGAATAACAACGTTCTCTTTTCCCGTTGTATCTTTGATATTCACGTCGCTTCTCCGCACTTTCCATTGATATCGGAATGTACTTAATACCACGTCGAATACCTTGGGTGTCCAAGTAGTGTTTGATCCGCCGACGCCGATGAATACGCTGCATGGGAATCGTCCACCCTATAGGGTCGTTTTGGACATGTCTGTATTGTCGTGGGATAATCGCTCGGTAGTTGGCAAAGACAGCTTTGTCAACTTGTAACCCTAGGCACGCGAAGAACAGCGCAAAATTAGCGTTCTCATGCTTTCGCGCCATCGTCAGTCACCTGCGCAACCTTCCGCTGAGAGAGTTCGTTTTCAGGCTGGCCCCCTCCGCCATCTTCGTTTATACAGTCTGTCGGTAAGTGATTGTAATCGCGGTGTAATACCGTGTGTCATCGCGGTTTGGCGGGCGGGCTTGGCAGCTTTCAGGCGATGTTGGCGGACAGATGTTTGGCTAAAGCGCGGAAGTCTGCGGGTTACGGGTTTCCGCTCCACCGTCTGTCCGACCGTCTGTCGTAGTTCAGGTGTTTGTCATTTTGACAGAATCTGGAGCCTGATTGCATCAGGCCGGCTGTCCCATCCTGCAATCTTGAGCGATTGAACAAGAGCCAGTTGCGCCTTTCCTGCTGCGCACGGATGCCGGCCACCGACGCAACGGGCGGACGGTCTCTACGCTCCAACGGAAGCTCTCAGGCATCCGACGGCGCTTGAATACCACGACGGAATGTGGGCGTTCGACGACGGAACGGTGTTCAGATGCCACATGTCTTCGAACGGGTATTCATCATGCCGGCGAAGGTGGAGTTCAATGCCTGGCATGGCGATGTCGAGGACGCTCAGAGGAGAGCGCGAAGCGCGGCGGCGAGGCTATAGGCGGAAATCCAAAGATCAACGGACTAACCGCGCCTCCGGAATCTTCGTCGCCTAGGATGGCTGACCGTCCAGATGATCGATACACTCAATTACCAAGACCGGGATCTGGACAACAACCGAGAGGCCGCTTCTCGCGCGATCGTATCAGTTCCTGATGCGCATTAAAGCCTGTCTATCATCCGGATCAGCTCCGATTGACGTCCAACGGACAGCTTTCCGAAGATGATGCCCAGGCGCGTCCTTGCGGTTTCGTAGGAAATTCCCTCGGTCTCGGCGGCACTTCGTAGTGTGAGCCCTGCATGAAGATGTAGCACGAGACGCACCTCGGCTGGTGTCAGCCTGTAGCGAGTGCGCAAAATATCCGTGATCTTCTCAGCGGGCTTCTCGCATACCTCGATGGCCAGCAGTACGTCCGCGCGCGGGGCCAGGCGGCTTGCAATCGTGCGAAGAGGAACCACGCGCACCGTGGCCACATCGCTGCTGTCGGATGGATTTCTCAATTCCACCTTGAGATCGTGCTGTTCGCCTGCGGACGCTTGCGTGATCAGCCACTGCAGGAGATCAAGATCTTCTCCAAGGGTTGTGACCTTTCCATTCCGGACACCTACGAACCGTCCGACAAGTTCATCGAAATTCGCAGACGAGTGATGAATGGCGCACTGCCCGTCCAGCCATGCATAGGCGGTATGTCCCAGACTCAGCGAGTCGACGAGATTTTGAGTCAGGCTGGCCTGTGCCCTCAATGCGTAGCTGATGGAGACGCTGGATTGCGCCAGGACCTGAGCGAGATTGTCGAGCTCCAGTCCTCCATAGATGCCGCGAGTCGCGCTGCGCTCGACATCGATGACCAGAAACGAACCGGAAGCGAATGGAATGAAAGTGCCTGCATAGTGAAAGCAGTTGTTCGGCAGCGCGACCTCCTGCTCGAAGGCATCGGAGGCGATCTCCTCACGCGTAAACAATCGCCAGTCCGTCAATATGCCAACGGGACCCTTGCGCGCGAATTCCAGCCCGCGCTTCATGCGAGGGTTTCTCTCCTGCCAGCGTCCTGTAGCCATCTTCTCCAGGAGATCCTCGCTTCCCTGTGAAGTGAACGGCCGGACGCCGGCAGGTGAGACGAGATAGGCGAAAGCATGTTCTGACGAGAATTGCGTAGCAAGAAAACGAAGTGCTTTGGGCCATTGGTCATGATCCTGCGTTGCAGCAAGCAAGGATTCGACCAGCATATTCCCCTTTTGAGATGGCATCAGCAAATGGATCGATGTTTGTCTGTCCCGGGACAGTCTCACGAATCCCGGCTTTCGAAAAGAACCGCTCGATCCACAATTGCTTGGGTTGATCCCGCCGAACTCTTCACCACTGAAATTCCGGGCGGAGCAATCAATCGGAGGCCGCTGGTCGATCTGACCACACAACGTGCCGGATTGTCCGCCGGCTATCTCCGCTGGATTACCGGTGTGATGGAAGCCGCATTGCGTGATCGTTCATAGAGCCACTGCCCCGATTTCGTACGCTTGCCACAGGGCCGAAAAAGGGTTCATGTCAGTAACATTGGGCCCAGGCAATCAAGCGGTATGGAAATCCGGATGAAACTCAGCGCTCGCAATGTCCTTAAGGGTACGGTCCTCGAAATCACGAAGGGCGCCACGACAGCGCATGTAAAACTCGATGTCGCCGGCACCACCGTCACGGCTTCGGTCACCAACGAAGCGATTGACGAGCTCAAGCTGAAAGTCGGCCAGCAGGCCTATGCCGTCATCAAGGCGTCCGACGTCATGATCGCGACCAACTGATGGTGAGGCTCAACGAGATCCGTGAGAATGAGGTCGCGGTGGAACCGCCGGCCGCGATGGATGCCGGGCTTGTCTATATAGGCCGCATCCATACGCCATGGACCTCGCGGCTTGAGTGCCCGCGTCAGGGACGGCCGGATGGACCGGTCTGCACGATTGAAGTCTTCAAGCCATGGGACGAGGCGCTTGCCGGGATAGAGGCCTTCGAAACGCTCGAAGTGCTCTATTGGCTGCATGAGTCGCGGCGCGATCTTGTGAAGCAGAGCCCGGCCAGCGACGGAACCGTGCGCGGAACGTTCGCGATCCGCTCGCCGGTGCGGCCGAATCCGATCGGCACCTCGATCGTTCGCTTCGTCTCGCGCGACGGCAACAGGATTTCCGTGCGCGGACTGGATTGTCTCGACGGAACGCCGCTGCTCGACCTCAAGCCGGATCGCTGCGTCTTCGTTCCGATCGCACCGCCACAGGCAGGCGATTTTCAGGTCGGCGGCTGAACCAGACCACAAAGCCTTCTAGATACGGCACGCGACAGGAAGCCGGAGCGCTTCCGCCATACACGATGGCGGAGACCCTCCGGTGGTTCTCCAGGAGCTATCGAGTTCGCCTGTTTCGTTGCCTTCAGAAGCGCAGGGCCGAACTCAGGTAGAAGGACCGCCCGGGCTCGGGGAAGCCGTATGCCAGTTGATACTCGGTGTCGAAGATGTTGCGCATGCCGAAATCGAGTTCGACATTGTCGTTCACCTCATACTTCATGTTGAGGTTGACCAGCGCAAAGCCGCTCGTCTGGAAGAAGGTCGTTTCCAGGCGGTCGGTGGACCAGCGCGAGCTGTATAGTTCGACATTGGGCGAGATGGTGAAGTTCTCGCAGGGCATCCATTCCGCATAGAGATAGGCGCTGTGATCGGGCGTGCCGACTGGTTGCAGATCGTCGCGGACGGGATCGGTGATCGTGCGCTTGAGATAGGTATAGCTGGCGCCGAGCTTCAGGTTGGACAGCACGTCCCATTCGCCATAGATCTCGGCGCCGTAATAGCGCCCGTCGCCGACGTTCTGGTTCTGCGCGAGACCTCCGCCGATGCCGATCGACTGAATGACATCCTTCAGGTCGCTGTAGAACACCGAGCCGCCCAGTTCGAACGTGGACGCCGGCTTTCCTGCCCATCCGAGTTCGTAGTTTATGGCGCGCTCTGGTTTCAGGTCGGGGTTCGGCAGGGCATCACCGAAGCGTGTGCTGTACATCTCCCATAGGGTCGGAAAGCGCGTCCGCGACGATATGCTGGCGTGGAATTCCGAAGTGTCGCTTTGGCGGTAGATGGCGGCCAGTTGCCAGTTCACGGCAGAGCTGCCGCCGGTTGGATAGCTGAAGATATCCGGGCTTACATCCGTATCGAACTCTTCGGCGGCGATGATGGCGTTTCTTTCGTAGCTCAGGCCGCTGACCAGATCGAGCTTCTCCGTGGCATGGAAGGTATTCTCGGCCGCGATGGACCAGGTTTCCTGGGTCGTCTCCTGCCAGGGCTCGAAGGATGGAGAAGCGCTCCCGGGCGCGGTCACCTGATTTTCCTTGTGGACATCGCGCCTGTAGTGGATCGCTGCCTTGAGCGTGTTCATCGGGATCAGCTCGGTGCCGCCCTCGATGCTGCCCCCCACTGCATGGTCGTCGTATTTGCTGTCGAACGAACGGGGGCTTACGGTCTGCGATGAAAACGTCCAATCATCGTAAGAGGAAAGAAGATTATCGAACGTATTATAGAACAGCTTGGTCCTGACGTATGACTGATCGCCTATTGCCGTGTTGGAATTGAACGTCAGCGAGCCGATGTCCCAATAGGGCCAGTTCCAGTTCCGCTGATATGCCGTTCCAGGAGGCAGTGGTGAGGGAGTTATGCCACGCACAGGCTCGTATATGCTGAAGGGCGCCGACTTCTGCCCCTCCTGCTTTGTGTAGCTGATCACATATTCGTCGGTTTCGTTGGGGGTATAGCCCGCCTTGAAATTGGCGCGCCAGTCGCGCACGTCCGAAAAGTCACGGCGACCGCCATCCTCGACAGGTCCTCCAGCGCCTACCGGGACGGGATCGAATCCGCGGGGCAGGAACCAGCCGTCGCTGTCGCGGAATGATCCGCTCGCCTGGAGGTAGAAGTCCTCTTGCCTGGTGCCGATCCAGCCGGACGTCGTGAATGCAGCAAGATCGCCCGTATTGCCGACATCGAAGCCCGTGCGCAACTCGCCCTCAAATTCCTTGGTAGGCTTCCTGGTCACGAGGTTGATGGCGCCGCCCATGCCGCCGGGTCCGCTGAGGACGGAGACATAGCCTTTCTGCACCTGGATCTCGGACAGGTCGGGCGTCAGGAAGCGTCCGTAGTCGAGGCGATTGTCGGCAGGCAGATAGACACGAACGCCATCGATATAGAGCGGAACCTGAAAACGGTCGAAGCCGCGCACATAGATAAGCCGCTCATTCCGGCTGCCGCCGGTATTGGACACCTCGACGCCGGGAGTCGTGGTCAGCGCATCGTCCAGCGTGTTGCGATTGGTCATGTGGACGTCGGACGCGGTCACCGTGCTCTGGGAGATCGACTGTCCGCCGATCTCCGAAGGTTCGTCCGTCGTGCCGCTAAAAATGACGATACGGCCCAAATGAAAAACACCTGAACTGTCGAAACCCTCGGAGGTGGGATTGTTCTGCTCCTGGGCCCTCTTTTCTTCCTCGGTTTGCTGGTTCTCCTGTGCATGGGCGACCGACAGAGCGGCAACGCCCGACAGGAGAGCGATCAAAATTGTCGTCAGAATTCGCATTATGCCCCCAACTGCATGCTCGCACGCCAATAGAATTCGATCGGCCCCTCCCGATCGTCCGACCGCCATATTTCGACGGTCGTTATATTCCAACAAATACAAAGAGGAATCCGCGCGTCAAGATAAAGATAGCGGTTATCCCGCATGGACAATGACTTGCGCTTGAACGATATATTCCGTTGCGCATAGCGCATGAGGCGACGCATCAGTTGAGAGGGATCATGACCGGACGCAATATCCTGTGGGCGATCGTGATCCTGTTCCAGATTTGGGTGATCCCGGGAACCGCCCATGCGGCAGGCCGGACATTCGTCGACTCGGCCGGACGCTCCGTGCAATTGCCGGAGCATATCGGGCGGGTGGTCGCTGCCGGGCCGCCGGCGTCCATCCTCCTGTATGCGGTGGCGCACGACAAAATGGCAGGCTGGGTGCGCGAACCGAGCGCCGAAGAAAAGGAATATCTCGCGCCGCCTCAACGCGACCTTCCAGCTTTGGGCCGCCTCACGGGCAAGGGCGGCACGGCCAATCTCGAAACGATACTGGCGCTGAAGCCCGACCTCATCCTCGACGTGGGCACCGTCGATCCGACCTATGCGTCGCTGGCGGACCGCATCCAGGAGCAGACCGGAATTCCCTATGTCCTGATCGACGGTTCGTTTTCGCAAACGTCGCGGACGTTGCGCGATGTCGGCGCGCTGCTGGACGAAGTCGAGAGAGGCGAGGAACTCGCGCTCTATGCGGACGATACGCTGAAACGTCTGGAAGCGACGCTGGCCGGAATACCGGCATCCGAGCGCCCGAGGGTCTATTACGGCCGGGGGCCGAAAGGGCTGGAAACCGGCCTGGCCGGCTCGATCAACACCGAACTCCTGGCCGAGATGGGGGCGATCAATGTCGCCGAGGCGGCAGGAATGGGCCTGGCCAATGTGTCGCTCGAGCAGGTGCTGGCATGGGATCCGGATGTCATCCTCGCACTCGATCCGGCCTTCCGGGCGTCGGTTCTGTCGGATGAATCCTGGGCGGGCGTTTCGGCGGTCAGGCATGGCCGCGTCTACCAAACGCCGACACTGCCTTTCGGCTGGTTCGACTTGCCGCCCGGAATCAACAGGCTTATCGGCGTGCCGTGGCTGACATCCGTGCTCTACCCCGATCGTGCTTCCGGCGACCTTCGCGAAACGATTCGCTCGTTCTACAGCCTGTTCTATCGCGTCGACCTGAGCGATGCCCAACTGGACACCTTGCTTGCAGGCTCGGGAACCGCGCAATGAACTGCCCGACATGAGCGACGCGCCGCCGCGAGCCCGCCGGGAAGAGACCTGGAGCGGCGCAGCCCGGAGAAGGGAATGGGTCGGCTGGGTGGCCGCCTGCGTTATTCTCTGCCTGACGCTCCTGTCTGCGCTGACGACCGGCAGCTTTTCGGTGAGCCTTTCCGAAACAGTCCGGATCATGGCTGCAAGGCTGACCGGGCAGGAAAGCGGCCTGCCGCCGACCGTCGAGACGGTCATCTGGAACGTGCGCCTGCCGCGCATCCTCAGCGGGCTGGCTGTCGGCGCCTCGCTCGCCGCCGCGGGCGCCGTCTATCAGGGACTGTTTCGCAACCCGCTCGTCTCGCCCGACATTCTTGGTGTCTCGGCGGGTGCAAGCCTCGGCGCGATCTCCGGCATCTTCTTCTCATTGCCCGTCGTGGCCATACAGGGGCTCTCCTTTACCGGCGGGCTAGCGGCCGTGGCGCTGGTCTATGCCGTCGGGTCGGCCGCGCGCGAGCGCGATCCGATCCTGCTCCTGGTGCTTGCCGGAATCGCCATAGGCGCCCTGCTGGGATCGTGCATTTCCCTGCTGAAGGTCCTGGCCGATCCATACAACCAGCTGCCCGCCATCACCTTCTGGCTGCTGGGCAGCCTTGCTTCGGTGACGCGCGGCGATTTCCTGTCCGTCCTGCCGGCGATGGTGCTCGGCCTCGTCCCGCTGGTGCTGTTGCGCTGGCGGATGAACCTCATGACACTGAACGACGACGAGGCGCGCGCGCTGGGCATCGAGACCGCGAGAACCCGGTTCGTCGTGATCGCGGCTTCCACCCTCATGACATCGGCCGCCGTATCCATCTCGGGCATCATAGGCTGGATCGGACTGCTCATTCCGCACATGGCTCGCGCCATCGTCGGGCCGGACTTCTCCCGTCTTCTTCCGGCCTCACTCGCACTGGGAGGATGCTATCTCGTGCTGATGGACACGCTTGCCCGCAGCATCACCAATGTCGAGATTCCGCTCGGCATCCTGACTGCGGCGGTCGGCGCTCCCTTCTTTCTGTGGCTGCTGGTCACATCGCGCCGTGGGTGGGCGGCCTGATGCTCGAAGCCGTGGACCTGTCCTTCGGCTATGCCGGCCGGGCCATAGGCAAGCACGTCAGCCTTTCGGTGGCGCCCGGCGAAGTGCTGTGTCTTCTCGGGCCTAACGGCTGCGGCAAGACAACCCTCTTCAAGACGATGCTCGGATTGATCCCGAAACTCGGCGGGCGGCTGGAACTGGACGGCCGCCCGGTGGCGGACATGTCACGCAGGGAATTCGCACGCCGCGTCGCCTACGTACCGCAGGCCGGCATGGTCCATTTTCCGTTCAGCGTCTTCGATATCGTGCTGATGGGCCGCGCGAGCTGGATAGGCGCTTTCGAACGGCCTTCCCGAGCAGACCACGACATCGTCCGAAAGGTTCTGGACGAACTGGGTATCTCCCACCTCGCGGAGCGATCGTTCACTGCGATCAGCGGCGGAGAGCGGCAAATGGTGCTGATCGCGCGGGCTCTGGCGCAGCAGCCTGCGGTAATTGTCATGGATGAACCGACAGCGAGCCTCGACTTCGGAAATCAGGCAAGGGTGCTGATGCGGATAACTTCGCTATCCGGGAGTGGCCTCAGCATCGTGCTCTCCACTCATGAGCCAAGTCATGCATTCGCCTGCGCCGACACGGTTGCCTTGATGAGCAATGGAATGATTATTGCGAAGGGTTCACCGGAAGCCGTGTTGACTGCGGATTTGCTTGGAAAGCTTTACGGTGTCGACGTTGCCGTCACCGTCATCGAAAGCACTGGGCAAGGAATATGCGCACCCGTGCTGGCACGACAATATCGAGATCAAGCAGATCGGTAACCTCTGGCTAAACGGGAGGAGGATCGGTTCAATCTTAAACCCCGACGCGCCGACCTCGGCCGAGGCGCGCTTCACCCAGTGCAACTACATGATAGACCTGATCATGAAAGACCATGACGCCGGTCCTGCCGGAGGAGATCATCGCCGGCTCTTCAGACGCGATCTCCTTACGCTTCCTATGCCGGGATGCGCGGGACACGTATGGGGTGATGCTCGACCTCGATACCGAGATGGTCGATCTGACGGCGAGACACGGAGCTCCCAGCTGGAAAATCAAAATATGGTGCGATGAAGCACCGAATGACCGACAAGGCTCCATTCGGCGCTCTATAGCTCGGCAGAGCCTCTTCACTCGAAGCGGCTCTGCTTTCACTGTCAGCGATAGAATTGCAGATCGTCTGGCCGAAGCGGCGCCGACCGATCGCGAAGCCGCATGATTTCCTCGATGGCGGCGGCCGAGGAACGCTCGAGCGGCGCCTCGGGAAGCGGCGGCAGCCCCTTTATCATGTCGGCGGCCTTCTCCGCGATCATTATGACCGTGGCATTCAAGTTCGCGCCCACGACATCGGGCATGACGGAAGCGTCCACCACCCTCAATCCTTCGACGCCGCGCACCCTCAACTCCGGGTCGACGACCGAATCCTGATCCGCACCCATGCGGCACGTGCAGCTTGGATGGAATTCGGTTTCGATCGAGCTTCTGATAGCGTTCTCGATTTCGGCATCTGTCCGCAGGTTCTCACCCGGATTGGCTTCGACGGAGCCGAGCTTTCGTATGTGCGGTTGCTCCACGATTTCCCTCGTTACCTTGATCGCTTCCCGGATCTCGATGATGTCCTGCGGATCGGAGAGGAAGCGGAAATCGATTGCCGGCGCGTCTGCCGGTGAACTGGATTTCAGGAACAGGCGTCCGGTGCTGCGCTGGCGCAACTGGGCGATCATCAGCGTGAAGCCGTTGGTTACGCGCAGACTTTCATTGAGGTAATCGATCTTCATCGGACACAGATGATACTGCACGGCAGGCAGGTGCGTTTCGGAGAATGCCCTCGCGAAACCTCCCACCTCCCAGACATTCGACGCGGCGGGCCCGGTCTGGCGCATCAGCCACTCCGTGCCGACCCTGGCTTTCCCAACGAGACCACCCATCCAGGAATGCGACACGGGCTCGCGGAGCTTCACCGTCATTCCGAAATCAAGATGATCCTGCAGATTGCCCCCGACGAGTGGACGATCCAGTTTCACGTCGATGCCGTGACCAGTCAGGTGGGACGCAGGGCCGATCCCCGACAGCATCAACAGCTGCGGGCTGTTTATGGACCCTCCGCAGAGGATGACCTCCCTGTCGGCATAGGCTTCGACCATATTCCCCCTACTGCTGAAGAGAACACCTTCGGCCCTGTCGCCGGCAAACAGGATCCGGTGCGCCAATGCGCCGGTATGGATCGTCAAATTCGGACGAGAACGGATCGGGTGGAGATATCCCACCGCCGCGCTGCAACGCTCGCCCCTCTTCTTGGTCGAATCCATCCGCCCAATTCCGAAGGGACCCGGCCCATTCAAATCCTCGCTTACGTGATGCCCAGCAGACGAGGCGCCCTCCAGGAAAGCATCGAAGATTTTCGACGAGAGCTTGCCGCGCTGAACGTGCAACGGTCCATCATCTCCATGATAAAGGGAGGCGCCGCGATCGCTGTTTTCCGATCGACGAAAATAGGGAAGACAGTGCCTGAAACTCCAGCCATCGAGCCCTCGCGCTTCCCAGGAGTCGTAGTCGGCGGGATGGCCACGCAGATACACCATCGCATTTATGGACGACGAGCCGCCAAGGGTGCGGCCGCGAGGGACGGGAATGCGCCTGCCTTGGAGCTCCTTCTGGGGCTCGCTCGCATAATTCCAATTGTACCGGGGATCCAGATAGACCTTGTAGACACCGGCGGGCATCCGCATCATCAGCGAACCGTCGCGTGAACCGGCCTCCAGAAGGAGAACGCGGCAGTCTGGGTCCTCCGTGAGGCGATTGGCCAACACACAGCCCGCCGAACCAGCGCCCACGATGACATAGTCGAAACTGTTTCTGCTCAGGTCCAAAATTTCAGTCCTCTCCTTCGGGCGAAAGCATGCCGATTTACCCATCAGGTGATCCGGCCTGCATGTGCCGGGCCGGTCCCGAAGCCCTCGCCTGACCGCCGGTCACCAGCCCATGAGCAGGCTCAAGAGCAGCGGCGGCACCACGATGGCGATGGAGATGATCAACGACAAGCGTACCCAGGAGCCTATCCGGCTTCCGATGCGATCATTCCGGATCACGGCAACGGCAATGACGAGCAAGGCGAGGAAAACCGCGCCCGCGACTGTGACCATGATCCCGTCCCCCTTGATGCGTCAATGTGATCATCCCATCATCGCCCGCCGCTCACAAGGTCTTGACGTCAGGTCGATGGACGTGGTCGGTTGTCATCAGTATTTTCCCGCGATTCTAGAGTTTTCCGGTGCGCCGTTTCTTCGTCCTTACAGTCCCCATCGCGCTTCTACTTGGCGCCTGCTCGACAAGCGGGCCGCCCATAAGCGGTCCGCCCGCGGGTGGTCCGCCCAGCGGCGGAGCACGTCCGCCCGCCGACGTTCCCCTGTTCGGATCGGGCTATCGCAGTTCGGGCGACCCATGCCGCCGTGCCGGTGAAAGCGCCTTCACGAACCAGTTTCTGGACGACACGGCCGATCTGGTCGCCTGTCCGCCCGGTACGGACCCGAGGCTCTTCGTCTTCGAGACGGGCGGCCACAAGGTGGGGCGTCGCGACGGCTGGACGCTCTTCACCGTTCCGCGCCGCTGACCGGTCATCGTCGTTTTGAGGGGCGGGCTCGGTCCCTTCGGAACCGACTACGCCTTAAGTTCCTACCCGCCATCCATGGCGGTCAGGCTGATGCGTTGGCGGCGGCAATATATGTGCGCAAGCAGGCCGGTGCGGGCCAGTTGCCGTCATCGTTATACCGTGACGATGGTTGTCGACGCTCCAACTGTCGCAGCAGTGCTGCCGCCTGCCCGCGCCCCTGGCAGCAGGTCACTGCATACGCCGGATGCACAGGATTGACAGCCGCACCTGTTTCCCTATCGTTGCCGACAGCCATCGCCGTTGCCTGGATACCAGTGCAGGTTTGTTTTGTTGTGGTCATCTCCGGCCAGTTGCCGAAACGATTGGTGGGCGATGATCCTTGGAGGTCAGGGAGTCGCCACCCAAGTGCTGCCGGCAGACTACTCGATTGATCACAGTAACGACGTACATTACCAGGCAACGTTGCTGCGGGCTTGGGAGCAGCAGTATACGCAGCTCAACCACGGTCATTTTAGCGGCTCTGTCAGCACCGTGCGAAGCGGCGGGATAACGCTGTTCAACGAGCGCATGAATCGCGCGACGCTTCAGGTGGGCGCGGTGCCGGTCGACAACCTTGCCTTCGGGCTGCCGCTTCATGGAAGCGGCCAAAGCTGCATATGCGGCGAGGGAGGGGACGAGCACAGCCTTCTCGTGTTTTCGGGCCGTTCAGGCTTCGAGTTTCACTCGCCGCAGGATTTCGAATTCATAGGAGTTGAAATCGATACGGTGAATTCGAACGATTCGGTGTTCCTTGCCTTGGCGGAAACGTTGAGCCGGATCATCTCTTCCGGCAAACGCTCGTTCGCCCTGAAGCCGGAGCAGGCGGCCAAGCTGGGCCGCGTCCTGCAGGAAACTCTCGCGGAAGACTGGATCTGCCTGCGCGACAACCCGAATTTCGAGGCGGCCTTCAACCGGGGCCTCCTGGGATGGTTGTTGGACATGCTGGAGGTTGCTGACGGCAAGCCCGGTAACGTACCGATGAGACACTGGGACGCGGTCACGAGAATCCGGCACCTTGTGAGCAACGATATCGACTGCCCCCTTTCCGTAGCGGAACTGACGATGAGGCTGGGGCTTTCCCGCCGGACGCTGCAAAGCGCCTGCCGCGAGATCGTCGGGCTCAGCCCGGTGGAATATTTGCGCGCACTACGTCTCAGCGAGGCACGGCGGATGCTGGAACGCTCGCAGTCGGTTACCGAGGCGGCTACGCAATTCGGTTTCTGGCATCTCGGCTATTTCGCCCGCGACTACCACGCCATGTTCGGCGAATTGCCGTCGAAGACCCTGGAACGGCACAGGAGGCGCGCCGCCTGAGCTTCAAAGGCATTCTCCTCCATCGATAACGAACGCCGCTCCGGTCATGAAACGCGACATATCCGATGCCAGATACAGGATGGCGTCCGCGATCTCATCGGTCGAGGCGAAGCGTCCCATGGGGATCGCGCCCGATATGTATTCCTCCAGCTTCCGGCGGCCGCCCATCTGCCGTTCGAAGCCCGCATTGAAGGGAGTATCGACGAAGCCGGGGCACAGAGCGTTCACGCGGATATTGTCGCGCGCATAGTCCTTGGCCATCTGGCGCACCATGGCTACCGCGGCGTGCTTGGTCGTCGCATAGGCGATCATCCCGGCGTCATATTGTACCCCGGAGTTCGACGCCGTCACGATGATGGAGCCGCCGCCCTGCTTCCTCATCTGGCCGACCACGGCACGGGCGGCCACAAAATGCGAACGGACGTTCAGCACCCAGGAGGCGTCCATCTGTTCGGTCGTCACCTCTTCCAGCTTGCCTTCGATCTGGATGCCGGCATGGGAATGCAGGATGTCGATGCTCCCGTGCCTTGCGATCGAAGCGGCTATTCCGGCCTCGATCGCGGAGGAGTCCGTCATGTCGAGCATCTGCGCTTCGGCCTTGCCGCCCCGGGCCTGGATTTCCGCCGCTACCTCGCGCGCCGCATCGCCGTTGCGGTCCGTGACCGTCACCAGCGCCCCTTCAGCCGCCATGGCCATCGCGCCGGCCTGACCGATCCCCGATCCGGCACCGGTGACGAACGCCACCTTGTCCCGCAAGCGCATGTCCCTTCCCCTTCACTCAATCCCGAAAAATCCCGCGCCGGTAATAATGTCTGGCCGCAGTCTCCAGGAAACGCGCTATTTCATGCGCCCCGTACTGTCGGCGGAACATCTCGGCCCTGTCCATGAGTACCTGCGAGGACTTCACCCGTCCCGGGCGGAGCATCTCGTAGGTTTCCATGATCAACTCCTGCGGCACGTTCACCAGTTCCGACCCGCGCTCGAAATTCGCGCCCAGCGCAGGCCGGCCAGCCGCGCTGGCGATGTCGGCCTGCACCTTCAGCGCATCAGGCGTTATGCACAGATCCTCGATCGTCACGTCGTCGGACAGCACGCCCCCGAGCGTCAGATCGTCAAGGGACTTGCCGCGCCTGCCGAGGATGCGCTCGGGCGCGGTCTCTGCCAGCGGATAGTCCTTGAGATCGGCCGCCATCAGCTACGCTGCTCCGTATCCAGGAAGGTCACCGAAACCTCCTCGGGGGGGGAATCGGGGTCCGTGAGGTTGGTTTCGATGGCATGGATCAGCGCAACCTGTGCATGGAAGCGCGCGCCGAGCGCCTGACCGTCGGTGGCCACGACAACGGGCTCGGGCCTGGCGCCGTGGGTCCACTGCGCGGCGTTCCATCCCAGCCGCTCGTAGTGCTCCAGACCGGTGATGGGGGCGTTGGAGAACAGTTCGAGATTGTTGTGCGGCATCCGATCCTTTTGATGAAGCACCGCCGTACCCTTCGCCTGGATGCCGATACCGAAGCCCGAGCCGGACATCCGGGCGGCGCTCAGGCCCAGGAAAGAGGTGTCCGCGGTATGCCGCATCCTCAATATGCGGGGCTTGCCGCCTCCGGCCTCGATCCCCCGCATCAGGCAACGCAGGAGGTCCGAAAGGTCGATCCCGCCGGTGGTCTGGAACAGTTGCAGGCCGAAGGCCGGGCTGATGCCGATCACCACCTCGTGCGGGTCGCCGCCCTTGAGGCCGTCGCCTCTGGGAACGTAGACGATGCGCCGTGCCTCGGCGCGACGAAGCTTGGACTGGGAGCTGAGGACCTCGCTTTGGCCAAGGGTATCGCGGATGTCGCAGATCGCATCGCGCCGCTCATCGGTCAGCCGATAGCCCGTGCCGGGCCCCAGATAGTCGTTGGGGTCATTTACGGCCGACAGAACACGCCCGTTGCGGACGATCGACGAGGTTTGCAGATAGTCGCCCGAGACGCGCAGCTTGACGATCTTCAGGATGTTTTCCGCTTCATGCGTGAAGCCGCGATGCGCAAGCGCCTTTATGACGTCGACCACATTGATCCCGCGCGACTGGATCTCCTCGCTGATGCGCGCGGATTCGCTCGTCGAGAAGGTTCTGGTCTCGCGTGATCCGGAAGCCTGCACGACGCTGGCCTTCATGTCTTGCGTGACCTTGGCCAGACCCAGTTCCTCGAGCACGGCCGAGATCGCCTCCACGGCGCGGACGCGCAGATCCAGCGCCTGCGATTCCGGTATCGGGGTCAACCCGCCATCGGCCTCGAAGTCGCGCTGCAGGACGAGGAAATCCTCCATCTCCTCGCCGTTGAACAGCGAGGGATTGAACGAATTGTCGTATTTCAGGATCGACCCGAAGCCCGAGCAGATGAGGTCGGACCCGGCGATGAGATAGGGCAGGATCTTCGCGCCCACGCGTATCTCGGACTCCGTGGCGCGCGCGTCGTTGCCGCTGGCGCACTCCAGGTCCAGCCAGACGGCGAGCAGATTCTCAGCCATCATCTCGCGCATGCCGCCCGAGATGGTCGCGGTGATCGGCGCGCCGTCGATGCCGCCGTTCTGCGTGCCCTGGACACCCATGCCCCGCTGCAGGCAAAGACAGCGCGCCTCGAGATATAGCAGCGACTTGGCCTCGTGATAGCCCATCAGCAGCTCGGCCCCGCCCCCCGACGTGCAGCGCGCCTTGATTCCCCGCGACGCGTATGCCGCCACCAGGAACGCCTTCGACCAGGGCGTATCGTCGCCGTCGATGAAGCTTCGCTCGGTGCCGTACACGGACACCGTCTCGGCGTAGGACGTGAAGCCGGCCATGCCGATCCTGAGCTCCTCGGCCTCTTCCGACGAACACTGGAACAGCGTGCCCCCGACGCCGACCGACGATCCAACGAGACATGCCAGCGCGTTCGACCATGCCGTACGCGCAACGCGCATGGTGGTCTCCAGTTCGTCGAAGCCGAAGCCCGCGGCCACGGCCGCATCCGCCGCCAGTTGCAGCGGATCGTCCTTGGCGTTGGTTACATGGGCCTGGTTTCCCGGCGTCCTGCGGGGGCGCATCTTCGAATAGGCGAATGCGATTTCCAGCGCATTCAGCCTTGAGACCACGTCGGCCAGTTTGGCCGGCGTCATGCCGTGAGCCAGGCGGACGAGAACGCCGCGCGGCACATGCATGTCGACCAGCATCCGCGCGATCTCGGCGGAATCCATCGCCATCGCCTCGGAAGCGATCTCGGGGTCGAGATGATACTCGGCGATGAAGGCGTCTATCATGTCGAAATCGCGCGTCAGCACGCCGTCCATGCTGGCGACGCGGCCGCTTTCGATCACGAGGCCGGGACGCGGATCGCTCGGGCTGTGGAAGGCGGAAAAGCCGTTCGCGGGATCTTCCCGAGCAAAGCGGTCAAGGCGCAGCGGCCGCTCGTCCCAATCGGAATATCGGCGCCAACGGTTGGGCTGGGCAGTCTGCTCCATTCTTTTCTCCCTGCTCGCCGCCTAGGCCATGGCGTCGAGAGATTCCGGCACGACCTGACCGCCGTCGATGACGATCTGCTGACCGGTGATGTAGCCGGCCTCGTCAGAGGCGAGGAAGAGCACCGCATTGGCGATGTCGTCCACGCTACCCAGCCGGCCGAGCGGAACCGACGCCTCCATTGCCGCCATGTATTCCGGACCGTTCCCCTCAAACCCTTCCGTGACTATGTTTCCGGGCAGAACGGCATTGATCGTGACCTTGTCCTTGGCCAGCTCCATTGCCGCCGATCGCATGAAGCCGAGCTGCGCGGCCTTCGACGCGCCGTAGTGCGTCCAGCCCCGATAGCCGGTGATGGGGCCGGTGATCGACGAGGTCAGGATCACGCGCCCGCCTCCATTCCTGCGGAAATGCGGTATCGTGGCCTTTACGGCCAGGAAGGAGGACCGCAGGTTCACCGCCATCACATGATCCCATTCGGCGGGGTCCATTTCGGCCATGGTGGTCTGCGGATAGATGCCGGCATTGGCGCACAGGATGGCCAGCCCGCCCTGCGCCGCGGCCGCCTCATCGACCATGGCGCGGACCTGATTCCAGTCGGCGACATCGCACGAGGCTATACGCGCCCGCCCGCCCGCGGCGGCGATCTCGGCGCGGACCACTTCGAGGGCATCCCCCCCGCGGGCGGCAAGCGTGACCTGCGCACCTTGTGCGGCCAGCCTGCGGGCGATTCCGCGCCCGATTCCCTTGGAGGCCCCGGTCACGATGGCGCTGCGGCCCGTCAGTGTGGTGAACATTGCGATCCTCCCTGGACACACGGCGTCAGATTGAAAGATCTCCGTTCACGGCGGCGACATAGAGCCGGCGGAAGTCCTCGATCGTCATCTTGCGTGGATTGGCAGCGGTCGAGGGGTCGGCCAGCGCCTTCACGGCGACCTCGTCGGCATCGGCGCCCGTCACGCCCAGTTCAGCAAGGGTATGGGGAATGCCAAGCTCCTTGCGAAACGAAAGAAGCCAGTCCTGAAAGCCCTCGAATCCGCCCTCGATGTCCAGCATGTGGGCGACGCGCTTCACCTTGTCTTCGATGGCCGGGCGGTTGAAAGCGACCACATAGGGCAGGATGACCCCGTTCGCCAGACCATGCTGGATGTCGTGGAGCGCGCCAAGCGGATGCGCCAGCGAATGCACGGCCCCGAGCCCCTTCTGGAATGCAACGCCTCCCATCATCGCGGCGGCGAACATCATCGTTCGCGCCTTCAGATCCTTTCCGTTTCTGACGGCGCGCGGCAGGTAGTCCCGGATCAGCCTCATGCTCTCAAGCGCGATGCCGTCGGCCATCGGGTGGAAGCCATCCACGCAGAAGGTTTCAAAGCTATGGGTGAAGGCGTCCATGCCCGTCGCGGCTGTCAGAGCGGGCGGCAGGCCGAGCGCCAGTTCCGGATCCCCGATCACCAGCGAAGGCAGCATCCTGGGGTGGAAGATGATCTTCTTGGTGTGATCGGCGGTGTTGGTCAGAACCGCGGCGCGGCCGACCTCCGATCCCGTTCCGGCGGTGGTCGGCACCGCGATGACGGGATGGATCGCGCCGGCATCGGCGCGCGTCCACCAGTCACCGATATCCTCAAGGTCCCAGACCGGAATCTTCTGGCTTTCCATCAACGCCACGAGCTTGCCGATGTCCATGGCCGAGCCGCCTCCTATCACGACAATTCCATCGTGGCGGCCGGCGCGGAAGGCCTCGATCCCGGCCTTGAGGTTGTGATCGGTCGGATTACCCTGAACGTCAGAAAACAGCGCGGCTTCAAGTCCCGCGGACGCCAGCAGGTCCATCGTCTTGCGGATGAACGGCATGTCCGCCAAGCCCTTGTCGGTGACGACGAGCGGCCGCTTCAGGCCGAGCGAAGCGGCATGTCCGGCCAAATCGGCGATCTTTCCGGCCCCGGCATGAATGGTGGTCGGATAGGTCCAGCGAGCGTTCAGTGTGTAAGCCATTGCATGTACCAGCTTTCAGATCATCTCGAAATAACGATGCAGCTCCCAGTCGGAGACGTGGGCCCGCTGGGCGGCAACTTCCGCGTCGCGCGAAGCCGAGAAATGCTCGACGAACGCATCGCCCAGCCATTCCCGCGCCATGTCGGACCGGCGCAGCCGCTCCGCCGCTTCCGCCAGCGAGTTGGGAAAACGCGATGCTCGCGGCAGGTCGGCATCATAGCCGTTCCCGCGCAGCGCCGGACCCGGGTCGGCCTTCTCACGGATCCCATGCAGCCCAGACGCCAGGGCAGCGGCCATCACCAGATAGGGATTGGAATCGGCGGCGGGCGGACGCACCTCCACGCGCAGCGACTTTTCGCCGCCGCCGACCACACGAAGCGAACAGGTGCGGTTGTCGAACCCCCAGCTGGCGCCGGTGGGCGCCCAGAATCCCGGTGCCAATCGCGTGAAGGAATTGATTGTCGGGGCATAGAGCGCCAGAAGCTCCGGCATGTACTTCATCTGGCCGGCGATGTAGTGCAGCGCCGTCTCGGACAGGTTGTTTTCGGCGCCCGCATCGAAGAAGGCGGATTTTCGTCCTTTCCACAACGACATATGCATATGGCCGCCGCAGCCCGGCAGGCCGTTGATGGGCTTGGCCATGTAGCAGAGCGCCAGCCCGTTCCGCTGGCCCCAGGCCTTCGAGAAGGTCTTGTAGATCGCCGCCCTGTCGGCGGCTTCCATCGGATCGGACGGGGTGAAGGCGAACTCCATCGCGCCCTCCCCGGCCTCGGGATGGATTGCCTCGAGCGGCGTGTTCATCTGGCGGGCCAGTGCGATCATCCCGCTGAAGAGATCGTCCTCCACGGCAGTGCGCAGGATGGAATATCCCCCGGTCGTCGGGTTGAGCGCGGTCAGGTTCCGGTAGCCCTTGGCCATGGCCGAGGCAGGGGTCTCCCGGAAGACGTAGAATTCGTATTCGAACCCCGCCAGGGCGGTGAAGCCCGTCTCGCGCGCGCGGTCGACGACCCGTCCGGCGACACGGCGGGGACAGATCATCGCTCCGGGTCCATCAGCATACTCGATGAGATGGAAACGCCTTCCGTCGCCAGGCATCACACGTCCGTCGCCGGGTACGATGCGGATGGAATCGTCATGGTAGCCTGTGTGCCAGCCTGTATGATCATTCACATAGAGGGCGTCGCGGGAGTCCCAGCCCAGCACCACCGAACAGAAGGCGCCGCCCTTCTCGCGCCATGACGCGAATTTCTCGGTCGTCGCGTATTTGCCGCGTATTATCCCGTCGAGGTCGACATATCCCAGAAGGACGAAGTCCTCTCCGGGCGACGGAACGTTGTCGGTCTGAATTTCCATGTCGTCCCCAGTCTCGCGTGCTCCGGCTCACGCTCCCAGATAGGCGCGGGCCACTTCGGGATCGCTCAGCAGACTCTGCGACGGCCCCTCCAGCGCGATCGAGCCGGTTTCCAGAACATAGCCGTAGTCGGAAAGCTGAAGGGCCAGATTGGCGTTCTGCTCGACCAGTACGATGGAAAGGCCCGAGGCGCGCAGCTGGACGATGAGTTCCGCGATCTCGTCGATCAGCTTGGGCGACAGGCCAAGCGACGGCTCGTCCATCAGGAGCACCTTGGGTTGCGCCATGAGCGCCCTGCCGATCGCCACCATCTGCTGCTGGCCGCCCGACAGCTTTCCCGAGGGCTGGTTCTGCTTTTCGCGCAGGATCGGGAAGCGCTGGAAGACATCCTCGATGCCCTTGTTGATCCGCGAATGGTCGCGGTCGAGATAGGCGCCCAGTCGCAGGTTCTCGCGGACGGTCATCAGCTTGAACAGCCGCCGTCCCTCCGGAACGTTGACGATACCCATGCCGACGATGCTGTGCGCGGGCTCACCCCCTATGGGTCTGCCCTCGTAGAAAATCTGTCCCGAACTGGGTTTCACCAGACCCGAGATCGCCCTGAGGATGGAGCTCTTTCCCGCTCCGTTGGCTCCGATCAAGGTAATGATCCCGCCTTTTTCCAGCGACAGGGAAATGCCCTTGACGGCTTCCACCTTCTCGTAGTGGACGCGCAGGTTCCTGACTTCAAGCAACATGCGACTGACTCCCCAGGTATGCCTCGCGAACCTCGGGATTGGCGCGCACTTCTTCGGGCGTACCATCGGCGATGTTGTTGCCGAAATTCAGCACCGTGATGCGATCACACAACCCCATCACCACCTTCATGTCGTGCTCGATAAGCATGATGGTGACGCCGGTTTCACGGATACGGCGCACCAGCGTGATCATCTCGCGCGACTCGTCGTTGTTCATCCCGGCGCAAGGCTCGTCCAGAAGGAGCATGCGCGGCTCGGCCGCCAGGGCGACCGCGATTCCCAGCATTTTCTGATGACCATGCGGCAGGGTCGACGCCTCGCGGTCGGCGATATGCGCCAGTCCGACGAAATCGAGCAATTCCCGGGCACGCCGTTCGCTTCCGGCCTCGGCGGTGCGGGTCTTGCGCGTGCGCAAGAGCGAACCCCAGTAGCTGTGCTGCGAATGCAGGTAGTTTCCGGCGGTAACGTTCTTCAGCACCGAGAATGTCTTGAACAGCGTGACATGCTGGAAAGTCCGGACCAGCCCTTCGGCGGCGATCTCGTGCGGCTTCAGCCCGCTGATCTTGTGGCCGCGATAGACGATATCCCCCGCCGTGATCGGGTAGCGTCCCGAACAGGCGTTGAAGAAGGTGGTCTTGCCCGCGCCGTTCGGGCCGATCAGACCGCGAATCTCGCCTTCCTCGACGGTGAGGTTGAGTCCGGCGATGGCTGTGACGCCGCCGAACTTCATCTTGAGATTGGTGACTTCAAGCTCGTGCATGACTGTCCTCACGTGCCGGAGCCGCGCTTGCGCAACCTGCGCAGACGATCTGGTATGGTTTCCAGCCCGCCGGGAAACAGCAGGACGGTCGCGATCACCACCACGCCGAAGAAGATGGTGCGGAAGTAGCCCGTGGCGCGCAGCAGCTCGTCCACCACGGTCAGGCTGATCGCCCCCGCGACGGGACCGCCGACCGTGGTGAGCCCGCCCACGATCAGATGGACCAGCGCGAATTCCGACTTCCAGATGTCGAAGGATTTCGGGCTGATATAGGTCTGGTAATGGGCATAGAGGGCTCCGGTGATGCCCACCAGCGTGCAGGCGATCGTGAAACAGATGACCTTGTGCCGGAAGACATTGATGCCGGTGTGGGCCGCTAGAAGCTCATTCTCGTGGATTGCCCAGTAGATCATTCCCGTCCGCGACGAATTGATCCTTTGGATGATCCAGACCATGACCGTGACGAACAGCAGCGCCAGATAGTAGTAGGCGACGCGGTTTGTGAAATCGATCTGCACGATGCCGATGTCGAGCGCCGGAGGCTTGATGTCGAAGATGCCGTCCCAGCCGCCGAAGAAGTCCTTGAAATAGGCGAAGGTGCGCTTCGTCACCTCGCCCACGGCCCATGAGGCCATAAAGAAATATACCGCCCTCGTCCGCATGAGGGGAATGGCGATGGCCAGCGCGATGACCCCCGAAATCAGCGCCCCTATCCAGATCCCGTACCACATGGAGAAGCCAAGCTTGTGCAGCACGAGCGCCGAGGTGTAGGCGCCGATCCCCATGAAGCCCGCATGGGCGAAGGAGATCACCCCGAGGCTCCAGATCAGCCACAGGCTCGCTGCCAGCGCCACGTTGAACGCTATGGTTATCCCGACATGGATCAGATAGCGGTCGAAGCTCACGAGGAAAGGCGCGACCAGCGCAAGAGCCAGCAGCAGCCCCCATGCAATCCTGTTTGGTCGGTCAGTGTCTTCCATTTGCCATCTCGCAGGTGTGTTGAGACGCCGCAGGCCTTCAGGCATGCGTCGGCCGCACGATCGTCACGCTCAATCCCAGCTCTGGCCGAACAGACCCGAAGGCCGGAACACGAGGATCAGGAAGATCACGACGAAGCTCAGGATGAGGGCGATGTCGCCGCTGATCGTGGTGGTCACGACACTGTCGATCATGCCCAGGATCAGCCCTCCCACCAGCGCGCCGACGACGGAGCCCAGACCGCCCATGATGACGATCATGAACGCCTTGATCGTCGCCAGGAAACCCATGGTCGGGACGATCGAGAGCAGGGTGCCCATCATGCAGCCTGCAATCGCCGCCAGCGCGGAGCCAAGGCCGAAGGCGATCCAGTGTATGCGCCGTGTCTGGATCCCCTGAAGGGCGGCGGTATCGGGATCCTCGGCCACCGCGCGTATGGCAAGCCCGGTGACCGAACGGCGCAGGAACAGCCACAGCGTCACGATCAGCGCGATGGACACGGCCGAGATCACGATCCTTTCGTAGGAAAGATACGCGCCGCCAACCAGGATGCCTCCCGACACCGCGCTCGGAATGCCTTTGGTGGTGGTGCCGAAGAGCTGCTGGCCGCTGCCCGAGATGATCAGCACGAGGCCGAGCGAGACCGCCAGCGAATACAGGATGTTCTTGCCCTGGAGCGGCCGGAACAGCGTGACCTGCAGGATAGCGCCCAAGGCGAAGATCACGACAGCGCTGATCGCCACGCCAAGCCAGTAGGGCAGACCCGCCTCGGCGTGCCAGTAGTAGAGGACGAAGGCGCCCAGCATGAACATCTCGCCATGCGCATACTGGATGATGCGCATGACGCCGAAGATCAGCGTCAGGCCGATGGCGATCAATGCATACATCAGACCAAGATTAATCCCGGTCAAACCCATCTGAAGGAAGTCGCTCATCCGCGAGAGGCTCCGAGATCACAAAGCGCGATACATTGCTGTTCTGCACACGGCGGAATGCCGGCACCGATTGCATGAACCAGAACCGGCATGCGGGATTCGATCCCGCAGTCAGCCGATCAGAAATCGGCGGGCAGTGCCGGGAAGCGGATGTCCTCCACTTTCGCATTACCTTTGTCGATGGTCGTCGTGTAGCAATCGTAGACGCCCTGGCGAGCCACGCCGAAGGACTTCTCGCCCGCCCACTTCACCTTGCCGACAAATGTATCGTTGAGCTCGACCTGCGCCAGCGCCTCGGCGACGACCTTGGTATCGTCGGCGGTGCCGGCCTTTTCCCATGCCGCCTTGAGCGAATATATCCACCATGAATAGTTGCCGGCCAAGGCATTGAAGCTGCCGAAGCGATCAAGGAAGCGCTGTTGAATGGCCTTCTGGGTGTCGGTCGACGGATCGACATTGGTCACCGGCAGGACAACGCTGTCCGCATATTCGCCGGCCACCTCCAGGATGGTCTTGGTCTCCGATGCGGCGGGGGAGGATATCGGGCCGGTATAGCCCAGCTCCCTTGCAGCCTTGATGATCGATGCCGTGATACCAGGAGGCGACGGGCTCGTGATGATGAAGTCCGGCCGGTCGGCGATGGTCTTGGCTACGATCGGATAGAAATCGGTGTCTTCCCAATTGTAGAACTCGGCGGATTTCTGGGAGATACCGTAATAATCCATCAGCCGCTTGTAGGAAAAGTGGCAGTCTGTGCCATCCTGGTCGTTCGGTCCGATGAAGGCAGCCGTTTTCAGGGCATCCTTGCCATATTTCTCCTGCATGAACGGGATGTAGGCGAAGCCTTGTTCATAGTCGGACATTTCGGCGCGGAAATGAAGAGGATACTCCTTGCCGAAGAGATGCAGATAGCCCCAGCAGGCGACGATCGACAGGACACCGGCCGGTTCGGTCACCTGCAGCATGCCGACCGTCGAGGCCGCGGCTTGGCTGAAGACATATTTGCACTGGTCCTGCTCGACCAGACGCAGGGTGGCGGCCCGCGCGTCGGCTACCTCACCCTTGGTATCATAGCTTATGATCTCAAGCTTGTGCGGCTCGCCGTTTATCATCACGCCGCCAGCGGCGTTGATGACCTCGGCGCCGTCGATAAAGCCCTGCGCCGTGGAGTGCCCCCAGTAGGCGACGGGACCGGACAATGGCACGGCGCCGCCGATCCTGATCGTCTTCTGCTGCGAAAAGGCATTGCGTGGCAGAATCGCCGGAGCAGCCAGCGCGGCGGCGCCCGTCACAAGCAAACGGCGGCGCGTGACAGGTAATAAACCAGAACCAACCTTCATTGTATCGACTCCCATTCATTATTATTGCGTTGTTCCCATCACCATTTGCCACGGCCGATAGTTTGGCTATCCAATTTTGGCAACGAGGCAGATTTTGGTCCATTCGGAACCGCGGGCAGGTAGCAATCCGTAAACGGGTTCCAAATCTGTCCTTCAAGTTTCCCAGCTTAAGATAGGACATTGTTTTACCGGCCCGGATCTGGTCAATCGTCCGCCCATTCCGATCGTCGCCCCCCATCTCACTCAAGTCACGTCAGGCTGTGTGTGCTGCGTGACGCCCAGCTCAGGCAGCACCCTGCCCCGAGCTAATCATAGACGCGGCAATTCTACTCAATCGCGTCATCCGCGCTTCACGACTTTGTCTGCTTCCAGAAAACCGTGTGGGCCGCGAACAGGGTGACGACGGCGATAGCGAACAGCGCAAGCAGTGATTCTTGCGTCTCCGGCAGGCCGTAGTTTTTGAGGAAGATGCCCTTCGACATGACTATGAAATGCGTGAGCGGATTGACCTGGCTCAGCCAGCGCAGCACCGTGGGCATGTTCTCGACCGGCGCAAGATAGCCGGACAGCACGACCGACGGCACCATGAAGCAGAAGACACCGAGAAAGGCCTGCTGCTGGCTGGTGGATATGGCTGAGATGAGCAGACCGACACCACATAGGGCGAGCGAATAGGCGAACATCGTAAGCACCAGAAGCCAGACAGGCCCAGTGAAAGGCACATCATATAGAAACACGGCGGCAAGGGCGATAATGCCACCTTGGACCATCGCCACTAGAATGCCGGGTATCGACTTTCCGAGCATGATATAGGCCGGGGTCAGTGGCGTCACCAGCAACTGGTCGAACGTGCCCTCCTCCCGTTCGCGGGCGAGCGAGAGGGCTGTGACGAGAAGGCACCCGATCGTTGCGATGATCGCCACAAGGCTCGGCAGCACGAACCATTTGTATTCGAGATTGGGATTGTAGAGGTTGCGCACGACGAGGGAGGCTGGCGGGATCTGGCCGGCACGCTCCTCGGCAAATCCGGATGTGACCTGCTGGATGTAGGAAAAGGCGATCTGGGCGGCATTGGACTTTCGCCCGTCGATCACGGCCTGTAGGTCCACCGGCTTACCGGTCAGAACTTTGCGGGAAAAGTCCGGTGGAATGCGAATGCCAAGCAGCGCCTCCTGCCGGTCGATCGCCTGCTGAAGGGCGGCTTCGTCATGCACGGTCATCACGTCCGTGAAGGCTGAGGCCGCAGCGACGCGCTGAACAAGCTCGACGGCCTCAGCCCCCTGGTCTTCATTCAGGATCACCAGCGAGGCATTGCGCACTTCGAGAGTGGTGGCGAACGGGAAGACGGCAAGCTGAAGGATGAGCGGCATCAGAAGCATCATGACATTGCGGCGGCTCGACAGGAGCTGCTGCAGTTCCTTGGCGATGAGGGCGGCGATGCGGGTCCACATTGGCCGTCACCCATCCAGTCTGCGCCGCGTCTTCCAAGCCGTGATCCCGAGCCAGAAGATCGCAGAGATCAGCAGGAACAGCATGTTCGGCAGGAGGATAGCCGCGATGTCGCCAGCCTGAAACAGTGTCTGCATGATATTGACGAAGTAGCGGGCCGGCACGATCAGAGTTACGGCCTGTACCGCAGTCGGCATCGAAGCAATCTCGAAGATAAGACCAGAAAGAAGAGCTGCCGGCAGGAATGCCGCGTTGAGCGCGCCTTGCGCGGCGTTGAACTGATTGCGCGTCAAAGTGGACAGGAGAAGGCCGAGACCGAGCGCGCTGCCGAGAAACAGACTGGTCGACAGCAGCAACATGAGAACCGAGCCGCGGAAAGGCACGTGCATGATGTAGACTGCAATCAGCACGCAGATCGTCATCGCGACGAGCGCCAGCGCGTAGTAAGGCAGGCTTTTCGAAAGCAGAAGTTCGGCTCGGCGGACGGGAGTGGCCAGCAATGCTTCCATTGTGCCGCGCTCCCACTCGCGGGCGATGACGAGCGAGGTCAGAAGTGCGCCGATGATGGTCATCACCACGGAGATCGAGCCAGGAATGAGATAGTTGCGGCTGACCGTCGTTGGATTGAACCAGTATCGTGGTTGCAAGGCTATGGCTTCGTCTGCGGAAGTCCCATAGGCGGCGGCCCGCGCGACGAGCCAGCTCTCGTAGATGCCTTTGGCGTAGCTGGACACGAAGTTCGCCGTGTTAGGCTCCGAGCCGTCGGCAAGTACTTGGATCTGCGCTTCTCCGTTGGCCGCCAGCACCTTCGCGGTGAAATCTTGCGGGATGACGATTGCGCCCCGCAACTCCCCACGCGTCAGCCTCTCCTCGATCTCGTCCAAGGTGTTGGCAAAGACGGGATCGATGTAAGGCGAGCCCGACGCAGCGGCCGCGAAGCGGAGCGCCTCCGCTCCGTGATCTTCCATCACCACGCCGATCGCCAGCCGATTGGTGTCGAGCGAGATGCCGAAGCCGAAGATGAAGAGAAGGATCACTGGCAGCACAAGGGCGATGAGGATACTGCTCGGATCACGAACGATCTGCCGCGTCTCCTTGAGGCATAGAGCCGTGAGGCGGCGGAAAGAGAAGCCTGAGCGGATGGGCTTGGCCTCGCTCATGCTGCGCTCCCTCCCGCACGTTCCCGTGCATCGTCGTCCCGCTGGATCAAGCGGATGAAGGCGTCTTCGAAGGTCGGATCGGAAAGATCGTCGCTCGCGACCTGCTGCTTCAGTTCGTCGGGTGGCCCTACCGCGATCACTCGGCCGCGATAGATCAGCGCGACACGATCGCAATATTCGGCCTCGTCCATGAAATGCGTCGTCACCATCACGGTGACGCCCTTGTCGACGAGGGCGTTGATGTGCATCCAGAACTCGCGTCGCGTCACCGGATCGACGCCCGAGGTCGGCTCGTCCAGAAAGATCAAAGGGGGCTCGTGCATCAGCGCGCAGGCGAGCGCCAGACGCTGCTTGAAACCGAGAGGCAGCTCCCCGGCCGGCGTGCGCCGATACCGGCCGAGATCGAAGCTCTCCAGCATCTGTGCGACTTTCCTTGCCCGTAGGCGTCCCTTGAGACCGTAGATGCCCGAGAAGAAGGTGAGGTTCTGCTCTACGCCCAGATTGCCGTAGAGTGAGAATTTCTGGGCCATGTAGCCGAGCTTCTGGCGCGCATTGCTGGCGCTTTTCTTCAGGTCAATCCCCATTACCTGCGCCTCGCCCGAGGTCGGGGTCAGAAGGCCGCACAGCATTCGGAAGGTCGTAGATTTGCCAGCACCGTTGGGACCGAGCAGTCCAAAGATCTCGCCTTTCCCTACATCGAAGGTGACATGGTCGGTGGCGGTGAAGTCGCCGAACCTGCGTGTCAGCTCGCGGCAACGGATCACTGCCTTCGCATCAAGCCCCGCCGGAAGCTCTACCTCCGGCATGGTCTCGGCGAGAACGGAGCGACCATCGGGGCCACCGCCTACGAGATCGATGAAGGCGTCTTCGAGACGAGGCTCGGCCGGGACCCACCGTGCATCCGGCTCGTCCACCAGCAAGTCCGGGCCTAGGCTTTCAATCCCTTCCTTCAGGACGAGCCGCACGCTTTCGCCTTGGATTACCCCGTCCGTCACTCCCTCTGTTCCGAGCGCCCGGCGCAGGAAATGCCGTCGGTTGCCGGCAATATTCCTGACCTGGATGGAGCGCCCGCGCATCCTGTCGATCTGCTCGGAAGGCTTGCCGGAGAAGATCACATTGCCGTCGTTCATGAGGCAGAGCTCGTCGCAGCGCTCGGCCTCGTCGAGATAGGCCGTCGCCCAGACGACGGCCATGCCACCTTCCGCGAGACTCTGCACCATGCGCCAGAGGTCGCGGCGCGAGATCGGATCGACGCCGACCCCCGGCTCGTCCAGAAGCAGAAGCTCGGGCGTACCAATCAGCGTGCAGGCGAGCCCCAACTTCTGCTTCATGCCGCCCGAAAGCTTTCCGGCAAGGCGCTCGACGAAGCGATGCAGATCGGTGAAATCGAGCAGCCGCTTGAATTGAGCCTTGCGCTCTTCACGACTAACGCCGCGCAGATCAGCATAGAGGACGAGGTTCTCCATAACCGTCAGGTCCTCGTACAGTCCGAACCTCTGCGGCATATAGCCGACGCGCAGGTGCAGGCTATCGGCCTCCCCGATCGGATCGAGCCCGACGATTCTTATCTCGCCGGTCGTCGTCTTGAGAAGACCTGCCATGATCCGCATCAGCGTGGTCTTTCCCGCGCCGTCTGGTCCGGCAAGTCCCGTAATGAGCCCGGCGCGGACGGTCAGGTCGACCGCATTCAGGGCAAATTCGCTCTCGCCCTGTTCAGGGTAGCGGTGTGACAGCCCCCTGATGACGACGGCCGGTCCTGCCATGGCGCTTACCGCGCCTCGTCGGACAGCCGGATCGTAACCGGCATGCCCTGGCGCAGAAGACTGTCGCCATCCTCGATGACGATGCGCAGCCGGTAGACCAGAGCGGTACGCAGGTCCTGTGTCTCCACCTGCTTCGGGGTGAACTCGGCTCGCGGCGAGACGAAACCGACCGTTCCGTTGTAAGGGTGATCTGGCATGCTGTCAGTATAAACGAGGACTTTCATGCCTGGAGCGATGCGGCCAAGATCCGGCCCCTGCACATAGGCACGAACCCGGATGGGGTGGTCGAGAGAAAGCGTGAAGACGCTGGCGCCCGCCGCAGCCATGGAGCCCGGCTCGACTGCACGCGTCAGAATGGTACCGTCACTCGGCGCCGTGAGGGTGGTATCCCGTAGCTGGATCTGCGTTGTGTGCAATTGTGCCTCGGCTGCCTGGCGCTGCGACGCCGCTTGCTCGAGTTCTTCAGGGCGGGCACCATGCACCGCCGCAAGGTGCGCCTGTCGTGCGGCTTCATATTCGGCCTTAGCCTGGTCGAGCGCCGCTCTGGCACTGTCGAGCGCTTGCCGGGAAGCTACTGCCGATGTCACGAGATCCTGCTGACGGTCAAAGGTAGTCTGCGCATTGACTACGGCTGCGCGGAGCCCCTCCATCTGCGCCTGGAGCCTGGCAATGTCCTCCACTCTTGAACCAGCTTTCAGAAGCGCTTCACTTGCCCGCGCCGCGGCGAGCGAACCTTCTGCCTGGGAAAGAGCAGCTTCGAATGGCTCGGCATTGACCCGGGCGATCGTCTCGCCGGCTTTGATACGATCACCCTCATCAACGAATATCTCGGCAACACGTCCCGAAACGCGGAACGCCAGATTGACCTCGCGAATATCGACATTCCCGCTCAGGACCAGGGTTCGATCCAGGGGCTGCTCCCCCTGCCAGTAGTAGTAGGCTGCACCTCCAATGGCCGCGACGGCGATCAATACGTTGATAGTTGCGCGCTTCATTCTCAGGATGCCTTTCCTGACCGTCCAGTAGGGCGTGATGGTCGGGGCAAACTAGGAGGGTTGACCTTAACGCTCGTAGTGATAATTTACACACGTAAAATAGATAGCGGCCGTTGGGTTGTAAAGTGGTGACCGCCAAACCTGTCCGGCTCCGAGAGGACGACCCGAGATTCCAGCGCAGCCTCACGGCGCTGATCGATGCGATCACCGATCGGATTGACGTCGCGCCGCTCTCGGATATCTCCATCACGCGCGTGGTCGAGGCCGCCGGCGTAACCCGCCCCACATTCTACCAGCACTTCGCTGATGTTCCCGACGCCGCCAGACGGGCGGCACTCATGCGCCTTTCCGCCGCCTTCCCAATGCCTGAACCCGCCGCTGGCCCCGACGATTTACGGCCGCAGGCGATTCATGACCGCATAACAAGTCATGCCGAGCCAGTCCTTGCGCATCTCATGACCCATAAGGATTTTTATCTGCGCGTGTTGGAAGGAGCCATGAACGTCGCATTCTTCGAGGAGATTGTCAGCTTCGTCGCCGAGCGGCTCCTGCCGGAAGTGTTCGAGCTTGCCGCGCGCGGGAGCGATGCGACGAGGCGCGACCTCACAGTCGTGACGGCCGGCGGCGTCACATGGTTCGTTATCCGTTGGCTGCGTGGTGAATTTGACCATGACCCGGCAGCAATGGCGCGCCGATGTGCTGGTATTGCCATGATGATGGCGGGCGGCAGGGGCGCCCCTACCGGCTCCGTGAAGGGTCAGATGACCTAGCTCGACGAGCGCCTTCACATGATCCTTGACGATGTTGCAGCTGGAGCCGCTGACCCTTGCAGCTTCTGCCAGCGCTGCTAGGCAGCCATCTTCATGATCTGTTGTCGAACCGTGTCGGAATCGAAGGTCGGTCGCCAGAACTTAGGTAGGCGAGCCACGCTCCGTCATCTGCAAGTCGCGCGATTTGAAGATTGAGCCCGGCGTCCGTTTCGCGGTGACGGTGAAGGCTGCTCTGCAACCAGTCTGACCAGAGCAGCCGGAGAGGTGGTTCCAATATCATGGATACAGCCAGAGCGGACCATACAGTTCCAAGGCCGAAGGCTCACCCGCCAGCACCGTCTCGATATAGGCGCGTAAAGCTTCCCTCCCCTTTCTTGTCCCGCGTGATATGAGCGTCGATCTCATCGTCAATCCGCGCCAGCACATCGGCAAACATGCCCTCAATGAGGGCTTGCTTGCTCGGAAAGTGATGGAACAGTCCGCCGCCCTTGGTAACGCCCGCCGCCCTGGCAACCTCCTCGAGAAATCCGCGGGTTACTTACGGGTTTCCGCTCCACCGTCTGTCCGACCGTCAGTTGTCGTGGTGGTGTTTGTCGTCGAGTGCAATCTGCCGCTGATCCGAAGGGTTGAAGGATGGGTCGCCTGCCACAGATTTACAGGCTGGATTAAAAAGGAGCCCGGATATGGCCGAGCGTTTCAAGGTTGGCGACCATGTGAGTTGGAACTCGGAGGCCGGACGGGTGTCGGGAACGATTATCGCCGTGCACACGCGGGATTTTGACTACAAGGGCCATACACACCGCGCCTCGCAGGACGATCCTCAGTATGAGATCAAGAGCGACAAGACCGATCATATAGCCGCGCACAAGGGTTCCGCCCTCCGGCACATTCGGAGCAAAGACGATTGACGGCTTCGTTCCTCACAATCGGACCGGCAGCCGTCCAAGGTTTGCGAAATCAATTTCTGATTGCCGCCATCGGATGCAGGCCCTAATCGTGATTGGGCAAACAACATTCCGGGGCTTGTTGCATGCGAACTACTCTTTTCGCGGTCGGCGCAGCTCTGGCCGCCTTTATTGTCTTTGCAGAGCCTGCGAAGACACAGGAGGCGGACCCTTTCATGCCGTATTCCACCTCGGCGCTCGGCTGGCAGGACGAAGACGACGGGGCCTCCTACGTCGCGAGGTTGCGAGCTGCTTCCGCATCGGCGGGAGATGAGTGTGAGGTCGATCGGCAGAAACTTGCCGCGCTGGCCGACAGTTTGCAGATTGGCTCGGACCAGGCAGGGACTGCCGGCAAGCCCCTGGTGTTGGAATGGGCCGCAGGTGCGGCAGACGTCGATGTCCCGGTTTGGCTTGTCGTGGCAGCAGACGGTCCGGTGCGGTTCACTGGCACAGGCTTCTATGCGTTGTTGCCCGGCGCGATCGGGCCATTTGGGATTCCGGCCGCGCAGGATCGAACAAGGGCGCTTGTGGCGCTTTTTGGCGCCGGCGCGGCCCGCAACGGCAGCTTCGGCATTGTCCCTCTGCGCGCCGGCACTTTGCATATCAGTGCGGACGTAGCAGGCTTCGTGCGTCGATGCAGTGAAAACTGGTCACGAGCGATCGCCGCTGGTTCGGTGAACGTCGAGGTGTCCGCCCAGGCTATTTTTTCCGTGCGCGATCCATTCAGCTTTGAGGTGCCGAGTCAGATCATCGCCTCGCCCGATGGCACGACCTCCATCCAGGTCTTCGACTCCCGATATCGACTTATCGACAAGAGCAGCGGCGCCATACTTGTCGACCGCGAAGGCCTCTATCCCAGATATTCGCCGACGGGACGCCTTCTCGTGGCGCAAATCAGCGAAGGCTTCGAACTGATCGACGCCGGCGACGGCACAATTCTGGGGTCGGCTGCCGCCGGAGACATCGCCTGGGAGAATTCAGATAGCTTCCTCGTGGTCGGGCATTCCACGTCCGGCGCGGTGACTGTCCAAAACACATTGGTCGAGGGACGCGTCCTGGAGAGTGCACTCGATTGCACCGTTTGCCCGGGCATGGCTGCACGGCTGAACATAGATCTGGAGAACGACCTGCTGCTGCGCATAGGAGGACAGGGCTACTCGGTGGCGCGCCTGAGTGGCAACGCAGAGGAGCGGTCGGGTATGATCGACACCTTTGACGAAGACACCATGGCGGAGGCGCTTACCACCATCGTCGGCGCATCGGCCGTCACAGGCGCGGCGCCCCTTTTCATACCCCCGCATTGGAACCTGCGTGGTGGTCTGCGTTTTGCCTCCCTGGCCGAGGACTACCAGCCGACTGGATCCTCCGACTTCGATCACTGGCTGGACCGGATCAAAAAGTCCGTCCAGCCAATCGTCGAAGAGGCAAAAGCCAACACGCCACCGGATCGGCTTCGGCCGACCGAAATCGGCCAGGGCCGAAGCGCGACTGCGCTTGCTCGCCCGAAGAAAGTTCCTGACCGGATGCCTCTGCGGCTGGCGGATTTCGGAATCAAGGCAGCGGAGCCAATCCGCCCCGGCTTTTGGAAATCGGGGCAACCCGACGAGAAGGATGACCTCGCCATCGCCGCGCGTATTGAGGCTACGGTGCCTTGGGCAAAGGGCCTGTTCCGGCCGAAAGAGTTTGGCTGCCTGCCGGAAGAAGAGGGCAAGCTCTACGCCTACTTCGACCATGTCGCAGAGTTCACGATTGCGGACCGCTCCGTTTGGCTCACCTTGTTTTCCTGCAAGTGGACCGCAAACGGCGCTTTCGAGTCCAACTTCTATCTGTTCGACAGCGCGGCGCAAAAGCTGGTCAGGCTTGACGGCGTCAACCCGCAACAGCCGAACACCGGCCGATGCGATGGCAGCATCTCCGCTTGCGCATTTGACGCGAGCCTTTTCGGGGACCGGCATTTGCTTATCTGGTCCCGCGCGTCGCAGGCTTTCCTGCTCTATGACCTGACGACGCAGAGAGTTGTCACCCAACGCTATGGTTTGGGTCGCGGCGATCTGTTGCGCGAGATGCGCTATTGGATAGAGGAAGATGCGGTCGTCCAGTTCAATGCCGACGGCTCGTTTTTCGTTCACGATGCCGAAGCCGATGCGACGCTGCTCGAAGGCCGGTATGTCGACGATGAGATCGTCACATGGTCACCGGATCTGCGCTTTGACTCCACCGCCGAAGGAGCGAACTACGTCGCTCTGCGCTTTCTCGGCCAGCCCGGAGAGTTTACCTTCCAGCAATACAGCCAGCGGCTGCGCAGCGTGGGTCATGTGCAGGAGGTGATGGCCCGAAGACAAAAGGTTTTCCAGGCCACGGTGCAGGTGCCACCCGGTCTGTCAGGCTCCATCGAAGAGAGAGGCGATCGGCTTGCAGGCTCTCTTGACGTGCGCGATGTGGTCGAGTTGCGCGTTTACCAGGACGGGCTGCGCACGGACACGATATCGGTCAATGCCGATGCCACCAAGGCCGCGTTCGATGTGCAACGCGTTGACGGTGCGCGTTGGGTAAGCGTCCTGGCAACCAGCCGGGCGGGCCTGGTCAGTATTCCGCTCGGTCGGGAGGTATCCCGAGAATCTACCTTGCTGACCAAGCTGCATGCTCTCACCGTGGGCATCGATCAGTATGCTGCAGCCGATCTCGCCGACCTGCACTTTGCCGGAGCCGATGCGCGGACGCTGCGCGACGCTTTCGCCTCGCTAGACGGCAATTCGCTGGACCTCGGCACGGTTGTTAGTCTCGTCGACAACGCCGCCACCCCCGACGCGATCCTAAGCACGACGAGCAAAATCATCGCGGCAGCAGGGCCCGGCGAAACGGTTGTCTTCTCTTTCGCCGGCCATGGTGTGACCGGCCCTGACGGCCGTTTCTACATGGCCACGACAGAGACAGATCTTGCGGCATTAGCTACCACGGCGCTTGCATGGGACGATCTCGTTGCGGTTTTGAAGAACGCCGAAGCGCGGGTCGTGGTTTTCCTCGATGCTTGCCATTCAGGCACGGCAGGGACTGGACTTTTCGCCACCAACGATACCGCTGCCCAGGGATTGCTCGACCAGATTCCGTCCGGTCTTCTAGTTTTCTCGGCATCCAAGGGGCGGCAGCTTTCTGAAGAAGTGGCGCAACTCGGTGGCGGAGTTTTCAGCAACGCCGTGGCCGACGTGATTGCACGCAAGCGCGATGCCTACGATCTGGATGGCAACGGCGCCATCGAAGCATCCGAGCTCTACGCGGGGGTAAAACGCCGTGTCTCCGAACTAACCGACGGCCGGCAGGTTCCGTGGCTGGCCCGCAATGAGCTTATCGGTGACTTTGCATTGTTTTGATGTAGCCATTGCTCCGGCATCGTGCGCGACTCGATCCAGCTGCAGGATTTCGTTCGCCATGCGCGCATCGCCAGGCGGCCGCTGATCGACTTGCTACTGGAGCAAGGGCAATCCGTCTTGACCCTCTGGATCGCTACCTTTGATTGCGGCACGGCTGCCAAGAATTTGAGGAGTGGTGTTTGTGCTAGGCGCAAACCAGATTGTTGGCTGGGGGGATGGTCTTGACAGTCGTGGAGAGGATGCCGAGAGACAAGCCGGCCGGTGAGTTTCTTGCGCGCGCAAGAGCGCTCGGACCGGTGCTTCGCCAACGTGCGCAGCATTGCGAGCAGCTTCGCCGGCTTCCGGCGGAGACAATTGCAGATTTCGTTGCGGCCGGATTCTTCGATATCCTCAAGCCACGCCGCTATGGCAGCTCCGAACCCTCTCCCCTTGTCTTTCTGCGCGTCTGCATCGAGGTCGCCAGGCATTGCGGCGCCGGCGCATGGGTTCTGGCGATCGTAGGCATTCACAGCTGGAGGCTTGCATTGTTCCCCGATGAGGCCGCCGCCGAAGTATGGTCGGACAAATCGTGAGACGGTTGTCGTCGAAGGCAAGCACCTCGATGCCTTCTCCGGCATGGACCCCCGCTCACCGGGCGAACTGGCGCGTGCCATGTCTTCATTCCTCGTCCGTCACGATTGACGTCGGCGGCCCGATGAACATCGCGGAATTGATCACCCGACACGCGCAGAGCCAGCCGGAGCGTATGGCGATCGAGGGTGGCGGCGAAGTTCTCCTACGCTGCCCTCGATATCGCCTTCATCGTGCCGCGTGAGCCGGTATCTATCTCCTCGATATTGCTGCACTGCCGCCAGAATCTGGCCGGCTACAAGGTTCCACAGCGGGTGATCGTGCTCGAAGAAATGCCGCGCAACACCAGCGGAAAGGTGGTGAGGGCGACCCTGCGCAAACTCACCGCCGCGAGCGGCTGAAAAAGCCGCCAGTCGGTCAAAAGGCCCGTTCGGCCGACCCCGCGCGAACTGGAGTCCCGCACCATTCGAGGGTTCCGCACCTGCCGGGAAGCTGCCAGTGCCCGGTTTGAGAGTTTTTTCGGTTCCATGCGAAGCGAGTGCTGGAACGAGAAGACCGGCATGCAGTCGAGGCGGTGCTGAGACAAAAACATGACAATCCTACTCCACTATTTGCTCTGGCGCAAAGACAGCGGGTGACGGTTTGCTGAGATGCATGCGGGCGCTGATCGGGACAGGTCCTCGCCGACGCCGTGTCGGCTTTCTGCGGCTTGTGTTTCCGGGAGGCTGCGGAGTGGATGCGAGGAGCTAATTGATGGGGGTCGATCTTGCACCACATTTCGCCCGCACGGGCGGCGACCCGGTCCGTGACGCCTTTGCCGCGCGACGGGCGGTGCTGCCGTGGCGCGGCAAGCAGCCGCTTCCGACCGGGGAACTCGCGGCCACATGGGCGGGGCTCCTCGAAGGACACCGGCCGGCCGGCCCGCGCCTCGTCTACGTGCACGTTCCCTTCTGCGCCAACCATTGCCTGTTCTGCGGCTTCTACCGCAACGCCTACACGCCCGAGGCGGCCTTGGCCTATGCCGACCTCGTCGTAGCCGAGATCGAGCGCGAAGCGGCGGCGCCCGTTATCCACCGGCAGGAAGTAGCCGCGATCTATCTGGGCGGCGGCACGCCGAGCGCGCTTTCGGCAAGGGAACTTTCACGCATCCTCGGCACGCTGAAGCGTTGCCTGCCGCTGGCGTCCGATTGCGAGATCACGGTGGAAGGGAGGATCATCCATTTCGACGCCGACAAGGTCGACGCCTGTCTCGAAGCCGGCGCAAACCGCTTTTCCATCGGCATACAGAGCTTCGACACCAAGGTCCGCCGCCGCCAGGGGCGACGCGCCGGCAAGGAGGAAGCGATCGCTTTCATCGAGGCGCTGCGCGACCGCGATAGGGCTGCCGTCGTGATCGACCTTCTCTACGGCCTGCCCGACCAGGACGAGGCCGTATGGCGCGAGGACCTGCGCATCGCTGCCCAAATCGCGCCGGACGGGGTCGATCTCTACGGGCTCAACCTCATTCCCGGCACGCCGCTCTCCACGGCCGTATCGGCCGGCAAGTTTCCGGCCATGCCGGCTCTCGCCGAGTTGGGGCACATGTACCGGATCGGCGCCGAACAGCTCGGCGCAGAGGGCTGGGAGCAGATCAGCAACAGCCATTGGCGTCGCACCAGGCGCGAGCGCAACGTCTACAATCTGCGCATCAAGGAGGGCGTCGACTGCCTCGCCTACGGCTCGGGCGCCGGCGGGCTGATGGGTCGTCACAGCTACGCACTCACGCCCGACCTCGACGCCTACGGGCAAGACGTGCGCACCGGGCAGAAGCCGCTCGCCGGCATGCGCGTCGCCGACAGCTTCCAGCCCTTGCGCAACATAGTCACCGCCGGCCTCGAAACCGGTCGCCTTGACCTTGGCAGGGTCGAGGCCATCGCGCCCGGATCAGGCGTACGCGCCACCCTTGGGCCACTGTTGGAGCAATGGCGCTCGGTCGGTCTGGTCGAGCTGTCGGGCGACGCCGTCGCGCTCACGCTCGCCGGGCGCTTCTGGTACAGCAATCTGGTGTTCGCCTTCGACGCCCTGCTGTGCGAGAAAGCATCCTCCGCCGTCGTCAGCGCGCCCGCCATCCTTTCCCTTCCCCAACAGAGCGAGGCAAAAGAGCTGTCATGACCGATTCCATCGTAACCGCTGACCCGACATCAGCCGCACTCGATCCTGTCCGCCGCGAGCTGGCCGAGAACCCCGGCGGCATCCTGGAAAACACGGCGGGCGAGCACGGCCTGCCGCTGCAAACGGTGATCGAATGCCTGCCGCAGGCCATGTGGACGCGCATTGCCGGCGATCGCTTCGTGGAGGTGATGGAAGATCTTGCCGAATGGGGCCCCGTTACCGTGATCGCCCACACCAAGGACATCATCCTGGAAGTGGAAGGGCCGATGCCGCCCGGCAAGCTTGGGCACGGCTTCTACAATCTGCACGGCGACAGTCCGATCGGGGGCCATTTGCGGGCTGGCAACTGCAAGGCGATCCTGTTTTTGCGCCGGCCTTTCATGGGCACGGAAACGATCTCGATCCAGTTCTTCAACGCCGGCGGCGAGGCCATGTTCAAGGTCTTCGTCGGCCGCGACGAAGACCGCGCGCTGAAGCCCGATCAAGTGGCGCGCTTCGCGCAACTGGAGGCGCGCCTCGGCAAGGCAACCGCGGTCCACTGAAATGACCCCGGTGCTGATTTTCGGCGCAGGCAGCGGCGTCGGCCTCTGCCTGGCGCGGCAGCTTCGCAGGGACGGCGTACCGGTGTTCGCCATGCTGCGTTCGCCGGCGGCGGAAGCGGGGCTCGCGGTACTCGGCGTACGCACCGTTTCGGGTGACGCTTTCTCCACGGACGACATCGACCGGGCGCTCGCCCTGCCCGGCACGCGGGCGCTGGACGTCGTCTCGACCATCGGCGGCCGCGCGGCGGACGGACGCCTGGCCGACGAGGACGGCAATATCAACATCGCCGAGCGAACGGCGGCGCACGGAGTGGAGCGCTTTGTGCTCGTTACCTCTATCGGCTGCGGCGACATGGCGCCGTTCCGCTCCGAGCGCGCCATAGCTGCCTTCGGAGCCGCCGTCGACGCCAAGACCCGCGCCGAGGAACACCTGCGGCGCAAGTTACCTTCCGCCACCATCATCCGCCCCGGCGGCCTGCGCTCTGAGCCGGCGACGGGTCGCGGCATCCTCAGCGACGACCCGCAGATTCACGGCTTCATCCACCGGGCCGACGTCGCCGATCTCATTCGCCGCGCGCTTCGCGACCGCGACACCGAGGGCCGCACCTTCGCGGCTGTCGACGCGGACCAGGCGCGATGCGTAAACCCGATCCGGCCGTTTCACCTCGCCGAATGAAACGCTTGTTCGAGACGAATGGAAAACGAGGCCCGGCGGATGTCTCCAAGCGCGAGCTTCATGGCTGCCATGCGATCGCCGACCACGACGGTGTGGCGACACGATGAGCCGGCGAACTCCTGCTAGATATTCCTTCCTGCTTTCTGGAAATAGTCTCCAAGGGCATCGCCCAGAAGATTAAGACCGAGGATGAAACTCGAGACGGCAAGGCCGACCACGATCGCCAATGACGGCTGTATGGCCAGGAAGCTCTGCGCCTCCCTGAGCATGGAGCCGAAAGAGGGGGCGGGCGGCTGCACGCCGAGACCGAGGAAGCTCAGCGACGCTTCCCACAGCACTGCCTGCGCTCCGTCGAAGCTCGCGACCACCACCAGGGGGCCGATCATGTTGGGAAGAATCTCGCTCCACAGTATGCGCAGTTCGCTCGCGCCAAGGCCGCGCGCGGCGTCGACGAATTCGCGGTCGCGCAACTGTATAGCGACGCTTCGCGACACGCGCGCGAAATCCGGCACCGCGGCCAGCCCCACGGCGATCATCGCGTTGGTGAGAGACGGACTCAGCAGCGCAACGATGACGATGGCCACAAGGATCGTCGGGAAGCCCTGCAGAATCTCCGTCACCCGCGAAACCAGAAGGTCGACGATTCCACCTCGCCCGCCCGCGATCAGGCCGAGCGTGGTGCCGACGACGCCGCCGATCAGGACGACGATGAGAAATGCCTGCGCCGCGACACGCGACGCCCCAAGCAGCCTGCTCAGAACGTCGCGGCCCAACGGGTCCGTGCCCAGCCAGTGATCGAAGCTCGGGCCTTGCAAGGCCCTTGCGAGATTCGTGTCCGTCATCGAATGCGGCGCGACGAGCGGGCCAATCGATGCCGCGAGCAGGAAGAGCGCGACCAGCGCCAGCGCGACCGGCGAGCGGCGGACCAGAAAGGCAAGCACGCCAGGCTGACTGCGCCGCTCCCGCGTCGGACTGCTTGCGGCAGCGCTCATTGTGTTCGCACCCTTGGATCGATCAGGACATAGGCGAGATCGATCATCAAGTTGACCACCACGTAGCCGCATGCCACCACGAGAACGACCCCTTGGATGACCGGATAGTCCCGGTTCAGAACCGCGTTCATACCGAGACGGCCAAGTCCCGGGATGGAAAAGATCACCTCGATCACGATGGCGCCGGAAATGAGTACACCGAGCTGGAGCCCGATATAGGTGATGGTCGTGATCAGCGTGTTGGGCGCCACATGCCGCAACAGAATGGCTTTTGGCCCGACGCCTTTTGCACGGGCGGTGTCGACATATGCCTCGCGCAGGACTTCGAGCGCGGTCATGCGTACGAAGCGAACAAGTGGCGGAACGAGATAGATCGTCAGCGTAATGACCGGCAGCGTCATGGAACGCAAATTGCCCAAGACGCTGCGCGAAAGCGGCACGTAACCGGCCGACGGCAGCAGCTTCAGCCAGACGGAAAAGGTGATTATCAGAAGAAGCCCCACCCAGAAGCCGGGCACCGATATGCCGACCGTGATCAGCGCGGAGATGGGGCGACTCCACCAGCGCCTCTCGTTCTGGGCCAGGAGCAGACCGAGCGGCAGTGCTATGACGACGGCAATGATCAGGCTTGAGAAAGCGAGCTGCAGCGTCGGCGACAATGCGGCCATCAACAGGTCGTTGACCGGCTTGAAGCTGAGGTTCGACGTGCCGAGGTTTCCCTGCACGGTCTCCCTGAGCCATATCAGGTAGCGCGTGGGCAAGGGCCGATCGAGGCCCATCTGGCGCGTTACCGCCTCCACGCGCTCCGGCGTCGCCATATTCCCCAGCAGGACGGAGGCCGGGTTTCCCGGCGCGAGCGCGGTGGCGAAAAACGCCAGCGCGCTGACGCAGACCAGCGTCGCCAATCCGCCAAGCATGCGACCGAGGAGATACGTTCCCATGTTAAAAACCTTGATGGCCGGCGGTGATCCCTGCACCGCCGGCCGCGCTCCGGGTTATGACAAGCGGCCCTACTGGGTCACTTTGGTGTAGTCGTCGATGCCGCTCGGGCCGATGACAAGCGACTTTGCCCCTTCGTTGCCGAGGAAGAAGAGCGGGAGGTGATTGACCGTGATCTGCGGCATTTCATCGAGCAGCAGCTTCTGAAGCTCATGATAGAGCTCGATCTGCTTTGCAGGGTCCAGCTCCGCGCCGGCCCTTTTGACGAGATCGGCATATCCTTCGGGGTTCCAGTAGTTCACGTTCGAGGCCGGGGCCAGATTTGGCGAGTTGAACATGCTTGCCGGATCTTCGGGGCCGGTGTTGAAGTTGTCCGTCGTTACATCGTAGTCAGGCTTGTTGAGCACGCGGTCCAGCCACACGGTGACTTCGAGTTCGCGCACCGTCACCTGTTGGCCGAGGCGGTTGAGATTGTCCTGGAGGATCAGCGCCATGGACTTCAGGGAATCAAAGCCCTGGATCGTCAGTATCTCCATCTTGAGCGGGTTGTCCTTGGTGAAGCCTGCTTCCGCGAGCAGCGCCGCCGACTTTTCCAGGTCGAACGGGTACATGCTGGCCGATTCAGGCCAGTAGGTCGCCATCTCCTGTGGAACCGGATTGATCGTCGGCCGCGCCAAGCCGAACCAGACGGCCTTTGCATAGCTCTCGCGATCGAATGCATGGGCGAGCGCCTGACGGACACGCTTGTCGTCGAAGGGGGCACGGCTGGTGTTGATGTTGAAGTTCTCATAGAGGATGTACGGCTTGGTCTGGATGACTTCGATGCCAGCAGCCTGCGCCTGCACGACATCCTTGCCCTCGACAAGGGCGACCATCTGCAGCGTGCCGTCCTGCATGCCGGCGAGACGAGCTTGTGAGTCGGGTACGATGCGCCACTCAATCGCGCCGATCTGCGGTGCATTGCGATGCTCCGCAAAACGCTCGACGCGGATATGATCGCCCGGCGCCCAGCTTGCGAATTTGAACGGACCCGTGCCAATCGGAGCCGTATTGATGGCCCCTATATTGGCTTCCTTCACGATCTGGATCACCGCCAGATTGGCGAGGATACCGGGCACAGGATTTGCCAGCGTAAGCTTGACGGTCAAGTCATCGACAGCCTCCACGCCCGAGACTGCAACCAGTTGCGGCGCGAACGGACTGCCGACATCCTTGTCCTGAACGCGCTTGAGAGAATACACCACGTCGGCTGCCGTGAAGGGCGAACCATCGTGCCAGGTGACGCCTGATTTCAGCTTGAAGGTTGCGGTCAGGCCATCGGGCGCGATTTCCCAACTCTCCGCAAGCATCGGATCGGCCTTGAGCGTGTCGGGGTTGATGAAGACCAGCGCCTCGAACACCGTGGAGCGGATCGTGTGACGAAACACGTCATTGGGCGACATCTGCGGGTCAAGCGTGTTGATGTCGCTCGATATGCCGACGATCAGTTCGCCACTCCCTTCCGCCAGGGCTGCCGGGCTCATCGCCAGCCCGACCGGCAGCATCGCCGCGGCGGCCGTTCCTCCAAGCAGACGCAGGAATTGCTTCCTGTTCAATTGCATCGTTCCATTGGTCATGACTTGCTCCCCTGTTGATGTTGATTGTTCAAGCGAGATGGTACGAACCCTTTGCGCCAGAAGGCCCTCCCGCCGTCACGGCGGACACCAGATGGCAAGCGACCAGCCGACCTCCTCCCTGAGGCTCCAGAACCGGCTCCGTATGCGAGCAGATCTCCGCCGCGATCGGGCAGCGCGTGTGAAACCGGCATCCCGACGGAGGGTTGATCGGACTCGGGATGTCGCCCTCGATGGGCTTGTCGGAGCGGGTGGCCGCGTCGGGATCAGGCATCGGTACTGCTGCGAGCAGCGCTTGCGAATATGGATGCAGCGGCCCTCGATAAAACGCTTCCGCCGGCGCCAGTTCGACCAGCTTGCCGAGATACATGACCCCGATCCGGTCCGAGACATGGCGGATCACGCCGAGGTCATGCGATATGAAAAGAATGCTGAGGCCGAGCTTTTCCTGAAGGTCCTTGAGCAGGTTGAGAATCTGCGCTTGCACCGACACGTCGAGCGCGGAAACCGGCTCGTCGGCGACGATGAGCCGGGGGTTCAGCGCCAGCGCCCGCGCGATGCCCACGCGCTGCCGCTGTCCGCCGGAAAGCTCGTGCGGATGCCTGTCGGCATAGGCCGCCGCCAGTCCCACATGGTCGAGCAGTTCCGCGACACGGTCTCGCTCTTCCTGCCGCGATCCCCTCAAACCCTGTATGCGTGAGGCGTCGCGCAATATGGAGCCTACGCGCTTGCGCGGGTTCAGGCTTGCCATCGGGTCCTGGAACACAAGCTGTATGCGCCTTCGCAGCGGGCGCATCTCGCGCATGGACTTGTGCGTGATGTCTTCTCCCTCGAAGACGATGCTTCCGCCGCTTGGCTCGGCGAGCCGCGCAACGCAGCGCGCGAGCGTGGATTTTCCGCAGCCGGATTCGCCGACCAGACCGAGGGTCTCGCCAGCGGCAATGTCGAAGCTTACGCCGTCCACGGCCCGCAGCTCAGCCTTGACGCGCCTGAACAGGCCGCCCCTGATTGCAAAGAGCTTTCGCATGCCCCTCACGCTCAGCAGAGGCGGCGCATGGGCGCTCATTGCAAGACCTCGACTGCTTTGAGGTCGGCAAGGCCCCGCCCGGCGCCGGACACCAGCCAGCACCGCGAAAGATGCGTCTCGTCTTCGACCGGAGCCAGCGGTGGCTCGTCGCGGCATTGGTCGAACGCGAAGTCACAGCGCGGCCTGAACGCACAACCCTCCGGCCTGCCGTCGGCCAGCAAGGGCGGCGCCCCCTTGATCGTCGGCAGACGACGGGTTTTCACGCGGTTGGCGGCGGGGATGGAGGCCAGCAGCCGCGCCGTATACGGATGCTGTGGCGCGCGCAGGACATCGCGCACCGGGCCGCTTTCGACACAGCGGCCGGCATACATGACCAGCACCCTATCGGCGATCTCGGCCACCACGCCGAGATCGTGCGTGATGAAGATCACAGCCATCGCATATTCGGCGCGCAATCGCCTGATGAGAAGAAGGATCTGCTTCTGCATCGTGACGTCGAGCGCGGTCGTCGGCTCGTCTGCGATCAGGAGGGCGGGATTGCCGGCCAGAGCGAGCGCGATCATCGCGCGCTGGCGCATGCCTCCGGAGAACTGGTGCGGGTAATCGTCTATCCGCGCGCCCGGATTGGGGATTCCGACTTCGGCCAGAAGCTCCAGCGTGCGTCGCCTCCGTCCGGCGCGATCGAGTTGCGTGTGGATCGACAGGGCTTCGTCGATCTGCGCGCCTATCCGCTGAAGCGGATTCAGGCTGCTCATCGGGTCCTGAAAGATCATCGCAATGCCGCCGCCGCGCAGGCGACGCATGCTTTCCTCGTTCAGATCCAGCAGGTTCTGCCCCTTGAACGAGACGTTGCCAGCCAGTTCGAAATTCGGATCAGTGCGATTGAGGCCGATGATCGAGCGTGCGGTCACGGTTTTGCCGCAGCCGGATTCACCCACGATGCAGACGACCTCGCCGGCAGCGACAGAGAAGCTTACGCCATCGACAAGCGTCGTGCCGGCCCCGCGTCCTTTGAGGCTGACCCTGAGCTCCCTGACATCCAGCAACCGGTCGGTCATCGCGGCACCGCTCGCCTCTCCGCTACAGATCGCGACGGCTGGCGAATACCTGCCGGCCGCCCACCTTGATCTCGACGTCCAGCGCGTATCGGCGCAGCGCTTCCGGATTGATCTCGATTCCGAAACCGGGCGCGTCGGGAATGATGATCTCGCCATTGGTATCCGGCGTGATGTGGTTGAGCGTCATGTCCACTGCGAGCTGCTTCAATGTCGTCGGGTATTCGCAGATGACGTGGTCCTTGAGCCCGGCGAAAGGTTGCAGCGACGCGCTCAGCGCGAGGTTGGACGTGAAGGTGTGGTTGATGTAGGTCACGCCGCGCGCCACGGCGTAGTCGGCGACTTCCTTGGCCGGCCCCAATCCGCCGATGCGTCCGCAGTCGATCTGGATGTAGCCTACCCCCCCGAAGTCGATCAGATGTTCGGCCATGTAGCGGTTGTGGGCAGCTTCGCCGCCGGCCGTCTTCACGGTCTTCACGCGCTCGCTGAGTGCGCCATATGCCCTGTAGGCCGAGCCGTGGAACGGCTCCTCGAAGAAAGTCACCCTGTTGCGCTCCATGGCGTCGAGCCGCAGCGCCGCCGCCTCGACATCGTCGCCGAAGATCTGGCCGGCATCGATGAGCAATATGCCGTCCGGCCCGAGGCCTTCGCGCGCGGCATCAAGATGGGCGATATCGCCCGCAAGCGAATCGCCGAACGGAGCCCAGCCGAACTTGGCCGCGCGAAAGCCCCGTCCCTGCATGTCTCGCGCGCGTTCCAGCGTTCCCTGAGGCGTGGAGCCGAAAAGAACCGATGCATAGGGGATTTTCGCAAAGGCGGCGTCATAGCCCAGCAGCTTCCAGGCCGGAACGTTGCGCGCGCGGCCGAGAAGGTCCCACATGGCCATCTCGATCCCCGACCATGTGTGAGCGGCCTGCAGCAGATCCATGCTGTTGTAGGCGACGGTTGCCGACATGCGGCGGATGTCGGCGGAGCTGTCGAGCGTCTCGCCCAGAACCGAGTCCGATACCGGACGACAGGCGCCATGCGACATGGGACATGCGAAGGCCGCGATCGAAGGCAGGGGGGCCGCCTCGCATTCACCCCAGCCGACATGCCCGCCCGCACTCACCCTGACCACCAGCGCATCCTGGCTTCCATCCGCCTCGGTGGTTACCTCCGGCATCGCCAGATAGAAGAAATCAACGCTATCGATCTTCATTCGGTTACCTTCCTTACGCCAGCAGGCGTTCGAGTTCGTTCGCTGTTTCAGTGGCGGCGTGTGTAGGTTCGTGGCTGCGGGACGAAGCCGGTGTCGGCCTCGATCGGATAGATGGGCCGGCTGCACAGCCGGTGGCCGAGTGTCGCGACATTGGCAGAGGCTGAACCCGGCGCATCGACGTTGATGTTCCGCTCCGCCCACTGGTCGTACATATGGAACTCTGTGTGGGGGGACTTGACGACGATCAGGTCGAAACACCTGGGATCGAGACCGTTGGCGAGGTAAAGCGAGCGGTCGAACAGGAAGGCCGGTCTGCTGATGACGAGCAGGGTAAAGTTTCCGAAGTCGAGGACGGCGCTCGGACCAGCGTCCACGGGCAACCCCATCGTTTCCAGGACCGCTTTGCCGTTTGAGAGCGACCGGACATTTGCCGTCACGGTCATGGGCTGGAAGCGTAGCTTGTCGACGGTTCCGCCAAGCGGCACCTCGATCGTCGCACCGACACCTGCCGCATGGGCCGCCGCGGCGGCAGCGCCGTCGACGATCTGCGCCAGCGCGCGACGCGGATAGCCGCTATCGCGCAGGGCCTTGATCAACACGTTGGAATCGCCGCTTGCGCCCGAAGAGGTCGCGTCTGCCGCGTCGGTGAACACGACCGGACCATCGAGGTGGCGGGCGAGAGCCACCGCCTTGTCGACGGACACGTATTTGCCGACCAGCCTGTGACGGCCAGCCCACATCGCTTCGGCAAGGGTTATCCCCGCCGTCTCCGCGCTGCCGTCTGCTCTTTCCGTGACGACGACCGCCTGCGTGCAAAGCTCCGGCGCATCGGTGAACGGGTTTCCGATCAGCACCTCCGCAGCAAGTGCCGCGCCTGAGCGTTCGAGAAGCAGGGCGTCGCCCAGCACATCGCCGTAGAGTCCGTTGCTGGTCACGCACTCATCGCCGCGCGCCAGCAAGGGTATGACGACGCGCGCGATGGTCGGCTGCAAACCGGCGTCCGCGATTTTCAGCAGCAGCCGCGCGGCCCGTTCGCCGGTATCGGCAAAATCGACATGCGGATAGGTCTTGTATGCGGTCAGGCCATCGACCTGTCGCAACATCCTGTCCGTGAGGATGCCGTGGAGATCCAGCGAGATCACAATCGGAACCTCCGGCCCGAACGCGTCCCGAATATCCGTAAGCAACGTTCCTTCCGGGTCCGGCTCACCGACCGCGCCCATGGCGCCGTGCAAGGAGATATAGAGGGCGTCCACTCTGCCTGCGTGCACGGTGACCGCCTGAAGCACCTCCGCCAGCAGCCGCCGCCACCCTTGTTCAGAAAGGATGCCTGCGCTATCGGCACGCGCCGATATGGTCGGCACGAGGCTTACATCGCCGCGTGCCTCGAACACCGAAAGCGCGCCGCCGATCGCCGTGTTGAGGCCGCGCCGCGACAGGAGCGACTCGCCGGTTTCAATCCTGAAATCCTCGTATTGCGACTGGAGCGGATTGAAGGAGGATATCTCCTGCATGCATTCGGCGATCAGGACTCTCATGTCGCGACCTCGGACACCGCTGCTCCGGCCTCCATATCTCAGCCCGCCGCGTGAGCGTCGTCGTAGTCGCTCATCACGACTGCCACGGCATCTCCGCGAGAGATCCGTCCGGGCCCGGCCGACATCCAGAGAACACCACCATTGCGGTAGTCGATCTGGATAGGGTCCCTGTCCACGTCCTCCACGAAGTGAATCCAGCCCGCCGGCTGGCCGGCCTTCACCTCGTCGCCGACGACATTCGTCGGCTCGAACAGGCCGGCAGACGGCGCGAAGGAATAGCAGGCATTGTCCCTGACCATCATGTGGCGAGTGCCCTTCGAGCCGTCCCGCTGGACCGTTTCGGGACGGCCCTCGATCACGTTGAAATGCTTGAGTATATTTTCGGCGCCGCGCCGACCGATGCGAACGCCCTCGACATTCACACGGCCCCATCCGCCGAGTTCGGTACCAAGGGAAATGGCGCCACGGCGTTCCACGCAGGAGGTGAAGGTGGCTCCCTCGTCAACCCCCCAGAAGACCGTGTTGTAAGGCGCGCCGAAAGCGGCCGCCGCATCCATCGTCTTCCTGCGCATACCGGCATCGGGCAGATAGTGCATGTTGGTCGACAGTGCGGAATCGAAGCTGTGGCCCGCCGTGTGCATGTCGACCGATACGTCGACCATCGGCAGGATGTGATCATCGAGGAAGTGCGCGAGCATTTCCGAGAACGTGCCCCTGGCGTTGCCGGGAAAGCACCGGTTCATGTCCCGGTTGTCGACCGGGCTGAGGCGCGTGTCGTTCAGCACCGCCGGAATGTTGTATGCCGGGATCATGATCACCCGGCCTTGCACCTTTGCCGGGTCGAGCGCCCTGGCCAGATAGGAGATGGCGATAGGCCCCTCATACTCGTCGCCGTGGATGCCTCCCGTGAGAAGAATGGTCGGACCCGACCCGTTCTTGATGGAGATGATCGGAATCTCGACCACGCCCCAGCCCGACGTGTTGCGCGACAAGGGCGCGCGCAGGTAGCCCGCCTGCCGTCCGTCACGATCGAAATCGATCGGGTTCGAGATGCGGCTCTTTTCAACCTGTAACGCCAAGATGTTCCTCCTCCATCCCCTGTCGGGCCATTCCGCCGTCATTCCGGTCAACCTGACCATAAAAATTTGCATACGGTATACCGTATGTCAACACTCATTTCAGGTTCCGAGGACACGCTCCAGATCCCGCGTGACGTCACGCAGCGCATCCTTGTTCAGGGAGACGCCGAGACCGGGCGCGCTCGGAATTGCGATCATGCCGTCGCCGTCGAGCGACCAGCCGCCGACCGTGATGTCGTCGATATAGGGCGACCCGCCGATATACTCGACCAGGTCGGCCGTCGGCACGGCTGCGGCGATCTGGAGATCGGCCGCGAGACCTATCGCCGTATTCCAGCCGTGGCCGATGTATTTTACCCCGAAGGCGTTCGCCATGCGGGCGATCTGTATCTGCTCGGAGATGCCGCCGACCTTGGTCACGTCGGGCTGTACGATGTCCAGCGCCCGCTTCTCGAACCAGGGCAGGTAGTTCTGCCGGCGTGTGATGCACTCGCCAGTCGCGATCGGCACGGGGCTGCGCTCGCGCAAGCTGCGAAAATCGTCCACCGCATCGGGGCGCAGCGCTTCCTCGAACCAGTGCACGTCATAATCCCTGAGCATTGCGGCGGTATTTACCGCCCAGTTGAGGCCGTTCGGCCAGAAGGCGTCGCTGGCGCCCGCATCCACCATGAGCAGGCAATCCTCCCCTGCGCCCTCACGCGCGGCACGCACGATCTGTTCGTCCAGCTTCGCGCTTTCACGGCGTCCGAACGGACCCCAGCCGATCTTGATCGCGCGGAACCCCTCGTTTCGATAGAAGGCTGTGCGCTCCTGCATCAGATCGGGCATTTCCATCAGGATCGACGCATAAGCCTTGACTTTCGAGCGATAGGTGCCGCCCAGAAGCCGCCCGACGGGCTGGCCGGTTGCCTGCCCGAATATGTCCCAAAGAGCGATGTCGACGCCGCTGATGGCATGGGTGATCGAACCGCCATGGCCCATCCAGAACGTGTTCTGGTGAAGCTTTTCGCTGACCCGCATCGGCTCGACCGCGCTTTCTCCGATCAGGAGAGGACGCAGCACGGCAAGGGCCGCATCGACCAGCCTGGCGTCGGTGAAGACGCTGCCAATGCCAAGATGTCCCTCGTCCGATCTGACGATGACCAGCGCATGGATGGAATCATCCGGCTGGATCTCGTTGCTCCAGCCTCCCTTGGGCGATTTCCCGAAAAGCCCCAAGGCCTCGACGCTCGTGATCCTCATGCATGTCGTTCCTTGAGTTGCTCATGATGTGGCACCAGACGAGCGCGATGACTCGACGATCCTAGATCGCCCTCGTGCCCTCGCGGGCCTGAGGCGTCGCGAAATGGTTTACGAGGACGGTCTCGATATCGGCGGGATTGCCGTCGCGCACGAAGTCGATCAGCCGCGCATGCAACTGCACTTCCCCGGTGCGATCCGAAGCGGCTGCCCAGTCGCGGCAGAAAACGATGATCATATGCTGCGCCAGACCATCCCATATCTGCGCGGCAAGTTCGTTGCCCGAGTGCCGCGCCACGGCGCGATGAAATTCGAGATCGATCGAACTCAGCGCCACCGGATCGCCCGACCCGGACAGGACGCCCATGGTCTTGAGAATCTTGTTGAGGTCCCTCACGAGCGGTGCCCGGTTGTTGCCGGGACGCATGACATGCCTGAAGATGATGGCCTCGATCGCAAGCCGAAGTTCGAACAGTTCCGCGATCCTCTGCGGGCTGTAATCAGCGACGCGCAAGCCGCGATGTTCCGTGCCACTGACAAGTATGCCCCGCAGTTCGAGCTTCTGCATGGCTTCCCGCGCTGGAACCCGGCTGACATTCAGCGCTGCCGCGACCTCGCTTTCGGTTATGCGTTCCCCCGGAGCCTTGTCACCCCGCGCAATGGCAAGGATCAGACGCTCCTCGACTTCTTCGGCTGTCGTCCTGCCCCTTTGTATGGGAGTGCCACCCCAAGCACGATCTTGGCTTTGGTTGCTCATCTAGGATGCCGTAATGTTCTCATTTCCGTGCGAATTCATTGAATTGCTTAGCCGCATTTCCTGCATACGGTATACCAATTGTCAAGACAGTCATATCCACTGTCACTCCACCGGTCGCAACCATCATTTGCCCGAACGTCGCACTATCTTCACATCCGGGCAGTTCGACCGGCATCGCCAGTCCGAGCCGGTCCTTGGCAGGCGCAGCTCTCGAGAGGTGGTGCCTGTGAACTCTGATCATAGGCATAGTCTGATATGCCACTCAAATCGGCAAAGCATGTTCGCAGGAAGATGCCTGGAGGGAAATATTTGCTCCGTGCAAGCATTCGGTCACATCACGCCACCTTGTTTCCTCCAGCAGACGTCAATAACCTCGCATTCTGTTTTCAATGCGGAAGAGAGGGGCTTTACATCATGTGCAATCATTGCGTCATTGAAGGTGTGCGGCAGTCGATGCTGTCGCGGCGCTCCTTCTTCAAGGGGGTGGCGTTCGCCGGAGCAGCGGCCGCAGCCGTGGGCACGACCGCCTCCACGGCTGCGCTGGCGCAGGGGGCGAGCCGCGTCGTCGACCTCACCCATACCTATGATTCGAATTTCCCGACCTTCGACGGAAAGCCGGGCATCGAATATGAATGGGCAGTCGACATCGCAAAGAGCGGCTATCAGCTGCACCAGCTGACGATCTACGAGCACACGGGAACCCATATTGACGCGCCGTTCCATTTCAGCGCCGACGGCGCCAGCGTCGACCAACTCGATCCGAAGACACTGGTCGCGCCGCTTGCCATAGTGGACATAACCCAGCGGGCCGCCGAGGACCCCAATACCACGGTGGAGGCTGCCGACATCGAAGCCTGGATCAGTGCGAATGGCGATATTCCGGCAGGAGCAATTGTCGCGCTTCGCTCCGGCTGGGCAAAGAAGGTCAAGGAAGCCTCGTTCCGCAACGACGATGCGGGCAATTTCGCGTTCCCCGGATTCGGGAAGTCGGCGACGGACCTGCTACTCGAACGCAATGTCGCAGCGATCGGCGTCGACACGCTGTCGCTTGATCCCGGTAATTCCGCGGACTTCGCAGTTCACTTCTCATGGCTTCCCGCCGGCCGCTACGGCATAGAGGGCCTCAACAACCTCGAGGAATTGCCTGTGACCGGAGCAACCATCGTCGTCGGCGCTCCGAAACATCGAAACGGGACCGGCGGGCCGGCAAGAGTGCTGGCGTTGCTCTGATGGCGGTCGCACGGATTGTCTCTGACGAGGAAGCGAGCGCAGAGGCGCTCGCTGTCTTCAACGAAATTCGCGCTTCCCGCGGCACCGACTACGTCAACAACTTCTGGCGAGCCTTGGCTCACGACCCCGCGCAACTCAAGGCAACCTGGGAGCGCATTCGTCACGTCATGGGGCCAGGCGCGCTCGACCCGCTGGTCAAGGAACTGATCTACATTGCCGTCTCGACGGCAAATGGCTGCGGATATTGCGTTCATTCCCATACATCGGCAGCGCGGGCAAAAGGGCTGACGCCCGAGATTCACAACGAGCTTCTTTCGATCATCGCTCTGGCAAGCCAGACCAACGCCCTGGCCACCGCCCTTGGCGTGCCCGTGGACGCCGTGTTTGAAGCCCAGCAGCAGACACAGGATCCGCAGCGCTGAAGGCAAGGCGCGATGCGCCGTCCGAGGCGACGTGAACGAACTCCCGATATCGCGCCTCAGGTCGCCCGTCCGATACATATAAACCAACCAGTTGGTTGACGGCGGTTGCTCGTATGATATCGTCTGCCCCAAGGTCGATATCAACTTGGGAATCCTAAGGCCCGGCATGAGCAGCAGCAATGGCTATGACGTCATCATCGTCGGAGCAGGCGCTGCCGGCTGCGTGCTGGCCAACAGGCTGACGGAAGACCCCGCCCGCCGCGTTCTGTTATTGGAGGCGGGGCCGTCTGAAATGCCGATCGGCGCAAGGATGCCGGGAGCATGGATCAGTCTTATCGATACCGAATACGACTGGAAATACCACACGGTTCCGCAAGCCAGATGTTTCGGCCGCCGCATTGCCTGGCCGCGGGGACGTCTGCTTGGCGGGTCCGGTTCGACCAATGCACTGGTCTACATGCGGGGATCTCCGTCCGACTATGACCGTTGGCGCGATAGCGGATGTGCGGGTTGGGGCTGGAATGACGTACTGCCCTGGTTCCGGAAATCGGAAAATAACCCGCGTCTCGCCGGGTCACCCATGCACGGCGACAGCGGTGAGTTGCCAGTCGTCGACGTGGCGAACCATGACCCGGCGGAAGAGTTATGGGTCCGGGCCGCACAGGAGTACGGCCTGCCCTACAATGAGGATTTCAACGGGGGAGATCAGTACGGCTGCGGTTTCTTCCAGGTCTTCATGCGCGATGGAGAACGCTGCGGTCCAGCGACTGCCTTCCTCGACCCCGTGCTATCGCGGCCTAACCTTACGCTTGTGACTTCAGCCACCGCCACCAGGATATTGACCAGGAACGGCCGAGCCGTCGGCATCGAGTATCTGCATTTCGGACAGGTCAAGACCGCCCATGCCGGCAGCGAAGTGGTTCTCGCCGGAGGAACCGTCAATAGTCCGCAGCTCATGATGCTTTCCGGCATCGGCTCGTCCGAGCAGCTTGAGAGACTGGGCATTGATCCTGTCCATGAGCTGCCGGGTGTGGGTCGTTCCCTGCAGGATCATCTGAATTGCGTGGTCACCTTTGCGACGCATGAAACGTTCGGCATCGCCGGGATGAGCGAAGCCCGATGGTCGGACGCCGTCGACGAATGGACCGACAGGCGCAGCGGTCCGATGGCAAACCCATGGTCGACGAGCGGCGGACAGGCAAAATCACGACCGGACATTGCCGAGCCCGACTTGCAGATCTACGGCATCGCGACACCGCATCGCGATCACGCCCGATATCTCTCCACCGTCCCTGGCATTTCCATGTTCACCGTATTGCAGCGGCCGAAAAGCGTCGGGCGAATAACCCTTCGTTCGGCAGACCCGCTGATGCATCCGGCTATCGATCCCAACTATCTGTCCGATCCGGAAGGTGCCGACCTTGAAACGCTGATCGACGCGGTGGGACTGAGCCGGGGTATCGCGGCGACCAACACATTCAGGCATCTGGGCTTGCGGGAGACGTTCCCGTCATCGGAGGCGACGACGCGCGAGGAAATCGCAACCTTCGTGCGCGCCCAGTGCCAGTCGATCTATCACCCGACCAGCACATGCCGTATGGGAATGGATGAAGAGGCCGTGGTAGACCCCGCTGATTTGAGGGTACGCGGCATGGAAGGTCTGCGCGTCTGCGACGCGTCGGTCTTCCCGACCGAGATCGCCAGCAACATCATGGCGACAGTGCTCATGGTTGCCGAACGGGGCGCCGAATTCATCAAGGGCTGAAGGGGAATAGAACATGGCGGCTATCACCAAGGAACTGCTGAGCAAGTACATCGAATCCGACGGGCTTGGCCTGGCCGAACTGGTCAACCGCGGAGAGGTCTCCCCGGCCGAGCTGGTAGAGGCCGCGATCATCGAGATCGAAAAGCTCAACCCGTCTCTGAATGCAGTCATCCACAAGCTCTACGACATGGCCCGCGAGGCAGCGGAGACGGTCGACCGCCAGGCGCTGTTCGCGGGCGTGCCCTATCTGCTGAAGGAGTTGGCAACGTCTTGGAAAGGCGCCCCGAACACCAACTCCTCGCGCTACCTCAAGGATGTCGTCGCAGATTTCGACGCCGAAGTGGTGACCCGCTTGAAGAAGGCGGGCTTTCTTCTTGTCGGCAAATCGAATGCTCCGGAGAATGGCTGGTCGATCTCGACCGAACCCAAGCTCTACGGCGCCACGGTCAATCCGTGGCGAGCCGACTCGACAGCGGGCGGTTCCAGCGGAGGGTCCTGCGCGGCGGTCGCATCCAGGATGGTTCCCGTGGCCGAATCGAGCGATGCGGCAGGGTCTATCCGCGTCCCCGCATCCTGTTGCGGCGTGCTCGGCCTTAAGCCTTCGCGCGGCCGCGTCACAATGGCGCCTTTCGCCGACGTCTGGCACGGCGGAGCTTATTTTCTCGCAAATACGCGAACCGTCCGTGACACCGCCGCTTATCTCGACGCCGTATCCGGCGCGCTTCCAGGCGACCCCTACCAGCCGCCGGTGCCCGAAAGAAGCTGGCTGGAATTGTCGCGCGAGGCGCCTGAGAAACTTCGCATCGGCTTCACCGTTACGCCGCCGCAGGGCCGGCCTATCGATCCCGAAGTCAGGCAGACCGTCCTCGACACGGTGAAGGTACTGCAGCGGCTCGGTCATGACGTCGAGGAACACGACATGTCCCTCGATTCCAACGATGCGTGGGATGTCTATACGCATATGAGCTGCGTCCAGACCGCGGCCGTTTTCGAGTGGCTGTCGGGCGTCGTCGGCCGCCCTGTTACCCGAGATGACGTAGAGCCCGTGACTTGGGCGGTTATCGAGCGCGGAAGGGCAACCGATGGCATTCGGCATATCTCGGATGTCGAGAAGGTCCGTCAGCTTGGGCGGTCGGTCGCGCTCGACCTGCACCGCTACGACATCTACCTGACCCCGACGCTCACCCAGTTGCCGAGGCCGGTCGGTTTCTACGATATGTCGATGAATGATCTCGATGCATACAATGCGCTGTGGACCGACGGCGCGTTCACATTCCCCTTCAACATGTCCGGACAGCCGGCCATGTCCATCCCTCTCGGGCTGTCGCGGAGCGGCCTGCCGATCGGTGTGCAGGCGGTGGCTCGCTACGGAGACGAGGCGACGATACTGGCGCTGGCCACCGTGCTTGAGCAGGAGATGCCATGGAAAGATCGGCGTCCTCCGGTCGTCGCCTGTGCATGACGGATAGATCGCCGCGTCGCATCGAAACTGGCAGAATTTTGGGATAACCCTATGTCCATCATCACCCCGCTTCCTCACTCGCTTGAGAGCGAGGCGTTGCTCGACGACTTCATGTCGTCGCCTTCTCCGGAACTGGTAAGCGACATGGAGCGCGTTCCCGGCGACATCATGATTCTCGGTGTCGGGGGCAAGATGGGCCCGACGCTGGCGCGCATGGCAAAGCGCGCCGCGCCTTCCAAGCGGGTCGTGGCTGTCGCAAGGTTCACAGCGGCTGGATTGCGGGAGGAACTCGAGCAGAGCGGCATCGAAACGTTGGCATGCGATCTCCTCGACGCCGACGCCGTCAGGACGCTTCCGCGAATGGAGAATGTCATCTTCATGGCCGGCTTCAAATTCGGCGCGCAGTCCGACCCCGGTCAAACCTGGGCGATGAACGTGCAGGTTCCGGCTCTGGTCGCCGACACTTTCCGTAATTCGCGAATTGTCGCGTTTTCCACGGGATGCGTCTATCCCTTCGCCGAGGTCGGCCGTGGTGGCAGCACCGAGGACGTGCAGCCGAATCCGCCCGGCGAATATGCGATGAGCTGCCTGGGGCGCGAACGCATGTTCGAGTACTACTCCCGGGCACACGGTACGCCGGGAGTATTGTTCCGGCTGAACTACGCCATCGATCTCCGCTATGGCGTGTTGCACGACATCGCGAGGAAGGTTCTCGAGGGCAAGCCAGTGGATGTGTCCATGGGCCATGTCAACATGATCTGGCAGGGCGATGCCTGCTCCCAGGCCCTGCGATGTCTCGCACACTGCTCGACGCCTCCGATGCCGATCAATGTCAGCGGACCTGAAATACTTTCCGTGCGTTGGCTGGCCACGGAATTGGGCAAGCGCCTCGGCAAGGAAGCGATTGTCGTTGGCGAGGAAGCTGACCGCTCCTGGCTCACCAATACCGCACGCGCGGCCAAACTTTTCGGCTACCCGAGCGTGCCGGTGCTCACCATGATGGACTGGGTGGCTGACTGGGTATCCTCGGGCCGGCGCAGCTTCGGCAAGCCCACCAAGTTCGAGGTTAGAAGTGGCAGCTACTGAGGACGTCACGGACGTCCTGCTCGGCGAAGCCGATCTGAATGACGCCCTGCTCCTGTCGGACGAGGCACGCTGGAACCAGACGACGGACGACTGGCGGATTTTCGTCGATCATGGCGAATGCCACGGCATTCGCGCATCGGGCAGGCTGATCGCCTCCGCAGCCATCCTGCCATTCGGCGGCGGCTTTGGTTGGGTATCCATGGTTCTGGTGACGGCAGACTGGCGAAGGCGGGGCCTGGCGTCGCGTCTGATGACGCGATGCATCGAGGGGATGCGTTCGAGGGGATACGCCTCGATGCTCGATGCGACGCCGGAAGGCGCTCTGGTCTACGAACATCTCGGCTTCAAATCGAAATGCGGCATGGCCCGTTGGCGGGGAAGAGGTTGCGCACCGCAAGATATGCTCACTGCGGTTCGCCCGCGTCCCGTGACGACGGAAATCCTGTCGGGGGACCTTATCGCGTTCGGGGGCGATCGAGGTTACCTGATAGAGAGTTTTCTGAACCGTCCGGGAACCCTCGCATATGGCGATGCGCAGAACTTCATCATCGTCCGCGAGGGCAGGCATGCAAGCCAGATCGGTCCGCTGGTGGCGCAGGACGAAGCCAACGCGCACGAACTTTTGCGGATGGCGCTGGCCGTCACCTCCGGACCCGTGATCCTGGACGTGCTGGATGCAGGGGCGGCGCTCGAACCGGTGCTTGCGCAATACGGGTTCGAGGCATTCCGAAGCTTCAAGCGCATGGTGCTGGACCGAAATTCGCTGCCTGGAACACCCGCGACTCTGTTGGTCGCGGCGGGACCCGAATTCGGCTGATGCTACTCTGCCGCCTGTTGCCCACCCACCCCTGTGGCGGCAATCAGCAGCGCATGCTCATCCAGTCCGACATTGTTCATGATCGAGCGCACTTCCCCATGCCGCACGATGGCGATGCGATGGCTGAGCGCAAGAACCTCGTTCAGTTCCGACGATATCAGGATGATAGCCACCCCCTCGTCGGCAAGCCGGCGCAGAACCGTATAAATCTCTTCCTTCGCGCCCACATCGACCCCACGGGTGGGCTCGTCGCAGATAAGCACATTTGGGTTCGCCAGAAGCGCGCGCCCAAATAGAACTTTCTGCTGGTTGCCGCCGGAGAGAGAGCCAATCGGCGTGTTGAGCGAGGCGGCGACCAGACGCAACCCCGCCAGAACTTTCCCCGCCTCCTTGCGTTCCATCCCGAGCCGGAGCAGGCCTCCGGTCGAGAAACGGCCGAGCGATGCTGCCGTTGCGTTGGCGGTTATGGCGATGGGCCCGAATATGCCGTCTCGCTTTCGGTCCTCGGTCATGTAGACGATGCCTGCGGCGAGCGCGCGGGCCGGCTCGTCCGGCACTGGAGTTCCGTTCAGGATGACCGAGATGCCACCGCGCGGCCGAAGAGCCGCTATGCGATGGGCGATCGAGGTCCGGCCGGCGCCGACGAGGCCGGCAAACCCCAGGATTTCGCCCTGACGAACTTCAAGGCGCTCGCCATCCTTGGAAAGACCATCGACCGTCAGCACGGCTTTGCGATCGTCCGTCACTGGTTCGGGAGCCGTGTTCCCTGCAATTTCGCGCCCGGTCATGAGCCTGACCAACTCCGCGGATGTGAGCCGGGCCCTGTCGCGAGTCTCGACCAGCGCCCCATCGCGCATCACGGATACGCGGTCGGCGATCTCGAAGATCTCCTCAAGGCGATGCGAGATATAGAGGATGAGGAGCCCCTTCTCCCGAAGCGTGCGGATGACGGCGAACAGCTTCTTTTGCTCGGAGAGCGAGAGCACGGCTGTCGGCTCATCCAGTATGAGGATGCGGGCATCCGTGGAAAGGGCGCGAGCCAGTTCCACGAGTTGCCGGTCTGCCACGCCAAGGCTTCCGATCGGGGCATCGGGATCAAGAGCGATCCCGTACTGTTTGAGAAGTCCGGCTGCCGCGTGGGACGCGGCGCGCCGGTCGACGGTTGCGAAACGGCCGCGAAACTCGCGGCCGAGATAGATATTGTCGGCGACGGTCAGTTCGGGGATCGAACTGAATTCCTGGTAGACGATTGCAATGCCCGCATCACGCGCGTCCGCCGGCGACGCGAAAGTCCGCGCGGTGCCTGCAATGGAAATCGATCCCGAGCTTGGCTGGATCGTTCCGGAAAGCAGGTTCATCAATGTCGACTTGCCAGCGCCGTTGGCGCCGCAGACGGCGTGGACCTCGCCGGCATCCGCGGCAAAGTCCACATTGTCGAGCGCAACCACGCCGGGGAACCGGCGAGTCAGCGCATGCGTCCGCAGCAAGGGCATTTTCACTCCAGAACGCCTATTGCGGCAGGAACTCGGCCGGCAGATCGGTCTTGAACCAGTCGTCCGGACGATCAGACTCGTTGAGCTTGGCGGCCTCGGCGGGATCGAGATATCGTGTAGGCACAACCACTGCCGTAGTCGTGGGTTCGCCCTTGAGTATCTTGACCGCCTGCTTCACGGCCTCGCGACCGACTTCAAGACCGCTGGTGACCGACCCCCATTTGTCTTCCTTTGCTACCAGCTTGGTCCATCCGTTATAGTCGTCGCCCGGCGACAGCGTCAGTTCGTCCAGACGGCCCGCCTCGTCAAACGCTTCGTAGATGCCCATCGACATCTGGCCAGCGGGCGAAAAGGCGCCATCGATCTCGGGGAAACGCTGCAGCAGATTTTCGGTGATTTGTTTGGCCTTGGCGCGATCCCAGTCGCCGTATTCCGCGCTGATAAGCTCCATGTCCGGATAGTTCTTGAGCACATCCTCAAGCACCGCCAGCTGGACCACGGCGGCCGAGGATCCCGCAATCGGCAGCATCGCGAAGACCTTGCCTTTGCCATCGAGCGACTTTGCGAACTGATCCGCAACCTGTTCGGAATAGGACCATTGATTGACATAGGCGTTGGAAGTGACCGCCGGATCCCGCATGAAGTTATAGCCGATATTGATCGTTGCCACGCCCTTTTCGTGAGCCTTCTGCAGTGCAGGCAGGATGGCCTTCTCATCCACGGGCCAGAACAGGATCGCATCCACGCCGCTGGTCAGGAGATCCTCGATGTCCGCGGCCTGCTTGCTGGGGTTGAAGCCCGCATCGGTGATCTTGAGTTCGGTGATCTCCGGATGCAGCGACGCCTCGTACTTGATGGATTGTCCGGTGAAATTGATCCAGGCGTTGCTGAGGTAGCCCGCCGAAACTCCGATCTTGATATCGCCGTCCTTCTTGTAGGCTGACGTGTCCAGAGGCTCGTTCGCCCAGATCATGATCTGGTCGTACGTCTCCTTCTTCGTCAGGTCCATGTCCTGCGCGAGCGACGCGCCGGACATTGTCGCTGCTACGATTGTCGTTCCGGCGAGTGTCTTGAGATAGTGTTTCACTTTCTTGTTCCCTTCTTTGGTTTATTCGTCGTTGCGCCCTCCGCTTCTGCCGCCAATCCAAGAATGGGCGGCAGACGCGGCAATAATGATGAAACCCTTGATGGCGAGCTGGGCCGCATAGGGCAGCCCGGAGACATTGGCGAGATTCAATGCGATCAGGAGGACCAGGACGCCCGCCAGCGTGCCGCCGACGCCGCCGCGCCCTCCTGCAAAGGTGGTGCCGCCAAGCACAACCGCGGCCAGCACGTCGAACTCCATGCCGGCCCCAGGATTGGTTCCCGACACGCCAGTACGAGCGAGCAACGCCAGTCCGCCGATCGCAGCGAACAGACCTGCGACCGCGTAGGCAATGACTGTGATGCGTTCGACAGGCAATCCAGCCAGCCGCGCAGCTTCGGGGTTGGCTCCAACCAGGTAGACGCTGCGGCCGAAGCGGAGCCGCGACTGCATAAAGATGCCGAACGCTACCGCGCCAAGCAGGCAAACGACCAGCACCGGAAGCACGCCGCCGATACGCCCGTTGAATATCTCGCGAAAGCCGGGCGAGACGATGCCGCGCGCCGTACCGCCGGTGCCCATCTGGACGAGACCGTATACTACGATGGACATTCCGAGCGTCACGATGAAGGGGGAAACGCGTCCGTAGGCGACGATCAGTCCATTGGCCAGGCCGACTGCCGCGCCGCTGACGCAGGCGACCGCGACACCGATCCACAAATTGTCCGAAACGCCATTCATGACCAGGGCGCAGACCACCGCGCTCATGGAGACGACGGCGCCGACGGACAGATCGACGCCGCGCAGCAGCATCACGAAGGTAACGCCGACGGCGGTTATCCCGACCGGCGCGGCCTGTCGCACGAGATTGGCAAGGTAGTTGAACTTGAAGAACGCTTCCGAGGCCAGACCGGCCAGACATAAAAGGGCAACAAGTACGATCCAGACCGCTGCCTTCTCAAGCGACGGCAATCGATGGGCACACAGCTCGCTGGACATCACGCTCGAGCCGGCCGCATCGCGCGCATGGGCCGGTCGGCCAGGATGGCGATGATGACGATCAGTCCCTTTATGACGATCTGCGTAAAGGCTGGCACCTGAAGGAGATTGAGCAGATTATTCATCACGCCGAGGAAGAGGACAGCCCCGAGAATCCCGATAACGCTGACGCGCCCTCCCTTCAGTGGAGTTCCACCCAGCACAACGGCAACGATGGCGTCGAGCTCGAGGCCGTTTCCTGCGTTCGGGAAGCCGGTGCCAAGACGCCCCGCTACCAGCAGGCCGGCGATGCCCGCGCACAAACCCGAGATGAGATATGCCCAGCGCGTAAGGCCGGCAAGGTCGAGGCCCGCCTTGCGCGCCGAAGCGGCGCTGTTGCCCATGGCCAGCAGATGCCAGCCGAATACCGAACGCTGTAGCAAGTAGTAGGCCGCAACGCCGACTGCGGCCACAAGGAAAAGGGATACCGGCACTCCAAACAGCGTGCCGTTGCTCAGAAAGGTAATCGAGGCCGCCACCTGGCCGACGCTCCGGTCGGTTAGCAGGAAGATGCAGCCTTGCAGGATGCTCAGCATGCCGAAGGTGAGGATAAGCGGGGGCATTTTCAGGCGATTGATAAGCTCGCCGTTCACGAGGCCAACCGTGGCGCCAAGAACCACGCATCCCAGGACCACCAGAGGAACCATGTCGGGAAAACGCTCGAACATCATGCAGGCGATGACTGTGACAAGCCCGACGAGCTGGCCGACCGACAGGTCGATCATCCCGCCGGCGATGACGAAAGCCTGACCTATCGAGAGGATGGCCAACGTCGCGGACTGCTGCAATATATTGACGACGTTGGAACTGGTTCGAAACTGCGGTACGAAAAGGGTCCCGATGATGGCCAGCGTGACCAGTGCCCACCAGATGCGCGGCAGCCTTTGGTACGTTGAGGCTATGGCCAACGGCCGCATTTGCGTCTATCCTGACAAGTAACCAAGTAGTTGGTTAGCATAGCTGTAGATGACAGGTCAACATGGATGGCCGGCTTTCGACGAAGATGTGGCGATGACTTTCGCCCTCGTCGTTAGCGTAGCCGGTCGGAAGCGGCGCCAATAAAGGAGGAAGCTCTTGGTCGCGAAAGCGGTGCAAAAATCTGTCCAGGCAAGGAGCAAGCGCGGCGAGACGCGCCAACCCAAGCAGCGGGATTCGGCTGCGACCCGGGCAGCGTTACTCGCAATGGCGATCCAGGAGTTTGCCGACAAGGGATTTGCCGGCGCGCGCGTCGATGAAATCGCCAGCCGGGCGAGCGTGAACAAGCAACTCCTCTACCATCACTTCGGCAACAAGGACGACCTCTATCGCGTCGCGCTTGAAGCGGTCTATTCTGAGATACGGGAAAAGGAAAAGGCCCTTCATCTCGGCGATCTGACGCCACTGGAGGCCATGCGTACGCTGGTTGGATATTCGTTCGACTATCTCGCCGACCACCCTGAATTCATCAAGCTCGTCAACGATGAAAACGCCCAGGGCGCTCCTCATGCATCTCGATCGGAGGAACTGACCGAGATGCATTGGCCCCTCGTGGAACTGCTGCGCGAAACGCTGCAGCGTGGCGCCAAGGAAGGCGTGTTCCATGACGACATGGACCCGATAAACGTCTACATTTCGATCGCCGGCATTTCCTACTTCTTCTTCTCAAACAACCCGACACTTTCCGTGATCTTCGGAAAGAAGCTCAATACACGCGGCGCTATCGCCGAGCGCAGACGGCATGTGATCGAGTTTGCCCTCGCGGCGCTAAGAAGAAACCAACCAGTTGGTTGACAGCAGCATTTGACTTGGTACATTTCCACTTCTGGACGGGAGGGGAGGCCGTAACGCTTGGCCCGGCTTCCTGAATCGACGCCGCAGGCGACAGTTCTAGGGGATTGGAATGGGATTGCACCGGGAACAATTGCCAGGCGCGGTTGTCGACTTGCTGCGCGGCGGAACAGTTATTCCCGCCCACCCGCTGGCCCTGACCGCGGAGCGCAAGCTCGATGAGCGACGCCAGCGCGCGCTTACGCGATACTATATCGACGCAGGCTCCGGAGGGCTGGCGGTCGGTGTCCACACGACACAGTTCGAGATCCGGGAAGCCGGGCTCTATGAAACCGTTCTGTCCCTTGCAATGGATGCCGCGCGCAACTGGACCGAGCGGCCGCTCGTGATGGTCGCAGGCGTCGTCGGCCAGACGGAGCAGGCGGTGCGCGAGGCCAGGGCCGCAGTGGACCTGGGCTATCATGCGGGCCTGCTCAGCCTGGCGGCATTCAAGGGTCGCGGCGAGGATGAGATCATCGAACATTGTCGCCGGGTAGCCGATGAGATCCCCCTGGTGGGGTTCTACCTCCAGCCCGCAGTTGGCGGCCTTGCGCTCGGCGCCGGCTTCTGGAAGCGCTTCTGCGAGATCGACAACGTGATCGCCATCAAGGCGGCACCTTTCAACCGGTATCGCACGATCGACGTCATGCGCGGTATGGTCGAGGCGAGGGCTGAAGACCGCATCACCCTCTATACCGGCAATGACGACCACATCGTGCTCGACCTGGCGGCGCCATTTTCCATCATGCGCGACGGTCGGTCCGTCACGGTGAGATTTCGTGGCGGCCTGCTTGGCCACTGGTCGGTGTGGACGCGCAGCGCGGTGGATTTGCTTGACCGGATAAAGTCCTCCATCGCCGGAGGGGCGGTTTCCGAGGATCTGCTCGCGCTCGACGCGCGCGTTACCGACTGCAACGCGGCGTTTTTCGACGTAGCCAATGATTTTCACGGCTGCATCGCGGGGTGCCACGAAGTGCTGCGGCGACAGGGTCTGCTCGAGGGTACTTGGTGCCTCAATCCGAACGAACAGCTCGGTCCGGGGCAGCGCGAGGAGATCGACCGCGTGCTGAGGGTCCATGTCGATCTGGCAGATGACGCGTTCGTGAAGGAAAATCTTGCGCGCTGGCTGTCCTGAACGCCGGGGCGCTTGACACCGGGCCGCCGGCGCATAAAATCAAGTAACCGGTTGGTTGACATTCTAAAAAGCGAGAGGTCTGCTGGAGACCTGCCGTGGCTTTGGCTCGCGGCGGATGATCCGGCATTCGCGCTGGAACATAATGGGGAACTGTGATGGATCTCTCGAACATACCTTCTCTGATCAGCCCTGTCGTGTCGCGCTTCCTTGCCCAGAAGCACAGGCTTTTCATCGGCGGCGCTTGGGTCGATGCGCAATCCGGAGCGACGATGGGCGTCGAAGACCCGGCAACGGGCCAGCAGCTCGCGACCGTTCCGGCCGGCGACAAGGCTGATGTCGACAAGGCGGTCGCGTCTGCCCGCCTCGCCTTCGAGACAGGTCCCTGGCCGAAGATGAGCCCGATCGAACGCGGCAAGCTGATCACCAGACTGGCCTTCAGGATCGAGGAGCTGGCAGATGAGCTGGCAGAGATCGAGGCAATCGACGGCGGAAAGCCATTGCTCTATGCCCGCCACAGCGACATGGTGCAGACCCACGTTACCTATCACTACATGGCAGGCTGGGCGAGCAAGCTGAACGGCGAGCAGATTCAGCTCACCGGCGGCGGCGACTTCCATGCCTACACGCTGCGCCAGCCGGTCGGCGTGGCCGGCATGATCCTGCCGTGGAACTTCCCGCAGGTGCTGCTCTCCTACAAGCTCGCGCCCGCGCTCGCCGCCGGCTGCACCGTCGTCATCAAGCCCGCCGAGCAGACCCCGCTCAGCACGATCCGGCTTGCCCAGATCATCGAGGAGGTCGGATTCCCGCCGGGCGTCGTCAATATCGTCACGGGTCTCGGCGAAACAGCGGGGGCGGCGATCGCCGAACATCCCGATATCGACAAAGTTGCCTTCACGGGATCGACCGAGGTCGGCAAGACCGTCGCTCGCGCCGCTCTCGGAAACATGAAGCGACTGACGCTGGAGCTGGGCGGAAAATCGCCCATGATCGTATTCCCCGATGCCGACCTGGAGCGGACGATTCCAGGCATCGCCGGCGCTGGTTTCTATCATCAGGGGCAGGTCTGCACGGCAGGCACCCGCGTCTACGTCCACAAGTCCATCCACGACCGGCTGCTGGATGGCATCGCCGAACAGGGTTCAAAGCTTCAGGCAGGCCACCCGCTTCAACCTGGAACCCAGCTCGGACCGCTGATCTCCGACGAGCAGTTGCGCCGGGTCTCCGGTATGGTCGAGGAGGGCCGCAAGGCTGGCGCAGATGTCTGGGCAGGCGGAAAGCGCATCGGCAACGCAGGCTATTTTATCGAACCGACTATCCTCGCCAACACCGATCATTCCATGTCGGTGGTGAAGGAGGAGATCTTCGGGCCGGTGATCTGCGCCATGTCGTTCGACGACGATGATCTGGATATGATCGCCAAAGCCGCCAACGACACGCAATACGGGCTGGCGGCATCGGTCTGGACGACCAACCTGGGCATCGCCCACAAGATGGCCAGCCGCGTGAAGGCGGGCAACGTCTGGATCAACGCACACAGCGCCTTCGATTCCGCCTTGCCCTTCGGCGGCGCCAAGCAATCAGGCTGGGGTCGCGAGTGCGGCTTCGAGGCGATGCGTGCCTACACCGAGATAAAGTCGGTCTGCGCGGCACTCTGAGGAAAGCAGACCCCCGATAGTTCGCCGGCTGAAGTCTTAGCCGGCGAAGCGATCCGGCTTTCGGATCTTCTTTAGCGTTCCAGCCTTCGTTGACGTCCGCCGAAATGCGCACATAGGCGGCCTGGAAGTTGCGTCACTGTCCTGTTGACTGCTGCAGCCAGGATAGAACGGTATCGCTGTCTGCGACCCATCCGAATTTCATGGCGAAATTTTTCAGCGTCGCTGACTTCAACTCGGGATCGAAAGACGAGACCCCATCCGAAACCAACACGGTGCGATAGCCATGATGAAACGCCTCACGCGCCGTTTCCTCTACGCATATCTGCGCGACCGTGCCGGTAACGACCAACGACTCGACCCCCAGCGATTTCAGCGTCGCGTCAAGATTTGTAGAGTGGAATGATCCATAGCCGTACTTGTCGATTACCGGGTCGTTTGGAGCAGGCTGAAGTTCATCGATCACGGCGACGCAGTCGAGCTCGTGCGGAGCATCCTCATAGCGTCGGCTTTCCCCTTCCCAGCAGCACTTGATCTCAGTGCCGCATTGCGGTGACCAGAGCCACATCAGGCTTGGCGACTGCACGGCCAGAAATCGCGTATATATGACCGGACGCCGGATCGCCCGAAAGTGCTTCGCAAGTCGGAGGATCGGGTCGATGGTGCTCCGCGCCTCGGCCACTTCAAGAGGAGCGCCGCGCCTGACGAAGTCGTTCTGCATATCGACGACGAGAAGCGCCGCCTTCCTTATGCGTTCGACGGGCTCGATATCGGCAGCGGTCTTCATTTCCGTCCTCGATGGGCTGGTCATCGAGCAATCCGCACAAAGCGGTCGTTAAAGTCAATACTCTCCAACCAGTTGGTTGATAATAAACACTGGCCAGCCCATAGCCGCGTCGGCAAATGGAAAGACAGGCCGGGCGGCAATATACCGCTTCACCCGGCTGCCGCCCAGGCACTCGAACGGGCAATGCACACGCCCGGACGAACCAAGCGCCGCAAAACACCAGCACGACGTCGCTACGAATAGCAGCCAGCCGATACATGAAAGGTGTCGGACAAAGCCCGCCGACACATGAAGATTCGCATGCGAGCGCTATTCCGCAGGGGACCGGTCGCTTGGGTGCTGTGTCAGGCTCCCAATCGCCAGGACAGGCGCTTTATCTGCTCGACGAGCCGCCGCCCGATCTCGTGCATATCCTCGAGGTTTCGGCCGTGCTTCAGCCCTGAAACGCTGATCGCTCCCACAACCTGACCTTCAAGGCCGACGACAGGTGCGCCGACGCAGAAGACGCCATCATTGTCCTCTTCGTCGTCAAAGGCATATCCCCGCTCGCGGCTTTCCCGCAGGTCCCTGATCAGGCTTTCGACATCCGTGATGGTCTTGTCTGTCCGTCGCTCCAGACCGGTGGCGGCCACGATCTCGCGAACGCGGCTCTCCTCCATCAGGAACAGCAGCGCCTTTCCGACACCCGAGCAATGGGCCATCTCCCGGCGGCCGAGATAGGAGGCGAACTGGATGGGGCCGCGGGCCTCCTGCTTGTGCAGCGCCACCGCATAGCCGTCCTCGAAGACGGCGAAGCGGGAGGGCATTCCAAGGTCCTCCGTGACGTCGACAAGCGCCGCCTGGACGAGTTGCGCCATCGGCTGCTGCGCCGATACGGCCGACGCCATGCGAAGGAATGTAGGACCTAGGCGATAGCGACGCGTCAGACCGTCGCCCGAATCCACGACATAGCCGCGCTCGATGAAGGTCTGCAGGATCACATAGGCGTTGCTCTTGGTAGTGCCGCTAGCGCGGGCGACGTCGCTCACGCTGGTCCCCTCGGAGGCACCGTCCGCGATAACTTCCAGAATGTCCATCGCCCGTTCCAGAGCTTTTGATGTTGGCCTCGTCACATATCGCTCCAATCGAGGGCAGCAGGGCCTATAGCTGGCGTACGCGGAACGGCCTGGGTGATCCGTCTTCGAAAATCACGGGATTTCTCAGCGGCCTTCCGAACTCGGGTATATCGAATTCGAAGACATCGCCCGAGCGCGTCCGCACACCGTCGCCGAAGCTCATCACAGGGCAGCCGAAGAGATGAGCGTGCAGATCGCCCGGCCTGCGGAAACGGATATGGCGGAAATGGTGGTGCTCCAGATTGGACACCGAATAGGACATCGCCTCGTCGCCACTTTCGAAACGCCCTTCCCAGAGCACATCGCCGTCCCGCAGGATACGGGATGTTCCCTCGACAAGCGACGGCAGGTCGCCGATCAGAAGTTCCGGCCCCATCGAGCAGTCGCGCAATTTGGACGGCGCAACATACATGAAGTTCAGCATCTCGGTTTCATGGTCCGAGAGATCGTTGGAGATGACATAGCCTATCCGGCACGGCGTGCCGTCCGGGGCGATGATGTAAATCCCGGTGATTTCCGGCTCCTCGGCGCATGATCTTGCGAAATTGGGGCTGGAGAGCGGCTCGCCCGGGGCGACCAGGCATGCGCCCGTGCCCTTGAAGAACCATTCCGGCATCGCGCCGATTTCCTCTCCGGCAGGTTTGCCGGCGGCAAGTCCCTGTTCGAACAGGCGCATTGAGTCGGACTTCGGAGGGTTGCTCGGATCGGCGACGCCTGCATGCTTGGCGTTTCGCGTGGCGGCGCTGCCGATATGCGTCAGGCCGGTGCCGGTGACGAGAAAATGCGCAGGTCCGTCCGGATGGCTGATTGGCGGCAGCAGGCGGCCTTCGGCCTCGATGCGGTCGTAGCTATCGGTACGGCTGCCGACGCGCGACATGACGGTTTCTTCGAGGCTGCGGCTGCCGGCTATCGCTTCGGCGGCAAGTGCATAGATGCTGTCCAGCCCCTCCACCTGGCGAATGAAGTCGTCCTGCACTACGCCGACGCGCGGCTGGCCATCGGTGTCTGTAAACTGGATCGTTCTGATGTTGGACACGCTGATCTCCCTTAAATCCAGCCGGCATCGACCACGAAGGTCTGTTTGGAACACATGCGGCTGTCATCGGCAGCCAGCCAGAGCGCCATGCGCGCGATATCGGGCGGATAGACGCGTCCGGGAAGAACCTGCCGGTCCTCAAGCTGGCGGACACCGTCCTCGTTCAGCCAGAGCTCGACCTGGCGCTCGGTCATCACCCAGCCCGGCGTAATCGAATTGACGCGGATGTTTTGTGGGCCGAGTTCGGTCGCGAGCGCGCGCGTCATGCCGTGGACGGCGGCCTTTGCCGTGACATAGCAGACGCAGTCGCCGTCCCCGACCGTCCAGGTGATGGAGGTGAAGTTGATGATCGACCCACCGCCCAGCGTCTTCATCTGGCGGGCGACGGCCTTGGCGGCGAATAGTTGATGACGCAGGTTCACGGCCATCCGGTCGTCGAAATAGTCCTGCGTGACGCTTTCGAGCGTATGCCGGTCGTCGTTGCCGGCGTTGTTGACCAGAACGGAAATCGGACCCCGCCTTGCGCCAACCTCGGCGATCAGCCCTTCGAGGGCTTCGGTGTCGCGCAGGTCGAGCCGGTGGAACTCGGGGCGCTCATGCCCCCGCGCGGCGACGCCGTCGGCAACCGCGTTGGCGGCATCGGCGGCGATGTCGACGAAAGTCACGCGCGCGCCCTGGTCGGCGAAATGTTCAACGAGCGCCCGGCCGATGCCGGAACCACCTCCAGTGACAAGGATGTGGCGATCCTTCAGGGAAGGGTAGCACGCGCCGTTTTGCAGAATTTCGTAGTTCATGCCTGACCCCCTAATGCGAATGCCGGCCCACGGCGGCACCGCGCCGTCCGACCAGAAAGTCGAAATCACAACCCTTGTCCGCCTGCAGGACCCGTTCGATATAGAGTTGCTGCCAGCCTCCCTCCGGCAGCGCGGGCGGCGCGCGGAGCGCGAGGCGCGCCGCGATTTCGTCGTCGTCGACGTGCAGGCGAAGCACGCGGGCAGGCACGTCGAGCGTGATCAGATCGCCGTTGTGGACCGCCGCCAGCGGACCGCCGGCCGCAGCCTCCGGCGCGACGTGCAGGACAACCGTTCCGTAAGCAGTGCCTGACATTCGGGCGTCCGAGATGCGCACCATGTCGGTCACGCCCTCGCGCAGCAGCTTCGCAGGCAGCGCCATGTTGCCGACCTCGGCCATGCCGGGGAAACCGCGCGGGCCGCAGTTCTTGAGAACGAGGACGGAGTCCTTCGTTACTTCAAGCTCCGGATCGTCGATGCGGGCGAGATAGTCGTCGATATTTTCGAAGACGACTGCTGGACCCGTATGGGTCATCAGTTCCGGCGTCGCGGCGGACGGCTTCAGGACGGCGCCTCCGGGAACCAGATTGCCGCGCAGGACCGCTATGCCGCCCTCCTGCGTCAGGGCGCGCTCAAAGGGGCGGAGGACCTCGAAGTCATGCGTGGGCGCGCCTGCGAACTCCGCCTCCATGGTCCGCCCCGTCACGCACAGGGCAGAACCGTCGAACATGCCACTTTCGAGCAGGCGCGAGATCACGGCGGGCAGCCCTCCGGCATGGAACAGATCCTCCATCAGGAACCGGCCGGCCGGCATCAGGTCCACTATGGTGGGCACGCCGCGGCCGCAGCGATCCCAGTCATCCAGGGTGAGATCGACACCGATGCGGCCGGCGATCGCCAGCAGGTGCAGGACAGCGTTGGTGGACCCGCCGATCGCCGCATTGACGCGGATCGCGTTCTCGAAGGCGGTCTTTGTCAGTATCTGCGAGGGGCGCAAATCCTCCTCGACCATCTCGACGATGCGCCGTCCGGCGAGCTGCGCCTGCATCTGGCGATGCGAATCGACGGCCGGGATCGCGGCGTTTCCGGGCAGTGCGATGCCGAGGGCCTCGACCATGCTGGCCATGGTGCTGGCGGTGCCCATCGTGTTGCACGACCCGGCGGAGCGCGACATGGAACGCTCGGCCGACAGGAAGTTCTCAATGCTGCGGGTGCCCGCCTTCACCTCCTGATGGTAGCGCCAGACGGAAGTGCCGGAGCCCATCAACTCGCCATCGTGCCGACCCGACAGCATCGGCCCGCCCGACACCACGAGGGACGGAAGGTCGCAGCTCGATGCACCCATCAGGAGGGCTGGCGTGGTCTTGTCGCAGCCGACCAGAAGCACGACACCGTCTATCGGATTGCCGCGGATCGATTCCTCGACGTCGATCGAGGCAAGGTTACGGAGCAGCATGGCTGTCGGCCGCAGCACGCTTTCGCCGAGCGACGTGACCGGGAACTCCACCGGAAAGCCGCCAGCCTCCAGCACGCCGCGCCGGACGCGCTCGGCGAGATCGCGCAGATGCGCGTTGCAGGGCGTGAGTTCCGACCAGGTATTGCAGATGCCGATCACCGGGCGACCGTCGAATGCATCGTCGGTGAAGCCCTGGTTCTTCATCCAGGACCGGTACATGAAAGCGTTCTTGCCGAAGCCTTCGAACCATTCGGCAGAGCGGCGTTTCCTGCTCATGTATTTTCCCTCAGGATGTTTGCGAAGATCGGGCTAACCACGACGCTTGCCTCCCTTGGCGGCGATGTTGAGCGCCACGGCAAGGACTATGATCGCGCCGACGATGATCTGCTGCCAGTAGACATTGACGTTGAGCATCACCAGGCCGTTCATCAGGACGCCGATCAGCAGGGCGCCGACGACGGTGCCGCTGATGCCGCCGATGCCGCCGAAAAGACTGGTCCCTCCGATCACGACCGAAGCGATGACGCGAAGTTCGAAGCCCTGGCCGGCGACGGCCTCGGCCGCACCCAGCCTTGCGTTCAGCAGGAAGCCGGCCAACCCGGCAAGCAGCCCTGAAACGAGATAGACGGACACGATCGTGCGGTCGACCTTGACCCCCGCCAGCCGGGCGGCTTCGGGGTTGCCGCCTACAGCATAGACGTTGCGGCCGAACTTCGTGTAGTGCAGCGCGTATGCGCCCAGCATGGCCGCCGCCAGAAAGAACAGTACCGGCACGGGGACGATCTCGAACAGGCGGGTCTGGCCGAACCAGCGCAGGGCCGGATCGGGCGTGGGGATCGGCCCGCCGCCGGAGATGACGAGGGTCGCGCCGCGGAACGCGGACATTCCGCCGAGCGTCACGACGAAGGCGGGCACGCGCAGGAAAGCGATCGCCGCGCCCTGCAAAAACCCACAGAGCGACCCGACGAGAACCGCCGCGACAAGAGCGGCGAACCAGCCATAGCCGCCTGTACCGCCGCCTGCCAGGTCGAGCGAATTTGAGGCGCTGCCGGTGACGACGACGGCCGAGACCATGGCCGAAAGAGCGAGCATCGAGCCTACCGACAGGTCTATTCCGGCCGCGAGAATGACGAAGGTGACGCCCACCGCCATCAGCCCGTAGATCGACACCTCGTTGAGGATGTTGAAGATGTTGCGGGTTGCAAAGAATCGCTCGTTGGCAAGCCCGAAGACCAGGATGAGCACCAGCAGGAACGCTATCGGCGCGACCTGTCCCACAATCTCGAGTATCCGCCGGCGGTCGAGCTGCGCGGCGACAAGAGGTGCTGCAGAGGACTGTAGTGTATCAGACATGGTTTACCTCTGTTGCCGCTTGCTGCCCGCCGGCGAGCATGAAGGCTCCGATGTTGCTTTCCGAGATTTCGTCGCGAGCGAGTTCGCCGACGATACGCCCCTCGCGCATGACCGCGATGCGATCGCTCACCGCCATCAGTTCGGGCATCTCCGAGGAGATGACGAGAATGGCCACCCCCTGGTCGGCGAGCTCGTAGAGTAGCTGATAGATCTCGGCCTTTGCGCCGACATCGATGCCGCGCGTAGGCTCGTCGACGATCAGGACCTTGGGACCGAGCGCGACCCAGCGCGCCAGGATGACCTTCTGCTGGTTTCCGCCGGACAACGACTTGATCGGGCGGCGCGGGTCGGATGTCTTGATGCGGAACTTGCGATGATACTCGTCGAAGCGCGCCTGCTCGCGGCCGAGCGCCAGCTTTCCCAGCCGGTTCGCGAAGCTGGACAGGGCGGCGATCGAGAAATTCGTCCTGACGGCGAGGTCGAGAAACAAGCCCTGCCCTTTCCGATCCTCCGGAACGAACGCCAGCCCCGCTGCAATCGCTTCGACGGGGCCGGAAAAATCCATGCGCGCGCCATCCAGTTCGACGGTGCCGCGCGAGAGGCGGTCGGCTCCGAAGATGCAGCGCGCTAGCTGCGTGCGGCCCGCGCCGACCAGCCCCGCAAGTCCGAGTATCTCGCCCGAGTGAAGGTCGAGATCGACATTATGGATCGGGGTAGCTGTCTTGCCGCCGGATTCGCTGAGATAGCAGGCGTCGCGCACGCGCAGGCGCAAGGCTCCGATGGACGGGGCGACCCGGCGCGGGAACGCGTCCACCGCCGCACGCCCGACCATTGCCGATATCAGCCCGTCGATATCGATGGATGAGACGTCGCCGCCCGCGACCTTGCGGCCGTCGCGAAGGACCGTATAGCGGTCGCAAAGCTGGAAGACCTCGGTCAGGCGATGCGTCACGAAGATGATGGCGACACCCTTTGCCTTCAGCCCCTCGACCACCTGCTTCAGACGTTGCACCTCGGTGCCGGTGAGGGTTGCAGTCGGCTCGTCGAGGATGAGGACGTCGGCGCGGACGGACAGGGCGCGGGCGATCTCGACGAGCTGCTGCTCGGCGACAGAAAGGTTGCGCACGCTTTCCTGCGGCGAACGGGCAAGGCCGACCGTCGCGCAAAGCTCGGCCGCCTGCGCCCGCATGGCTGACCACGAGACGATGCCGCGCCGCGTGGGCTCGCGCGCGAGCATGATGTTTTCGGCGACCGAGAGGTCGGGGATGAGGCTCAGTTCCTGGTGAACCGTCACCACGCCGCGCTCCTGCGCGGCAATCGGAGAGACCGGAGCATAGGCTTCGCCCTTCAGGCGCATACTTCCCGAGCCGGGAGACTGATCTCCGGACAGGATCTTCAGCAGGGTCGACTTTCCCGCGCCGTTTTCACCGAGGAGCGCATGCACCTCTCCCGCAAACAGGTCGAGTTCGACACCATCCAGCGCCACGACCCCGGGATAGCTCTTGCCAAGGCCCCTTATTTCAAGAATCGGTTCGGTCATCTTGTCCCGCGACGGAAGGTAGGACCGGCGCGGGAACTGCACCGGTCCTACTATATGCCTTAGATCTGATCCAGCTGCTCGGCGGAGTCGAGGTTGCTCTTGTCGATCGCGAAGGGAACGTAGATCTTGTCCTCGCCCGCCTTGCCGTCGCGCAGATTGGCCACCGCGACCCCCAGCGCGTGCTGAAACTGGCCACCGAATTCCATCTCGATCGTCGCGTCGAGCTTGCCGTCGCGGATGGCGGAGAGCGCGTGCGGCATGGCGTCGAAGCCGATAACCTTGACCTTGCCGGCAAGGCCGGCGGAATCGAGCGCTTCCAGTGCGCCGAGTGCGCTGTCGTCATTGGCGGCGACTATGACGTCCGGCGGCATGTCGAGCGACTGCAGGATCGCCTGGGTGACTGTCAGCCCGTCCGCCCGCATGAAGTTGGCGGTCTGCTCTGCCACGATCGGATATTTGTCGGAAAGCGGATCGAGCACGTTGTGCAGACCTTTGTTGCGATCGATCGCCGGGCTGGAGCCGGGCTGGCCCTGCAGGTTCACTACGCGGGCGCCGTCCGGGAACTGCTTCATCAGCCAGTTCGCCTGGGCCTCGCCGCCGGCGACGTTGTCGGCACCTACGAAGGCCAGAAGGCCATTCACGTTCTCGACGCGCCGGTCGACGTTCAGGACGGGGATGCCGTCATTGATTGCTTCCTGACAGACCGCTGTGAGAGCGTTCACGTCGAGCGGAGAAACCAGGATGGCGTCCACGCCCTGCACGATCATCGCCTCGAGGTCGGCGACCTGCTTGGGCGCGGAGTTCTGTCCGTCTAGGACGATCACCTCGACGCCGAGTTCGGCGGCCTTCTCTTCGACTCGCTTGCCGGCATAGACGAAGATCGGAAAACCGAAATAAGGCAAGGACACCGCAATCTTCAGCGGCTTCTGCGCAGCGGCGCGGAAGGGCAGGCCGGCGCCGGCGGCAACGGACAGTGCAAAGACGCCGCCAAGAAGCCGCCGGCGGTTCGTTCTTAGGAATGATTTCATCTGGATTTCCTTCTCTGGAAGCGTTGATCTTGGTCCGTCGGCCACCTGCATCACATGCGAGGACGGCCTTGTTCGGTCCGCCTTCTTCGGGCGGTTCCTTCTCACGTCTTCACCGGGGTGAAGATGTCCGTTGCAGTGCGGTCGTGCCGTCGACGTTCGCCGGTCACGCCGGAACGGTGTCGAATGCAAAAACCATGCGCTGCCTGTAGGTCTCGCCGGGGCGCAGTTCGCATCCGGGGAAATGCGCCAGATTGGGAGCATCCGGGAATTTCTGCGTCTCTAGGGTGAAGCCGGCGTATTTAGACAGACGCTTTCCGGCCTTTCCGGTCATCTGCTCGTTGAGGTAGCCGCCTGTGTAGAACTGAACGCCCGGCTCGCTCGTGCGCAGCACCATGCGCCGACCGGAAGCGGGATCGACGGCTTCTGCAGCGACCCGCATATCGGCGCCCGCGCCGTCCAGGCACCAATTGTGGTCGTACCCGCCGCCGTCGCCGAACACGGCGCCGCCGATGCCCGCAAGCTCGCCGATGTTGGCGCCGATCGGCGTCAGCGTGCGGAAATCATAGGGCGTGCCGCTAACGGAAAGCACCTCCCCGGTGGGCATGAGCTCGTCGTCGACCGGGGTGTAGAAGCGGCTGGCCAACCTCACCTGCTGCGCAAGGACATCGCCCGAACCCTGACCGGCGAGGTTGAAGTAGGAATGATGCACCATGTTCATCAGCGTGAGCCGGTCTGTTTCGGCCTCCATCTCGATGACAAGGCCGCCGTCTTCCGACAGCGTGTAGCGGGAGACGAGGTTGCAGCGGCCGGGATAGCCCATTTCACCATCGGCGCTTTCGGCGGTGAAGGTGACCGAATTCGACGTAACCGCGGAGATGTTCCAGTTCTTGCGGTCGAAACCGGCCTTGCCGCCATGCAGGTGGTTGCGCCCCTCGTTGACGTCGACCTGTATCGCGCGTCCGTCCAGCAGGAAGCGCCCGGCGGTGATCCGGTTTCCGTAGCGCCCGCACGTCGCGCCGAAATAGGTCTCGCTCTCCTCATAGGATTTGAGGTCCTCGAAGCCGAGAACGACGTCGGCCAGACTACCGTCGCGGCCTGGAACCCAAAGCTCCGTCAGGCGCGCGCCATAGGTGATGAGCTTGGCGCTCATGTCGCCGGCTGAAATCCTCACGGCTGTGACGGGTTGTCGGGCCAGTGTCCCGAACATCTCAGTCTGCATTGCCACTTCCCATTATTATGTTCTCTTGTAGAGAACAGTGTTCTTAATATGCTCATGCTTAACAATTGCGTTGTGGCTGTCAAGTGGCCATGCCCGGCGCAGGCTGAGACGTGAGAGCGAATTTTTCGATTGCGAGATGGGCGCTGACACGGGCGAACCAAGCGAAGCTGCATGGATGACGCAGCAGGGCCGTTCTAGCCGCATGCCGGGCTGGGCAGGCGCACAGCTTCAATCCGGCAATTTGCCGGGTGACTCGCTCGACGGTGACGACTTTCCGTTCGGGTCCCGGTTTCCCGGTCTTCGCGCCTCGCGGCCAAGGAGGGAACGGATTGCCGAAGCGGTGTTCCCATCCTGCCGGCTACCTGATCGCCGGCGGATACAGCCACATAGCCTTCCTCGGCGGGTCAGCCGACAGCGCCAGTACAAGGACGATACTGAGGTCTTTGAATTCTTAGACCGTCAGGCGACGCGATCGCTTCTCGGCCGGCACTTGTTGGATGCCGGGCCGAGTGGCCGTCAACACGCTGATCGAGCGCGGGTCACTTTGGGGCGAACGTCTTCTCCACCCAGGCCATCGCGTCACGGACGTCCGCAGCCTCGATCTGGCGCGGGAAATGACGGATGTGCGGAGCCGTCATGGTCAGCTCGGCGATCGTACCCATAGCGGCGTCGACAGCCGGCGCGGCGAGTTCCGCGAGACTGCGCGGGAGGCCGACCTTGCCATAGAAATCTGCAAGCGAACGGATTTCCGTTTCCGGACGACCCTCGAGCCGGACCTGCACGAGGTTCGCGTAGGCGACCTGAAAACCGTGGAGCGTGTCGGCATACGCCTTCACGGCGGTGAGACCGCGCGTCATGGAGTGCGAGATGGAGAGGCCCCCGCTCTCGAAGGCGAGTCCGCTCATGAGCACGGTGGCTTCGACGACGCGCTCGAAAGCCTCGTCCGGCTCGCCGCGATCGATCGCGGCAAGCGCGCCTTGCGCCTTGTCGCGCAGGATCCCGTGGCATGCGCGCCCGAGCGTCACGGCCGCCCAGGAGGATTGCCCGCCGAAGACAGTCGTTCCGCCGGCATTGGCGCAGGCATCGACCTCGTAGATCTTGCCGATCGCGTCGCCGATGCCCGAAACGAAGAGTTTCCTGGGAGCACGGGCGATGACTGCCGTATCGACAAGGACGAGCGCTGGATTGCGACGCATCTTCTCGACACGGAGCATGCGGTGGTTTTCGTCGTACAATACATAGATGTGGCTGGTCGGCGCATCGGTGGAGGCGACCGTGGGCACGGTCACCATCGCGGCATCGGTCCGGCTCGCCAGAGCCTTGCCGGCATCAATGCACTTGCCCCCGCCGGCCGCGACAACGATCGGTGCGCCCGGAGCGGCGGCCGCGAGCCTGTCGACCTCCTGCGGCGTGCATTCCCCCGAAAAGCGGATCTGCGTGGCGGCGACGCCCGCATCGCGGCACGACTTCGCGATCAGCTCGCCGTAGCTGTCCTGGATCAGCGGATCGAGAACCAACGCCGCAGCAGCGCCGATACGGCCGATCTCCGCTCCTATGCCCGAGAGGACGCCAGCGCCCTGAACATAGCGGGACGGTGAGCCGAAGATGATCATTTTCGCGAGATTCTCCGATGGTGTAGCGCGCTGCATATTATATGATGCATCAAATAAAGTCCATCATTGGTCTCGGAGTGACGACACTTATCCAAGAAATCAAGTATCATCCATGATGCATCATGCTTGTTTTGTCGAAGAGCCGGGTCTATGGTGGCACTCTGGATGAAGCGGCAAAAGCCACGGACCGACGCATATGCGTGGTTGTGAGGAGGACGAATTGACGGAACGACGCAATGCGCTCGTTGTGGGCGCTACCGGCATTGTCGGAGGCAATATATGCGAACGGCTGATCGCGGATGGCTGGTCGGTCTACGGGCTCGCCCGCCGGCCGGAGCGCGCTCCCGCGGGAACGAAGCCGCTGGCTGCGGACCTAAATGACCGTGAAGGCGTCGCGGCCGCGATCTCCGGCGCAGGCCCGATCACTCATCTTTTCCAGGCCAGCTGGACTCCTGCCGACACCGAGGAAGAAGCCGGCAGGATCAACTCACGGCAATTGTCCAACGTCCTCGACGGCGTGAAGTCAGCTGGACATCCGCTGGCCCATGTCGTGCTGGTGACCGGCGTGAAGCACTATCTCGGCCCGTTCAAGGATTTCGGCCGGTTCCTGCCCGATACGCCGTTCCTGGAAGGAACACCGCGTCTGCCGATCCCTAACTTCTACTACGATCAGGAGGACGTCCTTTTCGCGGCGGCAGAACGCGACGGCTTCACCTGGAGCGTCCATCGCCCGAACGCGGTGGTCGGCTTCGCGGTAGGCTCCCTCATGAACCAGGGGGTGACGCTGGCCTGCTATGCCGCGATCTGCCGCGAGACGGGACGCCCCTTCGTCTTCACAGGCGTTCAGGAACAGTGGGACATGCTGACCGAGGTCAGCGACGCGCGCCTCATCGCGCGGCAGGTCGCCTGGGCCGCGACAACACCGGCAGCAAGGAACCAAGCCTACAACACGGGCAATGGCGACGTCTTCCGCTGGAAGCGCATCTGGAAAATCATTGCAGACCACTTCGGCATCGAGGTCGCCCCCTATGAAGGCAAGCAGCAGAGCCTCGAGGCGACAATGGCCGGTATCGGCCCGGTCTGGCGCGCCATGGCGGAGAAATACGCACTTGTCGAGCCGGACATCTCGCGGCTCGCGACCTGGTGGCACACCGACGCCGATTTCGGCCGCAAGGTCGAGTGCATTTCCGACATGAGCCGAAGCCGCAAGGCGGGCTTCCTCGACTACCAGTGCTCGACGGACACGTTCCTCGATCTGTTCCGACGCCTCGAGGATGAACGGATCATTCCGCGTTTCGAGAAATGAAGGGTCGGCGGGAGTTGCCCGGCCGCCATCGCATGACAGGAAGGAGAGCGACATGACATCGCAAACGGGCGCGACCTCGCCCGCCACCAACAGCTACGCGCCCGACCAGGACACGGTCGACCGGCTGAGGGAGCGCGCGCAATTCATCAGGCTGGAATCGATCCGGTTGATCGACATCGCCAAGACCGGCCACTACACTTCCGTGTTCTCGGCCGCCGAGATGTTCTCGGCCCTCTACTACGATGTCATGAAGCTGCGCAAAGGCGAGCCGCGCTGGGACGAGCGCGACCGCTTCACCATCGGCAAGGGGCACGCCGCCGTCGGCCTGTTCCCGATCTACGCCGACCTCGACTTCTTCCCGAAGGACTGGCTGGACGACTACACGCGCCTCGGCAGCCCGCTCGGCGACCACCCGGACATGCGCAAGGTGCCCGGCGTGGATTTCTCGTCCGGTTCGATCGGGCACGCCCTCTCCAATGCGATCGGCATGGTGCTTGCACAGCGCTGGACCGGCAAGGACTACACCGTCTTCTGCATGATGGGCGATGGCGAGATGCAGGAGGGGCAGGTCTGGGAGGCGGCGCTCTTCGCCGCGCAGAACAAGCTGGGCAAGCTGGTCGGCATCGTCGACCGCAACGGCTTCCAGCTCGACGGCCGCGTCGATGACGTCATGGCGATCGAACCTCTCGACGAGAAATGGCGCTCCTTCGGCTGGGAGGTGCACACGGTGGACGGCCATGACATCGCGGCGGTCACCGAACTGCTGCGCCGTCTGCGCGCCGACGACACCCGCACCCGTCCCGCGATGGTGATCTCGCAGACGATCAAGGGCAAGGGCGTCTCCTACATGGAGACCGAGCCGGGCTGGCATCTCGGCTGGCTCGATCCATCGGACGCCGAAGAGGCCGTGGCGGAAATCAAGTCGAAAGTGATCTGAGATGAACGGACCGAAATCCCCCAACTCATGGCAGTATCGCGGCCTGAACGCCAAGAATCCAGGCCTCGACCATCTGTCGAACGGCCTCGTCGACCTGGTGAAGGCCGGCCACAACGTCGTCGCCGGCTCGGCCGACCTCCAGTATTCCAACGGGCTGAACCGCTTTGCCGCGCTCTATCCCGAACGCTACATCTCGTTCGGCATTTCCGAGCAGAACATGGTGTCCACGGCAGCCGGCATCGCCACCACCGGCGTCATCCCGTTCGTCGCTACCTTTGCCTCGTTCCTCGGACTTCTCGCCTGCGAGCAGATCCGCATGGACCTCGCCTATTCGGCCCAGCCGGTCCGGCTTGTGGGGCATCACACCGGCATATCGCTCGGGTTTTACGGCACCTCGCATCATGCCACCGAGGACATCGGCACGATGCGTTCCATCGCCGACCTCGCCATAGTGTCGCCGTCCGACGGGGCACAGCTCGAAGCGGTTATCGCCGCTTCAGCCGAATGGGACCAGCCTATCTATATCCGCATCGGCCGCGGGCGCGACCCGGTGGTATATGAAAGCCGGCCGAAATTCACCTTCGGCAAGGCCCATGTCCACGGCTTCGGCGAGGACCTCACGATCATTGCCTGCGGGGTAACGGTGCACGCCGCGCTCGAAGCCGCTGCCGCGATGCGGGCCGAAGGCCGCTCCGTCGGCGTGATCGACATGGCGTCGATCAAGCCGCTCGACCGCGACGCCATCCTTGAAGCGGCGGAGCGCTCGCGCTCGCGCAAGCTGATGACCGTCGAGGAGCACAATGTGCTCGGCGGGCTCGGCGCGGCTGTGGCAGAGGTTCTGACCGACGAAGGGAAGGGCATAAGGCTCAAGCGCCACGGCATCTATGACGAATACAGCCTGATCGCTCCGCCGACGCATCTCTATGCCCACTACAGACTGGATGGCGCAGGCATTCGCGCGGTGGCCGAGGAATTTCTGCGCGCCTGACTAGGCAGATGCCGCCAGGGCATTTCCGAAGAAGGCAAAGTCCTCTTCAATGCCCTATCTCTTTGTTTTTAGGCAATTCCGGATGCAAACCGCTGCGCACTTTTGTTGGAATTGCTCCAGGAGGATGAAATGAAGAAGACCGCGATCATAACGGGCGGCGGCACCGGGATTGGCCTTGCCACCTGCCACCGGCTTGCGAAAGCCGGCTACAGTATCATCGCCGGCGGACTGGATCGGGAGGAAGACCTGCCCGAGGGCGCCGAGTTCCTGACCACGGACGTGACGAAGGAAGACGATCTCAAGGCGCTGATCGACCGCGCAGAGCAGGTGGACGCGCTGGTCAATTGCGCCGGCATCGTGCGGCAGGAACGCGAATGGGAAGTCGAGGAATTCAAGTTCGTGCTCGACGTCAACCTCACCGCCAGCCTCGCCGCCGCGACGGCCGCGCGGGAAAAGCTTCGCGCCGCGCGAGGGTCGGTCGTCAACATCGCCTCGATGTGGAGCTATTTCGGTTCGCCGAAATCACCCGCCTACGCCTCATCAAAGGGCGCCATCATGGCGCTGACCCGCTCCATGGCCGTCGCCTGGGGCGCCGAGGGCATCCGCGTCAACGCGGTCGCGCCCGGCTGGGTCATGACGCGCATGGGCATGGGCGCCAAGAACGATCCCGTGCGCGAGCCGAAGATCACGCAGCGCATTCCGCTCGGTCGCTGGGCCGAGCCTTCGGAAATCGCGGACGTGATTGCCTTCCTCGTCTCGGATCAGGCCACCTATGTGCACGGTGCCGTATTGCCCGTCGACGGAGGCTATTCCATAGCCTGACAGACACCCCGGAACGCATCAGCGTTCCGGCCGGCGCCCTGTCCGATGTGGAAGTGGCAGGCCGGCAACGAAACCGACGGCGCAATACCTTGAGAAAATCTGACGCCCCGGCGGGAGGGAGTGCCCTCCGGAGCGCCAGATCAGGCCGGCACGCTCTGGGCTGCCGCGCCCTTTCCGTATTCCTCGTGACGCGTGATCACCTCGTCGCTCCAGGAGATGTCATCCTGCATCGCCTGGCGCGCGGCTTGAGGATCGCCCGCCCTCAGCGCGGCGATGAAGCGGAAATGCAGGTGATTGTCGGCGGTGAGCCGGCGCACGGGCATCTCCTCGTGAAACATGCGCAGGAAAGGCCCCATCAGGGTCCACATGTTCTCGCAGATTGCCTCGACATAGGGCATCTCTGCAAATCGCAGGATGAGGAAGTGAAAATCGCGATTGGCCTGTGCGGCCTCGCGCGCGTTTGATGCCGCCGCCCGGATGAAGGTGGCGTTCTGCCGGTCGAGCTCCTCGATCATCGCAGGCGTCGCGATCTGGCCGACGCGGAAGGCCGCCATGCCTTCGAGATCCCTGCGGATGGCGACGATCTCGCGGAGGTCGCGGCTGGTCAGGTCGGGCACGATGACGGAGGTCGCCGCCTTGACCTCGAGCGCCTGTTCGCTGGCGAGACGGAAGATCGCCTCGCGAACCGGCGTGATCGAGGTGCCGTATTGTTCGGCGACGGAACTGATCGTCAGCCGCTCGCCGGGCCTGTATTCGCCATCCATCAGAGAGAGACGCAGGCTCCGGTAGATCTGTTCGGAAAGGTTTTCCTTGACGAGCGGTTTGGGCGGCATGACTTGGACCTCGATCTCGCGCCATGATAGGCGAAGCGGCATGATGCCGCCAAGGGCGCCGGCGGCGATATCCCGGTGCAAAACCCGGGATCGGACGTCAGCCTCCGTAGCGATATTCCGGCAAGCCCTTCACCCCGAGCCCGTCGATCACGAACAACGAACCGGCGAGCGGACCTGTCTCCACCACGCCCGGCACAGGGGCGCGCTCCATGCATGTCACGTAGAGACGGTCGAGATTGCTTCCGCCGAACATCACAGAGGCGACGCATACCACGGGCATGTCTATGGTAAGTATACGCTTACCTGAGGGATCGAAACGATGGATCTTGCTCTTGTAGACGCCTGCGCTCCACACGCAGCCTTCGGCATCCACCGTGGCGCCGTCGGGCAGCCCGTCTTCCACGCCGAAGTCGCAGAATTTGCGCTTGTTGGCGACGGTTCCGGTGTCGAGATCGTAGTCATAGGCCCAGATGGCGCGCGAGCGGCTGTCGGCGAAGTAGAAGATCTTGTGGTCGGGACTCCAGCAGGGGCCGTTCGAGACGGTGATATCGTCGTCGATCTCGGTGACCTTGTGGTTCGTGTCCAGGCTGTAGAGAACGCCGAGCGGCGCCTCCTCAGTCGTGTCCATGCTGCCGGCAACGAAACGGCCGCGACGGTCGACCTTGCCGTCATTCATGCGCACGCTCGGGCCTTTGTGGGAAATGATCCGCAGGGGTTCGGTCCAGCCGGTTTCGAAATCGAAGAAATGGAACCCGTCTGCAAGGGAAAGCACCGCGCCACCCTGCTTGCGCAGCGCCATGGAGCCGATGTTCTGCGGCACGCTCCAGCTTTCCACGCCCTTGCCGTTTTCGTCGGCGCGGAAGATGCGATTGCCCAGGCTGTCGATCCAGTAGAGCCTCTGCTCGGCGATGTCCCAGAGCGGACCTTCGCCGAGCACGGTCTTGCAGTCGACGATTGCCTTGATCTCCATGCGATTTCCTTTCTTCGGTTTCCGCTGCCGGGTTCACAGGCCCGGCTGGCTGCGGCGATGCGCGCTGACCGCAAGGATGAGCAGCGCTCCCTTGATGATCATCTGGTAATAGGTCGAGATGTTGAGCAGGTTCAGCCCGTTGCCGAGCAGCGCAAGGAAAAGGACACCGGTGACGGGGCCGACGACGCCACCCAGCCCACCCGACAGCTGCGTGCCCCCGAGCGCCGTCGCCGCGATGGAATCGATGGCGAAGGACGTGCCGACCAGCGGATCGCCGCTGGCGAGCCGGGCTGCCAGGTTGAGGCCGCCGAGGCAGGCGAAAAGCGAGGACAGAAGATAGGCGAACAGGATGACCCGGCCCGTGTTCACACCGCCGAGCAGCGCGCTTTCGGGCGAAGCGCCGATCGCCAGCAGATGCAGGCCGAAACGGCTGCGCGCGATGAAGACCGACGCGAACACCACCGCGACCGCCGCGCAGATGACGGGCAGCGGCAGTCCGAACAAGCTGCAGGATGCATAGCCGCCCATCCAGTTCGGCACCTGCCCGCCCGGTATGGGGCGCACAAAGAGGGCCACGCCCTGAACGGCCGTCATGGTGGACAGCGTCATCAGGATCGGGTGCACGCCGAGCCGCAGTATGCCGAACGCATTGATCAGGCCGACCGAAAGTGCTGCTACGATGGCAAGCGGCACGGCGTAGGGCGTGTCGTGGCTCACGATGGCCGTTGTCATCGATACGACCGAGCCGACGGAAAGGTCGAGGCCTGCCGTCAGGATCACGATGACCTGTCCCAGCGTGACGAGGATCAGGCTGACCTGCTGGTTGAGGATGTTGATCAGGTTCTGCGACGATAGCGCATAGGGCGACGAGAAGCCGAGCACTGCCGCAAGGACGACGATCAGCACGATCACCGGCAGAGCCGAGAGCCGTCGCAGCCGCACTGCGCTGGTCGCGCGGGCAAGCTTCATGCCTTTCCTCCCTCGATGGCGGCGGCCATGATCTTTTCCTCGCTCGCCTCTTCGCCGCGGAACTCGGCAACCGTCGCCCCGTCGCGCACGACGACGACCCGGTCGCACAGACCGATCAGCTCGGGCAGCTCGCGCGACGTGACGAGCACGGGTACGCCACTGTCGGCAAGTTCGCGCAACAGCGCGTAGATTTCCGATTTGGCGCCGATGTCGACGCCACGGGTCGGCTCCTCGCAGATCAGGAGCTTCACACCCCGCACGAGCCAGCGCGCAAGGAGCGCTTTCTGCTGGTTGCCGCCGGAGAGCTCGCGGATGGGCTGGCTGGTATTGCGCAGCCGGATGCGCAGCCGCTCCACCTGCTCGGACACTGCCTTCCTGGCGGCCGGTGCCTGCGTCGCCAGTCCACGACCGGGGAGAAGCCCGGCCGAAATGTTGCGCGCGACGCTGAGCGGCAGGAAAAGCCCCTCGACCTTACGGTCCTCGGGGATCAGGCCGATCCCTGCGCCGATGCCACCTGATGGACCTGAATGGTCGAATTCCCTGCCATCGAACAGGATCTGGCCGGAGGTCAGGGTGTGGCCCTCGTAGATGGCCCGCGTGATTTCGATCTGGCCCTGCCCTTCCAGCCCTGCAAGGCCGACGATCTCGTTCCTGCCAATCGTGAGGTTGACTGGTCCCGCCAGCCCCTCGACGACCACGTCGCGCAGCTCCAGAGACGGCGAGCCCGCGGCTTCAGCCGGCCGGCGCGGCGGATAGAGTTGGTCGAGCGAACGCCCGACCATGGTGGTGACGAGTTCCTCGGCATTGGTGTCCTTCATCAGGAAGTGACCGGCGAACTGCCCGTCCTTGAGCACCGTCACCTCGTCGCAAAGCTCGAAAAGTTCGGGCAGGCGATGCGATATATAGAGGATGCCCTTCCCCTCGGAACGCAACCTGTGGATCAGTTCGAAGAGCTTCTGCGCCTCGCGGTCGCCGAGCGCGGCCGTGGGCTCGTCGAAGACGAAGATGCGCGCGTCGCGCATCACCCCCTTGGCGATCTCCACCATCTGCTGCTCCGCCACCCGCAGGCTGCCGGTGAGGACTTCAGGATCGAGGTCGAGACCCACACCCTCAAGAATGCGGCGGCTCTCGCGATTCATGCGCGCCCGATCCGTCAGGCCAAGCGCATTGCGCGGCTCGCGGCCGAGAAACAGGTTCTCGGCCACGGAAAGGTTGGGAAGAAGGATGAACTCCTGGAAGATGGTCGAGACGCCTGCGGCCCGCGCCTGCTCTGCGCGGTGCCACTGCACCTCCTCGCCACCAACCTTCAGCGTGCCCGAACTGGGCGGGAACACCCCCGAGATGATCTTCATCAAGGTGGACTTGCCCGCCCCGTTCTCGCCCAGCACGGCGTGCACGCTGCCCGGCTTCAGCCGGAGCGACACGCCGCGCAGCGCCTGCACGGGACCGAAGGACCTGGTGATGTCCTGTGCTTCCAGAAGCATCCGTCAGCCTCTGCTCACTTCTTGTACATCTCGGCGAGCTTCTCGTCGGGCAGCGTGGAACCGACCCAGTAGGCGTCGTTCAGGTCCGGACGATAGAACTCGTCGATCTGATCCTTAAGGATCGGCGCGGGATTGACGAGATTGTCGCGTGCGATCGGCGCGCCCTTGAGAACGCGCAGCGCAGCGACAACGCCCTGCTGGCCGAACCAGGTCGGGCTGATCGGAGCAACGCTCTGCAGGTCCTTTTCCTTCCAGATGCGCAGGAAGCCGTTATTGGCCTCGCCGGTCATCGGGATCATCGGCAGTCCGTTCTCTTCCGCCACTTCCGCGCAAGCCTGGGTCATGGCGCCGCCCGAGGACCAGATGCCCTGAACGTCGGGATGCGCGATGAGGAGCGATTCGCAGACCTGCTTGCCCTTGTCATAGGCCCAGTCGCCAAAGCCCTGGTCGATGATCTTGATGTCGGGATGGTCGGCGAATACTTCCTCGACGCCACGGAAGCGATCGTTATCGATCGAGTTGCCGGAGATGCCGCGGATCGCGAGCACGTTGCCCTTGCCGCCAAGCGCGTCGGCCAGATATTTCGCGCCGTCGCGGCCGAACTGGGCGTCGTCCGCCAGCAGCTTGACAGTGTAGTTCTTCGGCGTCGCGTTGGACGAGAAGATGATGACCGGGATACCCGCGTCATAGGCCTTTTCGAGCGCGCCGTTCAGAGCGACCTCGGAGCCGGGCGCGACCAGCAGCGCGTCGACGCCGCGGGCGATCAGGCTTTCGATGTCGGCGACCTGCTTGTTAACGTCGCCGCCGGCATCGGCGATGATCATCTCGGCGATTTCGGGATGAAGCGAGGCTTCATGCTTCAGTTCCTCGACCATCTGGACGCGCCAGGTGTTCACCACGGAGATGTTCGAGAACCCGAGGACGAACTTGTCCTTCGTGGAGGCCGGATGTTCGACCATGGGCGAGCCCTCGACCGGCGACAGCGCCGAGTTCAGTTCGGGGACCTGCGCCCAAGCCGGCGTCGCGGCCATGGCCACCAGCATCGCGCCGGTGAGCAAGAGTTGTTTCAGCTTCATCGTTCTACGTCCTCCTGACAACCGCGCGCCTTCCTGGCGCGCATATCCTCCCCGGCGGAATCCGGGGAAACTCTATTTTTCACGCCAGCGCGCCAGCGCGGCCGCGCCCGCGATGATCGCACCCTGGACGATGAGCTGGGCGGGTTTGCCGATTCCCATTCCTGTCATCAGATTGGCCAGGAATGTCAGCGCATACGCTCCTGCGAGAACGCCGGCCACGCCGCCAGCGCCGCCGCCGAAACTGGTGCCGCCGAGCACGACGGCGGCGACCGAGGCCATAACGAGGTCAGCCCCGAGATTGAGCGTGCCCGTGCCGATGTATCCGGTCAGGATCACGCCCGCCATGGCCGCGAAGATGCCGCTCAGCACATGCGCCACGACGAGTTCCTTGCGGACAGACAGACCGCCCAGCCAGGCGGCTCCGTAGCTGGCGCCGGTGGCATAGAGCGCATGGCCGAAGGTGCTGCGCCGAAGCAGCAGCGCTGCAAGCGCGGCGATGACCAGAAGCAGGATGCCCGCGACCGGAACGAGGCCCCAGCGTCCCGTCGCGATCTCGCGCACGAAAGGATGCACCGTGCCTCCGGGGGCACCCCCGCTGACCAGATAGCTGACGCCGACCAGCATGACCGATACGCCGAGCGTGACCACGACCGCGGAAGCGCGCACGAATGCGATCAAGGCGGCATTGAACAGGCCGATCGCCGCGCCGAAGACGAGCGGAAAGGCGACGGACATCCACAACGGCCCTCCCGCGAAGGCTGGAAGGGCGAGCGTCACGTTGACGACCGCGATGACGCCGCCGATCGACAGGTCGATCGACCGGCCGATCATGGGCAGGCACTGGCCGATCGCCGCCAGCGCCAGAGGCACCGTCTGGCGCAGGACGATCAGCAGAAACGGAATGGTGAGAAGGCGAGGCTGCATGACGGCCGCGGTCGCAAAAAGCAGCGCCAGCGCAGGCCATGCCGGAATAGCCAGCATGCCCTTCAACGCCGTGGAGAATACGTCCCCCATAGCGCGCCCATCGGCTGCGGCCGGCTTCGTCATCCATCCTCCTCCTGGTTCAACCGCTTCTGCCTGCGGCGGCGGTCTCCTTCCGATCCCTGCCAATGGGCTCAGCCTAGGCAGGGGCGGGCGGCACCTATAGGGACACTCACGAAAAAAGACCCTGCACCAGCAGCGCGGCCACGTCAAGCATGATACATGATGCATTAAGTATCTTGCTTGTTGAATGGCGGGGCGGCTACATCTGCCCGTGATTTTCGTTGGGGCAGGAGAAACCGAAATGGTGAAAACAGCCATCCATGCCGCCGTGTGGTCGACAGATGCGGAACCGGACAATGTCCGGCGGGTGCTCGCGGAAGTGGCGGCGACCGGGTTTGATTGCCTGGCCCTGCCGCTGCGCAATTTACCAACGCTGCGCCCTCCCGCCCTTGCAGCGGCGTTCAGCGAGTCGGGGGTCGAAGCGCTTGCAACGACGGGCCTGCCGGCCGGCGCGGACGTCTCCTCCGATGACCCTGACCAACGCCGGCGCGGCGAGGAGCATCTCAAGCGCGTCGTAGCGATTGCCCGCGACATCGGCATCATCCAGATAAACGGCGTCTTCTACGGCCTGCTCGGCCATGCGGGAAAGCCTGTTGGAGCCGATCCGCGGCGGCGCAGCGCCGAAATCGTCGCCCGCGTCGCCGAGACTGCGGCACAATCCGGCATCCGGCTGTGCGTGGAACTCGTCAACCGCTACGAGACCGCCATGCTCAATACGGTCGAACATGGGATCGAGTACCTCGAGCTCGTCGATCATCCGAACGTGAGGCTTCATCTCGACACCTACCATATGGCGATCGAGGAACGCGATCCGGCGGCGGCGATCCGCGCCGCCATTCCCGCGCTGGGCTATTTCGAGCTGGACCAGAGCCACCGTGGACGGCTGGACGAAGGCTCGCTAGACCTGCGCGCCATGGCGCGACCTGTGCAGGCGTCGGGATATGACGGGCTGGTCGGCGTCGAGGCGTTCGCATGCTCGCGACTGGCACCGGACCATGCCAACGCCCTTTCCATCTGGCGGGACCATTTCGACGACGGCACCGCCCTGGCCCATCAGGCGATGAGCCTGATCCGGGAAATTTTTGGCGCGTCTAGAGCCAAAGATTAGCCGGCTTGTCCGGCGCGCCTCTTTCTGAGGCGGACGTTCCTAGCCGATCAGCAACTCGTCATCGTCGATGGTCTGGCCGCGGATGCGGCGGAACATCTCGATCAGGTCCTCGATCTGCAGGCCCTTGCGTTCTTCCCCGCGCACGTCGAGCACGATCTCGCCGCCATGCAGCATGATGGTGCGGTCGCCGAAATCGAGCGCCTGGCGCATGGAATGTGTGACCATCAGCGTCGTCAGCCTGCGCTCGGAGACGAATTTGTCGGTCAGCCCCATGACGAATTCGGCCATGCCCGGATCGAGCGCGGCCGTGTGCTCGTCGAGAAGCAGCATCTGCGATCCCGTGAGCGTGGCCATGACCAGCGACACAGCCTGCCGCTGCCCGCCGGACAGCAGGTCCATGCGGTCACCAAGGCGGTTCTCCAGGCCGAGGTTGAGGTCGGCGATACGCTCGCGGAACATCGCGCGGCGCGGCGCATTGAGGGCCGTAGTCAGACCGCGCCGCCTGCCGCGCCGTTCGGCCAGCGCCAGATTCTCCTCGATGGTCAGCGCGCCGCAGCTTCCCGCCAGCGGATCCTGGAAAACGCGCGCCACGAGCTCGGCGCGCCGCGCGGTCGGCTTCTGCGTGACGTCCACGCCGCCGATGGAAACCTGTCCGGAGCTGGGCGTGATGTCGCCGGCCAGCACGCCGAGCAGGGTCGATTTGCCGGCTCCGTTGGAGCCGATCACGGTGACGAACATGCCCTCGTCGATTTCGAGGTTGATGCGGTTGAGCGCCCGTTTCTCAAGGGGCGTGCCCTTGCCGAAAACGACGTCGATATCCTTGAGCGAGATCATCGGCCACCTCCGCGACGAAGACGCGGCAGCACGAGGGCGAAAGTGACCAGCACGGCCGTCACCAGATTGAGGTCGGAAGCCTGCAGGCCGAGCGCGTCGCTGGAAAGCGCGAGTTGAATGGCGATGCGGTAGAGGATGGAGCCTATGACGCAGCCGATCAGCGCGACCAGTATGCCGCGCGCTCCAAGCAGCGTCTCGCCGATGATGACGGCCGCGAGGCCGACCACGATCGTACCGACGCCGGAGGTGACGTCGGCGAAGCCGTTGGTCTGCGCGAACAGGGCCCCGCCCAGCGCCACAAGCGCGTTGGAAATGGCCATGCCGAGATAGATCTGCCCGGCGGTGTTGACGCCCTGCGCCCGCGCCATCCGGGGATTGGCTCCCGTGGCCCGCATGGCGAGCCCGGCATCGCTTACCAGAAAGCGCCAGACGACGAAGAGTGCGATCACGGCAAGCGTGCCGACGAAGAGCGGGCGAACCAGATAGCTGGCGAGGCCGAGCCCATAGAAGGGCGAGAGCATCGTTTCGGCATTGATCAGCGCTACGTTCGGCTTGCCCATCACCCGGAGGTTGACGGAAAACAGCGCGATCATGGTCAGGATCGACGCAAGCAGGTGCAGGATCTTGAAGCGCACGTTGAGAAGCGCCGTGACCAGCCCCGCAGCAGCGCCGGCGACCATCGCCACGAGCGCGGCCAGCCACGCATTGAGCCCCGCCAGGATCAGCACCGCCGTCACGGCGGCTCCCAGCGGAAACGAGCCATCGACCGTGAGGTCGGGGAAATCGAGCACCCGGAAGGCCAGATATACCCCGAGCGCCACGAACGCATAGACGAGCCCCAGCTCGACGGCACCCCAAAAAGCGATCTGACTCAAGATTGCTTGCCTTTCAGCGGCATGCGCGCCTCACGAAAACTCGGGCGGCGCGCCGTACGGACAATGCGTCGCGCGAGAAATGAAATGGCCGGACGATGCGTGATCGTCCGGCCATCCAGTCAGTCGATCACCTTGGTGGCGCGCGAAAGGACGCTTTCGGGCAGCTCCAGCCCGATGTTCTTCGCTGCCGTCTTGTTGACCACGAGATCGGTACCCTTGGCGACCTCGACAGCGATGTCGCCGGGCTTCTCGCCCTTGAGGATGCGCACCACGACATCGCCGGTCTGCCTGCCGACGTCGTAATAGTTGAAGCCGAGAGCGGCGATCGAGCCACGCGTAACCGAATCCGTATCGGCCGTGAACAGCGGCAGCTTCGCCTCCTGCGCCACCGCCACCGCGGCCTCCAGGGCCGAAATGATGGTATTGTCGGTCGGCACGTAGATGGCGTCGACCCGGTCGACCAGCGCGCGTGCGGCGCCCTGCACCTCCGCCGTCTTGGTCGCGGCGGATTCCACCACGGCGATGCCGGCCGCATCGGTCGCTGCCTTCAGGGCGGCAAGCAGCGACACCGAGTTGGCCTCGCCGGAATTGTAGAGATAGCCGATGGTTTTGACCTGCGGCAGGATTTCCTTGATCAGCTCGACATGGGCCGCGACCGGCGACATGTCGGAAAGGCCGGTGACGTTGCCGCCGGGCTTTTGCATATCCTTTACGAGCTGCGCGCCGAGCGGATCGGAAACCGCCGTGAACACAACCGGGATGTCCTGAGTCGCCGAGACCACGGCCTGGGCGGACGGCGTCGAGATCGGCACGATGACGTCAGGCGCGTCGCCGACGAACTGGCGCGCGATCTGGGCGGCGGTGGCCGGATTGCCCTGGGCCGACTGGTAGACGAAGGTCAGCCCTTCGCCTTCCTTGTAGCCGGCGGCAGCCAGCGCATCCTTGACGCCGTCGCGCGTGGCATCGAGCGCCGGATGCTCGACGATGGCGGTCACGGCGACCGTCACATCCTCGGCCTGCGCAGGAAGGGCCAGGGCAGCGGACGCCGCCAGTGCAAGAAACAGAGCTTTCATCGTAAGTCCCTCGAATGTGGTTTCCCCGACCCCTAATTCATTCTTCCGACCGATGAAAGCTTGAACGAGACAATTTTAAAGGGAACCCGCCGGCGGCGGCACGACGGGAGACAGATCCATCATCGTCAGGCCTGCTCTTCGGTCCCGCTCTCTCCCTCGAGCTTCTTCCGCAGCGCGACCATGACCCGGTGCGCGGTCGTGATCTCGTCTTCTGAAAGACCGTCCGCCAGAGCGGCGGCCTTGGCGTAGTAGGTCTCCACGGCTGCGTCATAGGCACTCTGCCCTTCCGGTGTGAGCACCACAAGCTGCGCACGCCGGTGATGCGGATTCGGCTCGAACACGATCAGCCCTTCCCTGTGCAGGTCGTTCACGATGCGCTGCACGTTCTGGCGGTTGGCGCCCAGGTCGCGTGCAAGCCAGGCGACAGGCTGCGGCCTCTGCGCGAATACAATCGCGCCGAGTATCTGCCAGCGTGCGCTGGTCAAGCCGAACGGCGCGACGAGCCTGTCGCCCCAGGTCAGCGTAAGGTTGTTCACGCGGAACAACGCCAGGATGAGGTCAGTCAGGGCGTCCGCGGCCGGGCTCCGTTGTTTCTCATTCATTTGGCATCTCGCTGACTTATTGACATCATGATGTCAATTTCTATATAAAACTTGTGACCATCTTGTCACCATGTTGTCATATAGGACGGAAACGTCATGTCCAAGGTCATCCATCCGGTTGCGGGCACGGTGGCGCTGCTTGCCATCGCGACCTTCTGGCTCTCGACGGCCCTTTCCGAACTGTTCGGTTCGGAGGCAACCGTGATCGCTGTCAAGACGGCCATACCTTGGGGCTTCCTTATCCTGGTTCCGGCGCTGGCCACGGCGGGAGGATCGGGCTTCGCATTGGCAAAGGGACGACGCGCCGGGCTGGTCGGGGCCAAGATCAAGCGCATGCCGTTCATCGCGGCGAACGGCATGCTGATCCTTGTTCCGGCGGCATTCTTCCTTGCCTACAAGGCGCGGCATGCCGAATTCGACGGCGTCTTCTATGCCGTGCAGGCGCTTGAACTGATCGCAGGCGCGGTAAACGTCACGCTGCTCGGGCTCAACATGCGTGACGGGTTAAAGATGAGGAAAGGCAGGCTCGCCCGCCACGCCGCTTGAAGCCACCTTGTCCGAAGGTCGCGGGGCGCGGCCATCAAGCGCAAGCAATGGATATACGCAGACGCCTCCGCTGGCGGCCGCTATCTGGCGACGAGTACCGGCACCTTTGCCGTGGCGAGAACCTCCGCCGTCTGGCTGCCGAGCAATGCCCGGTTCACGCCGGTGCGCCCATGCGAGGACATGACGATGAGGCTGCACCCCTTCTGCTCCGCGGTCTCGACCAGAGCTCTTGCCGGCAGACGCCACGGGATATGGATGGTTTCGATTTCGATGCCCAATTCCTTTGCCCTGCTTCGGATGGGAGCGAGGATGTTCTCGGCAAGCTTGCGCTGCGCGTCGTCATAGGCGGCGATTTCGTTCTCGCCGGGCGACCAAAGATCCGAGGCAAACGCGAACTGGCCGCCAAGCGGCTCGGTAACGGTCACGGCCGTTACCTTGCTGCCGTGCTTGCGGGCCAGTTCCAGACCATGATCGACACCGATCTGCGCCACCTCGGAACCGTCGGTCGGAATGAGAATATGATCGTACATCGGAACTCTCTCGTTCAGTATCGTCTGGCCTATAGCCCGGCAGCGGTTACAGGACGTTGCCGGGCATCAAACAAACGCCAGCCGCCACCAAAGGCGCGGCAGCATCTCCTGGCAACACCAGCGTAGACCTGCTTTGCGCTTCCGCTTCCGCAGGTAGCGTCAAGAGCGCGCTGGATACAAATCCGGCATTGTCTCATCGCGACGATGGTGGCGCGGCCGGCGAGCAGGGCTTTCGCTTCGGCATCGAACAGTTCGTCAGGTTCCCGGAGCCCGCCACATCGACGTCGTGACACCTTCGTCAACGAGCTGCCTTTGCAATGCGTACGCCCTTTCCCAGCGGCCGCGCGCATCGTCATAGACCGCCCTCTTGGCGGGATCGGGATCGACCATGCGGTCCCATTTCACGAAATTCCTGGCCGCTTCACGCAGGGAGGCAAACTGCCCGATGCCGACCGCTGCCGCCGCCGCGCCACCGAGCGCGGTCGCTTCGCGAACCTTTGGGATGCGAAGCTGCCGCCCGGTGACGTCGGCGACGATCTGCGGCCACAGCCGGCCCTTCGACGCGCCGCCCGCCAGCGTCAGCGGCGCGGTCGAATCCACCTTGGCGAACTCCTCCACGCGGGCGAGATTGACCGCCGACACGATGGCCGCATTTTCCTGGATCGCGCGGAACATCGAGCCCTTGTTGGCGACAGCCGGATCGATGGAGAGATTGAGGAACGACGGCGCGGCGTGGTACCAATTGCCGAAATTCATGGCGTCCGAGAACACGGGGATGATGCCATTCGCGCCGGGCGGCGCCTTCATCGCGAGCTCCTCGAGGAGATCGTAGGCGTCGAGTCCCTGCTCGGCCGCCGCCCTGATCTCCTCGCCGCAGAAAACGTCACGGAACCAGCGCGCGGTCAGCCCGACGAAGAAGGAGATCGCCTCGGCCTGGTTCATGCCGCCGGTTCCGGCGCTGTTGACGCGAACACGCATCGTCCTGTCGACCGAGCCTTGCGGAATGTTCACCACCTGCTGCCAGAATGTGCCTCCGAGCACGGCGGCATCCCCGAGTTCGACGACGCCGAGCCCGATCGATCCCATCTGCACGTCGCCGCCGCCGGCCACGAAGGGCGTGCCCTCGGCGAGGCCCGTTTCGGCGGCGGCGCTTGCGGTCACATGACCGACCACCGTGCCGGGCTCCACGATCCGGGAAAAGAGCGACCGTTCGAGGCCGGCGCTGGCGATGAGGGCGTCAGACCAGTCCCTCGTGGACAGGTCCATGAGGCCGTTGGTGGAGCCGTTGGTAGGCTCCACGGCGATCTCGCCGGTCAGTCGCGCGCCGATCCAGTCGTTGATCATGGAAATCGTGCGCGCCCGCGCGAAGGTTTCCGGCCGATGCCTGCGCAGCCAGTTGAGACGCGGCAGCGCGCCGAGCGCGAAAGTCTCGCCGGAAATCTCGTAGAACCGGCGCTCGAAATCGGCCGAGCGCGCCTTCAGTTCTGCGACTTCCGCGCCGGAGCGGCTGTCGACATTGGCGACCGCCCAGACCTCCCTGCCGGCGTTGTCGTACAGAACGATACCCTCGCGCATGCTGGTTGCGCTGATCGCTGCGATGTCGCCGCCGTTGAGTCCGCACGTCGACAGGGCCTTGGCGATGCAGCGCCGCAGGAGCGCCCATCCGGCGGCGACATCGAAGGACATCGAGCCGGGCACGCCGTCTTCGGGCAGGTGCCGCCATTCCTCCTGGGCGAAGCCGATCTGGTTGCCCGCGCGGTCGAAGACCACAGCCCGGCCGCTGCCGGTTCCGGCATCGATGACAAGAAGATGCGTCGTCACTTCCCTCTCCTCAACAGTTCCTCGGCTGTCGCCTGGTCGGTGATCAGCGTGTTGGCGAGCCGGCCGCGCAGAAGGCCCAGTATGGCGTCGACCTTCTGCAGCCCGGCGGCGGCCGCAGCGCGATTGGGGATGCGGCGCAAATCCTCGACCTTGATGGCCACGACGTGGCGGTGGATGTCGAGATCGATGATCTCGCCCTGCGCATCGTAGAAATAGCCGAGAATGTCGCCGACCGCGCCGCGCCGCGCGAACAGCTCGATCTCCGCGCTGGTGCAGTAGCCGTAGCGCACCAGGGTCGCCGCGCTCGAAACCACGCCGACGCCTATCAGCGCCAGCCGCGCGGTCGCGGCCATGTCGAGCACGTAGCGCACATAGGGCTCGACCCGCAGCATCTCCGCGAGATCCTGCGAGGAGACCCGCAGGGGGGTCGGGATCAGGTGCGCGTTGCTCTGCGGTCCATAGAGCCCGGTCGTGCTCACATAGGCCGAGACGCCGCCGGTCAGGCTCACCAGCGAAACGTTGTTCTGCGGGAAGACCGGGGCCGCGTAGCGAAGCGCTGTCGTTACCGTTTCGCCCCAGCCGATGGCCAGCAGGTCGTTTGGTTCGAGCTTCTGCATCAGGAAGCTCGCCGCCGCCCGGCCGATCCGCGGAACCACCGGCAATTCGTTCACGCTCGGGACGACACGCGCGTCCACCAGCCCGAATGCTGAGACGAGCTCCTTCTGAAGGGTCAGGCAGCCCGCATGGGGGGCATTGATCCTGAGCTCGATGAGCCCCGTCTGGCGTCCCTTTTCCAGCAGCCGCGACACCTTGATGCGCGACACGCCGAGCATATCGGCGACCTCGTTCTGGGTCAGCCCGTCATTATAATAGTGCCACGCCGCCCGCGTGATCTGCTCGACCTCGTCGACATCGAAGGGCGCCGCCGTCTCCGCCTCCTGGAGCGACTGGGACATTTTTCGAAGTTCCTCCCGATTTGATGTTCAAATGATCAAGACTTGATCATGCTGTCAATACAAAAACCTATTTCGCAACGTGATACATCAATATGTGTATTGACAGAGCTGTTCAAAAATTCATTCTTATATCAGATGATCACGATGCGTGGGAGGAGCGCCAAGTGTCGGCCGGATCGTCAAACCCAGATAGTCAGACAGGATCGAGTCGATGTTCGTTCAGCTTGTTCACATCCGCCTGAAGCCGGGCTGCGTGGAGCAGTTCCTCGATGTGTTTCGCGTGAACTATGACGGCACGCGCGCCGAACCCGGCAATTACCGTTTCGACGTTCTTCAGGACCCGGCGGACGAGAACCATTTCGTGATCTACGAAGTGTTCGAGAACGAGGCGGCCGTCGATGCGCACCGGCAGACCGAACACTACAAGCGGACCACGGAAGGGCTGAAGGCGCTCATGGCCACCGGCGAGCGCCAGAAGGAATTCTTCCGCCTCGTGATGCCCGACCACGCAGCGGCTCTGGCGGGGGAGTAAGCCAATTGATGTTGCCGCAGGCCATGATCGGGATGAGATCGAGCTGCGGCATCGGCGCGGCGACGACTCCCTTCTTCCCCATGGGCGCGGCATCGAGGTGCGCGCGATGAAGGATGCACCGCCCGCCCGCAGCGCGCTCGTCTCGTTGCGCGACATCTGGAAGGTCTTCGAGAGCGTGACCGTGCTGCGGGGCGTCGACCTCGATATCCTTTCCGGGAGGGTGCTGGCGCTGCTCGGCGGCAACGGGTCGGGCAAATCGACCATCGTCAAGATCATCTCGGGCGCCTACCAGCCGACGGCGGGAACGATCGAGGTGCAGGGCGCGCCGTCGGTCCTTTCGCATCCGTCGGATGCGCATGCGCGGGGCATCTACATGGTGCCGCAGGAACCGCACATCTTTCCCAATCTCTCTGTCATGGAAAACCTGACGGCGGGGCTGAAGGGCGACACCGCCGCCAACAAGGCAAGGGCAAAGGCGGCCGCACGCGAGATCGGCCTCGATGTAGATTTCGACTCTCCCGGCGGCGAGCTGTCCATCGCCAGCCAGCAGCTCGTCGAGATCGTCCGGGGCCTGCTGCGCAACGCCCGGGTCCTCATTCTCGACGAGCCTACTTCGTCGCTGACCCGCCGCGAGGTCGCGAACCTCGCCGAGCAGATGCGGCAGCTGAAGGCCCGCGGTATAGGCCTGCTGTTCATATCGCACCGGCTGAACGAAGTGCTCGAACTGACCGACGACACGCTGGTGCTGCGCGACGGGCGCATCGTGCTGAGCGCGCCGTCGGCGGACCTCACCACCGAGATGCTGGTCGAGGCCATGCTGCCTGCCGACTTCTCTGCGCCAGCCGGCGAAGCGGAGCACCGCGCCGGCCAGGCCGGAGGCGCGCCGGCGCTCTCGGTGAAGAACCTTTCGAGCCGCCTTTTCCGGGACGTGAACTTCGATGTCTACCCCGGCGAGGTGCTCGGCATATCGGGCGTGGTCGGCTCCGGCCGGACCGAACTCGCCGAGGCTATCTACGGCATCGATCCCTTCGTGACCGGCGACGTGCACATAGACGGCAAGGCCGTCGCCCGCAGGACGCCGCAAATATCGCAGGCCATGGGCCTCTCCTATGTGCCGGAGGACCGGCACGCACACGGCATATTCCTTGCCCTTCCGAGCTCGCAGACAGTGACCGCCGGCCTGCTGTCGCTCGGCCGCTCGCGCTTCATGCGGCGTGAGCATGAAACGGCGCTTACGCGGGACTTCATAGAGCGCCTGCGCATCAAGCTTTCGTCCCCGCTTCAGGTGGCACGCACATTGAGCGGCGGTAACCAGCAGAAGGTGGTGCTTGCCAAGACGCTCGCGCCGGGTCCGCGCGTGATCATCCTCGACGAGCCGACGCGCGGCATCGACGCGCGCGCCCGGCAGGACGTCTATCGGACCATCCGCGAGATCACCGCTGAAGGCGTCGGCGTCGTCGTCATCTCGTCCGAAGTGGGCGAGATCGCGGAAGTTGCCGACCGCGTCATGGTGATGCGGCGCGGACGGCTCGTCGCGCTTCCCGGCGGCATGAAAAGCGTCGAGCAGATCTCAGCGGCCACCTTTGCCGCCAACGGCGCAGTGCCGGCATGAAGCGGATCCTGAAAAGCCGCGAACTCCTCGTGCTGGCGCTGCTGCTGGCGATGATCCTCGCCGTCTCGACGGTCAACCCCGCCGTGCTGCGGCCGCTGACGCTGATCAACATCGTCAATTCCTCGCTGTTCCTGATGCTGATCTCCATCGGCCAGATGTTTGTGGTGATGACCCGCGGCATCGACGTGTCCGTCGGCGCGATCGCCGGGCTTTCCGCCGTGATATTCGGCCTGGCGCTCAACACAGGGATGCCGCTTCCCCTGGCGATGGTCTGCGCGCTGCTGACCGGCCTTGCATGCGGCTGCGTCAACGCGGCCGGGATCGTCTTCGTCGGCATCCCGCCGATCATCATGACGCTCGGCACCCTGGGCGCCTATCGCGGCCTGATGCGCGTGCTCACCGGCGGAAGCTGGATCGAATCGATCCCGCAGTCGATCAAGATGCTTGCGGTCACGCGTTATATGAGCGTGCCGCTGATGGTCTGGGCCGTGGCCGCGCTGGTCATCGTCCTGGCGATCCTGCTTTCGCGCATCAAGGCGGTGCGCAACTTCTACGCGGTCGGCGACAATCGCGAGGGCGCCTATCTGCTTGGCATCAATGTGCGCGCGACCGAATTCACCGCCTATGCGCTGGCCGGTCTTTTCTCGGGCGCGGCGGCGATCGTCTTCGCCGGGCAGATCGGCTTCATACCGATGCAGACCGGCTCCGGCCAGGAACTGAAGGCGATTGCGGCGGTGGTGCTCGGCGGCGTCAGCCTGATGGGCGGCACGGGGTCGATCTGGTCGGCCGTGATCGGGGCGCTGTTCCTGACGGCGGTCGATTCGATGATGATCTTCCTGAAGGTGCCGGGCTCCTGGAACAACGCGGTCGCCGGCGGCGTGCTGCTCGCCATCGTGGTGTTCGACTATCTGATCCGGCGCACAGTGCGCAATCGCCAGATGGCCATGCGCGCGGCCGAGATGCATCGCGCCGAACTGGACCACGACACCGGGCTGCAGCCGAGAGAGGCCGTGCGATGAAAGCCGCGACCGTCTTCAAGAGCTGGGAGTTCATGCTGGCCGTGGTGCTGGTGCTTGAACTGCTGGTGCTCGGCCTGATCAATCCGGCCTTCCTCAACATCGAGAACCTGCTGTTCTCGACCAGCGACTTCGCTCATGTGATCATCGCCGCGATCGGGCTGACACTTATCATCATGACGGGCGGCATCGACATATCCGGCGTCTCGATCATGGGGCTGACCTCGATCGTGCTGGGCCTCGCCTTCATTGCCGGCGTGCCGATCGGATTCGCGGTCGTCATCGCGCTTGCCGCCGGGGTCGCGGCTGGCGCCCTCAACGGGGCGGTGGTCGCCAATACCGACGTCAACCCGCTCATCGTCACGCTTGCGACGCTCTTTCTCTATGCCGGGATCGCGACCGGCCTGCCCACGCTGCTCGACATGCTGGGTTTCGAGGCATACGGCGCCGGAGGGTTCGAGGCCTACCAGTATGAGGGCATCACAGGCCTGCCCAAGGCCTTCACCTGGATCGGTTCGGGGCGAATAGGCTGGGTGCCGATGCCTCTGGTGATCGCGCTTCTGCTCGCCGCCGTCGCGGCCTGGCTGATGCTGTTCACCCGTTTCGGCCGCTATCTCAAGCTGATCGGCGTATCGCCGGCCGTGGCCCATTTCACCGGCGTGCCGATCAAGCGGACACTCGTCACGGTCTACGCCCTGAACGGCTTCGCCGTTGCCGTGGCGGGGCTGGTGCTGACCGCCTATCTCGGCTCGGCACGGTCCGACCTCGGCAGCGAGGCGCTGCTCGGCATCATCACGGCGGTCGTGCTCGGCGGGTCCTCGATCTATGGCGGACAGGGCTCAGTGCTGGGCACGCTGCTTGCGGGTTTCGTGCTCGGCTTCATGCGCCAGGGTCTGCTTGCTCTGGGCATCAGCAGCGACGTCGTTCCCGTCATCATCGGTCTGCTGCTTGTCGGCTCGGTGGCGCTGAGGATCGGTCTGGCGAAGCTGAGCATAGCTCGCGCCAGCCGCGCGGCCTTCGCGGCCGAACGGATGGCAGTGGAGGGAAGCGGCGGAAGATCCTGACCGCCCTGACGGCCGATGGCCGGAAAGCTTAACTGGGACTTTGATCGTAAAGTGGAGGAAATGAAATGACTGCAAGACTGAAAGCCTTTGGAATCGCGGCGGCATCCGCCCTCGCAATCGCCCTGACGGCCGGCGCCGCCCAGGCCGTGGACTCGAAGATCGCGTTCATCCCCAAGCTCACCGGCGTCGGCTTCTTCGAATCCGGCGGCAAGGGAGCCGTGGAGATGGGCAAGGAGCTCGGCATAGAGGTCAAGTATGACGGACCTTCGGAAGCCTCGGTCTCCGGCCAGGTCGAGTTCATCAACAACTTCGTGAACCAAGGCTACAACGCCATCGCCATCTCGTCGCTTTCGCCGGACGGGCTGTGCGAGGCGCTGAAGCGCGCCATGGAGCGCGGCGTGAAGGTCCTGACCTGGGACAGCGACGTCAATCCGGAATGCCGCAGCTACTATATCAATCAGGGCACCTCGGAACAGCTCGGCGCGCTGCTCGTCCAGATGGCGGCGGACCAGATGGAAGACCCGACCGCTCCCAAGAAGGTGGCGTTCCACTACTCGTCGCCGACCGTGACCGACCAGAACCAGTGGGCTGAAGTCGCCAAGCGCATCATTGCCGAGAAATATCCGAGCTGGGAGGTCGTGGCGACCGAATTCTCCAACCAGGACGCCCAGAAGGCCGTGCAGGTGCCGACCGCCCTGTTCCAGACCTATCCCGACCTCGATGCCGTCATCGCGCCGGACGCCAACGCGCTTCCGGGTACGGCGCAGGCCGCCGAGAATCTCGGCATGGGCGGCAAGGTCATCATCACCGGCTTCTCGACCCCCAACACGATGCGGCAATATGTGAAGTCCGGCACCGTCAACCAGTTCGGCCTGTGGGACGTGGTGGTGCAGGGCAAGCTGTCGGTCTTCATGGCCAACGAGCTCGTGCAGGGCAAGACCTTCAAGGTCGGCGACAAGATCGAGGTCCCCGGCATCGGCACCGTCGAGGTCAGCCCGAACTCGGTTCAGGGCTATAGCCACGAAGCGGACAACAACGGCATCATCCTTCTGCCGGAGAGGACCGTCTTCAAGGCCGACAACATCGACAACTTCGACTTCTGATCGAAACTCGGGCCCGCCGCCGCGACTACGGCGGCGGCGGGCCTGAGACTGCACTTCTCTGAAGATCTTCTTCAGTACGGGTTGGAAGCCGGATTTCTGGCTGCCCACAGATCATTCAACCCGCGGCGCGCGGCGCGGTTACCGGTAGCGGCGGCAGCGCGGAAGACGCGTTCCGCATCGCCATAGCGCGCCAGGTTGAGATAGGCGTACCCCCTGAGCACCATGAGGTCGTTCTGTTCCGGCGCGATGCGGGCGCGTTCGTCCAATGCGAGCAGCGTCTCGACATAACGTCGGTTCTGATAGGCTGAATTCGCTCTCGCGGCCAGCAGCGCGGCGCTTATCTCGACGCTGCGCTGCGTGCTGAACGGCGCCTTCGTGGCCGCCACCGCAGCCTTGTCGTTCAGCCCGGCACGCATATAGGCGAGGCTCTGGCCGTAGGCCGCATCGCTTTTCGTCTGCCCGCTGCCGCGCAGCGCGACCTCGAAGGCACGCGCGGCCTCGATCGGGCGGTTGGCATCCATGAGGCACCAGCCGCGCTGGAGGGCGGCACCCGGCGACAGTCCCTCGGGATCGTCGGTCGTGCGGCATCCCGAGCGCCTCACGCGGTCGCCCTTTGCCTGCTGCTTGCGGACCTGCACGATGTCGGGCTGGTCCACCCTGTAGGAGACTGCCGCCTGCTGCCGAGGTTCGGGCTCGGCCTGGGGCTGTGTTTCCCGCTCAGGTCCGGGTTCGGGATCGATTCGGATTTCGGCGCGCGGACGGGAAGGGACAGGCGCGGCCTTCGCCGGCACAACCCTGATGGGCCGTGGCGCGGACGGGTCCGTCTCGCTGCCGATCTCGATGTGGCGACTGCCGCCCTTTTCCAGCGCGCTGGTTTCGATGCTGGGCTCTCCGACCGTCGGAATGCGTTCGGAGCGGCCCGCCCAGGCGGTCTGCACCTCGCGCATGCCCTCATGATCGCCGAGCTTCCAGCGCATCAGTGCAAGGCCATAGGCGGAGGGCTCGTCGTCGGGCTGCCAATCCAGCGCGGTGCGGAACCAGCGCGCGGCCGTTTCGAACTGGTTGAAATTGTCCGCGTACCAGCCGAGCTGCTGGGCGGAAGTCGCATCCTTCGATCTGGCGACCTCCGTGACGATCCTTTGCAGGATCTTCGGGCCGATCGGCAATGGCGGCTGCACTGCAAGCATGTTGGCTATGGCCGCGAGATAGGCGGCACGCACGTCCTCGCCGCTGTCACGCCATGGATAGAGGATTTCTTCCGCCTCCTGCGGGCGATCCTGGTTGATGAGCGCCAGCGCCAGCCCCTGCGAGGCGGTGGCGTCATCCTGCTTTGCGCGCGCCCTGCGGAACCAGTCCTCGGCGGCCTTCGGGTTTTCACGGCGCAGATGATACCATCCGAGCAACAGGTCGTCCGAGGCGGAAGTCCCCGCCGTCGCCAGCTTCTCAACGAGCGCGAGATCGGCCGCCGGCACGACGATCCGGGGGTCGGCGTCAGCCTCGACGACCGCGCGACGCGCGATCTCGCCGCGCATCGCCTCGAATTCCGGCCTGCCGTCGACGGTCCGCTCGGCGGCAAGCAGCTTCTCCAGCTCAACGCGCGGCAGCATCGTCATGGCCTTCTGCACGGTCGCCAGCCGCTCGGCCGGATTTTCACAATTGTGCAGGATGTAGAGATACGCGTCGACCGAACGCGACATGCGATCCGTGTTGGCGAAGGCTTCCGCCACGCGCCACAGCACGTCGACGTCGCCGCAGGTCAGCATCGCCGGGTTCGCGGCGGCGATCCGCGTCACGGCGTCGTACTGGTTGATCCCGGATGCGTTCACGAGCTGCTCGCGCGCCTCGGCGAGTTGCAGCCTGTCGAGCAGGTCGGCGGGCACCTGCCAGTCGGGCTCGCGCGTGCTGCGATCGCTGATGGCCTTGCGCAGTTCGGCGGTCTTGCCCTCCGAATAGAGCTTCCACATCCGGTCGAGCTGCTCATCGCCCTTGGGGGCCGCGACCAGCGGATTATCCGGCGGCGTCCATTGCGGATAGAGCGCCTTCAGGCGTGCAATCTCGGCTTCCAGCCGCCGCGTGTCGCCACGCGCGGCGAAATAGCGAAGCGCGGTCTCGTCGACCACGGGCCCGGAAGACGCATGCGCCACGCGCTTCACGGCCTGGCCGGATGCCGGCTCAGCCGGACGGCGGCCGAGAGGTGGCTCGGCATCGTTCCGGGCAGCCGCGTTCTGCGCGACGTCTTGCGACTGCGTGGCGGACCCGAGTGCCTGCTGCACGTGGTTGCCGGCGAACGGACTTTCCAGTTTCGGGAAGATCGACACGCCGGCCTGCTGCATGACAAGCAGTCCGGCGGCGCAGACCACCGCGCCGAGGAGGATGACCGGCCTCACAGACATTCAGGGTGTCCCCGTCGCGTGAACGACAATGCAAGCAGATGCAGGGTCGAGGGATAATAGTCGGTCGGCTGGAACCGCTTGAGATCGTCGGGCAGCTTCTTCCTGTCGAGCACGCAGCCTACAAGGGCCGGGATGATGCGATAGCCGGCATCGTCGAGCGTCTGCCGCGTCGTTCCGGACTTGATGTCTACGATGCGGACGCGCCCCTCCTCGTCGATCATGTTCTGCTGGAAAGGTTCGAGCAGGCTACGGTCGCGACTGCCCGCCCGAAGCAGATAGAGCGGGATGCGGAAGGCATTGTAGCCGAATTCCTGCGGAAAGCCGTCCGCCGGGGTGGGCCTGGATTTAAGGGACACCCAGTCCGGCGGCAGCAGGGCGGCGCCGATCCTTGCGCTTGCGGCGATCAGCCTGCCGCCGTCCGCCGCCAGTTCGGTCCATTGTCCGGCAGGCGCCAGCGCCGCCATGACGGGAAACGCCTCGAAGACCCAGTAGGACGGATTGACCACGGGGCCGTCCGGCCTGTCGTTCGCGCCGAAGCCGGTGCTGGCCGGCTTCAGCATCACCGCGCCGCCGACATTCTCCATCCCGTTCTCGGCGAGGGCGGACGCCATCGCCGTGGCGGCCGCCGTGAGGTCGGGCCGCTTCCAGTCGCGGCCGGCAAGGGCCGCGGCATAGGCTATGAGCAGGTCGCCATCGGTCGCGTTGTTGGCGTCGGAGACGTGCGGCGTCGCGGCGGGGTCCCACCGCCAGGCGGAAAGGCCGTCGTCGCGCAGCAGAAGCTCGGTGCGGGTGAAGGCCCAGATCGTGTCGAAATCGCCCCGGCGGTCAGCCAGATAGGACAGCAGCAGGCCATAGCCCTGCCCTTCGCTGTGGCTGATGCCCTTGTTGCCCGTGTCGACGATCCGCCCGCTAGGATCGAGGAAGCTGTCCTTGTAGGCCTGCCATTCGTCGGGGCCGATGGATGCCGCCTTGCCGGGAGACGGTGCCCCCAGCGAGATAGCCATGAGTGCCGCCCCGATGGCCGCCATGAAGCCTGGCCGCGTCATCGGTTGCGTCTCCCGAATGTGCCCAGTACGCCGCCGGTCGCAAGACCCAGAATGATCGCCATGATCGTGATCGCGAGGCCGTAGGACAAGGCGTTCATCGACAGCCAGTTCGCGGCGATCAGGCGATAGTTCTTCAGCGAGAAGGGTTGCGTCTCGATGAATGCCGTCTGGCCGGCCGGAATCCGCGAGACATCGTCCGTCGTCGGGCTGATCGTCGTGATGTGGCCGCCCAGCTGCTGCCACTGCGCGCCACCGGTGAGGCCGTTTATGCCATCCTTCAACTCCTGCATCGTCGGAGCCGCGAACAGTGTCCAGACACCCGTGCCGGCGGGATTGGGGTCCATGGCGATCAGAAGCCGCGCGTTGCCCCCTGGCTCGAATGCGGGCTCGTCCGGACGGAAAATGCGGAACGTATCCATCGATACATTGAAGGTCCGGTTCATCCATTCCTGGAAACGGCCGACCTGTCCGCGCCAGCCGCTCCCCTGCAAGCGCTCGCGCCATTCGTCGAAGGTCGACTGCGTATCGGGCCTGACGGACGCGACGGTCTCTCCCCAGGAGGAGCGGCTCCGCTCGGCGATCCCGATCTGCGACAGTACCGCCGGCGGGACCTGCGAAATCGTGCTGAGGAAGATCGCGTTGCGGTCGGCGCTCGATGCAACCGACGCATTGGTGTCGACGGGGATCAGCCTTCCCGCCGAGACCGCCATGCGCGCCATCAGCGTGGTGGCCGCGGAGAGTGTTTCGGGCTGCGTGCGGTCCAGGAAGAGCGGAACGGGATAACCGGTCACATTGTAGGGGAAGGCGGTGCCACCAAGCGCGGACAGCTCGGGCGTGCGGCCGATACGGGCATAGTCAGGCATCACGAATTCCGAGCTGTCGAACAGAACGAAGCGGCCCGTGTCGAGCCCTGTCGCGCCCGGCGCGCACACGGCGTCCGCCTGCGTCAGCAGTACGGCCTCGACGCCGATCACGTTCTTGCCGGGAAGGAAATGGCGCATCGTCACCTTGATGGGAAGATGCCGCAGCATCTCGCCTCCCGACGCGGTGATCGGCACGGTGGCCGCGATGTTGTCGTTGACGTAGATATCGATATGGCTGCCCGGCAGGACGTCCTGCGCATAGGCGGCGTCGAGCAGAATCGTCGCTTCGCCATAGGCCGTCGCATAGAAGTCCGCCGGCACGCCGACCGCGAATTCGGTGCGCATCCTGCGCCCGGAGAACTCCAGCGTGCCCAGCCCCAGATCGGAGAATTTCAGCCGCGCCACACCGCGAAGCATCGGCACGTCGGGCGTGTGCCACGGCCGCGTGGACAGGTAGGCCCTTTGGACGCCGACAGGGCGGTCCACCTGCTGGCCGAGATCGCCGACCGCAGCCTCGACGGCCTGCCAGGTCGGTCCGGTCACGACCAGCGTGGAGGATCCGAGCCGGGCATCGTCCACCAGCGCGACCGTGGGCGCAGACTGCGCGCCTGCCGGCACTTCGGACAGCACGTCCGATAGCTCCGACGCGACCCCAAGCACCACATTTGCCTGCCCGGCCCCAGGGGCCGGCGTGCCGTCTTCCGATACGGAAAAGGACTGACTCGGCATGTTCGCCATCAGCGCGAGGCTCTGCCCGAGCTTCACGACCGGGCCGGCCGCTCCCGCCTGCTGCATGGACGGCGCCACGATGTTGAACCGCGTCGCGCCGGTCGCATCCACGCCGATCGCGCGAATGTCGTCGACGCGCTTCCAGTGCCCCGCCTCGGGTGAGTCGAAGGCGAGATAGGTTTCAGCCAGCTCGACCTGCGTCCACAGCTCATATGTCGATTCGATCGTGCAGTCGGTCCTGTGCCGCTGCGACGCTTCGAGCACGATGTCGTTCATGCCCGCATGCAGCAGGCCGGCCGGCACCTCGGCAGAAACCCCCGATATATTGTCCGGCGAGGCGACCGGCGTTTCGATCAGACGCGTTCCGTTGATCGAAAGGCGCAGCCTCGAAATCTCCGGGGCGATGACGACGGCGTTCTGGTAACCGAAATTGAGGCGCGCGCCGGATGCCGCCTGCTCGGGCGTAAGGTAGATCGACCATGAGCGGCGCGCATACTCCCCCGCCAGCACCATCTCGGTGAAGGGCACGAGGTAGCGGCGTACAGGTTCGGCAGGGTCGGCTGCCGGGAGCGTGGGTGCCACAAGGGGCGCCGCGGGGTCGGGAACCGCGACCGGCTCCGCCGAGCGCTCCGGCGACATGTCGAATGGCTGCACCTGCCCGGCGGCGGGAGTAGTCGCGCTCAGCAGGAGGCCGATGAGGGAGGCGGCTATCTTCACGAACGGGCCTCCGCCGCGCGCGCGACCTGCCGTGGCTGCCCGTTTCCGGCGCGGATGGCGCGGCCGAGATAGACCAGTCCGCGATAGGTCTGGAACACGGCCAGGCGCAGGAAGCGCAACGTGCCCCGGATCAGGCCGGGATTGCCGCGCCTTGAAAGCTGGAATTCCTCCCACTGCTTCGAGTTCGCAAACAGCAGGTCGGCGACAAGCCGGTGATGGTTTGCCTCGCTCGGGCTGAACTGGCAACCGACCGCGATCAGGTCGTCCGTGCGCTCGAAATTGCGAACCGTGACCGGCAGGACACCTTCCGTACCGTCGGCGAACATCTTGAAGCGGATCGCCGATGCCTCGCTTTGCCGGAACTCGTCGAGGCCGGCGCCCATGACCAGCACCCGAGCGCCATTGACCGAGACATCCTCGATGGTGGCCTTGAGCCATTGCCCGCCGAGCTGGAAATCGCAGCGGCGGCTGATCCGCACGCGCCGCGACGAGGAGCGCGTGCCGCGCTCCGAAACCACGCCGAGCGCACAGCCCGCCATGATGAGATTGACGAGGTTCCAGCCGCCGACGACCAGCGTCACATCCATCTTGAACGGCTCCGCATAGGCCTTGTAGGCGGTCATGAACACGCCGAGCAGCAGCACGCCGAAGATGACGAAGAACGGCATGCCGATCTCGGAGATGCGGCTCGTCGAGATGGACTCGTCCTTCGCAGTCACCTTGAAGGTCGGCTTCCTGGGATTGAGGATGACCGAGACCACGGCCGGCAACAGATGCACCGTCTGCACATATTCGTAGAGCTCGGAAATCCACGGCCAGCGGAAGGTGCCGTAGAGGTAGTTCTGCATCATCAGGTTCACGATCATGTAGGCCACCGTGTAGGCCATGAACTCGCCGCCAGAGGCGGTGAATATCTGCAGGTCGAAGAACAGATAGAACAGTGGCGCGACGAGGAAGATCGCGCGCGGGAACGGGAACAGCCAGAACAGCGTGGACGAGGCATAGCAAAGCCTCTGCGCCAGCGAGAGGCCGCGCTTGAGCGGCGGGAAGCGGAACCGCAGGATCTGCATCATTCCCTGTGCCCAGCGGCTGCGCTGGCCGATGAAGCTTGCGAAAGTGGCGGGCTGTAGGCCGGCGATCAGCGGCTTGTCGACATAGATGCTGTTCCAGCCGCGCGAATGCAGCTCGACCGCGGTCTCGCAATCCTCGGTGATCGAGATGCCGGAGAAACCATCCGTCTCGAGCAGGGCCGCGCGCCGAAGCACCGCCGCCGAGCCGCAGAAGAAGGAGGCGTTCCATTTGTCCAGTCCGCGCTGGATGATGCCGTAGAACATCTCGTTTTCGGACGGCATCTTCTCGAAGGTGCGCAGATTGCGCTCGACGGGATCGGGGTTGAGGAAGAAGTGCGGCGTCTGCACCAGGAAGAGCCGCTGGTCCTCGTCGAAATAGCCCACAGTCTCCTTGAGGAAGTCGCGGGCAGGCGCGTGGTCGGCGTCGAAGACCGCGACCAGCTCGCCGGTGGAATGGTCAAGGCCGTTGTTGAGATTGCCAGCCTTGGCATGCTCGTTGCGCTCGCGCGTGAGATAGTGAACGCCAAGATCGGCGGCGAGCTTCTGCAGCTCGGCATGGCGCTGCTCTGCGCTGTCCGCCTCGGCAATCTTGTCGGAGTTGCGCTTCTGCAGGGTGCCGCCGTCATCGAGGAGCCACACGTTCAGCCTGTCGGCCGGATAGTCCATCGCCTTGGCCGCCGCCATGGTGTTCGCCAGAAGCTGCGGCTCCTCGTTGTAGGTGGGTATGAAGACGTCGACGCTCGGCAGGCGGTCACCGGATTGGTCTGATTTCGCGCGCGAGGGGCGCGGCGGCAGCGGCTGCGCGACGACGAACAGGCTGAGCGCCAGCATCAGCACGCTGTACATCTCGGCCATGTACAGCAGGAAGCCGGGAATGAAATTCTCGATCTGGTTGACCGGAGGCAGCGTGGATGTCGTGCGCCAGTAGACGTAGCGCAGCACGATGGCTGTTCCGAAGGCGAGCGCGACCAGGCGCCAGATGCCGTCCGGCCGCAGCAGCTTCAGGATCATCATCGCGACGAGGACCGACATTCCGGCGACGAGCTGCGTCTCCAGGCTGACCGGCAGCGTTATCAGCACTATTCCGGCCGCAGAAGCGGCGGCCCAGAACAGGATCATCGTCAGTTTCTGCATCACGGGGCCCTTCACCAGCGCCCGGATGTCGATAGGCCTGCGGCCGCGTAAGATTCCATGACAAGCCCTGCCCCCGAGCCCTGCCATTGAACCCCGACAAAGGGGCACTCAACCATGGATCGGCACGCGCTGCCGTCCAAGTCGCAAGGAACAGGAACACAGTTAAGAAAGTCCTAACGACGCCGAATTGCGTACTAATTACAGAGCGTTTGGGCGCTGCCGGGCAGGCAGGGAGGCGGCGGGACGAGCGGCGCGGCACCCGTGGTCGCGGCGGGGGCCTGCGCGCGCATGA